>Ga0114918_10001292_pt1 | contig 22354 bp, 24 predicted proteins | sample LantaG_FD_87015 | JGI IMG/M metagenome (GOLD analysis project Ga0114918, IMG submission 87015) | Deep subsurface microbial communities from Baltic Sea to uncover new lineages of life (NeLLi) - Landsort_02402 metaG | ecosystem: Environmental > Aquatic > Marine > Oceanic > Sediment | place... | reverse complement strand
TTGAGTGCAGCATCGCGCCGCCCCCAGTACTTCACAAAGGCCAGATTCGGATGAGCTGCGGCAGTCGCGGTCGGCATCTTCACCTCCTCTGTTTCGAAGAAGCCTGTGAACTCGACGGCGTGGACTCAGAACGATCGGCCCTGCCAGGGATAGCACCAGGATCGGCAGTCAACCTGGACAAACTCAGATCTGCGACGTCCAGCCACGCATCTCGCGTGGCGCTTGAGCCCACACGCAGGCGGCCATCTGGCGGGAAAGCAGCGTATTGGTTATCGATCCACAACACCAGGCCGAGCCGACCGGTCGGCACCACCGGCGTGGAAAACCCGACAACACCATCGACAGTCACGCGGACCAGATCCTCTGTCCACACCAGGCCATACGTGTGCCACTGCGTGGGATCCAGCGGCAGGACCGCCGCATCCTCATGGACGAACCTGCGCGCCACACAGCGAACCGCACGGGCTGTACAGGGCAACATCAACAGCGGCACAGCCGGTAGCCCCAGTGCCAGGAGGGGTGCCGGTAGCTGCGGAGAGGAGAACGTGGCAGCCAGCAGTCCCTGAGCCGGGTGATCATCACGCAATGCCAGGTAATTCGGAGGTGCAGCATAGAAGACCCAGGCAGCATTGGGCAGAGCCGGCAGCCGCCGTGTCGCACCGCCCAGCCCCAACTGCAGGCTGAAGGGGTCGTTCCACCAACCGAACCCCCACGTTCCCGGGAGATCGGGCGCCGAAACGCGTGCCGTCACACGCAACTCGATGGGCGGCGCCCACCGGAAATGGGACCTCGGCAGAGCCGCGTAGTCGTCCAGTTGGGCAACCCTATAGCAATCCGCCGGGCCCTCGGGAATTGAGAGCCGGCGACAGCCGGGGCGCCGCTTCTGGATGTGTCCCCCGATAGAGACCCGTCCGCGAAGACTCGAGGCTTGACTGCTCATGATGTCGCTACACCTCCTCCGAACGCACCGGCCACTGCAGGATCAACACCGGCACCCGTACCGGCAGGGCAACGTCATCCACCACGGTCACTTGGAACCCCAATTCGGCCACCCAACCGGCATACCGTGCGACGCTATCGATGGCTGATCCGGCAAAGACGGTGCGCAGAAGTCGCCGAAGCCACAGTCGGTCGGAGCGGAAACCCAGCCCAGTGATCACAAAACGCCCTGGGCCACCGCCATCCACGGAACGGGAGCGCACTCGCGTGACCTCACTGAGGGTAGCCAGGTCGAAGATGTAGCCGGTTGGGAATGTCGAGATGACGGTGTCGAAAGACCCATCTGCGAAGGGCAGCAACTGGGCCGTCGCACGGACACGCGGCGCTCCCCCACGGCTGCGACGCATCCGTCTGGCAGCAACACGATGCATCTCCGGCGATGGATCTGCTCCGAATATGGACATACCCCGATCGGCAGCCGTCTGCAGTACCACGCCGGTGCCGAAGCCAATCTCCAAGACACGCCCGCCGATCACGTGGTCAAGCACCTGACGGCGCCAGGCATCCCACCGGCCCAGACTGACGACCCAGGCCACGATCTCATAGCCCCAGGCAACCCCATGGTAGAGTCTTTCCGTGGCCCAGCCATAGAGCGACCTGTAGGCACGATGCAGGCTCGACAACCGTCCCAACTATGTCCCCTTTAGCGTGTAGATCTTAGCGCGAACTCCAGTATAGGAAATTCCTCTCGGATTTCAAAGAATCTCACCTTGAGGGGGTGCTTTGAGTGCGGCCACGCCGGGCCCCGGCACGTACAGGCTACAGCCAGGATCAAACGCTCCCATCCCACAATAGACTGGGAGCGTTGTTGCCGGCGGGCGCCCGAGACATCAGGCTTTAGGCAATCGCTTCGGGCCAGGTCACCTGCAGCACCTGCCGCCGCACACGCAGCCGCGGAAGGCAGGGCAACGGCGGGACCGCCGGGGTGATCAGATAGAGGTGCATCTGGGGGGGCTGATAGTCGAGCATCCGGCACATCAGGGACTGGACGGACTGCGCTTCGACGGCGTCATAGCCGAAGATCATCAGAGCGAAGTCCGAGGGCACGTCCAGGATCGCGTTGACAAGGTCCGCGACGCGATCCTCGATTGACAGCCCGTGCGATACCTCCAGGTGGATCATACCATCAAGCGCACACTGCAGCCGATTCAGGAAAGCCTCGGGCTGAGCATCCGCGCGGGTCAGGGACAGCCGCTTCACCGGGAAAACCTGACGACAGGCCCAGCTCTCAATCAAGGAGTTCTCACTCGCTCCTGGCGGCAGTGAACCGTTCACGCAGTCGGGGATCAGGACCAGTGTGAGCTTGACGCGCATCCCGGCATCTAGCGTGCAGAGAAACGCTTCCTCTGGGCGTGAGGATTGCTGGGAGTTTGCCGGTTCAGCGCTCATAGATGGAGGAAGGACCCTATGCCCAGAACGGGCAGGCGATCAGAGGGCCGCCCACCCGTTCGACACCGGCTAGATCTGGGTGATCATCGCGATGACATAGGGCACCAGCGCCAGCAGTGCCATTAGCGGATGCCCGTGCTGAGCATCGTTCTTGCTGTCCCAGCTGAAAAGGTAGATCGCCAGGCCAAAGGCCAGCACCCCACTGCCCACCAGAACCAGCACCGAACCAAACGGCGAGAGCAGCGTCTCCTGCCCGTAGGCATAGCCCAGGAACGCCTGCATCGCGTGCGACGTAGGAAGCAGCAACGAGAAAGGACGCACCGACTCAGGCAGGATATCCAGCGGCATCATGACCCCACCGATCAACATCGAGGGCAGGAAGATCAGCTGCGAAAACAACACGACGGCGCGCGAGTCCTTCGCCACCACACCGATCAGAGATCCAATGCCGGCACAGGAGAGTACCGTCACCAACGTCACCCCGGCAAATGCCAACCAACGCTCCGGTGCAACGCCGCCGAAGAGGGGAACACCAGTCAGCGCGATGATCACCGAGACGATCAGAACGTGGAACACCGTCGTGAGCACCGGCATCAGCAGAATGGAAACCGCCGGGACACCGTTGATCCTGTAGCTGCGGTAGATACCGGCCTCGCGGGACTCCACCAGCGGCGTAGGCATGCCCAGCAAGGTGGTCGCCAGTGCCGAAAAGACGACCATCGCCGGTATCATCGTCTCTGCGAACGTGGGATTGATCTGCGTCATAACCAACCCCATCATCACGTAGAAGGCCAACGGAAACAGGTAGTTCATCATCAACAGGGTCGCGTTACGCAACCCCGTCTTGAACTCAAACGCGAAGTGATTCACCAAAGCCGTCATGCCCTCCCTCCGGGGTGTGTGATCTCAAGGAAGCGCTCTTCGAGCGATGGGCGCTCAACGCGCAGATCAATCAACGCATCCTGCGCCTCGGTCAGATAGCCCAAGATCGCGGTCACAGTCGGACCGGGATCCTTGCTGAAATAGACGGTGTACTCGTCCTTCACCAGCCGCCGGTGCACAGCGGGGAAGGCAATGCCGTTGTCACAGAGCAACGACCGCTCGGTCCGCACCGATACCTTTGTGAAACCCGCACCGGTCGCCGTCAATTCCCGCGGCGTGCCCGTCACGACCACCTTACCCTGCAGCAAGATAGCGACACGGTCGGCCATCTTCTCAGCCTCGGCCATGTCGTGGGTGGCCAATATGATCGTGGTTCCCTCTGACTGAAGCTCGCGGATCAACACGTGCAGCTCGCTGCGGGATCCCACGTCCAGACCGGCCGTCGGCTCATCCAAGAAGAGCACAGCAGGGCGATGGGCAACCGCAAGCGCCAGCGCAAGCCGGCGCTGCTGGCCGGTTGAAAGCTCCGCGTACTGGCTGTCGCGCTTCTCCGACAAGCCAAGCCGGTCAAGCAGATCGTAGCGTGGGGCCACACCATGATAAGCAGAGAAGAAGCGCATCGCTTCATCCACTTGCATCGTTGCCGGCAGCCCTGAGGTCTGCAACTGAACACCGATAAGATTATGGAGTTTTCGTCCATCCCGGCTTGGGTCGACCCCCATCACATCCAATCTACCCTTGGTCGGCCGCCGGATGCCCTCAAGACACTCCAGCGTACTGGTCTTACCGGCACCGTTCGGCCCAAGTAGGCCGAAAACCTCACCCTGCTCGACGCCGAAGCTGATCTCATCCACGGCGACGAACTCCCCGTAGGCCTTCGTAAACCCGGTCACCTGAATCGCTTTGCTTTGCATACCGTCCTCGCCTCCTCTTACTCAGTTCGTTCACAGTATAAGCGATACGTGGCACCACGGCATCACCAGGATGGGTGAATCGGCCGGGTGATTGCTGCTGTGGGATCCGCATCACCCGGTCGGGCGATGCGGGGTGAGAAGACTGGTCGTAATGAAGGGGGCTGGGCTACCACATCTGGGGCACAGGCCGAATTCGAGTGCCCTACACGTGGGGGTCACCTTGGTTGTTGAATGAGCGCGAAACTGGTACAATAAGGTCACAAGCGACCCAGGACTGTAGGTTCCGTGAGGAATCAGGACGATGCAACTCCCTAATCGAAACAAGGCCTACATTCCTCCATCGAAGCTAGCTGGGTATCTACTGTCCGAGACACACGCCGTGGGCAGGTCAAAGGCCAGGTTCTTTCGCGCCGGTGGCTTCGATGAGACAAACGTAGCTCTGCTGGAACAGGATTTACTGTCAATCGCTAGAACCGGAGCAGTTGTGGAAGTTGATCAGTCGTCTTACGGCACGAAGTACGTCGTTGATGGAAGCTTCGAAACGCCCAACGGCGCTCTAGCAGAAGTAAGAACCATCTGGATTGTTGAGGCAGAAGACGCGAGGCCGCGCTTTGTCACGGCGTATCCTGCATTGCCAACATAGAGGGATGAAATGATACGTGAACTGGACACGGTTGTACTGGCCTATGACATTGGCGAATACGGTCTGAAGCGAGACGATATTGGGGCCGTGGTGCATTGCTACAACGACGGGCGAGCCTTCGAAGTCGAGTTCGTCACAGGTGAGGGCGAGACGGTCGCAGTCCTGACGCTCACCCGAGACGACATACGCCCCATCGGTCGCAAAGAGATCCTCCACGTTCGAGAACTGACACCAGCATAGGGCGGTTATGGAATGGGACGCATCCCGTTGTCGGATATCCGTGATGCACATGAACGACAACGCAGTCCCTGCCCGGCGCGGAGTTCAGCGACCTGAACCTGATGGCCCTGGTGTATGTCACCTTCCAGCGCATCGACCCCTCCCTGGCCCTCCAGCTCCCCTTCGAGGATGCCTACCGTCTGGCGCTGAGTCTTTTTGATCAGAGCTCGAGGCTCCAGCTCTGACGGCGTGCTGGCCACTGTCTCCGTAATCCGGGCACAGGCAGCCAGTTTGGGGCGATCGATCAGCACTGGTCGCTCCGGTCTCGCCGGCTTCGCATGTCGCCCTGGCCGAGCAATCCCGCGGGTCTGACACTTCCCCGGACAACCCCTATCATCACCCTCAAGGCATCTACGTTCGAGCTGGAAGATATGCTCTTGCCGATCATCCACGCCTTCGCCCTGAGCGTCAAGATCGTAGCGGCACGCGCGCAGGGCGAAGGCCGATAGCACAGTGAAGCAGTTGGCGATGGATGTGGGTGAGACTGGATGAGAAACCCGGAAGAAGAACGCTTGGTCGCCGAGCTGGAGCTGTTGGGCATCCGCGGCCTCTCACGCCACACCTCCGAGCGTGCCGAAAGCGTCCGCCCGCCGGAGGCATTGCTGGCCGACTTGGTGCTACAGCCCAGCGTCCGCGTGCGGACGGCAGTCATCGCCGTGCTGTTGGCCCATCCAGAACTGACCGAAGCTATCCCTACGGCCCTGAAGAGCCTGACGCCAGTCGAGGGGCAAACCCTGCGGTTCTTCTACACGGCGGCCCTCCTGCTGCAACAACAGTACGCTAACCGCTTGCAGACACTTGGAGTGCGTCAGCCGCTACCCGAGCGCTTCGCCGTAGATGTGGGGCTGTCGCCCAACGCCACAGCCCGCGAGCGGCTGACCGCCCTGGGCCGGCGTCACCGCCAACAGACGGGTGTGATAGTCAACTGGCGGGAACCTATGACAACGTGGCGCGCTGCCTGCTGCGCACCTGGGAACTGGAGGCGCAATGGAACCGGTAACCGTGGCAAATCTTATGGCATTCCTGCGACGCCTGGGCGAACGCTATCCGGGCCCGGCCACACTCTATCTGCTCGGCGGCAGCTCATAGGTCAGTTTGGCCGGTTGGAGGTCTACATACTTGATCCGTATAGTATTGCACTGAGCAAGATTGCGCGCGGTTTCGAGGCGGATCTCGAGGACATAATCTTCATGTGGCGCGAAGGGCTGATCGAGTTTGACGTGCTGGAATGTCATTTCCAGGCTGTTTTACCTTCCGCGGCCCAGGCCAACATCATTCCCCAGGAGTTTCGTGAGTATTTTGACGAAGTTCGGCGCCGGATTGCTGCCGCTTCTGCAGATATCGGTGGCTGGCCATAGAAGTAGGAAAGAGCTATCACAGAGGGCGTGACCAACCCCGAGCTTCTGGAGCCGCAGGACGCCGCCGTCGTGATGGTCTGCCCGGACGCCCTGGAGCGCTTCGCCGGGATGGACAACGCCCAAGGATTCGCCATCGCCTCCGAGATCGCGCTGCCGGGCCAGGGCGGCCTCAACCTGATGGACCTGATGTGTGTCGCCTTCCAGCGCATCACGCCCTCTAGACCTCCAGCTGACGTGCGAGGACACTTGTCGCCGGGCGATTTCACGCTTCCGAGGCGATCGTGATACGCGAGCTGTGCCCATGGCTATCGCTCCGGACGTTCCGACAGACTTAGGGAAAAACCGGCTGTGCGCGTCAGCACGTCGAGGGATCGTCTGCCTCAGAGGCGCGGGGTATTGAGGTCGAGATGCCTCGCTGTGGCTTCTTGTGGAGCTGGCTGTCCGCTGCCCCAATTCGGAATGACAATCCAAGGACTGCTTCGACAACAGCTCAATACTCGTTGGGTCCGAGCCCCAGGCGTAACCTAGATCAGATTCAATTCCCTAGCCCGCAGTGCCGCCTGAGCACGGCTACGCACAGACAGCTTACCATAGAGGCTCTTGGCGTGAGTCTTTACCGTGTTGATGGAGATAAAGAGCCGGTCCGCGATCTCCTGGTTGGTCAACCCCTCAGCCATCAGCGCCAGCACGTCCAGTTCTCGATCCGACAACAGCTCAACCAGGCCATCCTGAATGGGCCTCCCTTGAAGCGCAGCATCGGCCGTCAGCAAGCGCGCCGTGTAGTCAGGCATGGACGTCACCCGTTCCAGCAGTCGCCGCATCGGCTCACCGAGATCGACAAAGGTCCGCACGTACCCCTCCGGTTGCGCCAGGTTGAGCGCCCGAGTCAGGATCTCAAGGGCGCCGCGGCTGTCTCCCTGCGCGTCCAGCAGCAGGGATTCCAGGGCGCCGGTCTGGATCAGGCGTCCTTGACGCCCCCCGCCCTCGGCGCCTGCCCTGAGACGCGCCAGCAGACCGACCGCACGATCCAGATCCCCGCCGGCGATGCAGATGCGGGCAAGGATCAGCGCCTGGTCTTCCATCGCATACGGTATCCCGCCGTCACCGGGGATCCCAAAGCTGGAGGCCCACTCAAGCGCCTCACCGAGCCGGCCGGTGCGCATCAATATCAATGCCCGGTGCGCGTGGAAGACCGGCATCACCAACTGCATGTCGATGCGCTGTGCTTCGGTCTGCCACTCATCCAGAATCGCGAGGGCCGTGGCATCATCGCCGCCGGCTAACGCGACATCGATCAAGCTGGCGTATCCGATGAACAGAATCTCCCAATGCGACCACTGCTTGCCCAGCTCCAGGCCCTGCCGGAGGAGCTCGCGCGCACGGTCAAGCTCATTCCACTCGTAGAGCAGCCGACCCATCCCGACAAACGCCAGCCCGCTCAGAGGAGAACGGGAGGGCCACTCCCCGACGGATTGGCACGCGGCATCATAGGTCGCGGCGGCGGCACGGAGCAGCCTGGTCTTGACCTGTAGCTGGGCCAAGTGGCTCTCGGTCATCGGGATCAGGTGGTAATTTCGGTCCTGCCGAAGCAGCTCGATAGCGGCCTCGAACGCCGCCATAGCTTCGCCACTCTCACCGCTGTACTCATAAGCCAGCGCCAGGTTGAAGGCCGCGATCGACTCCAGCGACAGCCGTGTGTTAAGGACACACTGATCCAAATCATCAGCCAAATAGACGCCCACCAGCCGGCTGTATCTGCGCACCGCATCCAGATCCATCCGGTTGAACGAGAGTGACGCTCGGAGCGAGGACACTTCGGCCAACGCACCGCGCACTTCAGGTGAAAGATCTGAGTTCTCCGGTGCACTGTCAGGTGAAGCGCCGATCAGACGCTCAACCCTCTGCAGGTGCATCTCAGCCATATCAGAGTTGGCAGTGGCCAGGTTGGCCCAGGCAGCTGCGATGCTCAGAAGGAGATTCTGCGCGAGCAGCTCCTCAGGGAGGGCGCGCAGCCACCGCAACAGCGTGAGTAGCTCACTACGAAGGAACATATCCACCACTGCTTCAGTGATCAGCTCCGCGGCACGGTCAAAGTCCTTGGCGCCCAGGGCGTGCTGAATCGCATCAGGCAAGTCGCCCTGCGCCGCGTACCAGTCGCACGCACGCAGATGCAATGCCGCGATCGCCTGGGGCGTTTCGTATTGCGCCAGAAGCGATCGCAGAAAATCGGAGAAGAGATGGTGGTAGCGATACCAACGCCGCTCACGATCGAGAGGGACCACAAGTAGATTGGCCCGCTCAAGCTGTTCAAGAACGCGCTGGCCATCCTCATGCCCCGTCACCGCATCACAGAGATCACCGTTCAGACGGTTGAGCACCGCCGTCTCCGTCAAGAAGCGACGTAGCTCCGGCGTCTGACGGTCAATAATCTCGTGCGCCAGATAATCGAAGACATAGCGATGACTTCCGGAGAAAGAGGCCACCAATGCACTAACGTCGGCAACCTCCTGGATCGAGAGCGCCGCCAGCTGCAAACCGGCAGCCCAGCCCTCCGTCAGCGTCTCCAACGCGGCAACGTCCTCCGACGCCAGCGCCAGCCCCATCACCGCGTTGAAGAATATGCCGGCCTCAGCACGGGTGAACCTCAAGTCCTCGGCTTTGATCTCAAGCAGTTGACGCCGCGCCCGCAACAGCGGCAGCGGCAGCGGCGGATCCGTACGGCCGGCGAGGACAAGCCGCAGTTGAGGCGGAGCATACTCCACCAGGAATGCCACACCGTGATGGATGGCCATCTCCTGGATCACGTGGTAGTCATCCAGAACGAGAACCGCGTGTCCCTCTTGACGCGCCACGTCATTAAGGAGTTCTGTCAGTACCCCCTCGATGGCCGGCGGCTGGGGGGCCTGAAGGATCTCGGCGGCCCCGGAGCCTACACCGGGCCAGATCGTCTGCAGCGCGGCAATCGTATAGGCCCAGAAGCGCGCCGGGTCGTCATCGTGATCATCCAGCGAGACCCAGGCAGCGACCACGTCGCGCTGGGCGATCCAGGTACTGAGGAGCGTGGTCTTTCCAAAGCCGGCGGCAGCAGAGACCAAGATCAGCCGGCACCGCAGGCAACTATCGAGGCGGTCCAGCAACCGCGGGCGCGGCACCAACTCGAGGTGAGCTTGGGGCACGAAAAGCTTCGTGCGCAACAAGCGCATAGGCGAAACAGCGAAAGAGCGACCCTCAGCGACCTGACCCATAGCTATGTCCTCACGATAGTTGCTCAATTGTGGCCTCAGTCCTGCCGGCGGTGCAGGCCAAAGCTTCGGTTAAGTCTAGCATGAGGCGCCAAAGGGGCAATGTTGGAGCTGGTCCATCGGTCTGGTGTTTGGCTACACATCTGCGGTCATCCCAACTCAATGGGTCGCCGAGCGCCTTGCGTATCCTCTGCAGGGTGTCGTGCGTGGTCTCGTTGTTGACGATCGCCAGAGCCATCTGATCGTGGCTCCGAAGATCGAACCACGCGACGTCAGTGGTCTCGACACCATCGGGACGGACTATGCCGCGTGTGTGGCTACAGAGATAGATCTTGAACCGTCCGTACGGGCTGTGGCGATGGCTGGGACCGTCGATGAGCAGGCCGTCCACTGTGACGTCGAGATGTGTCTCCTCCCTGAGCTCACGAATGACACACTCTTCCTCGGACTCGCCCAGCTCGCGTCCTCCGCCCGGCACGTTCCACCATTGGCAGCCGCTTTCCGACCCCTGTTTGACGAGCAGGATGAAACCATCCCTGATGATTGGACCATGATAGCGTATCGTGCCGCTCAGAATGCGCTCTCGTGGTGCTGATCGATTGTAGGCACGATCACCGATACATCAAGCTCCCAGGGGGATATAGTGCAGAATAGTGGTGAACCGAGTCTGGAGTGGCGGCACCGTCGTTTACCAGACGCCCTCCCCCATACTCCGCGGACGGCGCCTCCGCAGACGGAGGGTGGAGAGGGGCACAGAGACGCTGAACCTCTGCGTAGTGCAAACTCCCCTTGGCGGGGACAAGTTGTTAGTTTGCATCCGCGTCCAGGCACTCGCGAGTACCTATGACAGCGCTCTTTGGCTATTTGCTAGATTTCAGTCTAGCTTTTCACAGTAGCTTGTCCTATACGCCTCCCAGGGCGTACGCGTGTCGACCTCAACCTGATCGATGGACGCCATTACGCGCCTGAGCGGCACCTCTATCTGCCGTACAGATGATCGCGCGAACTCTCGAGTTCGCTGGATCGTCTTCTGGCTCTGCAGACCAGTCGGGGACCAGAAAATTCGCCTGGTGAATGCCCTGGAGCACCTGGGACGGCCTGCCATTCAGATGCGTGCGCCCTGGAGTCTGCAGGCGCTGCTGGGTGAGGGAGGCACCAGAAGTAGCAAGAAGTACGCGGGCGGTGGAACTCTGATAGAATAGCAGTCACAAAGTGGTGTTGCGCTTCGGTCCATAGGGCGCGCTGTACGGCCCCGCCCGAGGGGTGCACAACCAAGGGACGGGCATGGCGTATCACAAACTTGCTATCACCATCTGTGCCGCGGTAGCTATCGCGGTATTCATATCTCCCGGCTCGACCCTGACCGCAGAGTCTGCGGCTCAGTCGCAGTATGCCGCGCCGTCGGTCGCGCCGGCCACGCTGCCGCAATCCATCATCCTCTTTGTCGGCGACGGTATGGGGCCAGCGCACCGCCAGGCAGCGCAGTGGCAGGCGGTGGGCGAAGCAGGTGCGCTGCGGATGGACACGCTGCCTGCCCGCGGCGCCCTGCGCACCGGATCGGCGAATGCCACAGTCACCGATTCCGCCGCCGCCGGCACAGCGCTGGCGACCGGCGTCAAAACCAACAATGGGATGATCGCTCAGGATCCCCAAGGCAATGACCTGATCACGATCCTTGAGTTGGCCCAGATGAAGGCCATGTCCGTGGGACTGGTGTCGACCACGCAGCTGGCACACGCCACGCCCGCCAGTTTTGCCGCTCACGTGGACAGCCGCACCAAGATGGCGGAGATCGCGGCACAGCTGGCGGACGCCGGCATCAACGTGTTGTTGGGCGGCGGCGAGGATGAATTCCTGCCGGGGTACGAGACCGGCTGCTTCAGCGAGATCGGCGAGCGTCTGGATGGCAGGAATCTGATCACCGAGATGGTCAGCGCCGGCTATACGTATGTGTGCAAACCGGAGGCGCTCGCGTCGGTCCCAACGGCTACCACGCATCTACTCGTGCTCTTCGCTGACGAGGGTATGGTACGTCCGCATACACCATCGCTGGCGCAGATGACCCAGACGGCGATCGACCTGTTGTCCCAAGATCCCGAGGGTTTCTTCTTGATGGTCGAGGGGGGGCAGATCGACTGGGCCGCACACGCCAATAACGCCGCATCGGTCATCTCGGATGTGCTTGCCCTGGACGAAGCCGTGAGCGTAGCGCAAGCTTACGCCCAACAGGCTGCAGTTGCGCCGCTGATCATCGTCACCGCCGATCACGAGACCGGGGGAATGGGGCTGCGCCTGACGCCATCCGGTGCGCTGACCGAGGACGGCCCGTTCACCATGCCCGATGCCGGTTTGACGCCGTTCTGGGTCACCTGGACGACGACTTCGCACACGGCTCAGGATGTGCCGGTCACGGCCGAGGGGAACTTGGCCGACCGGCTAGTGGGCACCCACGAGAACACGCACGTGTTCCACGTGATGCGCCGGACGCTGTTCACCTATGCGATGTGGCTTCCCGTGATCTGCGCCAAGTAGAGCGCGGAGCCGCGCCAGCCCTGTTGATACATACGAGTGTATCCGACATGCAGCCCGACGATCACTTCGTCGCCGGGCATAGTCTTCACAATGGCACAAAACCCGGGCCACCTTCCAGCCTCGAGTATCCAGCATCCAATATCCAGCTTCCTGCTTTCGGCATCCGGCTTCTACCCTTCCGACACCGGCCCATCCACGCACGCCAGCCATCCATCCTTCTCACGCCCGTGAACCTCGCACTCACCGCAGAGCCCCATACCACAGCGCATTCGCGCCTCCCACGATAGCTGGTGAGGGACCCCGCGACTCCGGCACAACAGCTCGACCGCCTCCAGCATCGGCACTGGGCCGCAGCCGTAGACGGCGACAGGAGTACGCGCTCCCATCGCGGCCTCAACCGCCACCGTTATCAGCCCCTGCCGGCCAAGGGAACCATCATCCGTCATCACGTGCACAGCCGCGCCCAGGCGCTCGAATGCACCCGCCAACAGTACTTCATCCGCTGTCCGCGCCCCGATGCAGACATCGACCGTCACCCCTGACGCTGCGGCCCGCTGCGCCAGGAAGTGCAGCGGTGCGACACCATAGCCGCCGCCGGCCAGCAAGATGTACTTGCCCGCCGCCTGCTCGGGCAGTCGGAAGCCCTGTCCCAGCGGGCCGCGGATCCACACACGATCACCCGGCTGCAGAGCGTGCAGGGCCTCGCTGAATGGGCCGACGGCGACCACCGTCATCGAGAAGGGATCTGCCCCGGCGATGCTGTAGGGTTTCTCATCGACATTGGGAAGCCACGCCATGACAAACTGCCCCGGCTCCGACGGCAGTGCACGATCAAAAATCAGCGTCTTCGTGCGGTAGTTTTCGCTATGAATCTCAGCAATGGCAAAGGTTTGGTGCATATGTCCTCTCACCGACGGGCCAGCCCGCGGAATTCGTCCAGCGTCCGGTAGCCCTGCGATACCATAAACGCAGCCAGCTCGGTCACAATCTCGCCCAGGGCCTCGGCGCCCCGGTACCAGACCGCTGACCCCACCCCGACCGCTGTGGCACCGGCCATGAGCATCTCAGCGGCATCCCGCCCCGTGGTGACGCCCCCGGTGCCGATGATGGGCACATCCACGGCGGAGGCCACTTCGGCCACGCAGCGGAGCGCGATGGGTTTGAGCGCCGGGCCGGAGACTCCACCCGTGCGGTTGGAGAGCACCGGACGTCCTGCCTCGGCGTCGATGACCATCCCGGGCATCGTGTTGATGGCCGTGATGGCATCGGCGCCGGCAGCGACCACAGCCTGCGCGATGCGGCCGATGTTGGGGACGTTGGGCGCCAACTTCACGCTGATCGGCACCCCCCCCACAGCGGCCTTAACCGCGGCAGTGACAGCTGCAGCGCTATCGCATCTGGCGGCAAAGGGCGTGCCGAAGTCATCGACGACGTTGGGGCACGAGATATTCACCTCAATCAGATCAGGTCGCGCTGCCGCTATCATCCCGGCCACCTGGGCGTACTCCTCAACGCTCCCGCCGAAGATGCTGGCAATCAGCGGCACACCCAACGCTGCCAGAAGCACCTTGGCCTCCGCCAGCAGCAGCACCTCTTCTTCGGCTCCCGGATTGCTGAGCCCGATCGCGTTGATGATGCCGTGGCCCCAGTCAACGGCGACCGGGTTTGGATGGCCGGCACGCGGTGCGAGGCCGGTGCTCTTGGTCGTGACGGCCCCGGCACCGGCCCTGGCCGCCCGTACCAGCAGAGAGACGCTGGTTCCCAGGATCCCCGAAGCCAGAACAATCGGGGTGCGTAGACGCACCCCCGGCAGAAGACACGTCAGATCACACGTGGCCACAGCTCGCTCCGTCACGAAGCCAGGTAGGTCTGGACCCGGTGCAGCGTCGCATCATCGATCCGATGCTCCGCGTAAAGCGCCTTGAGGATATCTCCCAAGGTGAGCACCGCGTGCAGACGATAGCCGGCCTCTGCCAGCCGGTTCCGACCGCCTTGCTCCCGGTCGACCAGCACAACGACGTCCCGCACATCCAGCCCCACCGCTTCCATCGTGGCGATGGCGGTCAGCAAGCTCCCCCCGCTCGTGACTACATCCTCGATCGCCACAGCGGTCTGCCCGGGCTCGAACGCGCCCTCAACCAGCTCACCCGTCCCGTGGCCCTTGGCCTCTTTGCGCGGGTAGACCAACGGGCGCTTCAGCCGCATGGCAATAGCTGCCGCCGCAGGAAGTGCCGCGTAGGGCACCGCCGCCAGCCGGTCGAAGGTGAGGGGCTGCACCAACTCGGCGTAAGCTGCAACAACCTGGTGGAAGAGTTCGGGATAGGAGATCACCCGCCGGAGGTCGATGTAGATCGGCGACTGCTTTCCCGAAGCCAGGGTGAACTCGCCGAAGCGGATGCAGTCTGCCTCGAAGAGCCCCAAAGCCAGATCGCGCCTGGCGTCGCCGGCACCCCGATGCACGTTGATGCGGCGTCGCAGGGTCTGGGCCGCCGCCCGCGGATCGGCCGCATAGAGGACGCCGCGCGAGACCGGCACGATCATACCGCTGTTGTTCTCATCCAGCCCGGCCGTCAGCGCCTCGGCCAAGTTGCCGCCCTGTGCGCCAATGCCGGGTGATAGGAACCAATGGTTCGGCGCCAGCCGACGGATAGCCTTCAGCGCCCCAACCTGCGTCGCACCCACAACAAAGCCCACCTGTGCGATGCTGCCCCACGTCTGGCCCTGCCGGACCACGTGCTGGTACAACTGCGGTGTGCCGTGACGCTGGATATCCGCGGCCGACGGGTTGGACGTGTGACACAGCAGAAAGACACTCTTCCCTTCGTAGGCCAGGAACGGGGTCACGCTATCGCGTCCAAGGTAGGGGCTCACGGTGATCGCGTCAGCGCCCCAGACCTCGAACGCCGCACGCGCATACGCTTTGGCCGTGTTCCCGATGTCTCCGCGTTTGGCATCCAACAGCACAGGGATATCGTTGGGCACCGCGGCAATCACATCTCGCAGCGCGGCCATGCCCTCAGGGCCGGCCTGCTCGAAGAAGGCGGCATTCGGCTTGTAGGCGCAGACGAGATCCGAGGTCTGCTCGATGATCTCCAAACAGAACGCGCGAATCCGCGTTGCCTCGTCTGCGTCCGGAAGGAAGCTGGCGGGAATGCGCGTGGGGTCCGGATCCAGACCCACGCACAGCAGGGAATCATTCACACGAATTGCCGTTGCCAGTTTCTCAGCAAAACTCTTGGTCATAGTGTCTCCTTGTCCCCTAATGACAATCACGCCTTACCCAGAACCGCTGCCAGCAGCGCCATCCGAACGTACATCCCGTTCTTGACCTGACGGAAGTAGGCTGCGCGGGGATCGTCGTCCAGCGCAGGATCAATCTCGCCCACACGGGGCAGGGGGTGCATCAACGCCATGGTTGACTTGGCACGCTGCATGATCTCCGGCGTGAGCTTGTAGCAATCCTTGACCTCCTCATACTGGGAGGGATCGCTGAACCGTTCCTTCTGAACGCGGGTGACGTAGAGCACATCCGCGTTCTCAATGACGTCGGCGACATCATGGGTCTCACGAACCTTAATGCCACGATCGATCAGCTGATTCATCAGCGACATCGGCAGGCGCAGCATCTCGGGGGAGACATAGCGCAGGCTGACATCATACTGCATCAACAGACGGGTCAGCGAGTGGACGGTACGTCCATAGCGCAAGTCGCCCACCATAGCGATCTTGAGGCCATCGATAGTCCCCAGTTCCTCGCGAATCGTGAACAGGTCCAGCAAGGCCTGGGTCGGATGTTCGCCCGTGCCGTCACCGGCATTGATCACCGGCACGTGCGCAGCCTCAGCCGCACGCATGGAGGAGCCCAACTCAGGATGCCGCAGCACGATCACGTCAGAGTACTGCTCCAGCGTGCGGATCGTATCTGGGAGGCTCTCACCCTTGCTCACACTGCTGAACTGAACTCCCTGGGTGATGGGGATCACGCTGCCGCCCAGGCGCTCCATCGCAGCGATGAAGGACGCACTCGTCCGCGTGCTGGGTTCATAGAAGAGACACGCCAGGATCGAGCCCTTGAGCAGATCACAGCTGCCGACGCGCTCCACCATCTCGCGCATCTCGTGGGCACGATGGAAAAGATAGGATAGCTTCTCACGGTCAAACTGATCGACCGAGATAATGTCCTGGCCGGTCAGGCCATTGCTGGATGTCGCGGTTTCCGGCATCTCGGCAAAGTCAAACAACCGGGGCAACTCCTGAATAAGATCCATCTCTACTCTCCTCCTAGGGTGATTCGTGGAAAAAAAGCCCGCAAATGCGGGCTCCTCTGACTAAACACGGGATCCAACAGTGGGCGTCTTCCCCTCATAATACACCGTGCGACCGCGTAAGTGCACGCGGTGAACGCTTCCTTGTACGGCCATACCAGAAAAAGGACTCCATCCACATTTGGTCTGGAGCCCCTGGTCATCAATGATCCGAGTAGTACCTATGTCAACCTCAATCCACGTATCGGGTTGTGCCGGCAACCCGTAGATACGCCGCGGATTCGTGTCCATCAGCGCCACGAGCCGATCCAAACTCAACCGCCCCTCGATCACAGCCGTGAGCATCAACGGTAACGCCGTCTCAAGCCCAGGCACCCCGGGCGGCGGCGTGGCAGATTGCTTCTCGGCCAGGGTATGGGGCGCGTGGTCGGTGGCAATGCAGTCAACCGTGCTGTCAAGGTGCGCCCAGAGCGCATCGACATCGTCCTGCGTCCCCAATCGCGGGCGCATGTCGCCCAATGGGCCCAGGCGCGCGGCATCGGCCTCGGTGAGGAAGAGATGATGTGGCGTAACCTCGCACGTGATCGGGAGTCCCTGTACCTTGGCCTTGGCGATCAACTGTATCTCCGCCTTGCGGCTGACGTGGCAGATGTGCACGTGTCGCCGGAACGCGGCAGCCAGCCCGATGGCGACGGCGACGTTGGCGTCCTCGGCATGGACGGCGATCATTTTACCGGTCGGCCAGTTCCGGAAACAGGACATCAGCGTCAGCAGGCCTTCCACCCGCAGCGGCCCGTAGGTCTGGTCCATATAGATCTTCAGCCCCACAGCCTCTTGTCCCAGAGCCGCCAGTGCCGCCGTGTGGTCGGCCGAAGCTGCAGCAAAGTGGTAGACATCGCAGTGCGCCTGTGCCTCAGCGTGCTGTTGTGCAGCGCGGAAGTCTGCGAGCGTTACGAGAGGAGGTTGGGTATTGGGCATCGCCAGAATGGTCGTAAACCCGCCGGCCAGTGCGGCGGCGGTGCCACTGCGAACGTCCTCTTTGTGCTCGCCTCCGGGGGTGCGGAGGTGCACGTGGACGTCGACCAAACCCGGTAGTCTAACGTAGTCACAAATTGCCATAAGGCTCGTTTACCAGGCTTGGGTCACCCCAAACCCGATAGATTCTACCAGAGGTTGTGAAATATGCAAATCTACAGCGTATATGGCCGGTCAAACCCCTCGGAGTAGCTCTTGATATCCAGGATCGGCGTGCCGTTCAGCGCGTCCAGTCCCCTAACCCACAGCACATTGCCGTCGATCCGCACGACTCGGACCGTCACCAGGCCGATCGGGTTGGGCCGTACGGGGCTCCGCGTGGCAAAGACGCCGCGCAGAGGCCGGGCCATGTCACCCCGAGGGTACACCTGTAGAACGTCGTGCGAGGCAAGGTGGAAGTAGGTCAGCAGAACGAGGTCCGCTCCGGCCTCCACGCCCAGCAGAGCGTCGACGAACCGTGGGTCCAGCACCAGTTGGACCGTCTCAGCGCGCAGCGCCGCGATCTTGTCGGCACCGGAGAATGCGGCTTCATCCCGTGAGACATAGCCTATGGATGCTAGCGTGATGTGCTCAGCAACGAAATTGGTCTTGGATGTCATACCGTGCCTTTCCTTCTCGGGGACAACTCAATGTCCGATGACCTGTGTCAGCCCCTCCCCAGAGGCAATCCATCCGCTCCCCTCTGCGTAGCGCGAACTGTTAGTTCGCGGCTCCTCGCAGTAACACCGCTTCCAATCGTAGACAGCACACACCGACCACCGCAGTATCAATACGGGCTCACCTACGCCACGCGTGTGCCGTTTCGATCGCCACGCGCAGAGCGTCCCAGCTTATGTCACCCGGCACGGTGCAGTCGGCCGCCAGGATGAACCGCTCCGGAGCATCCCGCAGAACCTCTCGCACACGATCCCGGATCGCCACCTGATCGCCCGACGTGATCACACCGTGGCGCTCTAGCCCACCCATGAAGGGACGTTGGAACATCTCAGCCGCCTCGCGTGACGTAAGCTTGCGCTCCCCCAGCTGCAGGCCGGCATTGACGATGTGACCGGGGTAGCCAGGAACGGGCTCAGATCGTCGTAGCCACCGTGGTAGTCACAGACGTGGAGGATGTTGAAGGGACACGCCGCATCGATCTCCTCCAGCAGCACCAGATCGTAGGGCTTGATATAAGATTCAAAGATCCCCGGCGCAGCGCCTGCAAAGCGGTGTGCCTCCCCGCCCTGCGTGGAGGCGTAGAACCCATCGACTCCGATGTCGATACACGCCCGCACAAAGGTCAGCAAGCTCTCGGTGATCGCCTCCAAACCCGGCTTCACCGCCTCGGGATCCTCCTTGAGATGCGCCGTGATCGTGACATCGCTCGTCGTGTGGCCCGCGCACATGAACGGCGAATAGAGCGTCATCAGAACCAACGCCTCACCCTTCGCCTCCTCGACCAGTCCTTTCACGACCTCAAGGGGCGCCGCATAGAAGGAGGCCTCGTAGACCGGCATCTTGCGCTAATCCGCCGGCGTCTTGATCTCGGCGATCTCCGGAAATACATGCTCATACTGGATCTTGACAAAGTCCATCCCGGTGTGCCGAAAATAGCCCAGGTGCTTGGCAATCGCAGCCGGGCCTTCACAGTACGCCGGCCCAAAGTGCATAAAAAAGGCCGCGGGTGTATACGCCGGGGCGGTACCAAGGTCAAGCAAGCTCAATACGGCATCGCGTTTGTTCATATCGGCTTCCCTTCCGGGTCTAGACATTCTGCTCCGTTCGCGAGATGATCTCGTCCTGCACGTCTTCTGTGGAATCCATCACGCTTCTGCCAATACCCAAATCGGCGAACTCCAGGCCCACTCATCATTGGCCTGGCGCACGCGCAGGTAGTAGACATCCGTGCCGTCAAGCGAGGGCGCAGGATCGTAGGTGTCTGCCTGCCACGCCAGCTCCCCCCACGCAGGCGCCCGATGGAAGCGGTAGGATGGCGAATCAATCTTGCCCAGCCGTCCGGCGCGTGCGCCGGCGCGCAGATCGGCCAACGTATGGACCTCTCGATGACCGTTGAGCTCCGCCCAAACCTCGGCCTCCGCCGGCATCGCCACCTCCAGACAGACCGCCTGCGTAGCCGGCGTGCGGTTGTTGGGGTTCCCATAGGCCACGGTCCGGAACCGGACGCCGCGCTCGCCGGCGGGTTCCCAGTGCGAGGTATGACTGGGCGCCGGTGTGCCCGACACAGCCTCCTGCGGCGCCACGATCTCAGGGCCGCGGAACCGCGGCTCGACAGCCAGAATCCGGCCTTCGGAGATGCCGAAGCTCACATCCCAGTCGGTGCGGCGGGCGCGCGCACCCCAGCCGACCTCCAGTGTGAGCTTGGTGTGGATAGCAGCGTCTTCAGGCGGCTGCATCACGTCATAGCTCGAGAACCGCCGCAGCAGCGTGCCGTTCTTGATGACGTCCACGCAGTCAATCGGCGCCCCGCCAACGACGTCGAAGGCGAGCTCACGACGCTCGGTAGGCGCCAGGACCGCGCCCATCGGCTGATCGTTCAGGGCGAACTGCAGCCGGATGCGGTCGCCGGTCAACGCGTAGGTCCTGCGCGCCAGCAGCGCCTCCCAGATCGCGTCCCGGGTCTTGGTCCGCGCCCACACGCCGGTGCGCCCGTGGCCATAGCTGCCCGGGTGAGCACTGTGGTGATCGGTGCCGCCGATGGCGCCGGCAATATGCCCCTGCGCCAGGCCATACTGCCACGTGCTGGCGTGGTCCGCAGGCCCCATCGAGTGCAAGAAGGGGCGCGGGACCTCGTCTGCCTCACTGCAGCCGTGCATCGAGATGATCTCCACCACCGGCGCGAACTCGGGATCGAACGTGGCCCAGTTGATGCCCCGCTGTCCCTGTTTGTATCCGATATGGTGGGGGAAGGCGATAACGCCGATCCCTGCCTCTCGCAAAAAACGGAGTTGGCGATGGAGATCGACCAACCCGGTCGCCTCAAGCAGATCACCGTGAGCGCTGTTGTAGAGGATCGTCCGGTCGCCATCGGCACAACCGTGCATCTCGAAGCTGAGGAAGGTCACGAACTCGCCCTCACGGTGATAGGCAGCGGTCGTGCGTTGCACACTATCCCACTGCTCACAAAGTCGGGCAAAGCCCTCCTTGTGGAAGTCGATGATGTACTGGATGTTGGCGTCAGGCACCGGCATATCGGGCCATAGCGCGTGGCCGGTCACCGAACAGAAGTCGAGCTGCTCCCGCGCATTGCGGAACGCATCGTCAAGGCTGCCGTGGCCATAGGAGATGCCGCAGTGGTTGTGTAAGTCGCCGTAATAGGCCTCGAGGCCATCATAGGTTGCCATAATACACACCACCTTCCACTAATTCGCGCCGGCCACCCCACTACAAACCTTTGGGGCTTTGTCCGCAAAACGATCTGCGTGGTCGACAGAAGGCGCCCGGAGGCTATCCGGGCACGCAAACTCACCGAACTACACTGTGGTTCGTTGGTGGCTGCGAGTATAGGCCCGATCATGCGGCGTGCAACCACTGGATACGTCTGGGTCGAGCCAAAAAGACAACCGAACACTCTCGCCACCGGGACCGGCGTCCTAAACGAAAAAGAGGGCAAGCCTATCGGCTTGCCCTCTCAACACTCAAGGTCGACGTTGATCGAAACTCAACTAGCCCTTCTGCGGTACGTGGACCGTTCCCAGCCGTCGTTTCTTGCTCAACGGCACCCCTGCGATGCCCGCCACGGCGATGATTCCCGCCAACATCGCGGCCGGCAGCATCACCACTGGCACGGCGCTGTGCTTGGCGGCAATGCCGGCATAGGCCCAAACGAAGACCGCCGCGTAGGCCAGGTTGCCGTGCCGTAGGGCCATCGTGATGGCGATACCGGCTGCGACGACCAGCATAATGACCGCCCACGCCTCGGCACTGATCCCCCACCCGCCCCAGTTGAGGTAATAGAGCAGCTGCGTGGCGTTCGCCACCGTGGCGACGCTGATCCAGCCCAGATAAACGCTGAACGGGATCGCCATCGCCCAGCGGTCGGCCAGTGACAACTGAGCCCGCCTGGCCCATAGCGTCAGGAAGATGGCGATCAGCGAACCGAGAATCGTCAGCATCGCCAGCAGGGTGAAGTTGAACACCTCATAATGCCACAAGAACAGCCAAACCATGTTTGCGACACCGCTCAACGCATAGAGCAAGCCGATGCTCTGGATATGCACATTGTCTCGTTGTGACGGTAGAGCCTGGTAGATCGTAAAGGCCAGCAGTCCCAAATAGATCAAGCCCCAAATGCTAAAGACGTAGCCCGCCGGGACAAAGTAGATGTCAAAGCGGTCAGAGATTTCGCCGGTGTCCAGGCCATTCAACGGCAGCATGGTAGCCAAACCATTGACGATGATGACACCCAAGGTGACGACGATATTGATGAGTGGAAGTGCGGTCCGGATCTTGCTCTTCATGGATGCCTCCCGTTTGAGCCAAGCTAGGTTTTAAGCTGCAATAATACTGTATATGAATGCATACTTTTTGTCAAGTATTTCTATTCACAATTTCGACAGAACACCTAGCCAATCTCCGGACCGGCGATAGCATATTGGCGTTCCGGCATGCCGGACGGACCGACATCGCCCAGAACCATACGCGTGAAGGGGCGCTGGACCGCGAAGCCCAGGCCACGAAGAAACGCCACCCAGGTTGATTGGGCAGAAGCCGCATCTACGATCACGGGCCGCTGGTCGCACGCGCCCAGCGCACAGAGCAGTAGCGCTTCCGCGATCTCATAGCTGTCCGCCACCACCGGGCCGATCTGCTCATAGAC
>Ga0114918_10001291_pt1 | contig 22356 bp, 20 predicted proteins | sample LantaG_FD_87015 | JGI IMG/M metagenome (GOLD analysis project Ga0114918, IMG submission 87015) | Deep subsurface microbial communities from Baltic Sea to uncover new lineages of life (NeLLi) - Landsort_02402 metaG | ecosystem: Environmental > Aquatic > Marine > Oceanic > Sediment | place... | reverse complement strand
GGTTTCGCGCAGCGACTTATCATATTCGGCGTACAGCGATTTTGCGCCCTTAGTTTCGGAATAGCCCGAGTCTATATAAGCAACGCCGTTTAGGCCTTTTCGCTCGGCTGCTATCGCCTTATCGATAAGGCCAAATGCGATATTCTCTCCGGGACCATCAAGACGGCAGACCATAAGCGTTCTGAAGCTAAAAAACAGTCCGCCCTTTTTTAGTTTATTCGGTTGCCAACGGTAAAGCTCGTAGTTATCAGACAGTACCATTGACAGCTCGCTGTCAACACAGGCATTTGTTTGGTTTCCGACGATGTAGTCAATTTGCAACTGCAAAGCGGTGAGCTGACGATTGATATGTTTCTTACGTTTGGATGCGTCGGCTGCGCCGCTCTGCCGGAGGCGCTCGAGGGTTTCCTTCACCTGCTGTCTGCGTTTTTTCAATCGGTTCAGTTCGACTTGCCTGGCCTTTAGCGGCCCTCTTTTTCCCACTTTGACCGGCACGCCATAAGTCGTCAGCAGACATTTTATTTTGCCGGCGAATTCACGAGTGGATAACTTTCTACGAATAGGCCTGGCAAGGTTTTTTTCATAATCGTCTCTGGATATTCCGTCGCGAAGATTGCCGCCCAAAGGCAGGGTCAGAATATTACCGGCAGGCACAGCCCGCTTTGCGCAATAATATTGAGCAATTCGGACCGACGTCTCGATGTCACTGTTCGCTATTACGAGAATCTCATCGGGCTCGAGTGCAAAGGCCGACATACAACAGAAGACACAGACTAAAACCCATCCTACGACTACCTGGCGCAAAATATTGTTCATTACGGGGTAAATTTCCGGCGCTTACGCTTCTGGGCTATCTTGTTCCGGATGTACTGTAAGGCAACTCGATAGGGGAACTGTCGAGTGGCTGGTCATAATCATCCAGCCAGCGAGCGTTCGGGTTGCACCTGAAGGTCAGGAAACGTCCGCTGTCTTCGTCCTTAGCCGCTCGATGATACTTGAAACAGACGAAATCTTCGGTTTTGCCGACGATTTCTATCTTTCCGGTTGAATGCGACATTGCATAGCGAGCTCGCTTTGCAAGGCCTGAAACGCGGGCTTTGGCCTGCTCTACAATCTCATAGCCCTGTTCAATCGGCACTGTATAGGCCTTATTTCCCAAGGCTGGGCGACACTGAAAGATATAGTAAGGAACCGCGCCGATGAACGACAATTTTCTGAGCAGCTCGGCCAGAACATCGGGGTTGTCATTTACACCCTTAATCAACGGCGTTTGATTGGTAATGACAGCGCCAGCTTTTTGCAACAGGTGGATGCCTTTAACCGCGACGTCCGTCAGCTCGCGAGGATGGACAAAGTGAGTTACTACGTAGAGCTTTTTCCACTCGGTGCTATATTTGGCAATCATCTCCAACAAGCTCGGGTCATCGAGAATTCGATACGGATTAAAAACAGGTGACCTTGTCCCGATGCGGATTATCTGAACATGGTCGATTGCCCTCAAGGGCCCGATAATGTTTTCAAGCTTGGCCGTGGTCAGCACCAGTGGGTCTCCACCGGTCAGCAGGATGTTGGTTATCTCGGTATGTTGTCTTACATATTCGAGGGCCGCGGGCAGGTCGAGTTTGTGCTCTTCGTGAGATTCTATGAAAACGCGTTTTCGAAAGCAGTAGCGACATATTCCGTCACAGATATCACTTACCAGAAAAAGCGCGGTGGAGTGATATTTGTGCTCGAGACCAGGCATAATCGTGTATTCCTTTTCATTCGACGGGTCAAGCCGGCCCCATTCATCGAACTCCCGCATGTGCGGGATTATAATTGCACGTATCGGGTCATCGGGGTCGTCCCAGTTGATAAGCGACAGATAATAGTCGTTGGCGCGGAAAGCAAACTTTTCCGTAACCTTCTTTAGCTGGGTCTTTTCTTGCTCACTCAGTTGTTCCAACTGCTCTATTTTTGTTTTGTGTTTGACCTTAATAGAGGACCACCTACCTTTCACGAAGACTATTACGTTCAACTACCTACTTTTTATGCGCCTGACCCCTGGTGAGTTCGGTTTTAGAATACCTTTTCTCGTATATGTTCTTCCGCCCGAACACCTGTGCGATAGTTGCCAGAATCATCTTTATATCGGTCAAAAAACCAGCCGTTTCAACGTATTTTACATCGAGTTCAAGTTTTTCTTCGCGCGTAAGCTGGCCTCTGCCGGAAATCTGCGCCAGGCCTGTAAGGCCCGGCTTGACCAACAGTCTCTTTTTTTGCCTTTCGTCCCACTCGGCCATCTGCGAGACATACAATGGCCGAGGCCCGATAAAGCTCATATCCCCTTTCAATATATTAAACAATTGCGGCAATTCGTCAAGTGAATACTCGCGAAGGAGCTTTCCTACTCTTGTCAGGCGTGGGTCATCGCCAGTTTTTGGACTCGACCCGAATGGCTCAACATCAACCCTCATCGTACGAAACTTATAAAATATAAACGGTTTACCGTTTTTGCCCGCCCTTTCCTGCTTGAATATCGCCGGCCCTTTACCGGAAAGCTTTATAGCTATGGATATAACAACAAAAACCGGCAATAAAACTAATATTGCCAGCCCTGACGCAACTATATCAAAGATTCGTTTGTTAATGCTGTTCATTTAGTATATTTCTTTGCAGTATCTACCCTGCCACATAAACATTACTGAGCACACCGTGAGTGTCAATCTGGCCAACAATTGCTTTTACTTTTTACAGGCCCTTCTTATATGTTCTTGCCTTAAAACCGCACCAGCTTTACTCAGTGTGTTACTTGTCCATTTGTTCGACAATGCCCAAACAATATTTTTGAAGGGATATGCTAATTTAACAGCTATCTCAAATTTTTTTGAATACTTTACATTAAGAATTGCATATTCTTTTGTAAAACTAAATACGTTTATCAAAAAGCTCTGAACGCCAGTCTTGTGATAAATACTCCTACTGCCGTCAGAAACGTACGCAAATTTTTTGTCATTGAGATAATAATTCAACATTGCGTCAATTAGAACGTAGCTGGAATACTTTGGCAAGAACTCGGGATCGTACCAGATGCTTTCCCAAAAGACTGCGTTATCCTGGATATAATTTTCCGAGTAGCCGACAAGGTCTTCGCCGGAAAACACACCAAAAAATTCGAGTACACCGTCCACTTCAGCCGCTGCCTGCACTTTTTTCTCATATGTTTGCCGAGACGGAACAAAATCAGTCTTCTCGTAGCGTTTCTCTGCCTTCCTGCAGACGTTGTAGCCCGACCGTAATACCTCCCCACCGGTAAGTATTCGTGCAAACAAATGCTTACGACCCCTTCTTATTTTGCTTCTGGTGTTTCCACTACACTGCTCCAGCGACCACGTTCGTTTTCGAATCACATACCACCACTGGGAATCTCGTACCTTACCGAATTCCGAATCCCATCTTGCAAACGGTTTTCCGGACACCTCAACGACCTTTCGGGCAATTTCCGGCGTTATTTTCGGGCAGCAGTGCGGCAGATAAGCTGGAACCATAAACCCCTGATACTCATACCAGTCAATACCTTCAACTGTAATTACGTAATTGCCCTGCTCTTTCAAAAGCTGCGCATATGTATTACCGAAATCCTTTACTGTCACTTGCTGTCATTTCCTCCGGGAAAATATTTTACATGGGATATACAGCCCCAGAACCTTTTTTTCTGAACAAATTCACCGACTTTTACTCCCCCAGCTTTACGGATGCCTTTCAAGCTCGGTATATTAGTCGATGCCGTCCATATCCAGAACATTCTTGCTGGTATATCCGATTCCACAACCTTCTGAATCTGCGATGGGTAAATCCCAAGGCCGCGAAAACTTTGTGACGTCAAACAGGAAATAATCGAATATGAATCATTAGTAACAAAATTATAGCGAAATCTGATCTTGCTGGCAGGAACAATCCATTCTACATGTGCCAGAGTCTTTCCAACATAAGCCAACAGAATATACGTATTGAGCGAACCATACCTGAACTTTAGATAGGAGACGGCGGCTTTGCCCTGTAGCTCGCTCAGTTCTCGTAGCTGACTGTGTTTTAGTGCACGCAGCGGCAAAATCTTAGTGGTAACTTTTACCCTGTCCGTAACAATATCAGACGTTTTGTCCTTCTTTAGTACAAAGACTTCGTTTCTTGTTTGTGAAGCGCCAAACACTATTATATATCCCTTTTTAAGGATAAAATTCAGGTATATCCAGGCGAGGTGATAGTTTGATGGTAAATAACTTTTGTTTCGGTTAGTAATTCAGCTTGATACTAAATTCAGGTGATCGCCCTACTGTAATAGAGATTACGCCACGTTCGAATTCTCTGACAACCGTGTTGGCTTTCCACTGTCGGCTGCCGATGGGTTTGCCAAGCTGTTCAGGCCAGAATAACCAACCGCCGGTTGGCCACACTTCTCCGCCGCCGGGTAAGGGTACACTTATATACACGCCACCCCACTCTCTTTGTTCCGGCGGCATAACCAAAAGAGCAACCAGGGCCAACTTGCGGCCATCAGGGTCATACTGCTCGGACGTTCCATGGCCGACCCTGCCTGTCCACAAGAAAATCGTTTTGTTGCTGGCGATAATACTTTCATAAACTGACAAATCCATTTCAAGTGAAGCTGCTGTCTTAAACATACCGGGTCGGCATCCATATTCATACGAAAAGCCATCAACAAAGGGGGCAAGAGCCAGCCAATCCCTGGGGTCGTCTCCGAGATTAATAACCAGCTTTAAATCTTTGCGTTTTGTGTATAGTCGAGCGGTCTTTAGAAAACTTAACGCACCTTCAGGCCAACTTTCCCTATCGTATGGATATGGGACATATTTTTTATACCGAAAATTATCGAGACATAGCGCATCGCAGTTAAGATTCTTTGCATTCGAGACAGCTCGTTCCAGAACAGCACGCTGAACTTTCACATTCGCTATGTCTAAGAAATAACGCTCGGGTTGATTGCCATAGTGTGCAAAGCCCCCTTTCCCATCCGGGATAAACCAGCTATTATCGCACAAATAACGAGGCAGACCCCCCTCCTGGAAATTATAGGCTGTTTTAGCCACAGGGTGAGGAATAGCTGTTGTTGAGGAATAATAATAACCAATACATTTTGTCCCGTGTGCTCTTACATAATTGGATATCTGGCGATATTCTTTTCTGTCTGCGGCCTTTACAACCCAGATAAACCAGGGGCAAGTAATTTGCCAGTGCTTACCGCCTCTCCATTTATCATACTTCCATTTCCCAGCGTCTCCAAATGTAAACTTAACAGGGCTATTCTGTGTACCTTTCTTCAAGTCACCGCTGGTTTGGTCTGAATAGCAATAAGTGCACATCAAAGCAAGAACCGTTATAGAAAGAACCGCCAGGAAGAAAAGTACTTTGGGCGACAAAATGTTACCTCTGCGCTTGTACATAAAAAACACCTAAAAATTCTGCTATTTTTATGTCATTAAAATAATCTTTCACTCTTTGCAAGCCCACAGCCCCCATTTTCTTTCTCAAACTTGCATCTTCCGCAAGCAGCTTAACCTTTTCAGCCATCATATCTGTGTCTGCCAGGGGTACAAGAAAACCCGTCTCTTCATCGACAACCAATTCCTGTGTTCCTGAAACATTTGTTGCAACGACCGGTTTTTGCAAAGCCATAGCTTCCATTATCACACGTGGAATACCTTCCTTTTCTGAACACAGCAGTACTATATCGCTCGCCGCAATAATTCCATGAGGATGGTCACTGAAACCAACCATATTTACACAATCATCAAGTTGCATTTTGACAAGCTGCTTCTTTAATTGCTTTTCGAGAACGCCGGTCCCGGCAACTACACAGCAAACTTCCACACCTTCCTGTCTTAACTTATCAACGACTTTGAAAAAATCATCAACCCGCTTGACCGGCTCAAGTCTGCTCAGCAGAACAAGTTTAACTCCCTGGCATGGAAAGTCTTTCAGTGCCTGTGAAAATTGCTTTTGGGCAGATTGCTGCACAAATTCTACATCCACCCCATTACCTTCGAATAACACCTTGCTTTCATCACCCATAAGCTTAATACACTCGGGCAAGTCCCGTTTATTCTGGGTAAAAATGTAATCTCTGAATTTACAGGCTAACTTTTCAAGAAAGTAACAGATTCGATAAGCTATTTTATTCTGGCCTTCAAAAAAGGGCAGACCATGGTATGTGTGAAATATCAACGGCACTTTTGCCATTTTAGCCGCCACAGCGGTGATAAAGCCGGCTTTAGCGGTATGTGAATGGACTATATCAAATCTTTCTCTTTTAATAACTTTGTAAAGTTGCCGGATACTTTTGATATCCATCAACGGCCTTATTGTCCTGGCCATATTTACAGTAATGTGCCTGACCGCCGGATGTGTTTTTTCGTTATTATCCGCCGGTGATGAAATTACACAGACATCTAAATCGCTTTTAGCATTTAACGTCCGAAGTTTTGAATCAAGTATCGTAATCGCCGACCCATATGCTGTTACTATATGTGCTACCTTTATCCCCATATTTTATGACTTGCGGTATCTCTTTTTACTCTCTCGAAGCTACAACACGAGCTGGTACACCTACGGCTATACTCATCGGTGGAATATCTTTGGTTGCCACCGCGCCGGCCCCGATAATCGAACCGGTTCCAACCCTGACGCCACCAAGAATCCTCACGCCTGCCCCAATCCAGACGTTATCCTCAATGATAATTTCTTTGGGTATGCAGGGGGCGTCTTTAATAAGCTTGGCAGTATCACTAAAGTCATGTTCGAAACTTAGGATCGAAACATTATGCGCTATACTTACATCGTTACCGATTGAAATACCGCCTTGCGCATCGATATAACAAAGGGGATGGATGCTAACGTTATTTCCTAAATTTAGTAACTCAACATATCTTAAAAAAACACAATCATGGATGGAAACGTTATTACCACAACTTTCTGCTAATCTGCTAGCCAGTATATACCTCAAACCAAGACCAATACTTCCTCTGGTATACCGAAGCGCCCTCAATAACCAGTTGCAAAAAAATTCAGGAAATACCCGCATTAAGAAGCTGACAAAACAAAAGATAGGTTTTAACTGCCTAAAAGTTTCGCGACCTCTTTTTCGTTTTGACTCTATGATGGGGCTGCTTTCCAAATCATTCATTTTTTTATCGAGCCCAGAAACTTGAACCCATACCTTATTAAGGCTCTGAAAGTATATACCGCGGACGAACCATATATTAAGCGCCACCATAACAGCATACCATACTGAATAAACATGGGCGCTTTGCCAAATAAAATCATGCTGAACGTTAGTTTCGTTTTCATTTGCTTTAACTTTTCGAGCACAATCCGCCTTGCTTCAACTTTTCTCTGAATCGTTTCCATAACATTCCTGGTTGTTATATAACTACTTGTGCTTTTGCTGTGAACCCTATAAGCCATCAAAGGCATGTTAATGTAATGTATTACAGCCTTGGCAGCAACACGTATGAAAAACTCAAAGTCTTGAGCCCGTCTAAGTGCATCATTCATGTAACCCACCTCAGACAATAAATCCCTGCGGAACAATACGCTGCTTGTCGCTATCATATGTATCTTAAATAGTAAATCAAGTTTTGGCCGTTCAGGCGGATGCACATACAGTTCGCTCAGCAAGCTGCCCTGCTGGGGTTTGGATGGTGGTATCCACCTAAAACCGTCACAAAAGACCATTCCTATCTGAGGATCGGCGTTGAGCACCCTAACTTGTTGTTCCAACTTCTCAGGAAGCCAGATGTCATCAACGTCCAGAAGTGCTATATAATCACCGTTAGCATTACGCATACCCGTATTTCTTGCTGTTGCTGCGCCGGAATTAGCTTGTTTTAGAAATTTAACGGGGAACTTATAAGCCCTGACCACCTCGCCAATATTGTCGAGACTTCCATCATCGACCACGATAATTTCATAATCCTCATAAGTCTGGCTCAAAACGGAGTCGATCGCATCAGCAATCAAATCAGCCCCATTATAAACTGGAATTATCACACTAACCGTGGGCATTCCAACAACCCTTCAGGAATTACTCTAATTTTTTTCTTTTTCTACAAGCTGACGCAGAAGTTTATAGAATTCAATTTTACGATTACTCAGTACTTCTGCAGAATATTCTTTTGCTTTTTCTGCATTACGTTTTGACATTCTTGTCATACGCTGCGGATCGCTGAGAACCTCATAGATTTTCTGGCTTAAGATATCCGGCCGCCTCGGCGGAACAACATCGTCAACATCTAAAACTTCTGGTATTCCACCTACATTTGTTCCAATAACCGGCAGTGCCATTGCCATAGCTTCGATTACAGAGCGAGGCATTCCCTCACAGAGAGTATTAATTACGAATAGGTCGGCTTGTTTAAGCCTTTCAAATAACTTTGTCCCCCAGGGGATAAAGCCGGTCAGCTCCACTTTATCTGTCAGGCCAAGTTCTTTGATAAGTCTGTCTAACTTTGGCTTTAGAGGACCATCACCGACGATTACCAGCCGCCAGTTCTTGAACCGCCGCTTTTCCACCGCTGCGCAGGCTTTTATGATGCCTTCATGGTCCTTCTCCGCTCCCAATCTCGCTACAGAAATTATCGTTCTTACGCCGTCCCTTTCCCACGCACGAGGCGAGCCAAAAAACTCTTTGCTCAGACGTGAGTTGCTGGCAATCACCGTCGGGCAACTTCTTCTCGGGGGATATTTGTCCAGCATATATTTGGAAACACTCAGAACAGCTATCGGTTTAGCGCGCTCCAACCAAAAAGTTGTCCTAACTATGCATGCCACCAACCAAGCAAAGCGAGTACCCCGCAACTTAAGATAAGTTATATCCATCCCCTGCTCACCACGAATTTCCAGGGCATACTGAATCCCGTATAACCTCAGCCATGGAAATAAGAGTATAGACGGAATATTAGGCGCATGCAAAAGCCAGATGTCAGCTTCTTTTGCAGCTTTTCGTGTTATGGTGAACCATTTTGGCAGCACCCGAAGTAAGCTAAAAAAACCACGGAACGCGGGCAATTCTATAAATTCCATACCAGGTCCCAACGCAGGCCTGAATTCTTTTTCAATTATATGGCCCCTAACCACAGGGTGCATATGTACAACCTCGTCAAATCCATTTAACGTTTCCCTCCAAAAATCAGCGTCAAATGTACCAGTTGTGTAATACTGATTTCCTACACGGACATACCGAGAACTTGTTACGATGCCCAATTTCACTATGAGCTTATCCCGTTTTCACATTCTAAAACAGACCAGACCGCTAACTATAATCTCCATCCTCGTAGTACTCATCCTGGTGATATTCATCATACACCAAATCCTCCAGCTCAGGCTCAGCCGGGTCGCTCGCCCACCACAATAGAGGTACTAAAAGTATGGAAACCCTGAAAACGCCCCAAATCACCAAACGCAAGTCGCCGATCAATAAATACGGCCCCAGGCTCGCTGCTATTATAAAGAACATAAAGTGAAATATGTTTGATGGCTCCCGCGTGGCAAAGAATCTCTTGGCGTAACCTATGATTAATCCGTAAACAAAAGCTGCCGCCCATACACCCAAAAATCCAAAGTTTGCATACCCCTCGGCCCAAATACCCGCTACCATAGCAGCTCTATATCCCATTTTGCCCGCGCCCCGCCCGTACCGGGCATCGACCGTAACATCAGTTATGCCGCGAGGTTTGGTTGGATATAGCCAGCGAGGTATAATCTGCAAAGGCGCTGAAACGTAGGTCTTTCCCCATTGCCTGTCAATGTTACCACCTGGTTTTAGTTCCTGAAGGTACAACATCCAGATATAAGATCGCCCTAAATTTGCTATCAATGTATGTGTAGATGATGCCCCGTATCTTTCTGTCTGACTTGCCCGATACTCTGGGTTAGTTATAAGCTCCCCAAGGTCAGCAAAACCAGAAACTTTAGAGACTTTATATACCGTCAACATAGGCATTAGGACTATCCACGCAACAATAATCATCACAAGTGATATACGCCTGACAAACTGGTTGTATAAGCATGCAACCCAAGCAAACATTCCTAACATTTTACCACGGCCGCCCCTGTAAAGATTAGCCACAATTACCAGAGCACAAACTATTACAATAAGAACGGTATCAAAGATTCGCAGTTTTTTTGCAAGCCCCAGATTGCGCAGCATCAGGGCATAAACAATCAATAACACTCCTAAAATTGCCCCGTCAGCCAGAATGAGAACTGTTCCAGCCGTCAGAGTAATCAGCCGACCGCCAGTCCCAGTTATTATCACCTCCTGCATGTAGACATAGTAAACAATAAAAGAAATCGTGCCCACCACCGCCAGAACCAGGCCAATGGGCAGCAACTTAGCCGGATTGGCCCGGTGATAGGGTTTGAGCAACGGCTGGAAGTTCCGCAACGCAACGCGGTGGCCCAGGTACAGCAACGGAATAATCGGCACCGAACTCCACGCCACTACACGGAGCAGAGGTTCGAAATGATATGGTAGAGTCGGCAGGCCCGGGTCCCGGTAGAATAGGTGCAGTAAAGGACTTACCACAAAAACCATAAGGCCCATATAGCAGGTTAGCGACCACGGGTCAAAAGTATCGCGATATCCTAAAAAAACTAAGGCAATTGTGGGAATGATGAAACAAGCGGTTAGGGTAATAAATATTACCGATGGAACTCGAAACTGCGAATATAACACCGTTATTATGCCGCCGGCGGCAAGTGTAAATACCACCGTTGCAGCAATAATTGTCTTTTCAACACTTGGCGCAACAAGCTTTTTAGGTTCCGGATAATGAATCAAGATACAGCCTCTCCAGACGTTTTAGGCAGCAGTCAAGTCCCCAACCCCGACTACATTATTCAACCAACATCTCGATTTTTATCTATAAGTTCTTGGTAAATCTCTATCACTTTTGAAACGTGCAGGTCCCAGTCGAATTTTTCTTCTGCTAATCTCCTGGAAGCCAGCCCCATCTTTTTAAGCTTTTGCCTGTCGGTAAGCATTTTGCCAATAATTTCTCCAGCTTTCCGGGGTTCATTCGTGGGTACTACATGTCCGTTAACCCCCTCTTGTACGGTATCATGAGCCATTTTTTCCTCAAGCTCGTCCTCCGTGAAAACCACTTGTGCCTTGGCCTGGGACATCGCCTGCAAAGGAGAAAGGCCCAGGTTGGGACCATCTGTTGTCTGAATATATACATCCATTTGAGCGTTCATTTCTAATGTATCGGTTCGCCAGCCGGTGAAAATTACATTATCCTCCACCCCCAGCTCTTTTGCCTGGTCTTCCAGAGCCTGGCGCTGCGGCCCATCGCCTACTATTAATAATTGCGTTTCCGGACAAATTTGTAGAGCTGTTGGCATCGCAGCAATAATCTTGTGACAACCTTTGACCCGCTGCAACCTCGCTACAACACCAATCACCGGCCCATGCCCAAGGCCGAGTTCCTCCCTGACTTTATCATCGGCAACTTTAGGCTTGAATTTATTCAAATCTATACCCATAGTCGCCTGGTGGATGCTGCTTGTCGGGATTTTTCCTATGTTCGCCAACTCCCAGGCATAATAATCAGACATAGCTAAGAAATCTAATCTAAGAAACTGTAGTATTTTCGCACCAACCCTGCTGCCAAACAGAAAACGCTCCGGGCCACCGTAATTACCGAACACATGCATTTGGGTTTGTAAACATGGTACTTTTAAATAACGGCCGGCCAACCAACACCAAAAACCAGAATCCATCATCATGGTATTGACAATATCAACGTCGGAATCACGAATGTAGCTGTATAATCGTTTCCCAACAGGTAAATCGACTATAATCCTGAAAAGGCCAATATGACCCCTGACCACGTTAATTTCAAGATGTTCTACTTCATCCGCAAACCCTGGCTTGTGCAGCACGGGACCGCCAAACGCCACAGTCACTTTGACACCGCGTTCCGTCAGGCTGTTTGCAAGGTCCATAGTATATCTCTCCGCTCCACCAAGCCTCATTGCATGACAAACTAACAATACATGCATTTGAAAAGCTGCTCCAAATAAACCCAGATTTGCTATTTAACTACACACTTCCTACCGTTTACGAAAAAAATAATGTATTAACTTCACCCCAGGCCCCAAGCATTACCCAGACACATTACTGACACTTCACCACATCGCCAGCTCTGCCAGTAACACAGTCATCATACAACCGATCTTATAAACTCTCAATTAGGGTTTGTTGTTACTTTTTTCTCTTTGCATTATTTCCCAGTACCAGTCAGCCGTCCGCTTAATTCCTTCCTCAAGGTCAACTTTAGGCTCAAAACCGAGCAGAGTAACCGCTTTTTTAATGCTTGGTATTCGTAAAGCCACATCAACTTCATCCCAGGGAACGAAAACGACCCTGGAGGAGGAATGACAGACCCGCACCACTGCCAACGCCAGACCATGTATAGTTACTGTGCCCTGTGGATTACCAATATTAAACACTTCACCTACCGCCTCATCTTTCTCCAGGCAAAGCAGCAGCCCGTCAATAATATCATCGATATAGCACCACGAACGAATCTGGTCGCCACTGCTGCGAACCTGCAAATCTTCATTTCGTAACGCACGCGTTACGAAGTGATGTATCGCCCCTTCACCAACCTGGCCCGGGCCGTAAATATTAAAGGGACGTACCGATACCGTCGGCAAGCCAAACTCCTTATGATAGCTATGGACCATATGCTCTGCAGCTAACTTACTGACTGCATAAGTCCAGCGAGCTTCCCCCACCGTACCCATATTGGTGGAATCATCCTCGCTCGAACGATAGGCATACGTACCGAATACTTCACTTGTTGAAAAATCCATAAACCGATGATTAACTTTGTTCTCCAACGCTGCATCAGCCACATTCTGAGTCCCTACAAGATTCACTCGCATCGTATTGGTAGGACTTTTAATTACCGTGTCAACCCCCGCTATTGCCGCCAGGTGAACTACCGTATCGTGTCCTGCCATTTCCTTTTTAACATGCTCAGCATCAAGTATGTTTCCTCTGACCAGCTTGACATTAGTGTGCCTGGCATACTTGGTCTTGCTGATAGCGTCACGTTGAAAAGTGTCATAGACAGTAATGATATTATCGTCCGCCAATCTCGATATGAGATTGCTGCCAATAAAACCAGCCCCGCCGGTCATAAACATCCTGTGTCCTTTTAATGCCATCGAATTAACCTCTTAAAAAATTAGTAGTTATTGTTAAACTGTTAACGCTATTTGCTGCTGTCTTCGCCAGGTATATACGGCCACTATCACGGCCATCGATATAAAAGCCAGGCAACTGGAGATTATACTGACACACGCAGCTCCCATGATTCCATATCTTGGTACAAGAATAATACCGCCGATCAGCGTAATACAAACAATGACTGCCCAGGCAAAAGCCTGCACTGTAAACGCACGACAGGCAGTGCCGGCAAATCCCATCAGAGAAGCCATGCCCACCAAAACACTGCCGCCCATTAGTATCCACAAGACGTGGACGTATCTGGCATGTTCGGCGCTGAAGAAAATCGTCAAGGCTATTCTACCCAAAAACAGACTCACGACAAAGCCCGTCAGCCCCAATGCAATAATTACTGGAGTTGCTTTAGCTGCCAGACGCCAGATATGAAGGGGCCGAGTTTTGAAATCTTCCACCATTTTAGGCAGAAGTGCATGGCCTATTGCCACAAATACCATAGACATAGCCGACACCCCATAGTGCATAGACCCGAAATAACCTACCTCAGCCTCGCCACAATAAGCTGCGATAACATATCTGCTGATATTGGTATTTAGCGTCAGAATCGCTGCCACAGCCACAAGTGGAATTGCCTGCTTACTGATTGCCAGGCTGCGAGCCAGACTAAACGTTCCCTTCTCCGGATAAAATCGCCTCACTCTTTCCAAATCATACAACAACATCATTGCGCAGTACACAACAACCCATCCCGCCATAGTCGCTGTCAGGCTTCCGGTAACAGCCAATATAGCTATAGTTATCGTAAACGCACCTAACGCCTTTATACCTCTACTAATACCTATGTATTTCATTCGCTGTTTCTTCTGAAAGACCGCGTAGCATATATCGGAAATAAACGCTGCCGCCTTAAAGCCCCCAACTAAACTTAATACTGCCAAAAAATCTCCACCATAACTGCCCCGAAGCACAAGATACAATCCTATCAGAAAGCAGATAAAAACGATAAACAGACAGGATATAATTCTCAGATAAAGATAGTCTGAGAAGCTGAATTGCTCCTTTGAATCGGTTATTAACAATGCTCTTAATCCCAGTGACAGGAAAACCGCTATCGGATTTACAATACCAAGGCAAAGCAAAAATCGGCCTTGCATTGCAGCCGAACCAAACTTTGCCAATGCTACCAACACCCCAGCCAGCGAAATCTGGGTGATAATATTACCGGCCAGAATCCAACTGAAATTTCTTTTTACCGAACTCGGAGGATACAAATCAGCCGCAACACTTCTGCTGTCGGATTCAGAAGTAATCCTAGCATTTTCCTTATCCTCAAGTACCGTTCGCCTTTGATTATTCATAATCAACCTAAGAAAGATAGAAGTATCTCGACCACATAGTCTTTCATCGCATCGGTCAGTTCAGGATAAACAGGGATGGCCATAATTTCTTTCGCTGCCTCCTCAGCTTCAGGCAAATCACCTTGCTTGTAGCCCAGATACTCAAAACATTTCTGCAAATGCATCGGCACAGGATAATATATCTCGCAGCCAATCTTATTTTCCTTCAGATGTGCCAGCAACTCATCACGCTTCGGCACACGAATACAGTACTGATTATAAATCGTAACACAATCAGGACTGATATAGGGGGTCTTTACAACTGTTCCCTTAAATTTCTCATCATAATACGCTGCGTTGCGCCGCCGGCCCCCGGACCAGTCGTTCAAATGCGGCAGCTTAACTAAAAGCGCCGCCGCCTGTATCGGGTCAAGACGGAAATTACCGCCAACATACGTATGATAATACTTCGGCTTGCTGCCGTGATTGCGCATAACAAACAAACGGTTGTAAAGCTGCTCGTCATTGGTAACAATCATACCCGCGTCGCCGATGCCGCCGAGGTTCTTACTCGGAAAGAAACTAAAACAGCCGACCGTCCCGATATTGCCGGCTTTGCTGCCCCTGTAAGTGCTCGTAATCGACTGGGCAGCATCCTCTATCACCGCAAGATTATGATTTTTAGCCACCTCCATAATCGGGTCCATATCAGCCATCTGCCCGAATAGATGAACCGGCATAATCGCCCTGGTCTTTTCCGTAACCGCTGAGGCGACAAGCTCGGCGTTAATATTGAAAGTCCGCCGGTCAATATCCACGAACACCGGCTTTGCGCCGGTCCGGGCAATACAGCCGACCGTGGAGAAAAACGTAAAAGGCGTAGTAATAACCTCATCGCCGCTGCCAATCTCCAGACTCATCAAGCTATTTAAGATAGCATCGGTTCCGCTGGAGGCGCCCACTGCAAATTTACAATCGCTGATAGCAGCAATTTTGTCTTCCAGCTCAGCGACCTTCGGCCCGCCAATGCAGCGCTGCGATTCGAGTACTTCCGAAACAGCCGCTAAAACTTCGTCTTTGATTGTCGCATACTGTGCCTTTAAATCCAAAAGGGGTACATCCATCGTATAATCTCCTGTTAATAAGAATTCTTAAAATCATCATACGGTATTTTACCGACTGCTTTTTCCGCTGGCAGAGGCGCCTCCTCATCCAAATCCAGACACCTGACCACCCCCGGTTCAACTTCTTTATAACGATAGCCGCTCTCCGGACACACCATAATCCCGTCCGAATCCGGCCTCGGCAAACGAATCCCGTGCCGACTCATCCACCCGACCTGCTGGGCGGGAACACCGACCATCAGCGCGTAATCCGGCACGTCTTTTGTCACCACAGCCCCAGCAGCGATAAAACAATAACGGCCCAGTTCGATTCCACAGACAACTGTTGCGTTCGCTCCAACAGTTGTTCCCCGCCGAAATATCGTCTTTTCATAAAGGCTGTGCCGAACAACCTGTGAGCGGGGGTTGGTAATATTCGTCAGAACACATGACGGCCCAAGAAAAACATCATCTTCAATGATCGTACCTGTATAAATCGAAACATTATTCTGAACCTTCACATTGCTGCCGATGACCACACCACCGGCGACATTGACGTTCTGGCCGAATATACATCTTTCACCAATCTTGACGTCTTTCATTATGTGCGAAAAGTGCCAAATCTTTGTCCCTTTGCCGATTTCGCAAGGCTGGTCAACATACGCCGACTCGTGAACAAAGTAATCCTTTTCCCCGCTCATCAAAAATCCTCCGGATTAACAGGCTCGCCGTTATTCTTTAATGACTTCTGCCCCGCCTCTAATACTCGAACAACTCTCAGGCCTTCGATACCATCACTGCGTATCGGCATTCCGTCAAGCACGCAATCTATGAAATGCCCACACTCCAGCGAGAGCGGCTCGCCGCCGGGCACCTTTGGAATCACTATGTCGCCAAACCGGAGCGATATTACTTCTGTGTATGATGTAGTTATGTCATGCTTTATTGCCGCACCCTTATCATACATTCTGATTTTCTCCGTGGCCTCCATATCGTCAAAGGTTACCATCTTTTCGGAGCTGACAACCGTCATCTTTCTGATTTTGTGAGGGTCGAGCCAGCTACAATGAACGTTCGCCATTTTGCCGTCTGCAAATTTAATCGTGGCAAAGACCACGTCTTCAATATCCTTTTGCAGATAGCACTGTCCGTGCGCCGCCACTGATACCGGCTCGGAGCCAAGCAGATAACAGATAATCGAAATATCATGCGGCGCCAGCGACCACCACGCATTCTCATTTTGACGGACAATACCTAAATTGACCCGCTGCGTATACATATAATAAGGCTGACCAAGCTGGCCTTTGTCTATCATTTCCTTAAGGAAACTCACCGCCGGATGATACTCCAGCAAATGGCCTACCATCAATTTTAGCTTCTTTTCTTTCGCAAGCTCTACCAACACCTTTGCGTCACTGGCTTTTGAGGTCAACGGCTTCTCAACATAGGTATGCTTACCGGCCTGCAAAGACTTTTGCGCAATTTTAAAGTGAGTCGGAACACCGGTAGCGATTACCACCGCATCAACTTCACTATCATCCAGAACCTTCTCCAAGTTAGTTGAGGTCTCAATGAAAGGAAAATTCCTTTTCTGGACAGCCAGTAACTTCTCATTCAGTTCGCAGACGTACTTCAAATTACATCTTTTAGCTGTGGCAAAATTACGCACCAGATTCTTACCCCAATAGCCCGCGCCAACAACTGCGACATTTAAAACGTTCTTGGCCATATTCTTATCTCCCTGCACTCAATCAAAGAACCAGTTTCCTATGTGGAACATAACTATCTATTGTTCTGTAGCCATGCGTCAAGTGTAATTTACTTTCTCTCGACTACTCTCCACAAAACGCCAGCTTTAACGAAATCATAATTCTTCAGAAGAAACCCCGGGCAATAGCGCTTCACTGGTGAAACAACATAAATTGCCGAATCAGCCATTAAACCAGCAACCGTATTCTCATTCAAAACCGGAGCACCTTCACTGCTGTCACGGCCCGATACAATTTTAACGTCACGCCGCTTTTGCTCAACCTGCTGGGCATACAAAAGGACATACGCCACTGTGCCGTCAGCGTATATTACGGCTCTGTCTTCAACCGTATCCAATGCCTCATTAGCGAACCTTTCAGTTCCACGATAGCCGGTTTTCCACGGCCGCAGAAAATATGAGTAGCCATTACGATACGGAATGTCTCTTTTTGTCCCGAGATTAAAACTAACTTTCTCAGCCACAGCCGGCACAACTGCGTAAACCGGAACGGGCAGCAAGCTCAAAATCAAAACCAGGCACACAAAAACTTGGTGGTTTATTCGCCTTTGCAAAAAATGCGCTCCGAGACCTGCAAAAATCGAAACCACACAGTAGAACGGTATAAAGAACGCATACCGGTCCGGCACAGTATATCGAAACGCAAATAAAAAGAAAAGTAGCAACAGAGCCAATATGATATTTGAAAACGCTTTTTCAGATGAACATTTGCGTAATACGAAAAGCCCGACGAAGAAAAGTAGCGAATTAGGCGTTGGAAAATTCAGCAACAGAAATAGAATGTTTTCTTTTACAATTTTCAGCGACAAAGACGTATTGAACACTGCCCCCTGCCAGCTGTTGCCAAAAGCAGCTGACGCCAGAGTACCGGCTAAATCGCCGGTTTGTATTATGTTCTTAATAATCAGATATTCGTAAGGCAGTGCACCGACAACCCACAAAAGAATAATAATTGCTAACTGCCTGAAGTGAAGGTGCTTCTTCACTAACAAAACAACAATGAATGCGGCATAACACAAAAGCGGTATTGAAGCAAACATATGGTCGGCAATTGCCAAACCATTAAACAGCCCAAGCCAATACAGAAAACCAACTCTGCCGGTTCGTGAGTACTGCAACAGCATTATCAGTTCAGCCGACAGCAGCGCTATGTACAGACTGTACGTTTCAGCGATGCAGGCGTGGCGCCAGAATGTATGTGAAAGAGCGAAAGTAACCGCAGCTATTACCGCTGGAAAATTTCTGCCCAGCCATAACCGCACAAGCAAAAACAGATTTGCCACCGCCACCGCCCCGAATACCGCTGATATGAGATTAACCCTGTAAGCCAAGTCCCCGAGGGGTATATACTTCGCAGCAATACCTATCATAATATACAGCGGATGTGCAAGCGCAAGGCCAAGGTTGCCTTGAATATCGTTGTGCCAGATTCGATAAACAAACCGTCCACTGTCCTGCCATAGTATAGTCGGCGCACAGGTAACAATATAGAGCACCCCTGCCGTCGCCAGAACAATCAGGTACATCGGCAACACGCTCTCAGAGGGCACAGATTTTGCTTGCCCGGACATTTCTTTCATTTGAAACTGAAGAAAAAAACAGCTCGGCAAAACTTGACTGATTAATAGCTTTACCTATAATGAATACTCATTGTAATAATCTTATATGGAGGTCCCTGTGGCACAGACACAAGCCGACAATCACGATGCCTCGACCGGGCAGACACCGAAGGAAGCCCCGCCTTCCGCGGGCAAAAAGCAATCTCGAGCGCTATGGATAATTATTCTGGTTTTCATTATATTCGTAGCAATCGTTTTTTTGACCGAATACAGGGAGCCAATTGCCTGGATTGAAGATTACCACACCGGCATTGACTTGGCAAAACAGCAAAACAAACCCGCTTTACTTTGCTTTTTTAAACAGCATACACACTATAGTTCACGAATGTGGCAAAACGTCTACAACAAACCCTCTGTCAAAGAATATGTCGAGGCCAATTTTGTTCCCATTCTGATTGATGTCGATAAACAGCCCGGAATTGCCAGCCGCTACAACGTCACCTATTACCCTACTCATTATGTTGAAAACCCCAACACTAATCAAATAGACGGCCCTTTCATTGGTGAGCACCGCTTATTAGAGTTCATCAAACAGCCTCGAAAATACGTCCCGAAAAGCAGTGTCCTCCAATAAAATGCAATCCGTCTTGCTTTTTCCCAAATGCTCCAATTACCTTTAAGCCCTCTCACCGCCAAACCTTCACGAGCGGTTTTCCATATACCATTTAATAGTTTGTTTAAGTCCTTCTTCGAAGCTGGTTTTAGCCTCGAAACCAAAATATTCTTTGGCTCTCGAAACATCCAAACGTCGCCTCGGCTGACCGTCCGGCTTGGAAGTATCCCAGCGGATTTGGCCACTAAAGCCGGTAAATGCGGCGATTTTCTCAACAAGGTCTTTTATGGTTATTTCAAATCCTGAGCCGATGTTGACAGGTTCTGCTCCATTGTAATGTTCGGTCGCCAACAATATTCCCTCCGCGGCATCGGCGACATAAATAAACTCACGCGAAGGCGCCCCTGTCCCCCAGCAGTCAATATAGTCGGCGCCCGATTCGATTGCATCGACACATTTCTTTATCAGCGCCGGTATCACGTGACTGCTTTTAGGGTCAAAGTTATCACCCGGTCCGTAAAGATTCACCGGCAATAAAAATATCGAATTGAAACCGTATTCGGCCCGGTAAGATTGTGATTGCACCAGCAGCATCTTTTTAGCTAATCCGTACGGTGCGTTGGTCTCCTCGGGGTATCCGTTCCAGATGTCCTCTTCCTTAAACGGCACCGGTGTAAACTTCGGATATGCGCAAACCGTACCGATCGCCACGAATTTTTCAATATTGCGTAATCTGCCCTGCTCTATCAGTTGAACGCCCATCATTAAATTCTTGTAGAAAAACTCGCCCGGATGTTCACGATTCGCCACGATTCCACCGACAACTGCTGCAAGGTGAATAACAATATCCGGCCTCATATCACCATACATCCGAACAATGTCGGCTATATTGACCAAGTCATAGTCCTCGATATTCGGCACCAAAATATTCTTACCGCCGCGTTTTCGCAGCCCTTCAACAACGTAGCCGCCGAGAAACCCCGCCCCGCCGGTAACAACAACTCGCCTGTCCTCAAAAAAACCACTCATCTTAATCACCTGCCATGGTCGTTAAGAATCTTCTCACTTTCTGCGAGTTTCATATCCGCATCGGTCATCATTTTCGCAAGCTCCTTGAATGTCACCTTCGGCTGCCAGCCAAGTTCTTTTTTCACTTTGCTCGGATCACCCTTCAGGTAATCAACTTCAGTCGGTCTGTAGTATCGAGGGTCTATCTCGACATACTTGTGCCAATCAAGGTCAAGGTATCCGAACACCTCGTCGAGAAATTCGCGGACTGAATGGCTTTCACCGGTTGCAATAACATAATCATAACTTTTTTTCTGCTGCAGCATCAACCACATAGTTTCGACATAATCACCTGCAAACCCCCAGTCGCGCTTTGCATCCAAATTACCCAAATACAGCTTATCCTGTAATCCCAGTTTGATTCGCGTGGCCGCCCGTGTGATTTTCCTGGTCACAAACGTCTCGCCGCGTCTCGGCGATTCATGATTGAACAAAATCCCGTTACACGCAAACAGACCGTAAGCCTCCCGATAGTTCACCGTTTGCCAGAAGCTGTAAACCTTGGCACAGCCGTATGGACTCCGCGGATAAAATGGCGTCTTCTCTGTTTGTGGTGTTTCGACAACCTTGCCATACATCTCACTGCTGGAGGCCTGATAAAACTTCGCTGGCTTTTTCATAGAACGAATTGCCTCAAGCAACCGAAGCGTCCCAAGTGCGTCTGTATCAACTGTATAGACAGGCGTATCAAAACTTACCCGAACGTGACTTTGGGCACCGAGATTGTAGACCTCATCAGGCTGAATATCGCCTATAATTGATGAAAGATTGCCGCCGTCGGTCAGGTCGCCGTAAATCAATCTTAGCTGCGGCTTCTCATGCGGGTCTTTATACAGATGGTCGATTCTGCCGGTATGAAAGGATGAACTTCGCCGGATTATCCCCCAGACATGGTACCCCTTTTTCAACAGCAGTTCCACAAGATATGAACCATCCTGCCCTGTAATACCGGTAATTAACGCCTTTTTCATAATCTCATCCTTTCAGCAAACGGTTACTGTCAATCCTTCATCGCCTAAAACCGCTCGGCTTTGCTCGTATCCTTTTATCGGGCTGATTTCACTTTTTAGCTTTTTCAAAGCCGTCGACAATCAATTGCAACGATTCGGTCAGGCTTCTCTGCGGCACCCACCCGACCGTCTCTTTTATCCGCTCAATGCTTGGCACACGCCGCATCATATCCTCAATAGGTCTTCCATACGCCTGCTCGTAAGAGATAAATTCCTTTTTGCTTTTGCTGCCGGTCATCCCGATGATTTTGTCGGCGAGCGCTTCAATGGTAATCTCTTCATCGGAACCGACATTATACACTTTCCCAGCTGCCTTTTCACAGTTCATCAGGCTGACCGCCGCTTCGACCACGTCCTCAACATAACAAAAGCACCGGCTTTGCTGCCCGGTGCCGTATATCACCACCGGCTCATTTCTTAACGCTCTTTCAACAAAACGAGGCACCACCATCCCGTAGCGACCTGTTTGCCTGGGCCCGATTGTATTAAAAAACCTGGCAATTACCACTTTCAAACCGAACTGGCGGTAAAAAGCCAGGCCCAAAAATTCATCTATCGCCTTACTGCACGCATACGACCATCGCGACAGAGTTGTGCTGCCTAATACAATGTCATCATCTTCGCGAAAAGGAGTTGCTTCACTTTT
>Ga0114918_10001289_pt1 | contig 22376 bp, 37 predicted proteins | sample LantaG_FD_87015 | JGI IMG/M metagenome (GOLD analysis project Ga0114918, IMG submission 87015) | Deep subsurface microbial communities from Baltic Sea to uncover new lineages of life (NeLLi) - Landsort_02402 metaG | ecosystem: Environmental > Aquatic > Marine > Oceanic > Sediment | place... | reverse complement strand
CACCGGGTGGATTCTGCCATAAAAGATAATAAATTCAAGGTTAAAATTAACTAAAAATATTTTTTACTTGGGAAATTATTCGTATATTGCCCTTGTAACCAAAAATTTTAATCATGGAAGAGATAAAGCTTAGGGAAAAAGGTACAATAGCTACCCCAAAATTATTTCCCGCTCTCAAAGGAGAGATAACAGACATTAAGACCTTTGCAAATGAAATTGTTTATGTCATTAACAGAGGTATGTATACGGAATCGGAATTAGAACCACTGGAGGAATAATGTCAACAAAAAATACTGCATATAATCTTACAATGAAGCAAATCGGAGGAAACATCCGGAACCTAAGATATATGACAAGTGTAGCAATCCCAGGTATCTATAATATTTTGAGCCATCACTATGGGCTTGGAAGAGGACCAGAAGTCATGGAAGGAATGAAAGATGCCTTTTTTGATTTCATTGCTGAAGAATATGGATACGAACCAACTTTTGTAGACGAAGAAGCTATGGATTGGTGGACTGGATTATCAGATGATTACTTTACTGATAAGAATTACCGGGGGGATATTTCCCCAGCCGGAGAATTAAGTTTCAAAAAAGAATATATTTTTAAAGGACCTTTATTTGAAGACTAATATGGACAATACAAAAGAATATGTCGTATTGGAGCATCTGATGCTTCCAGATCGTGGATTCAGATTTTTTTCAACCAACTGTCGTTGGAAAGGCAGAGCTCCTGAAGATATTAGGGAGAATGATAATAATACTCATGGATATAATGGAGAAGAGTGGTATAAAGAAGTAGGATTTGCTGATACTGTTGAGGAAGCTCAATCCATGTGTTCTCCAAGCAGAGATAAAATACCCTCCTGGGATGAACTTTATAATTATCATAGAGAAGAATCAGATCGAAGAGAAAAAGAATTTATGAAAAGATTGAAAGAAGATTCAGATAAATAAAACTCTTAACGATCTTTTAACTATAAATCTAAACCTTTATTATAAATGCCAGAAGAACAAAACGCAGTTCAAAAACTCTATGCAGAACCTAAAGCAAAGGGCTTCGTTAACCATCTAATAAGTGCTTATCTCCCGATCCACAAAGCCAATAAGGTGTGGAATTTTAAGCCGGGGCAAAAACACAAATGTAATGTTTGTAGTAGAAGCCTAATGGATATCCAAGAAGCCTTCAATAACCTAGTTAAGAATGATGAGAGTCTTCGAAAAGAATTTCATGAAGTCTTAGTTAAACAAATTGAGGGGGAAGCAGTTAAGTTGGAAGAACATCCTTTTTATAAATATGTGACCAAAGGTAAAGTTCAAGCTTTTACTGGGGAGAAGACAGATACGGTTCTTTGTAGCGGATGTATTCAGGATCTTTTGGATATGGTCCAAACTGGATTGCTCACTAACGATAAGAACATTGCTTGGAAGGTTAATAAGATGCAAAGAGGCCAGGTTTTTGATAAGTTTAAAGATAGCAAAAATTTAAATCCCGACGAAAAGAAAACGGTTGAAGATATTGAAAAAAGAGTTGAAAGATCCCAAAAGAAAGCGGTTACATCTTTAGGAGATTTTCAAGTACTTCAAGATTTAAAAGCTAAAATGGAACAAAATGATAAAGACTGAAAAAAAATTAAGGATACTCAGGAAGACCAATCGAGTCGAATTCTGGTATAAAGGTGAATTTTTTGTCTATGAATATCGTGAAGATTCCAAAGAAGGCTATGAGTTCATTTGGAAAGATCAGGAAAAAATTTATGGACCATTTTTCAGGGATTGTACTGATGAAGGAAGCAAAGTTTATAATGTTATTCATAAGAAGTTATACCCTGTAAAAAAATAGATTTAACGATCCTTTAACGATTAACATTTTTTTAACGAGTTAATTTATTGTATATTAAGGACGAAAATATAGAAATAAGTGTAATATGAAGATAATTCTCAATACAAAGAATGTGGATTTGATTAATTTCTTTATGAGAATTTCGAAGACGGCTATTAATTTCCCTAAAGGTTATGACGATAAGTCTGTAGAAATTGTTGCTTCTAGAGTGGAAGCAGGACTCTTTGAAAATATATCAGACCCTACGGTGGATGCTTACTTAATTGGGGTTCCATCACCATACTCTCAAAAAGCGGTAGACTTTATTAAAAAGAAAGCCCCTTATATCCCGGTAATACTTTTTGGCGATACTCCAGAACTCATGGAAGTTTCTGGTGCTGATATTTACATTCCTTATGATGTGGGTGCATTTAGTTCAATGAACGACCCCAATAAGTATTACAAACCATTTTTCGAAGCAGTTGTTTGGAATGCAGCTAATTTCTTAAAGAATTTCATAACCTTAAGGAAGCTTACTACAAAGATGGCTGACGTAATCGAATTCGGTCAATGCAGTTATGACCCTACTCGAAGATCTTTTTCCTTCAGGGATAAAGAGGTCAAAAAACTTTCTGCTAAGGAAGGTGGAATTATTGAGGTTCTTGCAGCTAATTTTGGTGAGGTGGTTAAGAAAGAAATCATTCTTGAAAGAGTATGGCATAAATCAGACCATTGGACTGGACGTTCAATGGATGTTTATGTTACTAATTTGAGAAAATTGCTCAAGACTCATGAGATTGATATGACTATTAAAAACATCTCCGGTGTAGGATTAATATTAGAATAGAATGGATTACAGAAAATTTAAAAAATTAAGAATAAATCTTGATGATGTTTTTGCTTATGAAACATCAGTCTCTAATAAAAGGGAAATCGGCTGGCATGACTCCATTTATTTTTATATAAAGGGTGCCAGAAAAGAATACCTATCTGTTATGTATGATGCGGTAAAAGAACAAAATGAATTTAAGGAATCCATGGACATACTGGATGAATATTTTGGAGTCAAGTCAGAAAAAGAATCAAGAATCTTACCATAAAATTAACGATTTTTAACGATTAAAAGGCTCATATATTTTTATATTTGGGCTTTTTTTCGTATATTTACTATGGAACTAATACGATAATTATGAAACGTTTAGCTATTTTCTTCGCACTCTTTCTGACTCCTCTTATGTTAGTAGCTCAGATTGATATTGATTCAGTAGGGTACAAAGCTTTCCGTGTATCCGTTCATTATGCTGGAAAAACCATTAATGCTAATTCGGATGTTTTGTTTTATTTACAGGACGGAAGAATGATTGCTTCTACTGATAATCAATATTCTGGAGTTAAATTTTTGGAAAAACCCTATGAAAGGGATATGGGATTCTCAAATAGCAATTTGGTAGCAGAATGTGTTGACAATGGGGGATATGCTTGTTCCTTTTTTATTGTTTTTTCTCCTGCATCTTCGACTACATCCGGAAATGAAGTTTATACTATTGCAATAGGATATTCTAATATTTTATTCATTTATGAATGTCATAAAACAGACGAAAGACTATGGCATGACCAGGATCATCCTCTGGATATTAAAAAACTGGTCAACCAGAATAAAGTATATCAAACTGATCCTGATTACTCTGATGAAGAAATTGAAAAATTCTTCGATCAATTTGGAAACGGAAAACTTATTAGAGCTGCAATTGTACAAGATTTCATGATTGATTTTTCGGAAACAATTCAAAGTTTAAATTTCTAAGATGAAAATAATTCAAAAAAAGCTCGAATTCCAGTTGGATAAAAAACCTAGTGGATATGTCATCAGAGTTAATGATGAACATGGGTGTATTCTGAGAATTTGTAAAGTTCCTGAGCATCTTGTAGAAGATAAAAATGGAACTCTGGGATTTATTGATATTGAATATCCAAGAGAATTAGAAATAACTTCGGAAAAACATAATCCAAAATATAAGTATGATTGTGGTAATTGCAAGTTCAATTGGAACTGTGGTCTTACATGTTCGTGCGTTTTAAAAGATGTGCCTGAACCTCCCCCGTGGCTGGTAAAACAACTGGGATCAATTCAGAAACTTATAGATAATCAAAAATAGACCAAATGCTTTATTTTAAATACAACACTACATTCCGTAAAGTATCTTCCATCGAGCATCTATTGGAAAACAAAAAGATTGATTATATATTATCTGAAGAAGATTTTTATAAACTTCTTAGAAAAGGTCATGATCTTTATTGTTTTATAGATCCTTATAAATCTGAGATTGATGGGGTCTGTGCTTTAAACTGGAATACTACAGAGGAAGATGCTCTGGATTTATTTTTTTTAAGTCAAGAAGAAATTTAATAATAAACATAATTAGAAATGATATTCTTCAACCCGACGGATGAATTTGTAGATAAACTTGCAGAAGTAATCGGAGATCGCATGGTCATTGAAATCGGATCCGGCAATGGAGATCTTTTGAAGGCTTTGTTAGATAGAGGTATTTCTGCAATAGGAATTGATCCATTTGCGGATACAACATCCCTGGGTCCTGAAATACGATCTAGTATACTTCCTTTTGATCTGGACCAAACCATGGGTCTGGTTGATCAGTGGAAAGGAAAGAAAGAAATTGTTTTCTTAACAGCTCGACCATGTCATAGCGGATTTCCACAGGAATATCTAAGTATGTTTGGAAATCGCCATGAAATGATTTATATCGGATATACCAAAAATCTAGAAATTGATTTCGAGAGAGAATTATCTTTTGTTAGATTCATAAAATTTCCAGATCATCCGGATTGTGATTGTGTTGCTGTATTGAGGAGAGGGAACTTTAATGAAAGTGTTCAAATGAGCAATTCCTGGGATAAAGTAGATATGAGAATCCGGGATTTGGTAGGATCCGTATCACAAGAATTACTGAATTGGTTCAAAGAAATTGATGGAAACCAATATGATTTAAATAAAATGGAGTCCGAGGCTCTTCAAAAACATTTTGGCAAAACTCCAAACTCTTCTTCTTCTGGCGGAAATTGGAAAGATTGGAAGGACGCTATTAGATTGAGCGAGATCTTTAAATACAGAAAAGTTAAATTAGATGTATCCACTTATATGGTAGGAGGCGGACATTTTTCCTGTTCGATAAAAGTCAATGATGATGAAATGGTTGGGCCCCGACCCGGAGAATATTATAAAGGAGAGTTGGTTACAGGACGTCCTTGGAATAAATCTGATGATCCTGATATGCCAGAATATGCCAGATATGATAATATAACATGGGATGGTAAAGGAGATCGAAAAAGAACCTCTAATTTGGAAGCAGGATTGGAATGGTTAAAACAATCTTATTATGAGTTTGTAGAAGAATATAAGAAATTAGGAATTGAATTAGTCCCAGAAATTGAATCCGGATTAAAATACGAAATAGAAGAATTAAAATGAAACACAATTTTAAGTACTCAGTACAGGACCTTCATGACCAGGGCCTAATTATTTTCGAGGCCAAAATGGGGTCTCACGCCTACGGAACTAACATCCCAACTTCGGATGTAGATTTGCGTGGTATTTTTGTTCAACCACTGGAAGACATTCTTCGGTATGGATATGCTGACCAGGTATCAGATAAGCTTAATGATATTGTCTATTATGAGCTTGGAAGATTCTTTGAACTTCTTGAGAAGAATAACCCTAACATCTTGGAACTTCTGGAAGCCCCGGAAGATTGTATTCAAATCCAGAATCCAGTTTATGATCAGATTCATAGGAATGCTAAAAGCTTTATTACTAAAAAATGCCGATATACTTTTGCTGGGTATGCAATTGAGCAAATTAAGAAAGCAAGAGGATATAATAAAAAAATGAACTGGGAAGAGGCAGAAATGGATCGTAAAGGAGTTTTGGATTTTTGCTATGTTTTGGATGATGGAGGATCTGTTCCCCTTATTCAATGGATTCAGGATAATTATGGCGAGCCTATTTCCCACCAGAATTTTGCTCTTGCTAAGGTGGATCATGCTCATGATATTTATGCAATGTATCTAATGGATCATGACCAGCCCGCAGGAATTGTTTCGGATACTCGAAAGGCGAATGATGTTCAGCTCACTTCCATTCCAAAGGGAAATACTGCGGTGGGTTATATGACCTTCAATAAGGATGCATACTCAACTCACTGTAAGAGATACAATGAATACCAAACTTGGCTGAAAGAACGTAATGAGGATCGCTTTAAAATGAACAAGGATCATGGAAAGAACTATGACTCAAAAAATATGATGCATACTTTCCGTCTATTGAATATGTCCCTGGAAATTGCCAAAGGAGAACTTAACGTTCGTAGGCCCCCAGAAGAGATTAAGAAACTCATGAAGATCCGATATGGAGAATATGAATTTGATGATCTTATCGTGGAAGCAGAAGCAATGATTGCAGCTTTGGATCAAGCTTTTGATAAATCATCTTTACCAGAAAAGGTAGATGGCAAACGTATTGCAGGGATTGAACTGTCAATCCGAAAATTTATGTACGGGCTTGCTTAATTACTTTTAACTATCATTTAACGTCTGAGAGTTTTATCTCTCGGACGTTTTTGTTATATTGAACTTCTAAAATAGAACTTATGAAATTTAGCAACAGAGAAAATTCTTCCTATTTAATAGAACTTCCAAAGGGAGGGGAAAAAACAGTTTGGGAATCCAGATCCGTAGCTGTAAATCTTGTAGTCCTAATAACTCCAACAAGAGATCTTAGTGATACTCGGGTTCTTGTAGCACAGAGAGGGCCAAAAGCAGCAGATTATCAAGGATTTTATAATTTGGTGGCTGGATATTTAGATTGGGATGAAAACGGAACTGAAGCAGCAGTTCGGGAATGTTGGGAAGAAACAGGACTCAATCTAATTGATCTTACCTGGGCAGAAGGAATTCAGATTATATCTAATAATTTGAATCAGCCCTGGCATGTTAAAACCGATCCTTCTTCAAATCGTCAAAATGTATCTCATCGATATGGATTAAAAATATTATCTCAAAGAGATTTTCCATTTTTAAATACGGATAATAATGAAGTTGTTGGGGAAGTTGAAAATCCTCACTGGATGAAAATAGATGACATACCAAACCACCAATGGGCTTTTGATCACGATCAAGTTATTTTTGACTATCTTTCTCGTCGATGAATATATAGAATAAAATATTCTATATGAGAAATATGTCATCTTGTGATCGCATTGCTAATAAATTTTATCAAAGAAGATATAAATTTTACAGTAAATTTTGGAAAAGGAAATTAAAGAATCATTCACCAAAAATAAAACCAAATCTTGATTTAGTTTTCGAGGATGATTTTGATGAAGTATCCTGGAGTAGAAAGTCTGCTGATACATGGAGAAAATGGGGGATAGGAGAACACTGGGGACCATTTCATCCAGCAAATGCAAGATATTGGTGGACAGAGCCTATATTAAATAATGATTCTACCGTTAGTTGTCAGACAAAAATAGAACCGAAAACTTTTTACAGAAAGGAAGAAGGCGGATATTGGTATTCGCCTCCAGTAAATTTTGATCCAGTTGAAGAAATAACTATTCAGCATTCTTGTGGAGGATTATCTTCAGCTCATAAAAATCCAGATGGAGAAAGCATATTTAAACAGCAATATGGCCGATGGGAATGTAGATGTAGAGTTCCAGCAGATAAAGGAGTTAGATCAGCATATTGGATGTGGGGGTCCGATTGGCCACCAGAAATTGATGTATTTGAAATAGATGGAAGATCAGAACATAGTGATCAAAAAATCAATCTCCATTATAATCGTCATGAAGATGGAAGCCATGATTCGATAGGGTCAACACTCGGTGCTCAAAGAAGAGATGGAGAATGGCAGGAGTATGTTTTACAATGGAGTCCTGGAAAAATTGAAATGTATACAGATGGAATTAAGATTTTTCGATGTACCACAAAAGATATAGTAAAATGGTATGATGATCCAATAGCTAAAATGTGGGTACTACTTTATCAAGCTGTTATTGATGATACAATAAAAGAGCCTGATGAAAATGGAATTATCTCTTCATTTGATATTGATTATGTAAGAGTTTATAAAAATAAAGAATAGTAATGACAAAATTAAAAATCCCTAATATTTTAGCAGTTCCTATTATGGTCATTGGGGTTGTAGCTTTAGCTTTTATAATATATTTTATTGCAGGATGGTTAGGAGCTTATAATCCTCAAATATGGGGTGCGGGAACAGTAATTGCAATATTTGGAGCATTAATCCTGTTTGTTTATGGGAGACAAATTTATTGGAAGATTACTAAAAAAGATGATTACAAAGAATACGAAAAAACAAAAAAATAGCTAAAACTATTTACACATAACTACATAAGATACACAAAACATTAATAATGAGTCAAGTTAGACAACTTTTCACAGAGAAATTTCGACCACAAAGTTTAGGACAATTGATAGCTCCTCCTAGAATTAAGGAGGAATTAAATAAGGGTCTTGTTCAAAATTTACTTCTATATGGTTCTGCAGGTACGGGTAAAACTTCTACTTTATTCATACTTGCAGAAAATCATCCACATCTTTATATTAATGCTTCATCTGAACGAGGAATTGATACCATTCGAGAAAAAATCTCAAAATTTTGTTCAACAATTTCTTTAGAGGATGGAAGGGACCAATTAAAATGTGTTATCCTAGATGAACTTGATGGAGCTACAGAAGAATTCTATAAAGCTCTCCGTGCTGTAATGGAAAGATATGCTCAAACTGCTAGGTTTATAGCTTCTTGTAATTACATTCAAAAGATACCAGAGCCTGTTCGTAAGTCAAGATTCCATCATGTTTCATTTGATCCTGTTAATAAGGAAGAAGAAGATTACCTTTTAGCAGAGTATGAAAAAAGAATAGGATCTATTTTAAAAGCAGCTAATATTACATCAACTCCGGAAATACTTAGCAAATTTGTTAAGAATGAGTTTCCAGATCTAAGAGCTTTAATGAATAAAGTTCAATCCCTATTTTTACGTGGGGTTAAAACTTTGGACGAAACAAATTTTAATGTTAACTTTGATTTTAAGGATTTATTTGAGGTTTGTTTAAGATCCCCGGATAAGGCATATGAGAATTATAAATTTATTGTAAATCAATATGGATCTAGAATAGATGATTCTTTAACTGCTTTGGGCAATGATTTTCCAGAATATCTTAAGAGTGTTGCTCCAGAAAAAATTGACAAGCTTCCATTGGTTATTATTGCCGTTGCAGAGTATCAATATCAAAAGCCATTTGTTATTGATCCCTTGATTACATTACTGGCTTGTGCAATGAAAATTCAACAAATACTAAAATAATGCAAAAAATTTTTATAATATTAGAGGATCGTTATACTGATGATCAAGAAGGAAATTTTTCAAACGTTAATGAGTTTATGAAAGATAAGGGATTCATAGTGAATGTTTATCCTCAAGAGGTTGCTGGAGGTGATCATAATAGAGGTAGATGGCTAGTAGTTGCTGATGATGGACTAGGTGATGAAGAAAATAAATTATTACCATAATAAAATGGAATTTTCAGAAGAGTTTAAAGACAAATGTAATTTAGGTCATCACGACTTGATTGAAATTACAAGAAACCGTCATGGATGGGATGGATCTCATGAAGTTGTTAAATGGTGTCGACTTTGTGGAGCTGTTGTTATAGACTTACACCAAGATAATAAAATTAAACCGGGACATTACATGAAAATGAAATTCCCTAAAGAAATATGGAAAGATGAACAAAATTAAAATTATTTCGGGACACGGGGGAATCGACCTCCAGGACAAAATAGACGAATGGATCCAAAAAGATAATCCTAAAATTGTTTCGACATCCCTATCAAAAGATGGTAGCCTTTTAGTAATATCCATTACTTATAATGAAGCTCCGGATGTAGAAGCTCTATTGTCTTAACAAATCTTTAACGAGGTCTGACGGAATTTTAACAAATCCCATTTTTTAAATACAGCAAGATTTTATATTTTGCGCTCAAATAATTATACTAAATGACTAACGCAATATTTGACCTTTCTAATATGTTTTTTAGATCTATGTTTATTGTAGGCGGCTATGGAAGCAAACAATATACATTTGATTCTGAAAAAGAAACTGATCAATTAATGAGGAAGGTCGCTACTGATGTTTCATCTGTCATTAGACAGATCAATCCCTCCCGGGTTATCTTTGCGCTTGACTCCAGATCATGGCGCAAGGATATACCCATTGATGAAAATGAAGGTTATAAAGGCAATAGAAAAAAGTCAGAACATATTAACTGGGATAATATCTATAAGATCATGAATGATTTTTCTGAAATCATGAAGGATAAAGGATTCATTGTATCCCAAATTGAAAATTCAGAAGCAGACGATCTTATGGCTTTATGGGCAAAAGAACTTGTTCAAAATCACAATCAACATGCTATTCTTATTTCTGCTGATGAAGATGTTAGACAACTGGTAGATTCTAATGGAAAGAACTTTTCTGTTGTTTATAACCCATTCACAATGGGTAGAAATGCTACTAAGAAACTTTTTGTCCCATCCAAATTCCAGGAATGGATGAATGAAATGGATGAAGGATCTATATTTGATAGATCTATTGATGTGGATAAAGAAGATTTTGAAAGACTTATTCAGGATAAAACTAAAGTAGAATATACAAACGGGGATGAAATTGCTCTGAGGAAAATGTTTTGTGGAGATGACGGAGATAATGTACCAGCAATTTATTCTTGGATTCATAAAAATAAAGATGGAGATGTAATGCTGGATAAAAATGGGGAGCCAAAAGTTGCCCGTATTACCCCTTCTAAATTTGAGAAGATTGTAGATTTTATTGGTGCTAAAAATTATAAAGATCTCAAGGATAAAGCTGACGTTATCTATGATCAGATTGTAGAGATCTCAGGAGAACATCCTCCTTTTAAAATGGAGGATCGTTTAGAAAGACAATCTAAATTGGTTGTTTTGGATGGTGATCTTTTTCCGCCACAAATAGTAACTGATTTCAATAAATCAATATCAGAAGAACTTGGTAAAGCTCAGGTTCATCCTCAATCGTGGAATATGCTTACAATGCTTGAAGGAACTAGATATGTAAGTCCTGATGGAAAATCATCCAGGGATGAATCCTCTATATTTAAAGAAGTTGATAGAATTGCTAATAAAGAACTATTTTAATGTCCGTACAATTTAAAGTAGATAATTTGGATGGATACTACACTAAAGATGTAGCGGAGGTCATAAGGGCCCAAAGACGGATGCATGGAACAAGTGCTCCTGCTTATAGAGAAACAGAACCATTAACACCATACATCAATTATAATCAAAACGAAATGAAAAAAGGTTTTACAGTTTTAAAATTATCTGAGCTGGCAACAGAACTTGGATTGCCCTCCAGTAAAGGACATAAGACTAAAGATTACCTAGAGCTTGTTATCAATCAGATAGAGGGAGCGGGATTTAGATTTGTTCAATTCCTACAGCTCGTAGATGTTCTTTATGTCATTATTGAAAAAGTTGAACATAAACAATCGGGGATAAAACATGTCTACCTTCCCCCTGATGGATTTGATCCAGATCAAGAAATTAGGAATCATTATAATATTCCTGATGCCCCCTCTGCTCCCCCATCTCAAAAAGCCCCTATAGTTAAGGAAGTTCAAGAGAGGGAAATGGTAACAGAAGCCCCCCCGGAATTAGAGGAGATTAAGAATAGGGAACATTTAAAAAAATCAATGAAGAAGAATCCTCTTCCTTGGGAAAAATAATCACACCTTAAATTTATTACAATGGAAATTATGTTAAAAATTTATTTTGTATTTCTATTAGTAGGAGCAATCGGTCTTCTGTCTTCGCTTTTATTTGGCGATGCAGATGGAATGGACGGTGATCTATCTGATGGATTTGATGCAGGGGATTCTGTGGACGGGAGTCCAAGTATATTCTCCATGCGTGTTATTTTTGCATTTCTATTAGCCTTTGGTATTGGAGGCGGAGCAATGTATTATGGGGAGTATGGTATAGGATGGCAAGTACTTATTGGCTTCCTTGCTGGAATAGGAACTGGGGTTTTTACCTGGTGGATATTCAAAGTTCTCTATAAAATGCAAGGCGCAAGTAATGTAAACTCTGATGATTTTGTAGGAATGGGTGGAAGTATTACAGTAGGAACTTCGGAAGCTGGAAAAGCTAAAGTTCGAATAAATTCTACTTCCGGTCCTATGGAATTAATGTGCAAGGAAGCTAATGATAAGAAATTGAAAAATGGGGACCTTGTAAAGATTTCTGGTAAAATCGGAACACTATTATTAGTTATTAAACAATAAACATTTTTATTCACATTTAAACATTAAAAACATGAATTTTGTATTATTAGGAGTTATTGTCGGTGGCAGTATTATTCTTCTTGCATCAATCCTCGGATTTGTATCCAAGAATTATCTTAAGATCCCACCAAACACCGCAGCCGTAATTTTCGGTCGCAAGAAAAAAGTCACCCTCACAGATGCTAATGGGGTTGAAACTAAAGTTTCTAAAGGATACCGTGTAGTAGCTGGTGGTGGGGTATTTAAAATCCCAATCATTGAGCAGGTAGAATTTATGAATCTCTCTAACAGGTCTTTGGAAGTACTTGTCAAAGATGCACCAAACAAAGATGGTGTTATGACAACTATCGAAGGTGTGGCAAACGTAAAATTTGCATCTGAAACCAATTTATTAAGAGTAGCTGTAGAACGTTTTCTTGGACGTCCGGATCAGGAAGTTAACAAGATTATTCTCCAGAACTTGGAAGGACACCTCAGGGCGGTAGTTGGAAAAATGACCATGGAACAACTTATTGGTGATAAGACTGCTCTTAACCAAGCGGTACTTGATGAAGCTGATGAAGACTTTAACAAAATGGGTATCGAAATCGATTTCGTTAATATCCAAGACATTAAGGATAATGATAAGTATATTGAAAACCTGGGTCGTAAAAGGGCAGCGGAAATTGCAAGAGATGCTGATATTGGAGAAGCAGAAGCAAAAAGGGATGCTTTAAAGAGAACTTCATTAGCTGAAAAAGATGGTATTGAGGTTGCTAACACAAACCAGGAAAAGATTTACGAATCTAATAAAGCCCGGGATGTAAAAGCTGCAGAAATGAAAGCTTTCACTGATAAGGAAATCGAAATTGCTAATCAGGCTGGTCCTCTATCACAAGCTAGAGCTTTGAAAGAAGTTGTTGAAGCTCAGGCTGCAACGGAAGCTGCTCAGGAAAAAGCTTTGGTACAAGTGGAAGTAAACCGTGCTGAGAAAGAAGAGAAAAGGTATATTGCCGAAATGATTGTACCGGCTGAAGCTGCTAAGAGAGAATTGGTTATTAAGGCGAATGCCTCTAAAGAAGCTAGAGTTGTTGAAGCAGAAGGTGTTCAGGTAGCTACAGTTAAGAAAGCAACTGGTGATGCAGATGCCGTACTATTAGCTAAGAAAGCGGAAGCTGAAGGTCAAGCTGCTATCGTAAGAGAAGCTGGTCTGGCTCAGGCGGATGCTATCAAAGCTAAGCTTCTTGCGGAAGCAGAAGGTATTAAAGAGAAAGCGAAAGCTTACGCATTATTGGATCAAACTGGTAAATTCCTTGAAGTACTTAATGCACTTCAGACACTTGGTCCTAACCTGGTTAAAGAATTCGCTGGAGTTATGGGAGCAGCTACTGCACACCTTTCAAATGTGGATGACATTAAAATCATCGACTTTGGTGGACAAGGTAAAGGTGGTTCATCCGTAGGCAAATTTGGTTCAGCTCCTCTGGAGATCCTTACAAAATTCGCTGAAGGCGCAACCGGAACTGGATTTGATGTATCTAAGCTTTTCAATTTCCTTGGGGTAAAACCAACTGATCTTGGAACAGCAACTGATAAGAAAGAGGAATTTCCTCCAGTAGATGAAAATAAGACCGAAGAGAAAAAGGGTCCTGCTAAGAAGTAGATCTTAAATCTTCACAATAATTGAAAGTCCCAGAGATTAATCTTTGGGACTTTTTTAACGTTTTTTTAACGGTTAAAAATCAATTAACTTATTAATTTTATGTACATTAGCCTTATAAAACTTTAAGGCTTTAAAGAAGTATAAAGAAGAATGGAACTATTTGAGATGACTAAGTCGATGTTTGGGGACACTGATAATTACAGTGAAGCTACCAAGGGGGATAAGAGGAAGAACTTCTTTATGATCCAAAGGAGAATGGCAATTCAGCATCCTATGCAAGCTCAAGCTTTAAATGGACTTCGTATTAATCAAGAGCAAGCAGTAGACGTTTGGAAAAGATTTTTAAGTAAGAAATATAGTAAAACTCCGTTTTGGATGTATACCAAAGGAGTTAAAGCAGCAGCAGCAGCAAAAGAAAAGAAGATAAATTTATCTAAAGCATCTATAGAGGAATTTGCTAAAAGACATAGAATGGATTTAAAATCTGTTTATGAAGCAATAGATATATTTCCAAAAGAAATGGAGAAGGAAATTAAGGATTTTGAAAAATTTCAAAATGGGTAAGTACGCTAGAGTAAAAGATATACTAGAAGCTTATTCAATTAAAGGAATGGCAGCAGTGGCAAGGTATTTGTCGGACGAGGATCTGATAATAGAACCAGATACATGGTCAGCCAAAATGAAAAGATTATTAGATTCACAAAACTGGATGAGTATGGAAGCTGAAATAGCTTCTATGTTATTCACATTTAAACTAACACCAAGCGATGAAAGAAGAGCAGCCAAAGAATTACTCAATCAAAGACCTGCAGATGGAGGAATTGATACCGACTAATATAGAAGGAGTAAATATTAATGTAATAAATAAAGTCCGAGAAATTGCATTACCCGTATTAATGGGCGGGGAACAATTTACAAGATGGAAGAATAGAAAAGGAGGCCCATTCTATAGAGATTTATTTTTATGGGCTAATGGAAGAGAACATGGTAAGTATGTTTCTATGGAAGAAGGAAATGAAAAGCTAATAGTTCGCTTAATTGATGAAGATGAGTATGATGACTTTGCAGCACGTAAATTAGTGCATGGAAAAATAAAAGATAAACCCTATATGATTCTCTTGGATCTGTCTAAAAACGCAGATTCTGATGAAAAAAATGGATATATAGAAGAAACTCAAAAAGAAGAAGATTTAACATTAGACCATTCTATGAGTATAAACCAACCAAATATACCTCACGAAGATGACGAGGCAGGTTCTGGAAAAAGTATATCGCTTTTTGATGACTAGAATCTAAAAACCAACTAAAAAATATCCTAATTGTAATTCTGTGGGATTATGTACGCATAGGTTTAGGATATATTGTTAAACTAAATTAAATTTTATGAGAAACTTAAAGAAACAAATTCAAAAGGAGGCACAAGAAATATCTGAAGCCTTGTTTAATTTGCGAAGTAAATTTAGATTCCCAAAATTTAGAAATGTCTCTATGAAGATTGCACTTGTATTATTATTAGTATTTTTACATATCCCAGGAACAGATTCTCTTTCTGAAACTGGAGCAGCTAGTGCAATGAATTCATACAAAATGAGTCCCGAAACAATATACATAAATACTGTAAGGGACAAATTCCAAGAAAAACTTGTAACAGAAGTAGAAACTTATATCACAGAAATAGCTCCGGAGTCACAGCTAAGCCCGGAATTCCTTGTAAAAAAATGTTTAGAGTATGAGACAGATATTATATTTGTTCTATCTCAAGCTTTATTGGAATCACATTTTGGGACAAAAGGAAAAGCAGCAAAAACAAATTCCGTATGGAATGTTGGAACTTATGATAATGGAAAAATTCTCTATCGTTATAAGACCGCCGACGAATCTCTAGAACCTTATCTTAAGTTAATAAAGGAAAAATATCTTATAACTGTTACTAATAGAGGAGATACAATTTATAAGGATTTAGGTCATTTAATACAAGATAAGGGGTATGTTAATTATGATGGAAGAAGATTTGCAAGTGCAAGAGGATATGAAAATGGTATGAGAAAATTAATGGTAAAAATGGATATGGAAACTTCTATATCTTTTTATCAAAAGATTCTCACATTATCAGATAATGATATACTTGCTTTTTTTGCTCCACCAGAGGAACTGGAGTTAGATTATTCTATGCTTCAAGCATTTAATATCCCTTAATACGAAGTCGTGAAAGAGAAACGTAAATTAACCAAAAATGAACTCGCTAAGGAAGCTCGTTATAGTAGCTGCCTTAGCGAGTTAATGTGGGATATGAGCCCGCATCAGTTAGAACTTTTAACTACTCAAGCTGTAAAAATATTGAACGGAGATCCCGTTGATAAATAAAATAAAAGATTATGGCTGAAAAGAAATTTGTATTACCTCAGTTCAGGGTTTTCCGTTTTAATCCCCAATTAGATGTGGATCCAAGATTTGATTGGGAATCCCAAGACTCGCAATGGTTTGTAGATCAGGTTCACAAAATGATGCTGGAACAAAATCCCGATTGGAATCCAACTGGAACAAATGGGGAAGGAGATGCTATAGGAAGAAGCTTCATAGCTTTCTTTACTTATGGGGATCCTAGGTTTTTAGATGGAATTGAAGCCTGCTGGGAAAAAGTTGAAAGAAGGGGAATTAAAAGACTTTTATTTGGCAAGTATTATTATCAGGGATACAGGTACCCAACTCATGATTTTGAGACGGGGCTATCCAGGGATCATTTAGCTTATACTGTTTTAGCATTTAAATATGCTGGATATTCTGATGAATTTATGAAAGATTTTGTCAGACATCTAAGATGGAAAATTAGTGATTTTCAAAAGTTCACACCATCACTATGGCTCTGGGTGCGCGCTGCAGCTAATATAAAGCCGTATACGACACTTTTTCTCCTTCAAGCATGGTTAATAAGTAAATTGAATGCATGGTGGAATAAGAGCTTATATAAGTTTACAGGCTTTGGCGAGGAAAGTCATCAGGATGATTTTATTAAAGTTTTAAATGATTTTAAGCCTGCTAGGGTTCAAAAAATGACAAAGTTATTTTATCCCATCTATGCTTTACATTTTGGAGCTTGGAAATTGAAAGTACTTCCCGAGTCAAAATTAAAAAAGAAGGTTCAAAAAGCAATGCTTCCTATGTGTCCTAAACATAATTATGTTATCAAAATTCTTCTTGGATATAAAGATTTAGTAACTCAGGAAGAAGTGGATGGATATAAGTCTATGACTGGAGGCAGATGGACCGGAATTCTTAACACTTGGCTAAATGATCGAGGCCTGGAAATTAATAAAAATAAGGACAGATTAAAGTGTAATGTACAAGATGTTGATTATCTAAAAAAGCTATATTATACAATTTCTTGTTCTGATATATAAAATAAATCCACCAACGTAGGATCTTCTCTTAACGTTTCTTTAACGTTCAAAGATTTTTTAGTTTCGGATTTTTTATTTACATTTGCTACAAATTACCAGCTATGTATAAGAAATATGTAATAAAGTATAGAATCATATTTGATGATGGCAATACTTTAGAAAACAAAGAGATCAAAATAGCTAAATGCTATACGGGTGTGATGGCTCAGATCAGATTGGAAGATTATCTTAAACGTAAATACATAAACTTTAAAAAGTTGGAAGTTACAGAATGTAAAGAAGATGTTTCTCTTGACGACTTTTTTTCTCAGTTTGGAGATATTTTTGGAGGAATGGGAAACATGTTCGGGAGTAAATAATGCAAACACATCAAAGGATAGTTTTTGGAAACATTGGCGGTATGCCTGGTCAGGAAAAGATCAAAAATGCTTGCGATGATCCAGATTATATACACAATACACTCATCTTCGAAATGGCTGCTAACTGGCCTTGGGTAAGATGGCTAATGGATAGGTTCAACCGCCAAGAGATAAAAGAAGTTGATATGATGGAAAGAGATTGGCTTAATTTTATCTTGAATAACAAAGTCGATGTTGAAAAGTATGGAAAAGACTCAGACCAGTTCATAGAGGAGTGGTTTAAAAATAAAGAATAACAATGGCAAATCAATTGGACATAGTTCCGATAACCAAAGTTTTTAGTATTATCGATTCATGTACGAACCAAACTCAGCTTAAAACCTGCGAAAGAATCGCAGTAGCTTACACTCAGCTCGCTAAAGAAAAAGGGGTTGTAAATTTTAAACAAGTAAAAGAAACATTAGATATAAAATTACAGGAAAAAGAAGCTGAATTGGAATACATTGAAACTTTTGTGTAATTTTTACGCTAGGTATTAAAACTTTTTATTTTTGTACGCATATATACATTACAATTATTTAATACTATTGATTTAGAGATGAAAACTTATTTAACATATTGCCCACAGGAATTACTCGAACAACTACCGGAATGTAGTCGAGGCGGCAGTATTGAAGGATAAAGTAAACACTATCCCTACATAAACTTGCAAAGGCCTCCTATACGTTAGAGAGGCCTTTTTATTTGACATAAAATTAACAATAAGTATAATACGTTCTTTGAAAATTTTTATTACATTTGCCCTAAATTAATTTAATTGATTAGTTATGGGTGCAGTAAAACAACAAATGTTAGAGGATTTGGATACAATTGGTGAAGCTTTATATGAAGCAGGCCAATATGGTTTAACTTATGAAGTAGTTCTTTCAGCTCTACTTCATATGAAGAATCAACCTACCTCTACAATAGAAGAAGCCCTTGCAGCTGGTAAAGCTGAGTGGGATCTTTAAAATTAAGCAGTAGTAACAAAAAGAGATACTTCGCTGACTGCAAATCAGGTGTCCTTATGGACGTGGGGGTTCGAGTCCCTCCTCGGGTTCTGAAAAGAATCGGTGTGGCGGAATTGGTAGACGCGCTTTAATAAGACACTCTTTTGAACTTTCTCTGCAAATTTGGCGGTGTGGTGAAGTGGTCTAACGCGGCAGTCTGCAAAACTGTTATTTCGTCGGTTCGAATCCGACCTCCGCCTCTAAACTGTAGTAATGTAAAGAGATACTTCGTATGGGACTAGCGCCTTCGGGCATTGGAGGTGAAAATCCTTCTCCCCCGACCAGATATAATTCGGGGGGTGGCGGAATATACAGACGCACTAGTAAGAAAAAATGCTCTTGCAAAGATTCTCAGTTTAATGCCGATGTAGCTCAGCTGGTCAGAGCTCTTGATTTGTAATCAAGTTGTCGTGGGTTCGAATCCCTCCATCGGCTCTAAGAGTAAATTGACCCTTGGTGTAATTGGTAACACAGCAGATTTTGGTTCTGTCGTTCCGGGTTCGAGTCCCGGGGGGTTAACTAAATTTAAAGTTATGAGTAAAACAAATACATTAACATCGCATTGTCCGGAGAGGAATACTCATCGGGCTGATAAAATGTCAGGATTTACAAAATACATTAAAGATCAGCTTAAAGGGAAAAGCAAGAAATTTGATAAGAAATTTGCAAGCAAAAAACGTAGATCTCTTCTAAATAATGAAGAGCATTATGACAAAATTTAATATTGCCCTATAGCATAACGGAGGTTTAAAACCGCAGTGCACCGGGTTTTGGCCCCGGGGATGAAGGTTCGACTCCTTCTAGGGCATCAAAAGTTCTTTAAAATATAGTTGTAGTAATGATAAGAGTTTCATCGTAAATTTTGGTTTTATAGACAATAGCTCTTTCAATTTTCTCAACTTAGTTTATAAGCGGCTCCGGGTTTAAGGTAAAGGACAGCCTGGCTAGGGATTCATAAAACCTTGAATGAAAGTTCTAAAGTCTGGGGTGGGAACGCCGCTACCCACCCACATCGGGGTATAGCGCAGTCAGGTCAGCGTACATGCATGGGGTGCATGGGGTCGTAAGTTCGAATCTTACTATCCCGACAGAAAAGAGTTATTTGACGTATTGAAGAATTTCGGGTATTTGGGGAGTCAGGTCACCCCGCCTGCTTTGGGAGCAGGAGAACTCGCAGGTTCGAATCCTGCATACCCGACTAAAACTTTTCGCACTCACGAGTATATAAACTAAAACGTAGGTTCGAATGAAATATATTATTTATAAAACAACAAATATAATAAATTCTAAATTTTATATTGGATACCATGAATCTGAAATTTTAGAAGATTCTTATTTGGGATCGGGTAAACTATTAAAAAAAGCAATCTCTAAATATGGAAAACAGAATTTTAAAAAAGAAATTTTATATGTTTTTCCAACTAAAGAAGAAGCTTTATTGAAAGAATTAGAATTAGTTTCTGAAGATTTTGTAAAATCTGATAAAAATTATAATCTGAAAGTTGGAGGTGAAGGCGGATGGGATCATATTAACGAAAGACTTAAATCCGATCCTGATTATAAAAAAGAATTTTATAAAAATCATGGACATGTAATTAAAATATTATATAAAGAAGGAAAATTAATAGGATGGTCTGGAAATTTTAAACAGAATAATTTTAAAGGAAAAAACCATTCTGATAAATCCAGAAAATTAATATCAGAAAATAATGGAAATAAAATTTCTGACGAGACTATAAAAGAAAGAATTAAGGATTATAATAAAATAGAAAAATCCTGGGGGTGGATTTCTTCATTATCAAAAAAATGGGGAATTAGTCATACTCAAGTAAAAAGATTTATTAAAAACATTTAATTTATCCTTGTGCCGGAACTGGCAGACGGGTCGGTTTGAGAGACCGATTGCTAACAAGCTTTGTGGGTTCGAGTCCCTCCTTGGATACAAAGATGGGTACTTTATAAATTCCTAGCGTGGGAAGGGCGCTTAATAAGTATGCTGGTGCACCAGCCTTTCACAATTGGCCCCGTGGCGGAATTGGTAGACGCGCCAGATTTAGGATCTGGTTCTGTAATGGAGTGAGAGTTCGAGTCTCTCCGGGGTCACAATAAGGGAGGCCGATTGCTAGTCGGCAGTTATTGGGTCCTACTGAAAAAAGGTGAAATCAAATCCCCCAATATCCTAGCAACTCCCTTTTAATGGTGCGATCGTCTAAATAGGCTCAGGACCTCAGACCTTCAATCTGGAAAATGCGGGTTCGAATCCCGTTCGCACTACAAATAAAGTTCGTTAAATATTTTTTTATCTGAGAAGTTATTCGTATATTAGCTGAGTAATCAAAAGACAAAAAAATGGAGACTAAGGTAAAAAGGACAAATGGATTTGACAGACTCAGTCTTACAGCTAAATTTCCTTCGGGAGCAAGCTTGAAATTCTCAGTTGGGAGATCCGGGGATCGCCTGGAATTGGCTTTTTCAAATGATTCAGCTCAGCTGAGTAAACAAGCAAAAGCGGTTGCCGAATGGATGGATTTCAGGGACGGAGAAAAAAACCAAGACAGATTTGATCGTCTGGAAGATCTTTGTAAGAAGTGCAAATCAGGGGCAGAATTTATGTCTCATATAAAATAAGAAATGAAAAAGAAATTTTTGCAAAAGATAGCCAATGCTATCTACAACCAAACTAAAGCTTATATGGACGATCCATATCTATTTAAATTCTGGTATAATACTGGGAAGAAATTGGATCAGCGGTGTGTAAGTAGAAAAATTTATCTTGACTAAAATTGGGTCGGTAGCGAAGTGGTCAAACGCGGTGGACTGTAAATCCACTCCCTTACGGGTTCGGAGGTTCGAATCCTCCCCGGCCCACTTTAATTATAAACTATGAAAGTTATTGTTAAGAATGGTTTTGGCGAAGAGCATGAATACACTGTAAAAAGTGAAGAATATGCTAAAGCGAGAAAAGAAGGATTAACAAGTATTGAAAGATGGGAAGAAGGAATTGATCATCATCCAATGTCTAAGAAGTTAATGGATTTTTTGAAAGAACATGATCTCTTAGATTATAATGATTATTTCTGTTGGAAGACCGGAGGAGACGGAGACAATGGAGAATCTCTCATGTTTCAGATGGATGCTTTTTTTGAAGTAATGGATAAAGATAATAATTAGGTTGAGCGACTTAATCCCCCAGGACCGGAAGGTAGCAAGGGTAAGTCAGCTCCCTGAGTTCTTTAAAGTACACTTGCAAGTGCCAATCTAAGTCATTAAAACGGTACCCGTCGTTGCAACGTACGAGGTAAAGGTGAGAGTATATATTTCCGGAAAATCGGTACACACCGTGCTCACCACTTGGATTGGATTTTTACCCGAATAGCTCAGTTGGTTAGAGCGGCGTCATCTGAGACGCAGTCAAATCATTTTTGGTTATGCGTTAGTACTGGCAAATAATCGGAAATGTGTGGCAGAAGGATTAACAGAAAAGCATATAATAGTGATCATAAAAATGTAATATGTTAATTTGGAAGGGTCCCTGGTTCGAGTCCGGGTTTGGGTACTAATTTTTTAAAAAAATATCATGGGAAAAGCAAGAAAAAGAGTAAAAAAAGGAAAAAGAAAATCTTCTTTAGCGAAAAGTGTAAAGAGAGCAAAAAGAAATTTAGAAGTTCTTAATAAATT
>Ga0114918_10001288_pt1 | contig 22385 bp, 14 predicted proteins | sample LantaG_FD_87015 | JGI IMG/M metagenome (GOLD analysis project Ga0114918, IMG submission 87015) | Deep subsurface microbial communities from Baltic Sea to uncover new lineages of life (NeLLi) - Landsort_02402 metaG | ecosystem: Environmental > Aquatic > Marine > Oceanic > Sediment | place... | reverse complement strand
GCCCAACTGGGCATGCCTGCGCTAGCCCTCACCGACCACGGCACAATGTACGGCGCGGTCCAGTTCTACAAAGCGTGCAAGGCCGCTGGCATCAAGCCGATCATCGGCATAGAGGCATACCTGGCCCCCAGGGGCCGGCAGGATCGGGACGCACAACTCGACCGCAAGTCCTACCACCTGGTGCTTCTGGCCCAGAACGACAGCGGCTACCACAACCTGATGCGGTTGGCGACCATCGCCCAACTGGAGGGCTTCTACTACAAGCCGCGCATTGACAGAGAAACGCTGGCCGAGCACGCCGATGGGCTCATCGTCCTCTCCGGCTGTGGCAGCTCCGAGGTTCCCCGCCTGATCCGGGCTGGACAACTTGACCAGGCGCGCCGCGCCATCGCCTGGTACCGCGACGTCTTTCCGGGCCGGTACTACCTGGAACTCCAGGAACACAACATCCCCGAACTGGCGGAGGTCAATCGCCAGATGAGCGCCTTCTCCCGCGAGTTCGGCCTGCCGCTGGTCGCCACCAACGACGTGCACTACGCCCGCCGTGAAGAGGCCAGCATCCACGACGTGCTGCTGTGCATCCAAACCGGCAAGACAATCAACGAGCCGAACCGCATGCGCATGGACGGCGACACTTACTATCTCCGCAACGCAGAGGAGATGGCCGCGCTTTTCTCCGAAGTGCCCCAGGCGCTGACAAACACGCTGCGCATCGCGGAGATGTGCGAACTGGAATTGGAGTTCGGTCACTACCACCTGCCCCCCTTTGAGGTGCCCAGGGGGTACGACGCACAGGCGTATCTGCATCACCTGTGTGAGGAGGGATTGCAGCGGCGGTACGCAGTCATCACCCCTCAAATCCGCGAGCGGCTCGACTACGAACTGGGCATCATCCACCGCATGGGTTTCGACACCTACTTCCTCATCGTCTGGGACCTGTGTCGCTTCGCCAGGGAGCGGGACATCTGGTGGAACGTGCGGGGATCGGGAGCCAGTTCCATCGTCGCCTACAGCCTGGGCATCACCAACCTGGAGCCATTGCAGCACGGGCTGATTTTCGAGCGCTTCCTCAACCTGGGCCGCGTGACCATGCCCGACATTGACCTGGACTTTCCCGATGACCAACGGGATCAACTGATTCGCTACACCATCGAAAGATACGGGCACGAACAAGTGGCCCAGATCATCACTTTCGGCACGATGGGGGCCAAGGCGGCCATCCGCGACGTGGGACGGGCGCTCGACTACCCTTTGCCAGAGGTGGACCACATCGCTCGCCTGGTGCCGGGCGGCCCCAAGGTCAAACTGGATCGGGCGTTGCAGGAAGTGCCCGAACTGCGGGAGCAATACGAGACACAGGAGCACATCCGGCGGCTGATTGACACCGCCCGAGGCGTGGAGGGGAACGTGCGCCACGCCAGCACTCACGCCGCCGGCGTCGTCGTCTCCGACGTGCCCCTCGTCGAGTACACACCCATGCACCGGCCCACGCGCGGTGGCGATGAGGGCGAGATCGGCGTCGTCACCCAGTACGCGATGGAGGAACTGGAGGAACTGGGACTGCTCAAGATTGACTTCCTGGGCCTCTCCACCCTCACCATTATGCGCCGCGCCTGCGAACTGATCCACCAGCGGCACGGCGTGGACCTGAACCTGGACAACATCCCCACCGACGACCCGGTCATCTACGACCTGCTCTCAGGCGGGGACGTGATAGGCGTCTTCCAGGTCGAAGGGCAGGGTATGCGGCGGGTGCTGATGAAGATGCAGCCCACGAAGTTCGAGCACATCATCGCCACCATCAGCCTCTTCCGCCCCGGCCCGATGGAGCACATTGACGATTACATTGACCGCATGCACGGCCTCAAGCCAGTCGAGTACCGCCATCCCAGCCTGAAGCCCATCCTGGAAGAGACCTACGCCACCATTGTGTATCAGGAGCAAATCATCCGTATCCTGACAGACATCGCCGGCTACTCCGCTCCCGAGGCTGACCTGGTCAGGCGGGCTGTGGGCAAAAAGAAGAAGGCCAAACTTCTCAAGCACCGCACCTCTTTCATCCAGGGAGCAATGGAGCACGGCGGCCTGCCTCGCCAAACGGCCGAGGCTATCTTCGACGACATTGAGTATTTTGCCAGATACGGATTCAACAAGGCGCACGCCGCCGACTACGCTGTCCTCACCTGTCAGACCGCCTATCTCAAGGCCAAGTACCCGATCGAATACATGGCCGCGCTGCTGACCGTCGAGCGGCACAACACCGAAAAGGTCGGTCTCCTCATCGCCGAGTGCAGCCGTATGGGGATCAAGGTGCTCCCCCCGGACGTCAACCGCTCTAGCCTGGATTTCACCATTGAGCCCCCCCCCGAAGCGGGGGGGAGTCCGGCGATCCGCTTCGGGCTGGGCGCGGTTAAGAACGTGGGCGAGGGACCGGTCGAGACGATTCTGGCCGCCCGCCAGGCAGGGAGCCTCTTCCGTGACCTGGATGATTTCTGCCGCCGCGTGGACCTGCGACAGGTGAACCGGCGTGCGTTGGAAAGCCTGGTCAAAGTGGGGGCCCTGCGTCCTTTCGGCACGCGCCCGCAACTCCTCCCCATTGTGGAGCGCATCATCGGGCTGAGCGCCAGCCTGCACCGCGCCTGGGACGTGGGGCAGATGAGCCTGTTCGGCGAGGCCACTGGTGTACGCCTGGCGGCTGGGGAGACGCTGTTGCCTCCACTCTCTGGGACCGCCGAAGTGCCGCAGAAAGAAATCCTGGCCTGGGAAAAGGATCTGGTCGGCGTGTACATCTCCGAGCACCCTTTGACACAGGCCATGGTCAAGCTGCAAGATGTCATAACCGCCTACGCTGGAACGCTGAGCGCGGATATGAACGGGCAACAAGTAGTCGTCGCTGGGATGGTGCAGCGGACGCGCCGCCACACGACGAAGAAGGGAAACGAGATGGCCTTCGTGACCCTGGAAGACCTGCAGGGCACCTGCGACGTCATCGTCTTCCCTCGCGTGTGGAGCCGGAGCAAACACCTCTGGCAACCAGAGCACATCCTGATAGTGGGCGGCAAGGTGGACACAGGACGGCGAGATGAACCGAGCCTGCTATGCGACTGGGTCAAGTCCCCCGACGAAGTGACCGTTCCGGCCGAACAGAATGATGCACCCCCTCCACCCCCTCCCGTAGGGGGGGGCAGAGAGGGAGTACGCACCATCCGTGTGACACTGTCCCGCAGCGACGAGCAGGCCCGGGACGAGCAAGTGCTGCGTAAGGTCCACAGCCTGCTGGTGGGGTACCAGGGCCAGGATCGCTTCGTCATTCACCTGGTCGGCGACGCGGGCGGAACGGTCGAATTGGCGTTCCCGAACGACACAACCTGCTACTGCCCCGAACTGGCGCGGGAACTGGCCGCCGCAATCGGGGCGGAGGCAGTTGGGGTAGAGGAGGAGATAAAGTGAAATGGAGGAAAAGAGAGAATGAGAATCGGCATCCTGACTGGTGGAGGAGATGTCCCTGGATTGAATCCCTGCATCAAGGCACTGGTCTATCGCGCCATTGCCGAGGGGCACGAGCCCATCGGCATCCGTCGTGGCTGGCGCGGGCTTCTTTTCTACAACCCCGACGACCCGGCTGCGTGCGAAGAGTGCCTTCAGCCGCTCAACGAACTGATAGTGCGCACCATAGACCGCACCGGCGGCACCTTCCTGCACACATCGCGCATCAATCCCAGCCACGTGCGCCCCTCACGTGCGCCCGACTTTCTGCGCCCCGAGGGGGAATTGGACGATAGCCAGAGGCTCGACTTCACCGACCACGTGTTGAAGGCACTGGAGCATCTCAAGATTGACGTGCTGATCCCCATCGGAGGGGAAGACACACTGGGGTATGCGGCCCGCATCCACCGCGAGGGCTTCCGCGTCATCAGCATCCCCAAGACGATGGACAATGACGTCTTCGGCACCGACTACTGCATCGGCTTCTCCACTGCCGTCACACGGAGCGTGCACTTTATCCACCAGTTGCGTTCCACGGCCGGTTCCCACGAGCGCATCGGCGTGATCGAACTGTTCGGGCGGCACTCCGGTGAGACTTCGCTTATCTCGGCTTACCTGGCCGGCGTGGATCGGGCCATCATCTCCGAGGTCCCTTTCGACATTGAGAAACTGGCCGGCCTGTTGATGCAGGACAAGCGGGCAAATCCCAGCCACTACGCCATGATGACCATTTCGGAGGGAGCCCACGAGATCGGCAAGGAAGTCATCCAGACCGGTGTGTCCGACCCCTACGGCCACAAGAAGTTGGGTGGCATCGGGGCAGTCACAGCGGAGAAACTGGAGAGAATGACGGGTGTGAAGACGATGTGCCAGGAAGTGGCCTATCTGATGCGCTCGGGCGCACCGGACGCTCTGGACATCATGGTGGCGGTCAACTACGCCAACACAGCGCTGGACCTGCTATCCATCGGCAAGGTTGGGCGCATGGTCGCGCTGCGGGATGGACGCTACACCGACATCTCGGCCGAATCGCCCACGCTGGGGGTCAAACACGTGGACGTGCGGGCCCTCTACGATGTGGATGGCTACCGACCCAAAGTATGGCACGTGCTGAGCAAGCCGATGTTCCTGTACTAGAGGATACAAGAACACCAGTACACAAGTAGACAAGGTGGGTAAGGGGGAGCGAATGAAGCGTATTGGCGTGCTGACAAGCGGCGGGGATAACCCCGGTCTCAATCCCTGCATACGCGCCGTGGTGCGCATGGGGATCCACGTGGGGCTGGAGGTAATGGGCGTCCATCGAGGCTACGCCGGTCTGATAGACGGTGAAATTGACGAGATGGACGCTCGCTCGGTGGGTGGTATCATCGGGCGCGGAGGGACGATTCTGGGGACCGCCCGCTCTCCAGAGTTCTATGAACCCAAGGGGCGCAGGGAGGCATTGCGCAGCCTCAATCGGTTCGGGATAGATGGGCTGGTGGTTATCGGAGGCAACGGCTCCTTGAGCGGGGCGCTGGAACTGTGGCGCTTAGGCTTCCCGACCATCGGCATCCCCAGCACCATTGACAACGACGTCAATGGCACCGACATCTCCATCGGCGTGGATACAGCGCTGAACACCATCCTGGATGCCATAGATAAGATCAAAGACACCGCCTCCTCCCACAACCGAGCCTTTCTCATCGAGACGATGGGGCGCGACTCGGGCTACCTGGCGCAGGTGAGCGGCATCGCCGGCGGAGCAGAACTTGTGCTCATCCCAGAGATAGAGACGACGTTCGAGCAAATTCGCCAGACGATCGAGGAGGCCTACATTCGGGGCAAAACGCACTGCATCATCATTGTCGCTGAGGGATGGAAACCAGGAACACAGGCCTTGGCCAGGCAGCTACGGGAGCGGCAAGAGGATTTGGGCTTCTCGGTGCGAGTCACACAACTGGGACACGTCCAGCGAGGCGGCGCTGCCAGTGCCTTCGACCGGCTGCTGGCCACCCGGCTGGGTGCGGCCGCAGTGCGCGAACTGAGCGCCGGCAACGGCGGGAACACAGTCGGCTGGGTCAAGAGCGCTGCCGCATTGACACCCCTGGAGGAGGCGGTCGCCTTCGAGAAACAGATCGACCGGGAGTTATGTGAGTTGGCGGGGATTATGGAGAAATAGATAAGAGTATGGGAGTGTGGGGGCATGGGAGTGCGAGGCAGCGATTCCTCTGCCGCGCCATTCCGGAACCGTGTACATGTTCAGTGCGCACGACGATGCCCCTACACAATCATCGGCTCGCGGTAGAGGCCAAAGACTTCCCGGAAAACATCCATAATCTCCTGCAGCGTGGCGTAGACGCGCACGGCGTCCAGGATGCGCGGCATAGTGTTCTCGGTGCCCTGGGCGGCGATGCGCAGCCGGTCGAGGGCCTGCCCCACTGCCCCATTATCCCGTTCCGCTCGCACCTGCGCCAGCCGGGCGCACTGCCGCTCGTGCCCCTGCGGGTCTATCTTCAGCAATGGCACCCGCAGCGGCTCGTCTGCCACGAATTCGTTCACCCCGACGATGATGCGCCGCCGCTCGTCAATCTCGCGCTGGTAGCGGTAGGCAGCGTCGGCGATCTCCTGCTGAAAGAAGCCAACCTCGATAGCCGGAATGACCCCGCCCAACGCCTCAATCCTCTCGAAGTAGTCATACGCCTGCCGCTCCAGCCGGTCGGTGAGCACTTCGATGGCGTAGGAACCGCCCAGCGGGTCCACGGTATTGGCCACGCCGCTCTCGTGGGCGATGATCTGCTGAGTGCGCAGCGCGATGGTGACGGCGTGTTCGCTGGGGAGGGCCAGCGCCTCGTCCAGGCTATTAGTGTGCAGGGATTGGGTGCCGCCGAGGATCGCTGCCAGCGCCTGGATCGCCACCCGCACGACGTTGATCTCCGGCTGCTGCGCACTGAGCGAGCAGCCCGCCGTCTGGGTGTGGAAGCGCAGCCACCAGGAGCGGGGGTACTGCGCGCCGAAGGTGTGGCGCATCTCCCGCGCCCAGATACGCCGGGCGGCGCGAAACTTGGCAATCTCCTCCAGAAAGTCGTTGTGGCAGTTGAAGAAGAAGGAAAGACGGGGCGCGAAGGCATCAACGTCCAGCCCACGCTCCAGGGCCCAGCGGACGTACTCCATCCCGTCGGCCAGAGTGAAGGCCAGTTCTTGCGCTGCCGTCGAGCCGGCCTCGCGGATGTGGTAGCCGGAGATGGAGACGGTGTTCCACCTGGGCAAGTGCTGGCTGCCGAACTCGATGGTGTCGGTGACCAGCCGCATGGAGGGCTCGGGCGGGAAGATGTATTCCTTCTGAGCGATGTACTCCTTGAGGATGTCGTTCTGGATGGTGCCGCCGAGTTCGTGCACCGGCACGCCCTGCTTCTCGGCGGCGGCGATGTACATGGCCCAGGTGACCGCCGCCGGGGAATTGATGGTCATCGAGGTGGTCACTTTGCCCAGGGGGATGCCGTCGAAGAGAACCTCCATGTCACGCAACGAGGAGACGGCGACGCCGCACTTGCCAAACTCCCCCTCCGCCTCCGGCGCGTCGGTGTCGTAGCCGTAGAGCGTCGGCAGGTCGAAGGCGACGGAGAGGCCCGTTTGGCCCTGTTCCAGCAGGTACTTGAAGCGGGCGTTGGTCTCCTCAGCGGTGCCGAAACCAGCGAACATGCGCATCGTCCACAGCCGGCCCCGGTGCATCGTGGGATGGACACCCCGGGTGAAGGGGTACTCGCCGGGGAAGCCCAGTTTCCCGGCGTAATCGCCGTTTACGTCCAGCGGGGTGTACAGCCGCTCGACGGGTTCGCCGGAGGTGGTGATGAACTCCTCGCACCGCTCAGGATGCCGGTCAAGGGTTTCTTTGAGCGTCGTCTGCTGCCAGCGTTGGCGCGCCTGTTGGATACCCTGCAAATCATCAGTCATTGTTCAACCCCCAGGAGATAACGTTGCTGCGATTATACGTATCTTCTCAAAATGTAGGGGCGAACCCTTGCGGTCGCCCTGACGGGCAGGTGCAAGACCTGCCCCTACCCCAGATTATCGAGAAGACACGATTATACCTTGCTTTGGAGGAAAATGGAAGCCGCCATGTCCACGTCACCGCTCACGGCCGCCCCACAATCGTCTGGCCTTCCGGCCCGAGCACCCACTGGGCAAACTCGCGGGCCTCACTGGCCGGTTCGGCGGTGGCTACCAAATAGAGCGAGCGCGAGAGGGGATAACTCCCGTCGGCGATAGTCGCTGGAGCCGGCAGGACTCCCTCCACCGGCAGCACCCGCACGCCCTCCCCCACCCTCAGCGTCGAGACGTAGCCAACAGCCCCTATGGTGCGTGCTGTGTACTCGACGACTGCCTCGCTGGATGGCATCACCACGCCGGTGGGCGTGACGTCGTAGTTGCCCAGCACGAGGGAGTCGAACGCGGCCCGGGTGCCGGAACCTTCCTCGCGGCTGACGACAGTGAGTACCATCCCCCCCCACTCCTGCACCTGACCACGGAAGATCCCCTGCAGGTGCGCCAGCCCGGTCTCTGCGAACGGCGTAGCCGGGTGGATGATGACGGCGACGCCGTCGCTGGCAAATGGTTGCGACCACAGCGGCTCTTCACCGGTGGTCTCCCATAGCCACGAGAGCAGCGCCAGGTCTGCCCCGCCCGCCCGCAGCGTCTGCTCGGACACCGAGGAGTTGAAGACCTCAACCCGGACCGTGACCCAGGGGTGGGCTTCCTCGTAGGAGGCGGCCAGTTCCTCGGCCAGCGGCCCGCAGGAATCGGCAGCCACCAAGCGCAGGGTGACAGGCTCGCGGGTGACGGTGAGGGGCTGGGGGGCGCAGGCGGCCAGGAGGAGCAAGAGGCAGGAAGCGAGAAACAGGAGGCGGGTTGTAGATTGCAGATTGCGGATTGCGAATTGTGGATTGCGAGGCATAGTCACCGATTTATCGTTCGCCCCGTTTCCAGATACTCCCGCAGCCGCGTGACACCCACCGCCATCGCCGCTGCGACCAGCCAGGCCACGATCTGGAACGCGCTGTTCCTGGCGAAGAAGTTCGAGGCGGAACTGATATAGTATGAGAACCCATGTAATGATATGTGGCCTACATCCCCTGCAGCAACACCACGAGCAGGCAGGCGACGCCCGCGGCAGCGCAGTAGACGGCGAAGGGGTAGAGGCGGCGGCGTTGCAGGTAGCGCAGCAGGAAATGGATGCAGCCGAAACCGACGACGCCCGCCGACAGAAAGCCGACGACGAGCGTCGGGGCCCGTGCCGCCAGACCTCCCACCTGCGCCAGGCCCACCACCTTGAGCAACCCCGCGCCGAGGATGATGGGGGTCGCCAGGAGGAAACTGAAGCGGGCAGCGGGCTCCCGTCGCAGCCCTCGCGCCAGTCCGGCGGCGATGGTCGCGCCGGAGCGGGAGATGCCGGGGAGGATGGCCAGCGCCTGGGCCAGCCCGATGGTCAATGCGTCGGACCAGGCCAGCGTGTCCAGATTGTGCTCACGGCGGCCAAACCGCTCGCTGGCGGTCAGGAGCGCCGCCGTGACCAGCAGGAAGCCAGCCGCTGCAACGGGGCGGGCAAACATCCCCTCGAAGAAGTCCTCCAGCAGATAGCCAATCAAAGCGGCGGGCAGCGTGCCCAGCAGGATGAGCCAGGCCAGCCGGGCGTCCGGGACCTCTACAACGTCTTGTGCAGGTGGCAGCCGCAGCGGTTCCTGAGCAGCAGATTCCAGACCGAAGGCATCCTCGCCCGCCCACACTTTTCCCCTCGCCAGGGCGATCTGTAGACTGCGCGAGGTTCGCCTGTACAAAGAGCGAAAAGCCGCCCGGACGATGGAGACCCAATCGCGCCAGAAGTAGGCGACGACGGCCAGCGCTGTACCCCAGTGAACGACGGCGTCGAAGGCCAGATGGGGTGCAGGCCACCCCAAAAGCCAGGGCACGAGCACCAGGTGGCCCGAACTGCTGACAGGGAGGAATTCAGTGGCGCCCTGAAGGACGCCGAGAAAGAAAGCCTGCGGAATGCTCACGGATGCACCTCATAAGATGGTTTCAAGTTTCAGGTTTCAGGTTTCAGGGTTCAGGGTTGCAGGTTCAGGCGGGCGAGGATGGCGGCGGAGTCCTCCGGGCCAGCGGGCACCACGCGCCCCTGCTCCACCACGGTCGGCACGGCTCCGACGGTGATGATGCGGTCGCCTTGCAGCGTGACACGCAGGATGGCCCCACGGCGGCAGCCGGCCGGGTAGGGTTGGTCGAACAGGAAGTTGCCCAGGCTGTAGGCGACGAGTGTATCCCCCACCCACTCGACCCGCTGCAAGACATGGGGCCCGTGTCCGACGATGAGCCTGGCCCCGGCATCGGCCAGCGTCCTGGCGATGGCCCGTTGGCGCGGACTGGGCGCGGCCTGGTACTCGCCGCCCCAGTGGATGGAGACGATAACCACATCGGCCTGCTCCGCTGCGGCGGCTACCGCCTCTGCTGCGGCTTCCAAATCGAGGGGCGCAACACTGTCGTCGAAGGCCAGGAGGTGGCAGGTTGGTAATTTAGTAGATTGGTAGTTGGTAGATTGGTGTACTGGTGACCGGCCTGGCGACGTACCGGTTTCCCAATTTACCAATGTACCAGTTTCCCAACCTACCAATGGAGCGATACCGGCCGCGGATAGCGTGTTCACCGTCTCTCGCAACCCGGCCTCTCCCGCGTCCAGCGCGTGGTTGTTGGCCAGGGAGACAGCGTCGAAGCCGGCCACGTGAAGAGCGGTGACCGCCTCCGGCGGTGCTCGCAGGTCGTATGCCCCCCCTTCATCCCCCCCGATGGGGGGGACAGAGGGGGGGAGCGGCGCGGTCGTCAGTGGCGACTCCAGGTTGGCGAAGGCCAAGTCGGCCTCGGCCAGCCAGGGCTGTACCTCAGCGAAGGCGGCCTCCCAGTCCCCACCTAGCGCCTGCGCCACTCCGCGGCCCAGCATCACGTCACCGGCGAGGGCAAGCGTGAAAGGCAGCCTCACTGATCTGTTCGGGCCAGGTGGCGTAGGTTCCCCTGGGAGGAGGAAGAAAGAAGCAAGAAAGCAAGGAAGCAGGAACGTAGTAATGCTGCGCGATCTCCGCGATTTCTCGCTGCCCCGCTTCCTCACTTTCCACCTTGGTTCATTCACTGACAAAAGAAGCCGTCCACTCCGGCCGCTCGGGTGTATCGCCGGCCGCCAGCATCTCTCGCCACTTCTCATCGGTCAGGCGGTCATCCATCGGCCAGGGGAACTCGTAGTAGGAGTAAACGCCGCCTTTGGCGATGTGCAACCCGCCTGCGCCATCCGGCACGGCGACGTAAATCTCAAAGATATAGCCGGTGCCCTCCTCCAGCACGGCCCCCTCACCCGTGATAGGATCCAGGCCGGTGGCGACGTCGGCGACGACGGGAGCCTGGTCGTCCTGCTCGAAGAAGGGCCTACCTTCACCCTCCTGGTCGGCGGCGGCCAAGGTCATCGCCTCCAACTCGCCGCCGTAGTATTTGATGCGCTCGCAGTCCTCATTGGTCAGCGGTTCACCGGCCAGTTCTCGCTGCGCTACATCGAGCAGGAAGGTGAGCAGATCGTCCAGCCGCATCAGGTTGGCGTCCGTGTTCTCGGTCAGGAGGCCACGGCTCTCCAACCCGTCGGCCGTCTGCCGGGTGAGGGCTAACAGGCGGGCGTAGGCTTCCGGGTTGGGCTCGACCCAGCCATGGGGCGGCTCCGGCGGCGGCCCGCCGCCCATCTCCGCCATTGACTGCTTGGCGTAAAGGATAGTGTCGTGCTTCAGTTCAGTGAAGGAGCCCAGCGCCGCGTGCAGATCCTTGTGCGTCCAGCCTCTAGTCTGCATGAAGGCCGGGTACTGCGCGCCCTTCGGCTCCAGGAGCGGCCCGAAAGCGTAGAACCAGGCCCAGTAGAGGTTCTGGGTCCAGGAGTCCAGTTGCAGCGCCGAGAACTCCCCGCGTAACTTCGCCATCTGCTCCGGGTAGTGAAGATAGGCCGTCTCGCCCATCTCGTCGAGGATGGAGTGGGCTTCCTCGGAGCCCAGCACGGCCATCACGTCGAGCGCTTTGGGCAGCGTGCGGGGGTTGTCCATCGTGCCAACCTCGCGCCAGGTGAGTTCGTCGAAGATGTAGGCGTCGAGGACGAAACGCTGGCCCATAAAACGGAAGCCCTGCGTCACCTGCTCCTTGTCCTCCCAGATATAGACCCACATGGAATTGATCTGGGGGGGCGGGAGTTGGCGGGCGGCCTCGACGAAGGCAGCGAATCTCGGTTCGTCGGCGATGGCAAAGACGGGGGCATCGGGGCCGAAGGTGGTGTCCCACAGCGCGCCGTACTCGTGGAAGCCCAGGTCATCCGCCTTGCCGACGATGAAGACGGTAGGGTCGTACACCCGCGCCCAGACGTCGGCGGCGGGGATGCCGTTCACATCGGTGTGGCGCAAGATGTGGGTGATGAGGAGCGCCATGCGGGTCTCGCCGGGCCTCTGCAACCGCATGTTGATGCGGCCATACCATATCATCGTGCGGAAGTAGCGCTGGAGTTGCTCGCTGCGGGTGTAGTGGCCTCGGGGAACGTACTGGGAGTAGTCTTCGCACAGACAAGGCTGGTCCTGGCACTCCGGCGGCGGCATCGTGTCGCAAGGATCGCAGCCTTCAGGGCAGTCCTGGCTGAAGATGGGACTGGGGCCCATACCTGCGTGTGCCTCAATCAGCGCCAGTTCGCCGGCCACCAGGCCAGCCACCTCCGGCGGTGTGACGGCGGCGGGGTTGATGAGGGCGTCGGCGACGGCGAAGTATGCGAGCACGTTGCGGGCAGTCTTCTCCAGTTCGGTGCCCTGCAGTTCAGCGTAGTCAGCCTGAGCCGATTGGAGGCAGGCAGTAGTGAGCGCCGCGATGTCCGATGCAAAGTGCTCCCGCTCCAGGTCGCGCAGCATCTTGTCGAAGAGCAGGTGGTAGACGTGGTAGACGGAGTCGGTGGTGACGAAGACGGGGACTTCCTCGTAGCGGGCATTCTCGTAGACCTGGAAGAACTCCAGCCACTCGGCCGGCGCGACGACGAAGCCATTCTGCGCCAGGAGCGCGCTCTGCGCGTCACTGAAGGTGAACTGGCTGTAGTTGGGGAGTGTCGTCGGGTCAAGCGGCAGTGTGTAGCCGCTGTAGGCCGCGGGCAGGTTGACGGGGATCTCGGAGTAGGCAGCAAAGCCTGGCCCGCGCACGTCGGGCGGCGGGGTGGCAGGGACAGCGGTCGCTGGGGCTGCAGTAGGGGGTGGTACAGTCGCGGTAGGGGGTGGCACAGTCGCGGGGGGCGGCGTCAGCGTCGCAGGCAGGTTGCAGGCCAGCATGGCGGCGATGAGGGCCAGCAATGCAATTATACTTACTCTGAACTTGTGCATCGGAACACCTCCTTGGGCAGGATGCAGGATACAGGATGCAGGACCTCGGAAGAAGCTGCCGCTCGCCATCCAATGACGGGCAGTATACCTACGGGTGGAGATTGGGGTTCTCAGTCTTCAACCCCTCGGCTTGCGCCGCTTTCAAGAGGCCATTGTCGGCCGCGACGAGGGTGAGCGTGGGCAGGTTATTGTCCAAGAGCACCTGGTTGAGATGCAAGGCGCAGGCCAGGTGCACAGCGTCATGGGCGGCTGTCCCTTTCTTCGATAATCATCTGGCTGGCTGGCTTGCCGCCAGCCTGGATGGGCATCCAATGCTGGTTTTCAAGTCCCGCCAGGTATTGCGCCGCTTCTTCGGGGCTGGGGCCGACAGCGCCCGCCCGATGCAAAGCGGCGACTATCTGCTTTTGCAGCGCCATTGCCTCCGGCACGGGTTCCGCTTCGGTCTTCGCCTTTGTTTCCCCCTCGACGTAGCGCAATCCCCACTCCAAGATGCGAGGCAGTTCGTCCTGGTATGGACGCAGTCGCCGCGCCAGTTCTGAGGGCACCTGTACTTGAATTGTCTCCATCTGTTTCGCTCCTTCTCGTTGACCGCAAGTATAAGTGAAGATGCGATGGGTGTCAAATTACATAGACCGGACTTTCGCCGGCTAGCAGACGACAGCTTTCAGGACACACCAGGGATTTGTCAGGCGGCGCTCGGCGGCGACCACCGCTTCGTAAACCATCCGTTCCCACCCTTGGTTGTCATATCAGCGGTCGAGTCAATAACAAGATGTGCAGTCTCCTCGGGGGCATGAGATGCAATGTAGTGGTCTTCAGACGGGATCCAATGCTTGATCTCCGCCGACGAAGTATCACCTCGCCGCAAGAGCCTGGACACTCGGATGTCGCGGGGGCAGGAAAACCATATACGGAGATCGTAATAGCCTGAAAGCTCGTTCCGAGTCGCAGTGACCCCATCAACTATCGTTACTCCGCCAACATCAATCGTTACCCAATCCTTTAGGCGGTCGGCCGGCCAATCATATAGCTGAAAGCGAGCTGCCTCACCTGACTGAAGAGGGATAAGTACTTGATCCCGTAGCCGTTTCCAGTCCAAATCAGACACTACCGCATAGTCTTTTCGGCGTTCAGCCGAAGGGCGGCAGAAATTGTCGATATGGACAATGGATACAGGGGTCGTCGTCTCCTTAATTGTCTCGGCAAACCAATGGGTGAAAGTTGTCTTTCCCGCTCCAGCCCCTCCATCTACTCCCACAAGGACCGAGCGATCTGGAGCTACCAATGTGGTGATTAGGTGGATAACATCCGCAAGCGGTATCCCCATCTTACGAAGATTCTCCACAAGCTCTTCCTTAAGCCGTCTAACGGCTGGCGCATAACCCGCTTGGCGGCTGCGTGGTGAGTACCTCCGCTAGACAGCTAACTACAATGCGCATGGAGCCTTTGTTTGGACGCGAGACTAGCCAAGTCGGGTTGTAGGGTCAGGAGATGGCGCCTGAGACTCAGGTGAGGCAGACCAGTTGCTCTCCGTTTCCTCTGAGAGTGCCTCACTCGCTTTCACCCTATCCTGGTTTCCATCCCCTGCCACCTCGAACCGTACGTGAGGTTTTCCCTCATACGGCTCTCCGATAGCCTTCTTCCTGTGGCATGCACAATTTTCACACCTCACACCTTTTATGACCTGCTACATCAGGCCGGCGTCAAGTGTCGTTCTCGCTTGGCACACAGGCACAGTCTGCGCTGACCTTCTCGTGAGCCTTCTATGGGTGTTGTTGGCCCTTTCGGGCATGCACCATCACTTACGGTCCCGCTCGACGCGGCTGAAGCAGGGTCCCTTCCCTCCTACAAGGTTATGTTGTTCTTGCTATCTACAGTACTATGAACCCCCCCGACTTCTCACGTAGCATCCCGCTGAACTTCACTTCTTCAGCTTATATCAGCAGTTACGGCAGTTGTGGGCTTCCGACCACGTGAGACCTCTCCTGTTCCGTCGTCTACTTTCACCACATCCCGTTCCCTCTACGCCGGGGAAGCCTGCCCTGAGCTTGTCGAAGGGTTCTTCGGCGCTGCCTTTCCAGGTTCTTCACGCCTTCCGTGGCCTTCACTTTCGCTGACAAGCTCGGCTCCCCCTGGTTCCCCTTCCGGGGCTAACCTTTCGACGCTGCAGGATTCACTTGATGTTGCGGGCTGCGATTCTGCTCCCCTTTCTCAGGAGGTTACAACGCTTCAGCACCATCGGTCACCCAGAAGCACTGGTTGCCTGCTACGCGGCTGCCTGACCATTACCGCGACCGGACTTTCACCGGCTAGCAGACGACAGCTTTCAGGACACACCAGCGACTGGTTATGCGGCGGACTGGGCCAGCACTGATTCAATAGCATCTGCCACACCATCCAGGCCATCGGCATGCAGCTTCTCCGCAGTGCTACGTAGTGCGGTCAGTATTATGGGCAGGCTTTCGTCGCCAGCGGCGTCGGCCAGTGTACGTGGCAGAGATTTATAGCCAGCGTCTATTTTCATCTGCCAGTAAGAACTGGGGGCTGCAAAGGCTGTGATCTCAACGGGCTCTGTCCGCGCGACAGGCTTACCACTATCAACCTTAGCGATGCTGTAGAATGTGCCGACAGTGTCATCGTCACCGATGTCCACCTTGACAAGCAAAGTTCCGTTCTCTGGACTGAAGTATATATCCACCGAATCGCTGACTCTGAGCACATTGCGCAACTCCTTTCTATATCTCTCAGTTGTCTCCGTCTCATCTCTCCTTATGCTCCTGAGCCGCGCAATAACTCGGACCTGATCAATGGATTTGGCACTGACTTGGACTCCAAGGTGGTCACTAGCAAATCTCATGAATCGTTCTGAGTTGTACATGTAAAATGTTGATACACCTGCTTTTGAGGATATCTCCTCGACCAGTTCGGGTCGCGGGCCGACAGTCTTCCATCCTTCTGACTTGACTTTCCACCACCAGTCCTCTTTGTCATCGTCTGTGACGAAGATAATCTGCTCGAGTTCCTCTCGCGACTGTACTTCCTTTATGATCTCATACCAGAGAATCAAGTCGCCATACTTCCTCTTGAAGTATAAGCCTTGATACAGATATGCCTCCCGTTCATCACCGTCGGATTTCCCTTCATCCATATATCCTGGAGGGCGCTTCTGGTCATACCTTATCTTACCGTCCTCGTATATCTTGTCCAACTCTTGTTGGGACTCAGGCGGTGAACCCACTCTACCCTCAAGCAAGGAATCGATCTCGTCTCGTAGTTGGTCATCATCAAAGACGTCTGGCTGTTCCTGCTCAAGCGTTTCCAATTCACTTAAGAAATCGTCGAAAACGCGATCTACTCTTTCGAGAAAGGTATCGGCATCTATCAGAGAGTGTCTCCTCTTCAACTGCAAGTGTCCCAAACCTGCTCGCAGTTTCCTCCGAGCGTCCTCTAGCACCTTCCCAACCTCATCATATCTTCTTACCTGCTCTGCCATCACACTCAGACGATTCTCTTGGTATTCCAGAGCTGCTTGATGGGGAACCCAGAGGCGGTTGGATACTGTCTTTAGAATCCTGAGCAAGTCGTCACGTGCCTCTTTAGGGTAGCGATACAGGTTCAGAAGTACATTTGCGTCAAGGATGAAAGTGCCACTGTTCCATAGTTCAGATAGCTCCTCATTGCTAGGACGATAGAAGCCGAAGAAGGTCTCTTTCATTGTCTCATTCCTTTGCTCAACATAGGTTGTTCTTTGACTCTCTATCGGCTGTTGACCGCCGCATAACGGTCAGGCTTCACCTGCGCGGCGGATGCGGGAAAGAGTCTTCGCCATAAGATGCACCGAAAGCGCGTGTAGCCGCCGATTTCGAGCGGCGATAGCCGCGTCGGGTGCAAGCCGTGGTTAGGCAGCAATTGAATACTTCATCTGTGGTGACAGTCTGTTTCTTCAAGTTCTTTCACCATAGACCGGGAATCAACCGATAGGGTGTTTCCTCTGTATAGCTCTGATACCCATCCAGCTCTTCTCTGAGCATCCGATCCTCTAGACTGGTGCGGATTATGAGGGCAACCACCATGACCAGTGTTGGAACCAGCGACCAGATCGCATCCAGCATAATCGGCAAGGCCAAAGAGGCAAGGAGCGCCCCGGCATATGCTGGATGGCGAATAATTCGATATGGACCTGTTGTCACGACCACCTGCCCCCTATCCTGCTGGATCCGCGCCACAGCTGAGAAATACCGATTGACCACCATTGCCCAGACGCCCAGACCATACCCGCCGGCGATGACGAGGGCAGCCAGATACTGACCGATCTCAGGGATGATCGTCGACCAATCTAAGCGATGATCCAGTCCAGCGACAATTATCGCCATCGAGCCAAAGAGACCGTTGATCGCAAACAGAATGCGATCCCAGGATTTGGTCCCCTCGGAGGCGGCAAATCTAGCTCGCTCTCGCAGCGTGTCGGGATTTCTCTTCAAGACGATCAGCCTGCTGCCAATCGTGGAGGCCAGGAACAGGGCCACATACACCCAGGCCATAGGCCAATTCGCTGTTCCGGCTGAGATGAACAAGAGCGTTGGCACAAAGAACAGGAAAAGCGTGAAGACAATGATGGCGCGAATGACCTTTCGTGTTTGCATATGGTTGTTCACATTCATTTGTTGGTTTCCCTGAGCCTTTTCAACGTCATTTTCGAAATAGATTTGCTGCCTAACGGCTGGCGTCAGCCGCGTTGCGGAGCGCAGCGGAGCAACGTCGGCTGCACGCGGTTGTTGGGCGGCTCCTCTATGCTTTGCTTGCTACCCTGAACACAGAGAAGGCCAGCACGGGACGAATGATACCCTTAGCGAGTGTTACCAGGGCCATTGCCATCAGCCAGTAAGTCAGGTCAGGCTGGAAGAGCGCCATGATCGGCCACAGCGGAAAGCCGGCGCCCATCGGCAGGATGATCAGAAGAATAAGCGGCCATGCCAAATCCACCAAAGTTGGCAGGATGACGTGCCACAGGAAGCCCAGCAGGCGGCGCGGGCGCCGCTCGATCAGTTGCCTGCGCCACCGTGGGAGTAAGACGATGGACCGGATCAGAAGCGCCGTCAAGAGCAAGACGACAACGTCCACAATCAGGTAGAGCGTTCCGAAACTCAGGCCCGCGCCGGACGGCTGGCGACCGAGAAGCAGGTTCGTCACCCCCTCTGCGATGCGAACGCTCCCCGATAATGGCGCCAGCATATTGGCCACGTTCGTGAGGACGACAATGCCCCACTGTTCGCCGGGCACGAGAATCACATCTGCGTGAAAGTTCGCCGCGTCACCGCTGTGCGTGAGTATCGGCGTGCCGCTCGTGGAGCCGATCACCCAACCCATGCCATAGTAGTCTTCACCCCCTGCCTTTACAGCCGGCCGATGTAACTCAGCTATCCCTGCAGGGGACAGGACAGAGACGTTCCCATAACGCCCCTCGTTGAGGTTGACGATCAGAAAGCGCGTCATGTCCTCTGCGCTGGAGATGATGTAGCCAGCAGGAAGGGCATCTTGGAGGTAAGGCACATTCGCCGGGAATGGCACCCCGAACCACCAGCGGTAACCCGTTGCCATGCCGTGCTGCATCGCCTCACTCTGCGAAACGAAACTGTTCTGCATGGCCAGAGGGGTGAAGATGTGCTGACGCACATAGGCTTCATACGACTGTCCGGAGAGGGTCTGCACGAGCAGACCGAGCAGCATGTAGTTCGCGTTGGAATACTCAAAGGTCGTGCCGGGCGGGTGAGCGAGCGCAATGCTGTTCATTTCGCGTATGCGCTGCTCCAACGTCGTCTCGCCCGTTCCTGCCGCAACCCACAGTCCTGCGCTATTCGGAATACCGCTAGTATGATAGAGCAGGTGACGCACGGTGATGCGGGTGGAAGCGTCGGGATCGGCGACCGAGAACCAGGGGATGTAACGCTGCACGGGCGCGTCCAGTTCGATCTTGCCCTCTTCCACTAGTTGCATAACGGCCAGCGCAGTGAAGGACTTGCTCAACGAGCCGATGATGAGAGGTGTCTGTGGCGTCACGGGCCGCCCGGAGGGGTCGGCGACGCCGAAGCCGCGCAGGTGGACGATCTGGTTGCCTCGCGTGATTCCCAGCGCCACGCCGGGGATGCGACCCTCACGCATCTGTGTTTCCACATAGGCGTCAATGGCAGCGAAATCCGGTTCCGTCAGTTGAGGCGCCTGCACGGAATGAGCCAGGCTCAGCACCAGGAATGCGCAAATGAAAACGGTCAGGTAGATTCTGCGGTCCATAATTGGCCCTTTGATCATGACGCTAAGCCGCCCAACGGTACCGGCTTCACCCGCGCGGCGGGTGCGTGAATGAGCACTCGCCACAAGACCCACTGAAAGCGCGTGTGACCGCCGATTTCGAGCGGCGATAGCCGCGTCGGGTGCAAGCCATGGTTGGGCGGCAGGCTGCTTATCGGGCGTCTTTCGGAGAGCCGAAGAATTCCTCTTGAATCTGTACGCGCCCATTGTCGTTGATATACAAGAGGCGCGCAAACTCGTTCTGACGTTTCTTGCGACACTCACCAAGCAGAGTCTTCCATTCGTTCGCTAGATGTCGTGCAGCGGCAGATGTTCCTGACTCTCCGAATCCAAAGGCGACAATCACTGTCTTCCCGTCCACAACGAGCTTCTCTAGGAGCGCCAACCGACCGGAGTCTTGTAGCTCTTGCCAGCCTTGGCCATTTCTCCAGACATAGAACTTCTTCTCTTCATCAACGAACTTTATCCAAGGATTGCCCTTATCCAGGTAGAAGGCAGTAAGGCTATTGCGAGTCGGTCCACCTAAGAGAATCAGGCCACCTGGACGGGACCGAATTGTCACTTCCTCATCTCCTAGCTCCTTGTCTTTCAATGGGCTGGGTATGATAGCTATGTCAAGTGCTTCCAGATTGACACCGAATAATCTTGCCCAGGAGGGAATGAAATCAGGGAATTGCCTCTTCAGAACTGTTCTCAACTCCTGAGCAATTTCGTATTCCTCCGCCGTCAAGACCTTCTTAGTACTCGTGGTTTCATCCTTGTGGCTGGATATACATATCTGAAGTAATGCGTGGTCAATGCCAAAGAACGGGCGCGCTCTGGCAAGCATTGCCCAATACAATCCGCCGAACAGCAGTGACAGGAAGACCACAAAGAAGAAGTCTGAAACCACATTCAGGCCTACGTTTCCCCAAGGCATCGTCAACAGGCAATTTCCCCATATCGCCACAGCCACTATCAGAATCAAAGTAATCAGCGCTGGCACTAACCAATACCATGATCTGAACATCGAAGGATATCCTCCTTGCGCCAGGTTGCGCAGTTCACGGCTCCCCCTGCCGCCCAACGGAAAAGCTGAGCTGCCGGGCGGGTTTGCAACGGTAACCTCACTGGAAAACAATTTACAACAACGAAACCAACCTCGAATTTGGCGCGCGATAGCCCGGTCAGCTCCAGCGGAGGTTATGCGGCCCTCCAGCCATTGTTGTGCAGTTCGCTGGCCCGCGGCCACCAGCCACAACAAAGGGGTGAGTTTGGGCAGGCACAGCGAGCCACCTACAACGCCGATCGCCACCAATTAGGGATAGTTCTTCACCACCAGTGGCAGGTAAATGTCCCACTGCTGGCTAAACTCATCAGCGCCGATGTCGTAGCCGCTCTCCTGCGGGCGGGTGTCGCCATCTATGTCCTCGGTCACCCCGGCGTTCACGCCCGCATCGATGGCTGCTGAACCGGGGCCGATGTGGTAGTTGCCCCCGTCAGGGTCCACGAAGGCCGGGTCGCCCCAAACGTTGACCGTGCCGGTGACGATAGTGCCATCTCCACCCCAGTCTGTGTTGTTGGCCCAAGAGCCGCTGCCCCACAATGTGCCTTCCAGCGTGGCGGTGCTCTCTGCCGTAACGGCGATGCCTATCGTGTGGCTGACCAGGATGGTGTTGGTCAGGATCACGTTGCTGGTGTCGCCAGAAAGAGAAGTGACAAGGAGGCTACTGCCGTCGCCGCCGCTGTTGCGGGCGATGGTATTGTGCAGCAGATGGGGAGAGGAGGCTATGATGTACAGCCCGCTGCCCGCGGTTCCGGCTCGGTTCTCGGCGACAACATTGTTGACCAACGTGGCGTCGCTATAGCCCAGGAGCAGCCCGCCACCATTCCGGCCAGCCGTGTTGGAGATGACGGTATTTCCGCTGAGCGTAGCGTCGCTATGACTCTCCAGGTGCAGCCCGCCGCCGTCATTAGTGGCATTGTTCGAGGTGATGACGTTCCTGCTGAGAATAGCGTTGCTCCGGTAGAGGAACAGCCCGCCACCGGAGCCGTCGGTCCAATTCTCGGCGATGACGTTGTCGGTCAGTGCGGCGTTGCTGAAGTGCAGGCTCAGCCCGTGATCAGCATTTCTGGCGATGGTGTTTTCACTGAGCGTGGCATCGCTGTGGAGCAGATACAGCCCACCGCCTATATTGGCCGTGTTTCCGGTGACAGTGTTGCCGCTAAGCGTGGCAGGGCTCCGGTTCAGGCACAGCCCGCCGCCCATATTGGTGGCAGTGTTGCTATAGATCCGATTGTCCCTCAAGATCGTCTGGTCGCTTCGATCGAGATACAATCCGCCGCCACTCTTATTCGCCGTGTTGGAGTAGATGTGGCAGTTAGCGATGGTGACCGTGGCGGTGACGATGTATGCTCCGCCGCCCTGCCCTTCGACATCAGATCCGCTGGCGTTTCCCCGCGTTATACGCAGGCCATCCAGCGTGACGGTGACTGTACCGGAGACGAAGACCCCGCGCCGAGTGTTCTCGCCGTCCAGCATAGTGACGTAGGTGTCGGGGTCGCGTACCACCGCGCCGGTGGCTCCACCGTCCCAGCCACCGTAAAGGGTGATGCTCTTGGTGATGGTGATGACAGTCTCGCCGGTGCCGGTGTAAATGCCCCCGGCGATGTAGATAGTGTCGCCATTGCCCGGTTCACACTGGTCAATGGCGTACTGGATGGAGCCGCAGGGGTCGTTCTGCAGACACCAACCGCCGGTGCCGTCTGGTTTGACAAACGCAGGTCCCGGCAGGCGGGTGGCCGGCGGGATCGGAGAGGGCATAGGCGTCACCGGCCAAGCGTGGGTAGTGGAGACGGGCACAAGGAGCAGCAGGAACAGCCCCGCCAGGAGCAGCCCGCCGGTTGCTACACTGAGAACAATGTGCTCGTACTTGCCGCAATTCATCTTTCACTCCTTTTGTTCGACGCAAGCCGCATAACGGCCCAGCTCACCCGCCAGGCGGATTCGGGGTGAGTACCTCTGCCACAATACAAACTACAATGCGCGTGTGCAACTTCGATTTCGGCCGAGCTCAGCCTGCTCGGGTGGTAGGGTCAGGGGATGGCGCCTGAGACTTAGGTGAGGCAGACCAGTTGCTCTCCGTTTCCTTCGAGAGTGCCTCACTTACCTATACCCTATCCTGGTTTCCATCCCCTGCCACCTCGAACCGT
>Ga0114918_10001286_pt1 | contig 22414 bp, 17 predicted proteins | sample LantaG_FD_87015 | JGI IMG/M metagenome (GOLD analysis project Ga0114918, IMG submission 87015) | Deep subsurface microbial communities from Baltic Sea to uncover new lineages of life (NeLLi) - Landsort_02402 metaG | ecosystem: Environmental > Aquatic > Marine > Oceanic > Sediment | place... | reverse complement strand
GGGGAGGTGGGGGGGTTTGGGGGGTGGGGGGGGGGTTTGGGGGGAGGGCGAGGGGGGAGGGGGGGGGGGGTGGTGGGTGGGTATGGGTGGGGGATGGCATGGGAGTATGGGTGGCGCTAGCAGTAGGGGATGGGGAGGGCAGGGACGTCGGTGTGGCCGTCGGCGGCGGGGTGGGTGTGGGGTAGAGAGTGGCGATGGGGTCAGCCGCGCACGCCGTCAGTAGTGAGAATAGAATGAGAACAGCAAGTATCCTGCCAACTAGCATCAAGCATCGCAACAAGGTATTCACACCGGCGTCAATTCTGGATGTCGCTCCTGAATCCAGGCCTGGGCAATCTCAGCAAACTTCCGGGCCTCTACCAGCAGGTGCCTGGCCTCGGTGTCGTCAGTTTATCCAGCACCTCACCCGCTCCAACTACAATTTGTAGTCAATCGTATACGAATTGTAGTCAGAAGTCAAGCTCTCAAATGTTTATTCGCGGCCGGTACTCCCCCCACACCCGCCGCAGGACGCCGCAGATCTCTCCCAGCGTGCAGCCGGCCTCCACGGCGACGATGAAGAGAGGCATCAACGGCTCGCCTGTGGTGAGCGCAGTCGAACCATCGAGGGCGTGGGCGGCCGCTTCGATGCGGGAAAGGAGAGCCGAAGCCCGTTCCCCGTCCCGCCGCGCCCGCAGGGTGGCCAGCCGCGCCCGCTGCCGCTCCTCAATAGCGGGATCCACTACCAACTGCTCCATCTCCACTTCTTTCTCGTCCACCCGATACTCATTTACTCCCACCACAATCCTGTCTTCTGTCTCCATCTCTCTCTGGTAGCGGTAGGCAGCGTCGGCGATCTCCTGCTGAATGTACCCCTGCTCAATGGCGGAGAGGGCCCCGCCCATCGCGTCAATTCTCTTGATGTATGCCTGCACCTGCTGCTCGATCTCGCTGGTGAGGTGCTCAATGACGTAGGAACCGACCAGGGGATCCACCGTGTTGGCCACACCCGACTCGTGGGCGATGATCTGCTGGGTGCGTAGGGCGATGCGGACCGACTCCTCGGTGGGCAGCCACAGGGCCTCGTCGCGGGAGTTGGCGTGCAGGGATTGGGTGCCACCCAGCACCGCCGCCAGTGCCTGGAGTGTCACTCGCACGACGTTATTGTCCGGCTGCTGGGCGGTGAGAGTGCAGCCAGCGGTCTGGGTGTGGAAGCGGAGTTTCCAACTGCGGGGTTTCTGCGCGCCGAACCGCTCCCGCATGATGCGCGCCCAAAGGCGACGGGCAGCGCGGAACTTGGCGATCTCCTCCAGGAAGTCGTTGTGGGCGTTGAAGAAGAATGAAAGACGCGGGGCGAAAGTGTCCACGTCCAACCCCGCGTCAATGGCTGCCTGGACGTAAGCGATGCCGTTGGCTAGCGTGAAGGCGACCTCCTGGACGGCGGTGGAGCCGGCCTCGCGGATGTGGTAGCCGCTGATGCTGATGGTGTTCCACCTGGGGACCTCGGCAGCGCAGTAGCGGAAGAGGTCGGTCACCAGCCGCATTGAGGGGCGAGGTGGGAAGATGTAGGTGCCGCGGGCGACGTACTCCTTCAGGATGTCGTTCTGTACCGTGCCGCGCAGTTGCCTGGGCTCCACTCCCTGCTCCTTCGCCACAGCGATATACATCGCCAGGAGGATGGCCGCCGGGGCGTTGATGGTCATTGAGGTACTGACCTTGTCCAGCGGGATACCATCGAAGAGGACGCGCATATCGTCCAGGCTGCTGATGGAGACGCCGACCTTGCCTACCTCCCCCTCGGCCAGCGGGTCGTCGGCGTCGTAACCGATCTGCGTAGGCAGGTCGAAGGCCACCGAGAGGCCGGTCTGCCCCTGCTCCAGCAGGTACTTGTAGCGGGCGTTGGACTCCTCGGCGGCGGCGTATCCGGCGTACTGACGCATCGTCCACAGGCGGCCCCGATACATCGTCGGCTGCACTCCCCGGGTGAAGGGATACTGACCGGGGAAGCCCAGGTCCTTGAGGTAGTCCACCTCCACGTCGGCGGGGGTATAGGCCCGGTCGAGGGGGATGCCGGAGAGAGTCTCGAACTGCTCCCGCCGTTCAGGGAAGCGGTCAAGAATTGGTTTGACGCTTTTCTCCTCCCACGCCTGCTTGGCGCGTTTCAGGTCGCCCACTGTCTCCTCCTCGGTCTGTGGCATTGGACGCCGCAACTTGTTGCGGATGCACGCGAACAAGTTCGCGCATCCGCTATATCCTCGCCTCCCGCAGCATCCGCGCAAGCCACTCTCGCGAAGGGTGCTCCACCCGCTCCAGTTCGGCGACTACGGCCTCCAGGTCGTACTCGACACGGCGGAGGGTGACGGCGCACCGGCCGTTCTCGAAGTCGAGCAGGGCATAGACAGGGCGGGGGTCGCCGTCCAGCGGCAATCCCACGCTGCCGGCGTTGACCAGCCGGACGGAGTCCACGGTACGGTCCACGGGGCGGTGGGTGTGACCGTAGAGCAGCAAGCGGGCGTCCAGGCCGGCCAGGTGGGGGCAAATCTCGTCGTCGGGGGTGTCCGGGTAGAGGTTGGTCTCATCGTCGTTGGGAGTGGCGTGGACGGCGATGACGCGGCCGTGGGGGCGGGATGACCCCGCCCCTACATCCATTTCCAGCCGTGACGGGAGGTCGCGCAGGAACTCGTAATCGGCGTAGGAGAGACGCTCCACGGTCCAGCGGAAGTTGGCGTCGCGCTCAGCCAGCGAGACAGGCATGCATGCCCAGTCCTCGGCCGAGTGGACCGGGAAGACAGGCCGCCGGCCGGTGACCAGGTAGCGATCGGTGTTGCCCTGCAGGAAGGCGACGTTGGACAGCGCCCGCAGCCGCGCCAGCGACTCGGCCGGCCAGGGGCAGAAGGCAACCAGGTCGCCCAGCACCCAGTAGGCGTCCGGTGTGCCCTGGGCATGGATGTCGGCCAGGACAGCCTCCAGGGCCGGCAGATTGCCGTGGATGTCGGACAGAACGACAAATCGGGTCATGTTTCTTCCTCACTTTCAAACGTCTTTCGCACGCTGTGCAGGCTAAGCAGGCCCCAGGTGAAGGCCAGTAGGAGAAACGTGAGCAGCAGGTCGCGAGGCCGGGTCTGACGGGCATAGTCGGAAGCGTCAAAGAGCAGATGGTTGACCCAGACGTGGGCCTCGTAGAGGGTCGTCGCTGCCAGGGTGGACCACCGGCCCCAGGGGCGGAAGCGCACGAGACCCACCGCGCACACGACGGAGACTGCGCTCCAGAAGCCGCCCATCACCACCAGATAGGCCCAGGACACCGTCATTGGCAGGTCGGGCAGGTGGGCAGCGTAGCGCAGGGCCATTGCTGCCCGCCCCAGATTCGCCAGTCCCAACGCTAACATCAGCAGGCTGAGGGCGACCACCTGCTTCTGGGGGCAGGTAAGGCGCTTCCTACTCTTCGTCACTGGATCTTGTATTGCTTGAGTAAGTCATTGAAAGCCAGTCCGCCATACCGAACCTCCTTCGACTGACTATCGCCTAATGGAGCATGTATCTTCTCAATATTCTGGGGCAAGTAAGTCGGATTGCCAATCCGACCTACGCTCTGCAGCCCGATTGCCCCAAGTTTCTGAGCAGATACTGGAGCATCAAATTGTGTACCGTAAAGCCGCTGCTAATCCACCTTCGTCTTCGCCGCTGCAAAGTCCCCCGAAGATTCCAGATCGTCGGGAGACTCAGAAAGATGCAGGATAATCGCTTGAGCAATCGCCCGCCCAAGGACAAGACCGTCCGGCGTCACTGTGTTGCTTCCATCGGCCGGCTTGCGGAAAGCAGGCTTGGCCTCCAAGTGCAATGCTGGCATTCCTTGATTCTCAGCCTCGACCAATGACGTCGTCTGCAAGGCTGGCCGTTCCAGTACTTCTCCATTCTCAATCTCAACGCCGTCAGTTCCAAAGATCAATGCACTCTTCTTACAGGCTTCTTTCTGCACGCCCAATGTATAGCGATATTCCACCGCCGCCGCCAGCGCTCGACCGAAGCGCACCGTATCAGCCAAGCGATTCTTTCCGGCACTGAGCTCTAGCGACCGAAGACGCCGTGGCCCTGCGCCGTGACATTCGAAGAGTAGTGCTGCTTCATCTGCAAAGACTTCTTTGCAGTAGGGGCTTTCCAGTTCCTTGTTAGGATCGTGGGTCGTAGCGTGAGCCATAATCACCAATTTGCAGGGGACGTTACGGTCCCTCAGTGTGGTGAAAGCAACCAACGCATACGACGCTGCGTTCTCATCAGAGTTACGCGGGTCTAGATTTCCACCTGTTATGCGATTTTCGCAAATGCGTTCTTCCCCCACTGCTGCCTGATGTGGTACACCCAGGACCACTTTGAAGGGCGGCTCTCCGTGGCGCAGAACGATCAAGAGATCCTTTGCGCTCAGGAAGTCGGCGAGCGCGGGGTGCGGCTTCTGGAGAGTCCAAAGTTCACCCTTATAGTTGACGCGTTTCACTTCTTCGTAACTCACTTGCACTACTCCTCGACGACCAACGCTGTCAATTAGAGCATCCGTGGAACTCGACAAAGGTGACCAACTCACGGCGCAAGCACGATCTTCCCAAACTGCTCCCCCCGCTCCGATTTGCAAGGGTCTCTTGTACGTGAGTGCTTGACATTTGGTTGATTCCGAGTATAATTTAGGCGCAAAACAAACGAGCACCGCTCGTTTTCCCCCTGGTGAAGAGCCGCCGAGTTGGCGGCCTGCCTGGGTAAGCCCCAGGCTAGCCAGGGGGTTTTTCGTTCCCTGTCCACTCCCAGAGCGTCGTGTAGGGTCGGATCGCCTTATAGAAGCGAGCATCACCCTGAGTGACGTACCGGAACACTGCGCCAGCGACCATATCGGCAGTCTGCACCGCGGGTTCGCTCTGTGATCTCCTCGCGGCCAGCCGTTTGACAAACGGTCGGACGTAGCCCCCATAGGCACGTTTGAGGTGCTGGCGCAGGGCTATGATTGTCACACCCTTGTTGCCGAACTCGTCGAGAATCACCGTGGCCTGCTCTAGTTCATCCGGGATCAAGCGCAGCAGCAAAGCTGTGAAGAAGGTGGTGTAAAAGGCCAGTTTGTCCAGCCCGCGCAGTTCCGGCAGCAGTGTCCGTTTGTCAACGACCAGCGCGTGTGCAGCCAGGTCGAGGGATGCTAACCCCCGCAGAAAGGCAAGTCGGTTCCGATCGGGTGTGCAATGAAAACTCAACTCGCCAGGTTTATGCAAACCCAGGCTACGCCGAAAGTCGCTGACGTAAGCGCGTAGCCCGTCAGGGTCGTTCGCGAGGACCAATGTCGGCACAAAGTGGGTGCTGGAACCCCGATCAAACTTGAGGCCAGTATCTCCAGCCTCGTCGCCAAAGGCAAAACGGTAGGATGAGGTCATCAAACTGGAGGGCCCGCTCACGGCGTCAGCACGATCTTCCCGAATTGCTCCCCCCGCTCCAGCACCTCGAAGGCCGCCTTGCCCTTGCTGAGTGGCATCACCCGGTCCACCACCGGCTTCAGTTTTCCCGCCCACATCAGGCCCATTACGTCGCGAAAGTCCTGGTGGGTGCCCATGGTGGAGCCGATGATGCTGATCTGTTTGCCAAAGATGAAACGGATGTCTATCTCGGTTTGCGGCCCGGAGGTGTTGCCGACGATGACGATACGCCCGCCCCGGGCCACGGCTCGCATGCTCTGGGCCAGCGTTGCCCGCCCGACGTTGTCCACCACCACGTCCACCCCCCGCTTGCCGGTCATCTTATAGAGCGTCTTGCTCCACCTGGGGTCCTCCCGGTAGTTGAGCACAACGTCGGCTCCCAGTTCGCGGGCCTTTTCCATCTTCTCCTCGGTGCTGGTGAGGGCGTAGACGGTGGCGCCGGCCAGTTTGGCGATCTGGATGGCCATCGAGTTGACCCCGCCGCCGGCGCCGACGATGAGGACGGATTCGCCGGTCCGCAGTTTGGCGCGGTGGATGAGCATGCGCCAGGCGGTGAGGCTCACCAGCAACGGTGCGGCTGCCTGGGGGAAGTCCCAGCCTTCGGGGATGAGCATCAGGTTGGCGGCCGGTGCCGCCACGTACTCCGCCTGCCCGCCTCGTATCTGTTCCCCCAGGATGACGTAGCCGGGACTGAGAGAGTGCTCTCCCCGGCGGGTGAACTCGTCCTCGCGGGTGCTGACGCCGGGATCCACCACTACCCTCTGGCCCACCTCCCAGCCACTGACTCCCTCACCCAGCGCGGCCACCTCCCCCGCCACGTCCGCCCCGGTACAGTGGGGCATCTCCAGTTTCAGACCCGGCCAGCCCCGCCGCACAAAGACGTCGAGGTGATTGAGGGTACAGGCCCGCACCCGCACCAGCACCTGGCCTGGGCCTGGTTCGGGGTCGGGTACGTTCGTATACTGCAAAACGTCCAGTTCGCCGTGTTCGTAGAAGCAAAGGGCTTTCATTGGTTCACCTCAGCCCTCATCTCAGTCCCGTCTCCAGCCGGGCGATCACCATGCGCTGGATCTCGCTGGTCCCTTCGTAGATCTCGGTGACCTTGGCGTCGCGGAAGTAGCGCTCGACGGGCAGTTCCTTAGAGTAGCCCATCCCGCCGTGGATCTGGATTGCCTGCGTCGTCACCCACATTGCGGTCTCGGAGGCAAACGTTTTGGCCATGCAGGACTCCAGCGTGTAGCGTTTGCCTGTCTTCTTGGCCGCCTCCTTGGCCAGCGCCGCCTTGTAGATGAGCAGCCTGCTGGCCTCAATGCGGGTCTTCATGTCGGCCAGTTTCTGTTGGATCATCTGGAACTGGCCAATCTTCTGACCAAAGGCCTCCCGCTCGCGGGCGTATGCCACGGAGGCCTCGTAGGCCGCCTCGGCGATGCCCAGTGCCTGGGCGGCGATGCCGATGCGGCCCGCGTCCAGGACTGCCATCGATATCTTGAAACCCTTCCCCTCCTCGCCCAACCGGGCCTCCACCGGACACCTATAGTCCTCGAAGTGAACCTCGCAGGTAGCGGAGGCACGGATGCCCAGTTTGGGCTCGGTCTTCCCCCGCTCGAAGCCCGGCTCGTCGGTATCAATCAGTAGGGCAGTGACGCCCCGGTAGCGGGGCTTCGCGTCGGGGTCGGTCTGGGCGAACAGCAGGATGTATTTCGCCACCGGCCCGCTGGTGATCCAGGACTTGGTGCCGTTGACGACGTAGTGGGAGCCGCCAGGTGAGAGGAGAGCCGTTACCCGGATGTTGGCGGCGTCGGAGCCGGACTGGGGCTCGGTGAGTGCGTATGCGCCCACCACCTTGCCGCTGGCGACTGCCCGCAGGTACTTCTGCTTCTGCTCCTCGGTGCCGTAGTGGAAGATGCCGTAGCAGAAGAGGGAGTTGCAGACGGACATGACGACCGCGTGGGAGGCATCTACCTTGGCGATTTCCTCCAACGCGAGCACGTAGGCCAGCGTGTCCATCCCCACGCCGCCGTACTCCTCAGGCACGGCAATGCCCATAAAGCCATGTGCGCCCATTTTCATGATCGTCTCGTAGGGGAACTCGCCCGTCTCGTCGTATTGGGCGGCGACAGGCGCGATCTCCTTCTGGGCGAAGTCACGCGCCATGTCACGAATCATACGGTGTTCATCGCTGAGTTGCAGGTCCATCAGAGTTCCTCCTTAACATAATAATGGTTTTGGACAAAATATCCCAAATTGGATTTGGGATAAGTTTGGGATAAACAACGCCGGTTTGGTCATTTGTCACTTCAGTATGTAATACGTTCCCTTCTTAGCCCCAATCTTGAGCAAAACCCCTCGCTCCACCAGGTCAACCAGGTCCAGTCGCAGCGTCTCCGCGCTGACGTCTTGGCAGAGGGTGCGATACTCGCGGTTGGTGATGCGGCTGTGCTCCTGCACGTAGGCCAGCGCCCGGACCTGCCGCTCGTTCATCGTGCGTGTCCAGACAGGCAGGGGCGCGCGCTCGCGGACGTTGTGGAGCGTGACGGCGAAGGAGTAGGGGGTATCTTTGAATTTGGGAGGGGGATGACCGGCTCGCACCATCTCCTCAATCATCAGATCCACACCCAGCCCCAGTTCCTCAATGTAGCCCCACTGATACAGACCGGAGACGATACGCGGGTTGCGTGAAAAATGCTCCTCGACGATGTTGTCCACGGTGATAAAGCCGGGCAATCCGCCCGGGCTTGTGACCTCCATGCGGTCGGAGAACATGCGCACCTCGACGCGCCGCCCACCCAGCCGGTAGTCCCGGTGCGCCACAGCGTTGACCAACGCCTCGCGCACGGCTGCGACCGGGTACTCGGTGCGTTCCTGCCGCTCGAGCCCGGTGACAACCGCGCCAGTGCGCATCTCCTCGCCCACGACCTCCCAGGTGCGCTGGATGATGCGTGCCAGTGGCCCGCCGATCTCCTCGCGACGGCCATAGCCTGGCTGCCCAGTCTCGCCCCGGGGCAGCGTGCCGATGAATTTGACGAATGTCAGTCCACTCTGGGGCAGGAACGCCTGGGGATTGCCCGCGAACAGCAGCACGCCTGCCACAGTGGGGCGACCATCCGCATCCACGGCCCCCACCTCGAGCAGCAGGTCGTCCACGGGACGCGACCATTCCCGGTGCTGGCGTTCCTCCCACTTCGTGACGAACTCAGCGATCACCTCGTCGTCGAAGTCCTCCCGCCGTGCCCCAGGCGCGAGTTCCGCCTCGAAATCGCCGGTGGACTTGGTGGCGGCCAGTTGGCGGATCTGGTCGCCACTGAGGGGCCGGTTCTCTGCGCCCCTGCGGATTAGCACGCGCCCATCGGCCAGACTATGCAGTTCGGGGCTGCGGGCGACGACGATGGCGAAGGCCAGGCCCTCTTCAGCCGCCGCCTGGTGCCAGCGGGCCTCCACCGGCGAACGGCACTCCTGCACCGCGGCCTGCAGTGCCACTTCGACCTCGTCCGCGTAGACCTGACCGGTGGCTTGCCCTTTCTCGTCCACGCCGATGAGAATGGTGCCGCCGTCGGAGTTGGCGAAGGCCACCAACGTCTCCGCCAGCAGTTGAGCCTCCGGCCCTGGCATAAAGGCCAGCATCTGGCCGGGGCGACGCTTATGCAGATCGGTCCACATCCTCACCTTTGCCTCTGCTCAATTCGGGAACAGGCGCGACACGCGCCGGGCGTACTCTTCGTACTCCGCGCCGAAGTGGGCCGCCAGTTCACGGTCTTCAAGCACGGCCAGCAGCCATAGGGCGGCTGTGAACAGCACCCAATTCGCCATCATTGCGTTCGGCCCGAAATAGAACTCACCAGGAAAGACCTGTGCTGCGAAGAAGGTTACGCCGATAGCGGACAAAAACTGCGGATGGCGCACCATGCTGTATGGGCCGCGTGTGATCAATGTGTCATCCAGCCGGCGGTAGAGGAACGAGCGCCGCAGCCCCAGTACCGCGATGGCCCACAGCCCAAATCCCAGGGAGAGTACGGCCCCCAGGTAGTGCAACACACTTATCCAGAGCAGTGCGCTGGGCCTGCCATGCCAGCCCAGGAAGTTCAACCAGTCCTGCAAGCTGTTGGGTATCCTTCCCATAGGATCGGCGGATACGGCCAGCCATCCAACGACAATCAGCAGCACGCCCAGTGGGCGCACGAGGGCAGAGAGCAAGTAGTAGCGCTTACCCCATCGCTGCGCCAGTTGGTGCGTGTAGCGCGTCAGCCAGAGACAGATAATACCGCTGAACCAGATGAGCGGCGCGTACTCGTGATAAGGCCAGAGCCAAGGAACGGGGAGAGGGTATATGGGAAACATATGTCAGTCTTCCTGTTTCGACTCTGAGGGGTTGTCGCCCTCCACCACTGCCACTGACGTTGCCTCGTCCCCGGGCTTCAGGTCCATCATTTTCGCTCCCCGAGCCGCCCGTCCCATCTGGGGGATATTGTTCACAGGAGTACGCAAGACCATGCCCGCCGACGAGATGAGCGTCACCTCGTCGTCGGGGCGCACCACGCGGGCGGCGGCGATGACGCCGGTGCGTTCCCGTTTGCCGCCCAGACAGCGCACCCCTTTTCCGTAGCGTCCCTTGATCGAAAACTCGCTCAACGGCGTGCGCTTGCCGTACCCATTGGTCGTGACAACCAGCAGTTCGCCCCCCGGTTCGACGACGCACGCACTGGCGACGAGGTCACCTGGGGCCAGTTTGATGGCATAGATGCCGGCAGCAGCGCGTCCCATTGGGCGCACATCATCCTCACGGAAGCGCAACGCCTGCCCCTGCTCAGTCACGACGATCAGGTCCTGGTCACCTTGCGTCAGGCTGACCCAGCCCAGTTCATCCCCCTCCTTCAGGTTGATGGCGACCAACCCGCTGGGTCGCACGCTGTTGAATTCGCCCAGCCCGGTGCGCTTGACCCGGCCCAGCCGCGTGAACATCGTCAGGTAGCCGGCCTGCTCGAAACCCGGTACGGTCAACGCTGCCGTGATCAGTTCATCGGCGTCGAGGGCGAGGATGCCAGCCAGTAGCACGCCCTTGGCGGTGCGTCCAGTGTCGGGAATCTGATACACGCGTTCCTGGTAGACCTTACCATGGTTGCTGAAGAATAGAATGGAGTCGAGAGTTTGGGCGGAGAAGAGGTAAAGGATGACATCCTCATCGTGGGTGGTCATCCCAATCACCCCGCGCCCGCCACGCCCCTGGGCCCGGTAGGCCTCCACCGGCACGCGCTTGATGTAGCCGCGCTGTGTGATGGTGATCAGCACGTCCTCCTCGATGACCAAGTCCTCCTCATTTAACTCCGTCTCCCCCTTGACGATGCGGGTGCGGCGACCGTCCCCGTAGGTGCGCTTAAGATCAGCCAACTCCTCCTTGATAAGGTAGAGTATCTTGCGCGGTGAGGCCAGTAGGTCCTCCAGGTAGGCGATACGCTGGATTAACTCCAGGTACTCGTCCTCGATCTTCTGGCGCTCCAACGCCGCCAACCGTCGCAGTTGCATGTCCAGGATCGCCCGCGCCTGGATCTCCGTCAGTTGGAAGCGCTTCATCAGCCGCTGGCGGGCGGCATCGGCGTCGGGCGACTGGCGGATGGTCTTGATGATGGCATCCAGGTGGTCGAGGGCGACTTTTAGGCCTTCGAGGACATGGGCGCGATGACGGGCTTTCTCCAGTTCGTAGCGCGCGCGACGGATCAGCACCTCGCGGCGATGCTCGACGTAGAGTTGTAGCGCCCGCTTGAGGCTCAGCAAGCGCGGCTCGTCGTTCACCAGCGCCAACATCTGCACGCCGAAGGTGGACTGAAGGGGGGTGTACTTGAAGAGTTGGTTGAGTGTCTTGCGCGGTTGTGCGCCGCGCTTGAGTTCGATGATGATGCTCATCCCGCGCCGGTCCGACTCGTCCCGCAGATCGGAGATGGTGTCAATCCGGCCGGAGCGAACGAGAGAAGCGATGCGCTCCAGGAGGGAGGATTTATTGATCTGGTAGGGCAGTTCGGTGACGACGATGCGGTGGCGATTGCCGGGCATTTCCTCGATATGGGCCATTGCCCGCACGACGATCCGCCCGCGACCGGTGGCGTAGGCCTGCACGATCCCTTCCCGCCCAACGATGGTGCCGCCGGTAGGGAAGTCGGGTCCTTCGACGTACTGCATCAGGTCCTCGATCGTCACCTCGTCCAATTCGTCCCAGCGGTCAATCAGGCAGCCCAGCGCGTCGCATATCTCGCCCAGGTTGTGGGGCGGGATGTTGGTCGCCATGCCGACGGCGATGCCGGACGAGCCGTTGACCAGCAGGTTGGGTAGACGGGCCGGGAGTACAGATGGCTCCTCCAGCGTGCCGTCGAAATTGTCCACCCAGCCCACGGTATCTTTATCAATGTCGAGCAGAAGTTCGGTGGCGATGCGATTCAGGCGGGCCTCGGTGTAACGCATCGCGGCGGGGCTGTCGCCGTCCACCGACCCGAAGTTCCCCTGCCCATCCACCAACGGGTAGCGCAGGCTGAAGTCCTGGGCCATGCGTGCCATCGCATCGTACACCGCCACATCGCCGTGAGGGTGATATTTGCCCAGCACCTCACCGACGATGCGGGCCGACTTCTTGTACGGCGTGTCGGGCCGCATGCCCATATCGTGCATCGCGTAGAGGATACGGCGGTGTACAGGCTTGAGGCCATCGCGGGCGTCGGGCAGGGCACGCGCGACGATGACGCTCATGGCATAGTCCAGGTAAGCGCTGCGCATCTCGCGCTCAATGTCTACCGGTTGTACAGTACCAATTTCCAAGTGTGACCTCCAAACACGGGTTCGCGAGGGTATTATACAGCAAAGACGCCCAAAGCGCGAAGCGGAAGTGTTTCCTAATTTACGTTTTGCGCGTTAGATATCGGTACACGTCCACCCGCGCAAAATGTGCCTCGTCTACCCGCAGCGCGTTGGACTCCAGCCACGCCTGCACGAGCCCGCGCTCATCCCACATCGGCATCTCTGTGGCGACCAGCCAGACCACGTCGTACCTTGCTGTCATCTCCCGCATGCGGTACGCGGCTTCCTGTTCGCTCATCAGATAGGAGCCGTCTGGGGCGCGGTGGTTGGTGTAGAGCCCCTCGGCCCAGGGATACTCCTCCTCGGGGAAGTAGTAATTGAAGGTGTACCGGCCATGGGGAATCTGAAAAATAATCAATCCGTCGAATGGACGGCGGCCGGTTGTGGCAAGTGGCAGGTAGCATTTGAAGGCGTATTCTTCATCGGTGACCTGAAGGGGAGGCCGGGAAACGCTTGGCTCATCGGACGTATGATAGCCGGCTATATAGGCGGCGGCAGCGCGAAAGTCGGACTTCATTGGGGTAGTGGCCTGCTGCAACTGATTGACGATGTTAGACAGGAGGATGATGCCTACCAAGAGCACCACCGCCCAACGCCACCAGCCTCCGAAGCGTAGCAAGGAGGCCAACCCCAGAGCGATCAACAGGTAGAAGGCTGGCGCAGCCCAGATGAGGTAGCGGTCGGTGAAGAGCGGCTGCCGCAGCGAGATGAGCCACACAGCCAATAGCGGGGTCATGAGCCAGCACACCAGTGCCAGACGCCCTTCCCGCCTTTTCTCTTTGTGGGGCACAAGTAGAGGACTCGCTAACCCCCACATGGCCAATATACTCATCAGCATTGTGTCCAACGACCAGCCCTTATTGAGGATATCTAGCACCCACGCAGCCAGTGCATCCATTCGTACCGCTCGCACCGCGCCCCAGGGCCAGCACCAACCGATGACACTCCGTCCCCACTCAACCAGCACACCTACCAGCGATCGAGACCAGTGCCCGCTCCAACTGGAGGCACCGAAGACACCCATGCTCCAACCGTCGAGCAGTATCTGCACCATATTGCCCAGCGAGTGGCGTGCGAAGCCTGTCTCGCGCTCCTGGAGCACCAGCCGCGCCTGCCAGTCGGCCAGCGGCAGGTAGGGCAGAGTGAGGCAGGCCAGGCTGACCAGTACTCCTGCCCACTGCTTGCGTGTCTGGGGCCACCAGGCGAGGCAGAGCAGCACTTGCACGGGAATGAGCAGGGCGGCCAGGATGTGGGAGTAGAAGGCCAGGCTGGTGGCGGCGACCTGCACCGCCCACCAGCGCCAGCCCTCTCCTTCGATGGCGCGGCGCAGTCCGTAAATCGCCAGCAAGACCAGGGCCGGCACCAGCGTGTACATCTTCACTTCCTGACTGTACCAGGTCAGGTAGGGGGAAGTGGTCACCAGCAGCGCGGCAAGGGTGCCTGTCTGCCGGTTAAACAGGCGGCGACCCAGCGCGTAGACCAGCGGCACGCAGAGGACACCAAAAGCGAGCGAGAAGAAGCGCATCGCGTACTCGCTCGTGCCGGTGAGCGTGACCCAGCCGCGCAGCAGCAGGAAATAAAACGGCCCGTTCCAACCTGGACGGGTGAAATTGGAGAGCATCTCTGGCCAGGGTGCAGCAGCGAAATGCAGCGCGTCCACCTCGTCCCGCCAGAGCGACTGGGCGTCGAGAGACGCGGCGCGCACGGCGAAAGCGGCCAGCGCCAACAGGCTAATGACGACGCGGCAGTAGGAACGCGAACGGCTCATCACGCGGCACGACGATACCAGCGGAGGACTACGAAGGCGATACCCAGGGCCAGCGCGACGCCTAATAGCGCCCACGACAAGGCCGCTCCAGCACCGGTCCGGGAGGGAGGCTGGGCTGCGGTGTGTGCAGGCGTTGGAGCGAGAAGCGGTGACATCGCTGAGCCTAAAGGGGTAGGCAGGGGCGATTCGCGGCCGCCACCGGACAGTGCACCGCGCAGCCACAGCGCCGTAGCGGCGACGAGCGCCACGGTCAGCACCCACAGGAACCATAGACGGAGATGACGCCACTGGGTCATAATTTAATTATAGCGCAACTGTCCTGACCGCGCCAATGGGCGGCTGCTACCGGCTGTCACCGCTGGTAAGGCCTCCGCCTGCGGCGGGGGTAAGGTCACCGCTGCGCCAAGTCCCCCGAGTGTTGACCTATACCCTTTCAGCCGGCCATCATTGACAACGACTGGTTTCTCGGCTACAATATAAATTGGCTGAACCGATCGAAAACCATTGCATTCTCTCCTCGCTCAGACTGGTCAGACTATCGGATAGCCCCTACTCTAGCCAGAGCCTCCTCGTGCACTCAACACAGAGTCTCCCTGGAGGCAGATTCGGATGCAGGAATTGTAATGTCCCTTATCCCAGGACAGGTAGTTCACGGTCGCTACCGGGTCGTCGCCTTGCTGAGCCAGGGTGGCATGAGTGCTGTCTACGAGGCGATGGATAGCACTCTTGGCATCCGCTGTGCGCTCAAGGAGATGATACCCTATCCGGGCACTCCGGGGACCGCACTGCCTCAACTTCGTGAGCAGTTCCAGCAAGAAGCACAAGTGCTGGCAGATTTCCGCTGCCCCAACCTGCCCCGCGTCACCGATCACTTCGAGGAGGATGGCAACGCCTATCTGGTGATGGATTTGGTTCAGGGCAAGCGGTTGGATGAAATTATCGCCCAGAAGGGGAGGCTGACTGAAGGCGAGGTGCTTGGGTGGGCCCAGCAATTGATGGATGCCCTCGCCTATTGCCACGAGCAAGGCGTGATCCACCGCGACGTCAAGCCGCAGAATGTAGTTATCACGTCGCAAGGGCGCGCAATGCTGGTTGATTTCGGATTGGTGAAGTTGGTAGATCCCAACGACCCTCGCACGCGAACGGTGATGCGAGGGCTGGGTACGCCGGAGTACGCCCCGCCGGAGCAGTACGACGCTAAAGAGGGATACACCGACGCTCGCACTGACGTCTACTCTCTGGGCGCGACGCTGTATCATGCACTGGTAGGAAAGGCGCCGCCGACGGTGACGGAGCGAGTTGTGGACCCAAAGAGACTGGTGCCACTGCGCCAACGCAGGGGTGACCTAAGCAAGGTGACTGAGCAAGTGCTTATGAAAGCCATGGCTCTGCAACCATCCCAGCGATTTCAAAGTATCGCGGAGATGCACGAAGCGCTGTTTGGCTCGCCTCTATCCAAGGTGAAAGCAGAGGGCACCGCGCTTGCAGAAGGCGGCACGGCTACGCTAGCGACGCCGCCGAGTGCGACCATATTGCTGCCCTGGATAGGCGCTGCAAAACGACGGATAGACTGGCGAGTTGGGGTTGCTGTAGCGGCCATCGCCCTCGTGTCTCTGGCGACGGTGATCTCATTGGTGACTGGTAAATTCAGTTTATGGAGCGTGCCCACGGCTACAGCGACGCCCACAATCTTCGTCACCATGACGTTGACGTCTACCCGCACTCCGACGATCACACCTTCCTCCACCGCAGCGCCCACAGCAAGCCCCACATTGAGACCGCCCACACGCCAGCCCACGGAGACGTCCGAAGAGTTCGGTTGGCCCTATCTAACCGTCCCGGCGTCGCCAACACCCACGCGCACGAGAGTGCTACCCACACTCACGCACACCCCGGTGCCACCGACCAATACCCCGCCGCCACCGCCACACCGGCCGCCACCTTCCCCCACAAACACTCCACTACCCACAAAAACGCCCTTGCCGCCCACCGATACACCAGTACCATCGCCCACGCCTACGCACCGACCCACGCCAGTGCCGCCCGATGCTACTATGGAGACTCCGTAACTGGACTTTGACCAATTTCTGGCCGCTCAAAATCACCACAGATTAACACAGATCCATCCAACCGGCCTGTCCAATTGCCTTTTTGCCCATTTCCGGTATAATCTGGACAAGACCAGCCCACCGAGGTGGCCGGAGTTGACACACCAAGCCTGGAGAGCCCACACGTATATCTATTCTCGCGGATTGTAGCGCAGTGACCAGACGTCTGCGTCGCTTTGTGCTGCAATCCGTTTGGCCCAGACCCACGCTGAGTGGGTTTTTTGGTATCTTCTCAAAATGTAGGGGCGAACCCTTGCGGTCGCCCTGACGGGCAGGTGCAAGACCTGCCCCTACCCCAGATTATTGAGAAGATACGGGTTTTTGTTACCCGGTTATTCTGAGCCAGGAGATAAGAGTAGTACTCACCCTCCCGCAGGTTTGGGTGTCTTTAGGCGCAGGAGTACATCTCGACCGGATATGTAAGCCCGCAAATGCTGTCAATCGCAACCTGCGGGAGGGTAAGCTGAGCAGTCACGAAATGAGAGGTGTCTAATGAGCAGACTCACAATTGACGAACAGGTCGCCATTCTGATGCGCGGTGCGGAATTTGGCGACGAGCAGATCAAGGAGCACATGCGAGCAGAACTGCGCGAGCGATTGATCGAAGCGGAGAATACCGGACGCCCGCTGCGCATCTACTGTGGTTACGACCCCACCGCCACGTATCTGACGATTGGACATACCGTCACCATGCGCAGACTTCGGCAGTTCCAGGAATTGGGCCACGAAGTGACGTTCCTCATCGGCTCATTCACGGGACTCATCGGCGACCCCAGTGACAGAACTGGTGCACGTGCGCAGCAGACACCGGAGCAGGTGGCAGAGAATGCCCGTACCTACACGGAGCAGGCGTTCAAGATACTCGACCCGGAGAGGACCGAAGTGCGCGATAATGCGGAATGGCTGAGCAAACTCACTTTCAGCGATGTCATTGAACTGGCTTCCCACTTCACCGTCCAACAGTTTTTGGCCCGTGAGAACTTCGCGCTGCGTTATGAGAGGGGGGATGCTATCTGGGTACACGAGTTCCTCTACGCGCTGATGCAGGGATATGATGCGGTGCAAATGGAGACCGACGTGCAAGTAGGTGGGACTGACCAACTCTTCAATCTTCTGGCCGGGCGCAAGTTGCAGGAGGCATTTGGTCAGCGTCCACAGATCTGCATCACCCTGCCCATCCTGGTGGGCACCGACGGTCGCCTTCGTATGGGCAAAAGCAAAGGAAACTACGTCGGTCTCACCGAGCCGCCGGAGGTGAAGTACGGCAAGACCATGTCTATCCCCGATTCGGCTATGCGCAACTGGTTCGAACTGGTCACCCGCTGGACGCCGAAGCAGATCGACGAACTGCTGGAGGCAGTGGAGCGGGGTGAGGTGCACCCGATGGAAGCCAAGAAGAAACTGGCCTGGGAGATTGTGTCCATCTTCGACGGGGACGCGGCCGCCGGCAAGGCCGCTGCCCACTTCGCGCGGGTGCACCAGCAGCGGAAGTTGCCGCAGGAGATGCCGACCTATGCGCTGACCGGCCCGACCAACGTCGTAGACATCATCCACGGCGCGGGGTTCACCCGCAGCAAGAGCGACGCCCGCCGGTTAGTGCAGCAGGGCGCGGTCAAACTGGATGGCGAACGGGTGACCAGCATCGAGACGGGAATCGAGGTCGAGGGTGAGGCGGTGCTGCAGGTGGGCAAGCGGCGCTTCCTGCGGCTGGTGAAGCAAAACGTGAAACGTAAAACGTGAAACGTGATGAAGGAGGATATATGAAGGACCGCACCGTTTTGTGGATATTCCTGGCTTTCGTGCTGGGCTTCGCGCTGCCGGTGTGCAGTTGTGCCGGGATGGGGCTCCTCACGCTGGGCGCGCTGAGCCGCATGGCCGGGGAGCCCGCGCCAGCGACAGTTGGCTTTGGCGACACCGTGGCCGTGATGCGGCTGGACGGGACGATCACCAGTGGCCCCCAGGAATACTTCACCACGCAGGGCATCACCCCTGGGCGCGTGGCCGACCTGCTGGAACAAGCCGACGCCGATTCTTCCATCAAAGCGGTTGTAGTGCGCGTCAACAGCCCCGGCGGCAGCGTGGTCGCCTCCGACGAAATCTACCGCGCACTGCTGGAGTTCGAGAAGCCGGTCATCGTCTGGATGGGTGAGATGGCCGCCTCGGGTGGCTACTACATCGCCTGCGGTGGCGACTACGTCTTCGCCCACCCGGACACGCTGACCGGCTCTATCGGCGTCATCAGCCAGTTCATCAACGCCGAGGAACTGTTGGACGAGATTGGCGTGGGCGTGGTGGTCATCACCTCCGGCCCGCACAAGGACATCGGCAGCCTTTTCCGCGAGATGACGGAGGAGGAACAGGTATTGTGGAGGGCGATCACTGACGAGATTTACGAGGGGTTCGTGGAAATCGTGGCCCAGGCGCGGGACATGTCATTGGAGGAGGTACGCGAGTTGGCCGACGGCCGTATCTACACCGGCCGGCAGGTGCTGGAACTGGGGCTGGTGGACGAGGTGGGCACGCTGGACGACGCCATCGCGAAGGCGGCGGAACTGGGCGGCATCGAGGGAGAGCCCCGGGTGGTCGAATTGAAGCCGACCCCCACCTTCCTCGATATGCTCTACGGCTTCCAGGGCCGCTCGACGCTGCCAACACTGGAGGAGGTCATGGGCTGGGTCGGTGTGCCATCGGTGCAGTTCCGGTTCGTCGGGCCGTACCGCTGACAGCAGGTTGCGAGGCCCTCCGGGAATCTGGTAGGGGCGCGGTAACCGCGCCCCTACGTCGGCGTCGTCGAGACGTACCAGGACGCCACCCACCCCCGCTGGCCCTCCGCCGTCTCTACGTAGAGCCATTCGTCGTACCGGCCCACCAGTACCCGTGCGCGCTCCGGGGCGTCGTGCACTGTGAGCGGTGTGTTGTGGGCGGGCCGCCCGATAAGTCTGGCTTTGACTGTGGGCCGTTCGCGCATGTTCACATTCTCGGTGGGGTAGACGGTCAGTGGCGCCTGTGGCGCTGGGCCAGGCTCAATCTGCACGTACCAGGCGGCGACGTGGCCCTTGACCTCGCACTGCCCTGAGCCTGTCGAAGGGTCAGGGAGGCACACCTGCAACCACGCGCCCCGGTCACCCAGCATGGCGAGCGCAGCCTCCCGGTCGCCGATAACCGTCAGCGGCTCGTGGGGCAGGGCGATGGCGATACGACTGGTGCCTACAGAAGGCCCCTTGCGCACGTTCAGCGGTTCGGTGGCGTAGACGACCAACGGGCCAGCCGGGGCCGGCTCGGGCGCAGGTTCGGGCGGCGTCGGGCCGGGGGGCTGCAGTTGGAGGTACCAGGCGGCCACGAAGCCATCCATCCCGTCGGCGCGCTGTACCTGGACCCACTGCCCGTGCTGCCCCACCCTGGCGCGGGCGGTGCTGGCGTCGCCCAGCACGGTGAGCGCTTCTCCCTTACCCAGCCACGCGAGTTGTGCGGAAGCGGTCGTGGGCCTGGCGCGTAACCGCACCTGGTCGGTGGTATAGATGACGAGGTCGCTGGGCGCGGGAACCTCGATCTCCTGCAGGTAGGGGAGCGGGTCCACCACTCCGTACGGGTAGCCGTGTGTCTTAGCGCCGGTCAGTTTGAGGGTGAGGTGCAGGTGGGGGCCGAAGGTGTGGCCCGTGTTGCCGGCCAGTCCGATTCGTTCGCCGGCCTTTACGTGCTGGTGCATGGAGACCAACACCTTGGACAGGTGGGCGTAGATGGTGTGATACTCGCGGCCATTAGCCCGGTGCCGAATGCGCACGTGGAGGCCGTAGGCATTGCCGTCGTTGGGCCGGATGTCGAACACTTCGCCGTCCGCGCAGGCGTAGATATTGGCCCCGACAGGCGCCCGGAAGTCAAGCCCCTCGTGGCCGGCCTGGTTATATTTGGCGTAGATGTGCGGGTTCTCGCCAAAGTACTGCGTGATGATATGGTCGTCCACGGGCCACCGCAGCCTGAATTTGCTGGTCATAACTCCTCCCTTGTCCCTTCACAGATCTGCCTCTGCCGTGATTATACTTCCCCTATGCGGCCTGTCAAACAGAGCCGATTCGGGCTTGAGGGCTGGGGAAAGTGTGTACCGCTCAACCGAGCGTCAGCCACTCGACCTCCCGCGTCTCCGTCACTACCTGGGTCACCCGCATGGCGGTCAAGAGCGGAAACACGACGCCGAGAACGAGGGTCGGCACCCAGGAGAGCAGGCTGACGATGGAGGTCAACGACATGAACAGCATGACGGCAATGCCGATGGGGACGAACGGCTCGTAGCGCCGTAGCGTCTCCTCCATCGGCTCCAGCCACTCGCTTTCCATTTGCGCATGCATCTCGGCCAGTATTTCCTCTTTCTCCTCTGGCGTCAGGTCGGCCTGCTGCTCGATCCGTCGCTCAATGGGTGTCATTATCATCTGGGTGATGGCCTCGCGCGCGGAGGGTGGCAATGAAAAGCCCTCCCGTTCGATCTTGGAAGCGTACCCCAGGTACAGGCTGGCGCAGGCGACCGCCGCCAGCGTCATCAGCAGGATCTTCTGGCTCTCTGCGACGGGCCGCACCGAAAAGCGCACCCGGTTGTTCAATTCTACGATTACCCCACGGGTGTAGAGCAACGAAGCCACCAGGTAGACGAGCACCGTGATGCCGCTGCCCAGGCTGACCTCCCAGGCGACAAGTATGGCCGCGCCGGAAAGGACAAAGGCAACGAAGCAGGTCCAGAAAGGGCGAAAGAGCACTGCCACGATGCCAGACGTGACGGCGAGCGCCCCTATCGCCAGCATGAGTTGTCCGGCCAGGTACAGGGCGTCGCGAGAGGGAGAGAAGAGCATCCCATGCGCCCGGCCCACCTGCCCGCAGGTGAGGCCGAAGAAATAACCGGCCGCCATCAGCAGTGCAGAGAAGACGATCATTTTCATCGCCTTGCCCACTTGTCCTTTTTTAGCCTGAGCCTCAGCGACGCCAGGGACGATGGGCTCCGGCTGCTCTCGCTGTTCTATTTGTTCCATCATGGCTCCTCCTGCATACTCAGCATCCTGCCGCACCGGCCGTGCTGCGCGGCGACGATTTCCGCCAGGATCGCCAGCGCGATCTCGGCTGGCTCCCGCCCGCCCAGGTCGAGCCCTACCGGGCCGTGGATGCGCGCCAGTTCTGCCTCACCGAAGCCCTCCTCCCGCAGCGCTGCCCGCCGCTTCGCCTGCGTGGTGCGTGAACCAATGAGCCCGACGTAGGCCGCCCGGCTGCGCAGCGCGATCTGCAGCGCGGGCAGGTCGAACTTGGGGTCGTGGGAGAGGATCACGACGTAGTGCTGCGGCCCCAGTTCCTCCGCCTTCAGCGCGTCCTGCGGCCAGGCGACGACCAGTTCATCCGCCGTGGGGAAGCGCTCTCGGGCGGCAAAAGCCCGGCGCGCGTCCACCACCCGCACGCGGAAGCCCAGCGTCTGCGCCAGCGGGACCAGCGGCATCGCCACGTGCACCGCGCCGACGATGACCAGCGTCGGCGGCGGGGTGAAGACTTCGAGGAAGACGTCGCCTTCGGGGTAGCGGCGCAGTTCGGCGGCCGGGCCGGGACCCTCACCCCCCGCTCTCTCCCAGAGGCCCTCACCCCCTGCCCTCTCCCAAAGGGAGAGGGGGCCTTCCAGGCGGCCGTCGGGCCAGGCCAGCAGATGACCGCCGCCGCCCAGGCAGGTCGCCAGGGCGACGGTCTCCTCCGCCTCCAGTGCCGCCAGCAGATGGCAGTGGGCTTCCACCAGCGGCTCGACGTAGACCTCGATGGTGCCCCCGCAGGCCAGCCCCACCTCCCAGCCGGTTTCGTCCACGACGCCGTAGCGCAGTCGTTTCGGCGGCCCACCGGAAAGCACGCTCTGGGCCTCCTCGAAGACCGCCCCTTCCACGCAGCCGCCGCTGACCGAGCCGGACATCTGGCCGGAACCGGTCACCGCCATGCAGGAGCCCAGCGGACGGGGCGAGGGACCTTCGGCCCACACCACCGTCGCCAGCGCAATCTGCTCGCCGGAGGCGAGCCAGCGGTTCAGATCATCCAGGATTTCTCTCATCAGATGCTTTCAGTCCTTATTCCAACAGCCCCTCGGCCGGCACGCCGACCCACCCGGCCAGCACCTCGGCGACGGTGTGGGCGGTGACGATCAACCCTGCGCTCAGGTCGGCGGGGGCGCTGATGGTGGGGATACGAGCGCGGGCACACGCCTCGTCCAGCAGATCCAGCGCCTTGTCGGGCAGGTGGCGGCCGGGCAGCCAGCCGGCGGAGAG
>Ga0114918_10001285_pt1 | contig 22433 bp, 20 predicted proteins | sample LantaG_FD_87015 | JGI IMG/M metagenome (GOLD analysis project Ga0114918, IMG submission 87015) | Deep subsurface microbial communities from Baltic Sea to uncover new lineages of life (NeLLi) - Landsort_02402 metaG | ecosystem: Environmental > Aquatic > Marine > Oceanic > Sediment | place... | reverse complement strand
TGCTCATTTCGTTCTGCCAACAAGCAGCAACGGCGTCTACCGCAAACTGAGGTGTATTAGCCGAATTGCCGACGTAAACGTAGCCGCAATTGTGGATCATGTCGTAGATGCCATAAGGTACGGTTCGTCCAATAGCATCCGACCGGAAGTCATGCGCGTTGACATACTCTGGTTCCTGGCACCAGGCTTGTCCGTCGTTCTTGAAATCTCCAATCAACTCCTTCTTCTTGGTGTCAACGCTCATAATAGGCCACCCTGCGGCCCGAAAAGCCTGTACTTGTGCTTCAATGTGGAGACCCTTTCATAATTCGGAGTAGCAGTTGAATCCCCCTGCGTGAAGGAGTAAAATGGTGATTGGAAGAACAGCACTCACTTCACACAAGGGGGAACACAGATGAGTATACTCCAACTGGTTGCGAAATGCACACTGACAGAATGGCAAGTACCACTCGATCTGCGCCCATTGCCCAACTCGGGCAACGACAAGGGATTGTGGATCGATCCCGTTGCCTTCCTCGACGTTCTCAACGGCTGGGAGTTGGCGGAGTGGGCTATTCGCACAGCTCAGCATCTTCAGTTCTGGGCGCTGCCGAGGCCGCTTGGTCCGGGAGCACCGCAGGTCTATCGCGACGAATCGGTATTGTTGACATCGTTGGTCGCAGCAGCCTGGCGTCTCTCCTACGAGCGGATAACCGACTGGCTGGCTCGCTACGATGCCCTGGCCGAGGCGTTGAAGTACGACCAGTTCAACGAATCGGGTCAACGGCGCACCATCAGCCTGGCCCAGTATTCGCGCCGTCTGCGGGCATTGGGCTCGTTGCCCTACTTCTTGATCTTCGTCGCTCTGGTAACTGCGTTGCTCAAGATGGGCCTGATCAAGGGATGGGACCTGATCATCGACAGCAGCCTGTTGGCCGCCTGGTACCACGACGACCCCGGCGCTGCTTGGAGTTGGCCTTCGGCCTGGAAAGGGCGGGTCTTTGGCTACAAGGTGCATACCATCCTCTGTCGTTGGTCCTATTTGCCCTTGCTATTCGTGGTCACGCCAGCCAATCGCCACGACGGCCCTCTGGCAATCCCAATGTTCGCTGCCGTAGTGTTGCTCTACCACCTGCGCATTCACGTGGTGCGGGCCGACGCCGCTTACTTCAACTACGCCTTCCTGGGCTTTGTCCGCAACGTGCTTCATGCTTCGGTCAATGTCGACTACAACCCGCGCCGCCAGGGCAAACGCTTCCTGGCAGACTTGTTCTTCATCCGTCAGTGGCGCGACTTGATGAGCCCTCGCGCCAATATCGAACGTCACTTTGCCTGGATGAAACGCTACTTTGGTTTGAAGTACTTCCGCGTCCAGGGCTACTTGGCCGTGATCCAGTTCGTGTTCCGGGTCTACATCGCCGCGCTGGCCGTCGCTTTCATAGCCACCCGCTATCAGCGGCCTGAATTGGCGACTTCGCGGCTCAAGGTGCTTGCCTTTGTCAACACTTGAGAATTACGAAAGGGTCTCAGAGGTGACAAAGGTTAACAGCAATTGGTCACCATACCTTTCTCTGAGAAGACGGGCCATTGCGGTACTGAGAGCGTATTCAAGCATCGTTCCAATTCGGGTGCGGTAGCTCGAGAATTGGCGGGTATCAGTTGGAAGTGGTTCTACCTGGTGCGGTGCCTTGCACAGGCGTTGTGAGCCGAATTCAGCGTTGACTTCTGCAACCGCCTCGGTAAGCAAGTCGTTGAAATATCTTGAGATTGCCTTAATGTCTAAAGGTTCTTGTGAGAGTAGCTCTAGAAGTGTAGTCATGAATCTCCTTCAGCTTGGAAACACCCGAGGTACTCGTGTATCACGCCGGTGGCGCGCGATATGTGTGACAGCAAGCCCCCCACCTTGACGGATGAGACCAACAACCTTGATCTTTTGAAGTTTCTAGACCGACTGGTCAGTTTATATTATGGCCTAAGCTGGCGTATTGTCAATGGGGAGCAAAGGGCGCACGGTGTTGGAAAAGAGCGACCGCGCCCCTAAGTTGGGGCGCGGTCGAAATAGACGTCAAGGCGCAGGATTGGTCAGTCCGGTTATTCTGGATAGAAAGCAATACCGACGGTGCCCGGCCCGACATGTGCGCCGATGACGGGGCTGACCATGGCGTGGTAGACCGTGGAGACGCCGAACCGTTCCTTCACTTGTTTGACGACGACCTCTCCCTCCTCCGGGCTGTCCACGTCAAGGATGGAAACCTCAGCCATCCGTCTCCCGTCCAGCCGCTCCTCCGCGACTTCCAGCATCTGTGCGACTGCCTTGCGCTTGGTGCGCACCTGGGCCAGTGCATCAATGCGACCATCGTACAGATGCAAGAGCGGTTTGACGTTCAACGCGGTTCCCAGGAGTCGTTTGGCCCCGCCGATGCGCCCGCCGCGATGCAGGTATTCTAGCGTGTCCACAGCGAACAGGACGTTCATTCTATCCCGCGTCTCCTCCGCCGCGGCAATGACCTCCTCCAGCGAGCCTCCGGCCGCAGCCACGCGGGCCGCTGCCAGGGCGATGAAACCTTGCCCCATTGAGGTGAAGAGCGAATCTATGATCGTGATGTTGAGTTCGGGCAATTGTGCTTTGGCCATCTCGGCCGAGGCGACGGTGCCGCTGATCCCGCTGGAGATGTAGGCACCCACGATGGTATCGGTGTCGCTCTCGGCGGCGACGCGGTGGAAGAAGTCCACGAACTCCCCGGCCGAGGGTTGAGACGTGGTGGGGAAGGTCTTGTCCCTCCGCAGGCGGCGGTAGAATGTCGGCGGGTCTATGTCCACTCCGTCCCGGAAGCGCTCATCGCCCCAGATGAGCCAGAGAGGGATTATCGGGATATTCAAATCGCCCAGGACTGCTTCAGGGACGTAGGCTGTGCTATCCGTTACTACTGCGATCTTGTGATTGCTCATGATTACCTCCCTTCGTGATGATGGATACCAATGAATAGAACACCCTACCCGCGGGTAGGGTGCGCTTGATGGGAAGGATACAAGGAAACAAGGATACAAGTAGACAAGGGCAATTGTGCCTCGTGTACCTGTCTACTTGTCTACCTCCTACTCCTACGTGGCCTTCACCATCGTGCCGCAGTAGGGACACTCGGCCGTGTGCGCATCGTGCCACTCGACTTCATCGGGGACGAGCGGTGCGCCGCAGCCGGTGCACTGAGCGGGCAGTGTGCCTCGTTGCTTGGACCCCTCTGCCGCGACGCGCTGCGTCACACCCTCCAATGAGAGGCCCATTTCGCCCAGTCCTTCCTCGACGGCGTACTCCAATCCATCAGCCTCGGCGTGATAGCCCTTGTTGCGCAGCGCCTCCGTTGTATGGGCCAGGAGGTGAGGAACGCGGCCGACGCGCCTGCTGCGGACGAAGAGCAGTAAGGCTTGCTTCGCTCGCCTCACTGCTGCCTCGGCATCGTCAGCGGCGAAGTGTGCGCGAGCCGCCTGTATCATCAGGTCGGCGGCGCGGATGGGCCGGCCAAGTTCTTTGGCCTTGTCGGCCAGTTGCCCGAAGATGTCTGCTCTACGACGGCTAGCAAAACCGCCCTACTTACGGACAAGCCACTGTAAGCGGCGAATACAAGGCTGTCCCTGCCCCAAGATATTGAGAAGATACTTACGATGTGACTATCACTCGGTAGGCAGCAGAGCGTTGATCGCGATGGCCACAATGCCTGCGACAGTAGTGCGCAATCCGTAGCCGATGAGGCTGCGCCCGGATATGTGCCCCAGGAACACCCCCAGCACAAACAGGCTGATCAGAGCCACAGCCAAGGAGAGCGCATAACTGACCAGGATGTTGCCGATAAGCGGCGCAATGAACAGGGGGATGAGCACAATCAACGAAGAAACGAAAGGCGACAGGCCATCTACCAATGAAACGATGATCACTGCCATGCGCGAGGCGCGGCCGATCTTCGTCTCGCTCAGGTCAATGAGCGATATTCTCTCCAGTTCGGTCAACTCGCGCTTGCGCTCGGCGGACTCGGCCAGGTAGGCCCCCCACAGTCCCGAAATCCCTATGGAGATGGAGGTGGCAATGCCGATGCGGATCACGGTAGCAGCGCTGCGGATATTGCCCACGTAAGCGCCCATCAGCACGCCGATCATGGTCAATACGCCGTCAAAGGCATTGTTGGCCAGGGCGCGGCGAGCGATCTTCGAGAAACCGGTGATATGTTCGTACTCGCGTATGTCGTTTACGCACTGGGAGAAACGCCCAGGAGAGGGGGCTGATTTCGCCACGGCTAGTCTTGCGGCGTGATGACGTCTTCGATGAGCACCTTACCGGCCGCCACTTCGTCAATAGAGTGGATCGCGCCACCGTTTTCCTCGATGATGCGGGCGATCTCCTCGTAGCGCAAGTCCTGCCCTTCGATGGTGATCTTGGCGTTTTCTACGCGACGGTCAATCTCGTAGATCGAGATGTTAGCGCCGTCCACACCCTCCTGGTCGGCCAGCAGTTGCACCAGTTCCACGATGTTGGGCTCCAGGGGTTTCAGCACATCCAGCACTAATCGTCGCAGGTTTCCCATGTCTTCTTTCTCCTTCTCACTTTCTCCTTCTCACTCTTCTGATGGTATGAGCGCCCGCGCAAAGATCAGGTAGCCAGTGTGCGCTACCATGCGGTCCATTGGCCGCAGGCGGGCGGGTACTGCTTTGTACGGTCGGAGCAGCAGTTCTTCTACTTCAATCAGGCCGAAGTTGGCCTCCTCCAGCGCGTTGATCAGACGGCTGACCTGATTGGTGGTGGGCAGGATGCAGCCGAAGAAGCCCCCGTTGGCAAGTGCCGCGTGAGCCTGTGTCAGATAGTCCCAGGGGTTGGGCAAGTCCAGGAGCAGAGCGTCTGTGCCTTGTTCATCGAAGCCCTCAGCGATGTCGCGCAGTTTGAACTCCACGAATTCGGCCAGACCGAGTTGTTCCAGATTCCTGCGGGCCAGTTGTTGCATCTCTGGTCGGACTTCGTAGGAGTGAACGCGGCCGGTGGGGCTGACCGCCTGGGCGAGGACCAGCGTGAGCCCGCCGCTGCCGGTGCCGGCCTCGACGACGTGGCAGCCGGGGGCGATGCTCGTCTTCATCAGGATGTAACCTGCATCTTTGGGGTAGACGATCTGGGTGGTACGTTTGAGGTCACGCACGAGGTCGTCGGCGGAGGGCCGGAGCAGCAGTAATGGATACCCCAGGTGAGTGGATACTCGCATCCCCCAAGGGGTTCCGATCAGGTCGTCATGGGCCACCACCCCACGGTGGGTATGGAATTGGGAGCCTGACTCCAGCCGCACGATGAATGATTTGCGGTCGCGGCCAACTAGCAGAGCCAGGTTGTCAGGTTGTGCAGTTTGCACGGCTTTCTCAGCGATCAAGTGGTCCCTACGTTTTTACAATTATAACGCACTCTGACCACAGCGCAACTTTCGTTTCAGCGAGAAGCACGTCGGCATTTTGCCGGACGGCCCCATGGGTTGTGCAACCGCCGTTTGACTTGAGAGCAAGATGGTGGTACACTAAGCAAGACATTGTGGGCTACACCGTTGGAAATCTAATCGTCCGTGTCGGTTTACCAGTGGAGTAAAAGGGAGGATCACCGCATGGCGGAAGAAAAGAAATCAGTTGTCTGCATTGAAGACGAGCCCGAGATGATTGACCTGGTCAAACTGATCCTCGGGCGCAGGGGGTTCGATCTCGTCGGTGCTGTCGGTGGTCGTGAGGGCATAGAGACAGTGCGCAGACTCAAGCCCGATCTGGTGCTGCTGGACCTGATGATGCCGGATATGGATGGTTGGGAGGTCTACCAGCAGATGAAGGCTGACGACGAACTGAAGGACATCCCGGTCATCGTCGTCACCGCCAAGGCGCAGAGTATTGATAAGGTGCTAGGACTCCACATCGCCAAGGTGGATGACTACGTGACCAAGCCGTTCGGCCCGCAGGAACTGCTGCAAAGCGTGAACAAGGTGTTGGGTCTCGAGACCTGAGCCCGACGGTTTGCGCGTCGTCTTCAGAGGCATCTGTCCCCGATAACTGAGCACATCGCTCTTGGCGGATGGTGACCAAGCGGCAGTGTCTTGGGCGTTCGAGGATTGTCTGGCGGGTGCGAAGGGCGGTGGTGGCGGGATAACCTCGCAGCCATCGCCGCTTGATTTATCGGAGGAAAGCGGGAGGTGGGCGGTGGAACTCATGGTAGTGCAAATTGAGAAGCCAGAGGCCGTGAACCTAATTCTGGGCCAATCGCACTTCATCAAGACGGTAGAGGACCTACACGAGGCGCTGGTGGGTACTGTGCCCGGTATTAAGTTTGGCTTGGCCTTCTGCGAATCTTCGGGCCCGGCATTGGTGCGCGCCAGTGGCACTGACGATGAGTTAGTCGAACTGGCAAAACGGAACGCGCTGGCGCTGAGCGCGGGTCACAGTTTCATCATTTTCCTGGGCGAGGGCTTCTACCCTGTCAACGTGTTGAGCGCAGTCAGGATGGTACCCGAGGTGTGTTGTATCTTCTGCGCCACGGCCAACCTGGTCGAGGTTATCCTTGCCGAGACGGAGCGAGGGCGGGGTATCCTCGGCGTGGTGGACGGGGTCAAGACGAAGGGCATCGAGACGGAGGAGGACGTCGCCCAACGCAAGAATTTCCTCCGCATGATCGGTTATAAACTGTAGGAGTGGGGCCGGCTTTCGAGCCTGCCGGTGTGAAAGCGAGTTGTCTGGAGGAGTTCTGGGCCGGGTCAGACACTCTGTCTTTTGAGTTCGCTGCCACACAGGCGCTGTACGAGGAGTTGAGATCGCCGCGCAAGCGGCCTACGTAGCGTGTGGGGGTCGTAGTGCCCGACCGATTGACGTCCAGTGAACTGGGGCATCTGCAGCGCTACATGCCGTCCGGTTGGCGAGAACAGGCCGGGCCGTCCCTCATCCCGGAGGCTCTGGCAAAGTGCGCCTCCCACCTGCAGGCGCTGCTGGCAGCTGCGTCTACCTATCTCCCGATGGCTATCCTGGCTGATGATCGGGAGGTGCAGGTGGGACGGGGCCAGTTCCGCTACGGTACAGTGCTATTTGCCGATGCCTCCGGCTTCAGTACGCTGACGGAGCGATTCTCCCAGGAGCGTGGCCGCGAGGGAGCCGAAGAGGTCACATTCATCGTCAACCGCTTCCTTGATGCGGTGGGCACCATCGCTACGCAGTACGGCGGCGACCTGCTGAAGTTCGCGGGGGATGCAGGACTCAGTTTCTACGAGGGGGCGGATCACGCTGCTCGTGCCTGTCGTGCTGCCTGGGAGATGCAGCAGGTGCTGCGGGAGCGGTTCTCCAGCGTGGAGACGTCGCTGGGGCATTTTGCGCTCCAGATGTCGGTCGGATTGGGCAGTGGGTTGATCTTCACGGCCAGCCTGGGCACGCTCGATAACGCCGAGTACGCTGTGATGGGGCCGGCGCTGGCGACGATGGGCCGGGCCGAACAGTTGGCCCAGGCTGGGCAGATTTTTGCAGATCGTACTACATGCGAGTTGGCCAGCGAGTCCATCGCTGTTGTTCCCGGACAGGTAGAGGGGTTCTTTGAGTTGTGCCGGGCCGGGCCGTATTCCGGCGCGGTTGAGCGTCCCTGTCTGCACCTCTCGCCGCCGGGTGATTCACCCCACACAGCACTGCGCTGGCTGCTGGCACGGCTTGATGCCCTCGTTCCCTACCTCCCCCCCGGTTTGCTGGAAAAGTTGGTTCCCTCGCCTGAAGAAACCGGCATTGAGAGCGATCACCGTTGGGTGACCACCCTCTTCGCCGACCTGCGGGGTGCCAACGGTCTGGTCGAGGCATTGGGACCCGAGCGAGGGGATCTGCTCACCGAAGTCGCCAACCGCTACTTTCTGGCGATGCGCCGGGTGGTCGAGCGGTATGAGGGGGTGCTGCATAAAGTGGGGGCTGGCCCTACCGGACCGCATCTTCTCATCACGTTCGGTGCGCCTAAGAGTCACTCTGACGATCCCGAACGGGCGGTACGTGCGGGGCTGGAGATGCAGGAAGTGCTGGCAGAGGTCAATCGAGAGGTAGAGACGTTGATTGGCCGCGTGCGAGGTCTACGATACCCCGCCTTTCGGCAGGCCGTTGGTATTGGCACAGGCTTTGTCTTCGCGGGGGCGATTGGCTCGGCGGAGCGACGGGAATACACTGTGATGGGTGACGTGGTCAACCTGGCCTATCGGCTGATGTCTGCTGCTGCCGAAGGGGAAGTGTTGGCCGCCGACGCCACGGCGCGCTACCTGGGTGAGCGATTCGAGTTGCGTCCCCGATTGGCTATGCGGGTGAAAGGGAAACACGAGCCGGTATCCTACGTGCAGGTGGTCGGATTGACGCAGTTGCCCCCGCTGCTAGGGGCAGCCGGGGGCCGGATTGTGGGCCGCCGGGCCGAACTGGATACGGCGCGAGGTCTGCTGGATGGGGCGACCCGAGGACGGGGGAGCGTGCTGGTGGTGCGTGGCGAGGCCGGGATGGGCAAGACCCGGTTGGCCCGGGAGATCGCGCAGCAGGCACAGAAGCGTGGGATGCGCGTGCTCATCGGGGCGTGCCTTGCCTCCGGGGGCGACATCCCCTACCTGCCGTGGGCCGACGTGCTGCGCGCGCTGCTGGGGGTCTCCGCGGCAGATCCATTGTCTCAATTGCAGCAGTTGTCGCGCGGGTTGGCAGAGGCCGGCATGGCCGGGTGGGAGCCACTGGTCGCCGAGCCGTTGGGTCTGGAGGCGGAGGAGACGGAACTGACGGCTTCGCTGGCCCCCCGGCTGCGGCAGCAAAGGCTGTTCGATATCGTGCTCCAACTGATCCAGGGCCACGCCCGGACGCAGCCGCTTCTGTTGGTGATCGAAGACGCCCACTGGGCAGACCCCACCTCGCTGGAGTTGTTGGACTACGTGGCGCGCAATGTGGCTTCTTGCCCGGTGGTATTACTGATTCTGCACCGGCCGGGGGAGTGGTTGGATGGCCGCTGGCAGAAGTTCGATCACGCGGCCCAGATTGGGTTGCAGGAGTTGCCCGAGGCTGCCATCCGGGCATTGGTCGCGGATGTCTTGGGTATAGAGGATGTGCCGGGCCGGCTGGTGGAGTTGGTGTTGCGCAAGGCACAGGGCAACCCATTCTTCATCGAAGAGGTGGTGCGGGCGTTGATTGATGCCGGCGTGCTGGGGCGAGATGACGGGCGTTGGAAGCTGGTCGCCGACCCGGAACAGGCCAGTGTGCCCGATACGATCCACGGCGTCATCCAGAGCCGTATAGACCGTCTGGAAGAGACCAACCGGCGAGTGCTCCAGGTGGCTTCGGTCATCGGGCGGGTCTTCAGCATGCGCGTGCTGGACGGTGTCTATCCCTATGACGATCTCGACGGCACGCTGCCCCGACGGTTGGATCGGTTGGGCACGGTAGGTCTGGTGCTCCTGGAACTGCCCGATCCGGAGCCGGTCTACATGTTCAGGCACGCGCTGACACAGAACGTAGCCTACGAGAGACTCTCCTACGCAAGGCGTCGCGAGTTGCACCGCCGCGTGGGGGAGTTCATCGAAGCGCAAGAGGGGGAGGCATTGAACGAGCGACCGGGTTTCCTGACCCACCATTTCTTCCACGGACGTGCCTGGCGCAAGGCGCTGGCTTATTCACTGGTGGCGGGGCGCAAGGCGCAGCGGGAGTACGCCAACGAAGCCGCCATCGCTCACTTTCGGCGGGCGCTGCAGGCAGCGGCGGAACTGGGCGAGCCATGCGAGGAGGAACGGCTGGAAGCCCACGAGGCGCTGGGCGAGGTGCTGACCATGATCGGCCAGTACGATGAGGCGCTGGAACACTTGGAGGAGGCGCAGGTGCTGGTGGAGGCGTGGCCGGCATCGTCGGAGCGCGACTGCCGGATGGCAGAACTGTGCCGCGAGACAGCGGAGGCGTATGAGGCCCAGGGGGACTACGAGGTGGCTTTCTCGTGGTTGGAAGAAGGGTTGAAGCCAGCCATCGAAGGACAGATTGAAGAAGCCCAGCTTTATTTGATGGGTGCCAGAGTCTTTCACCGCCAGGGAGCCAATGATCAGGCGGCGACGTGGTGCCAGCGAGGGCTGGTGATCGCCCAACATGTTGCTGGTGTGGAGGGGCAGAAGGTGCTGGCGTGGGGTAACTACTTGCTGGGAGCGATTCTTGCACGCTTCGGCGATCTGGACACCGCTGTCCAGCACTGCCAAGAGAGTCTTGCGCTCTACGAGGACCTTGGTGATCTGTGGGGACAGTCTCAGGCTCATACCAACCTGGCGATGGTATTCCACTTCCAGGATGCCTGGGCGCTGGAAGCCAATCACTGCAGAGCGGCGCTTGATATCGTGAAGCAGATTGGATATGCTGAGGGGCAGGCCCGTGCAGCCTTCAACTTGGGTGAGATTTATCTGATACAGGGACAACTGGAAATGGCGCAAGACCAATATCGAGTGGCCCTGGACATTGTGGAGCGGTTGGGAATGACGTACGGGGTGGCGTTGATGCATAACAACCTGGGCGCGGCGTATGCGAGGGGAGGGGAGTGGAACGAAGCGGCGCGACATCTGGAGCGTAGCCTGACCCTGTTTGAGGAGATCGGCTCTGAGGAATTCCTCGCTGAGCTATTTCGCCACCGGGCCGAGGTAGCGCTGGGGCAGGAGCGGTCAGACGAGGCGCTGGCCTACGCGGAGCGCTCGCTGGACTATGCCCAGGCCCATAGCATGCGGCTGGAGGAGGGGATGACCTGGCGTGTGCTAGGGCGCGTGCACCGGGACCGAGGGGAGTTAAGCCAGGCTGAGGAGGCGCTGGCGCGGGCGCTGGAGATCGCGCAGGAAGCACGCAAGCGGCACGAGATCGCGCTGACCCACCTGGAACTGGCCTGGATGCGGATACAGCAAGGTAGGGAAGATGAAGGGAGAGATCTTGCCCGGCAGGCGGCGCGGGTTTTCGCGGCACTGGGCACGCAGTTGGACCTGGAGGAAGCAGAGCGGCTAGCAGTAGGCGGCGGGAAAGGAGAGTGTGAATGAAACACACGTTGACATTGACACTGACTGTTGGTGTTGGACTGCTGCTGGTGGCGTTCCTGATGGCGGCCTTACAGTGGGAAAGCCCCCCGGCTCTGGCCGCTGAGGGTTCCACTCCCCTGGCCCAGACTAGTTTCGATCCGGTGAGCATCGCGGCCTACGAGGGCATCTCGGACTGGCAGGCCTCGCCTGTCTGTTATTTCCCCTATGCCCAGCACGACCCCTCGAGCCGGTCCACCGCGCTGTTCTTTCAGAACACCTCGTGGAACACGGCAAGAGTTACTATCAGTCTCTACGCTGCCCAGGGAAGCGCTGGCATTCCCACCGCTGTGTTGACAGACGTGACCCTCCCACCGATGGCGCGGAAGGCCTTCTCGGTTTCCGCGTCGGGCATGGGCGTATTCACCGGCTCTGCCGTCGTCGAGGCGGACCAGCCATTGGTGTGCAGTGCCGAGATACTGAACGAGATGGATCCCTTCGTTGATCTGATGGCCTATCGCACCCCCGTGGCGGGAGAGGTGGAGTTCTTCGCCCCGCAGATACGCAAGGAAGATGCCAAGGGTTGGAATTCCCGTATCGTCGTTTTTAACTACGGCGGCCCGTCGAACGACGTGACCATCCAATTCTACGACCAGGATGGGAGCAATGTTGGCTTTGTCCACCAGGTGTTGGACGATCACGATACGTGGCTCTACGATGCGCGTACTGATGAGACGCTTCCCTCGCTTGGTTTTGATGGGTGGGCGCACATAAGCGGTACGCTGCCCATCGCCGTGGTCGTGCTGAACGAGAGTTGGGAGGGCGGCGAGGCAGTGGCGCTCACCCCCTGGGGCGGTGTTCTCTCCTCCGAGATGGTACTGCCCTGTGTCGAGCGTGACCCGCCGACGCTGGTCACCCTGTACAATCTGGGGGACAGCCGGCAGATATCGCGGACGCTGGGTTACCACTTCGCTGGCGATGGCTCGCTGGACGCCAGCGAGGCCTACACATTGGAGGCGCGGGCCAGCGTCGCCCGTAGCCTGGCTGACGTTGACCTCCCCGCACCGGTGTGGAGGGGGACGGTGCGCTCCACCGGATCCACTGCGGCGGGCATGGTAGCGCTTGCCGATTGGGGATCGACAGCGGCTGGTTACAGCAGCCTGTGGCCCTGGAGTGGCTATCCGTTCTACCTACCGAACGTCTTCCGCTACCCCGACCGATTCTCTGTCTTCACCATCTGGTCGCCAGTAGGCGGCAACGACGTGACCGTCGAGTTTTACGACATAGATGGCAATCTGGTGGTCAGTTACACGGATGTCCTATCTGAGTATGCCAGCCTTCATTTTGATCAGGGTATGATGCCCGAACTTGGACCTACCTTTGAAGGCTCGGTTCGCATTCAATCTCACATGGACATCGCCGTCGTCGCCGGGGAGGCCGTCCTGGGCCCTCCACCGCTGGATAGTTACGAGCCCAACGACCGCCCCGACGAGGCCTATACCATCACCGTCGGCACCGTCTACACCTCGTACCTGGGCCACGCCGAGGACCTGGACTGGTACCGGGTCAGCATCACGCAGCCCTCGAGGTTGACCGTCACGCTGGACCAATTGCCCGATGACTACGACTTGGTCGTCTTCCACGACCTCATGGCCGCGCCGCCGGTTCCTGATGGCCAGATGGTGGGCGAACTGGCGGATAACGGCAGTGTGGGCAACGAGGGCGAACTTGACGCTGTTGGATACTGGTCTGCTGCCGGGTACTGGTCGGCGGCGGGATATTGGTCTGCAGCGGGCTACTGGTCGGCAGCCGGGTACTGGTCGGCCGCCTCGGCCAACCCCGACACGGTGTCAGAGATCGCCCGCACTGTCGCTTTCGAGCCGGGCATCTACTACATTCTCGTCCATGCAGAGGGCGACCGGCACTCCGATCGGCCCTACCGCTTGCAAGCGGAGACCGAGCCGCTGGCCGAGGCTGGCGCGTGCGGCTGGACGCCGACGTATACAACCACGCGGCCCACCGGAGCCTTTACGGGGACCAGTGTCATCACCGAACCCCTCACGCTCATTCTGTACAACAAGACCCGCCTGGATCAGGCCTACGGCGTGACGGCGGGCAACGCAATCTCGGACGCGCTGGGCCGGCTGGCAGACCATACCTCGGTGCGCGGGTTGGTCGTGCCGGTGGACAGCGACGATGTCGTCTCCGCCACCTATGCTCTGTGGGACGATTCCTACTGCTCTGTCCAGCAAGCCAACCGGGTCGCCGAGGCTGTCAGGAATCTGATCATCGGTCCTGTGCTGGACGCTCACCCTACCATCTCCTACGTCGTGCTGGTCGGCGGCGACGAGCAGATACCCTTCCGCCGCGTGCCCGACGGGACGGCCATCGCCAATGAGCGTACCTATTTGGGCGGCTTGCGGGCGAGGTTGGGGGCACTCTTCGCTTCATTCAAACGGGGTTGTGTTCTTACCGATGACTTCTACGGCACGCGACCGGGTGAGGAACTCTTCTGGCGTGGGCGGGGGCTGTGGCTGCCAGACCTAGCCGTGGGGCGGCTGGTGGAGACGCCCGACGAAATCCTGGGGTTCATCAACGGCTATCTGGGCGGCGGCTTCCTCAGAGCAGACGACGCCCTGGTCACCGGCTACGATTTCCTGGCGGATAGCGCCGGGGCCATCAGCGACACTTTTGGCAGGCTGGATCTCGAAACAAGCAATCTCATCTCTGAGACCTGGACCGCCGATGACCTGCGGGCTGCCTGGCTGGACGCCGTGCCCGATCTGGCCTCGGTCAATGCCCACTTCGAGCACTGGCGTGCCATCCCTGCGACGACTACGGCCAGCTATGTGGACAACGCCGATGTCCTCAGCGCTACCGGCAACCTCAGCGGTACTCTGGGCTTCTCGATGGGCTGCCACGCCGGGCTGAACGTGCCCGACGGGGATGTGTGGAGTTGGGCCTCAGGGACAAGCCCCGACTTCCCCCAGGCCCTGGCCCGCAGGGGCGGCTACTGGGTGGGCAACACTGGCTACGGTTACGGGATGGACGATGCCATCGAGGCCTCGGAGATGCTGATGTGGATGTTCGCCCAGGAGTTGGGGCGCGGGCCGGACGTTGCCGTTGGGGAGGCGCTGATGCAGGCCAAGCGGCGCTACTTCGGGAGCCTGCCCAGTGGCGGCTTTAGCCTCTACCACGAAAAGGCGATGATCGAAGCCACCCTCTACGGATTGCCGATGTATCGGGTGGCTGTGCCCTCGCCTCAGATGCCAACGGAGGTGGTGAGCGCGACCGTGTCGCAGCCACAGTCCACCGGAGTGCAGGGCCTGCAGGCGGTGGACGTGATTGTGCAGCCAACGCTGACGCGGCGGGATGCCGCCAACGGCAGTTACTACAGTGTCGGCGGCGAGGTGCAGGCCGCGCCGGGGCGGCCAATCCAGCCCCGGGCCACGGTGCCGGTGACGGGGCCGGCGGGGTTCACCGCGCACGGAGCATTGTTCGTGGCTGGTAGCCATAGTGTCGAACCCGGCTTCGATCCACTCATCGCCCGGCCCACCACCGACGTAGCCCAACCGGAGCCCGACTTCTGCGCCACGGGTTGGTTCCCGACCAAACCCTTCGTGGTCAATCGTTTCGGCGACAGGGACCGGCTGGTGATGGTGGCGGGGCAGTACAACGATGAGGGGCATGTGGAGCGGCTGTACCGCGATGCCGGGCTGCGGGTCTACTACTCGCGAAGCGACGACTTCACGCCGCCAACGATTATGGGGGTGCAACCTTCGCAGTGCGAGGATCGGGTTCACTTTGAGGTCAGGGCGTTTGACCCCTCCGGTCTCCACCGCGTCGTGGTGACCTACGATGATGGTCAAGGGGAGTGGCAGACGATAGACCTGATCCCTGACGAGATGGGCACTCTGTGGAGCGGCGACCTCCCGACGCTGCGGGGGCGGCTGTCTTTCTTCGTGCAGGCGGTGGACGAGGCGGGTAACGTCGCGCTGGGTGCGAACAAGGGGTTATTGTTCACGACCCCCTCCTACACAGTCTTCCTGACGGCGGTGTTCAGGGGATATTGACGGCCTGTGGCGACGTGGATGGCGGTCTGGAACGAGACGCAGGGCGAGCGGCTGCTGGGGCGCGTGCGCCGCTGCGCCGGTTTCCTCTGCCGTCTGCGGGGGCTGACATTCCGGCGGCACCTGGGCGACGACGAGGGGTTACTGTTGGTGGGGCGCCGGGTGAGCCGCTCCGATGTGGCTATCCATATGTTCTTTGTCTTCTTCCCCATCGCGGCGGTATGGCTGGACGGGGGCGGGCGGGTGGTGGACGTCCGGCTGGCTCGTCCCTTCCGCCCGCTCTACGTCCCCCATGCGCTGGCGCGGGATGTGCTAGAAGGACCACCGGAATTGCTGGAGCGGGTGCGAACAGGAGATCAATTGCGCTTTGGAGGGTAGTCAAGTGAATCGAAAAATCGTCGTGGGGCTGGCTGTCTTGGTGTTGCTCGGGATGTTGACGGTGCCGGTGCGGGCCCAATCGGCTGGGCCACCGCCGCAGGCGACTGTGCACATCGTGCAGCAGGGCGAGACGCTGTTCTCCATCGCTCAGCGGTACGGTTTGACGGCGGACGCCATTACCCATGCCAATGGCATCCAGGATCCGCGGAAGATTTACGCTGGTCAGCGGATTATCATTCCTGGCGGCAGGGGAGGCGCCAGCATGGAAGGGACAGCCCCTTACGTGGTTCAGGCAGGTGATACGTTGGCCTCCATCGCCCGGTACTACCATGCCACTTGGCAGACGCTTGTCCGGGTCAACGGCTTGCTCTCTCCTGATGTCATCTATGTGGGGCAGGTCATCCAGGTGCCGGCATTCGATGTGCCCACCAGCGAGGAGGTGGCTGGCCGTCCGCTGACAGGCGGAGGTGTGGTCTATGTCGTGCGCTCCGACGACACGCTGCTGCGCATCGCGCTGCGCTACGGCGTCTCGCCCTGGGCGTTGGCGGCTATCAGCCACGTTGCAAACCCGGCGCTGGTCTACCCGGGGCAGGAACTCGTGGTCCCTGGCGAAGGGCCTGACCTGCTGCCTATGCCTTTCGTCTCCGTTGAGGTGCAGCCGCTGCCGGTGACTCAGGGGACGACAATGGTCGTCGCGGTGCATGCAACAGAACCCGTCACGCTGGAGGGCAAGTTGTTTGGACAGGAGGTGCGCTTTGCCGAGGAAGAGGGTGTGTACTATGGGCTGGTGGGCGTGCTCGTCCTGACCGAGCCGGGCCTGTACGAACTGGAGTTGAGAGCCGTGAATGATCGCGGGCAGAGCACAGCGATTACCACAGGGGTTGTGGTGGAGGGTGGGCGCTTCGGCTACGAGCGCATTGATCTACCCGCCAGCCGCACCAGCCTGCTCGATCCGGCTGTTTTCGCCAGAGATCGCGAGCGTCTTGATGCAGTGCGCCACACTTTTACTTCGGAGCGGCGTTGGACGGGGCTCTTTCAACGCCCGTGCGCGGGAGTGATTTCAGCATACTTTGGCTCCCATCGCTCTTACAATGGCGGTCCGTACACCGGTTATCATTCCGGCGTGGACTTCCGGGCACCACGGGGGACGCCGGTGCATGCCTCTGCCGCAGGCACTGTCTTACTGGCTGAACCGTTGGCTTTATATGGCAACATGATCGTGATAGACCACGGTTGGGGCGTGTTGACGGGCTATGGGCACCTCTCATCCATCGAGGTGCAGGTCGGACAGGAGGTAGAGCAGGGAGCCCTGATTGGCCGCGTGGGTAACACTGGTCTCTCCACCGGCGCCCATCTTCATTGGGAAGTATGGGTTGGTGGGACCAGCGTGAATGGCCTGCAGTGGCTGGAGGGATTCTATCTCTGGCCCGAGTAGTTGGCGATTGGCGGTTAGCGGTCAGCCAAGAGCACCGGCGTCGTAGAAGTCATCGCTCTTTTATGAGTGTCTGTGCCTCATCGGCGTACCTGGTTGGCACCTGGATGCGCACCTCCCCCAAGCCGTCCACTGTGATGCCTATGACTGGCCCTACGCTCTCGTAGTCCAGCAGCACAGGAATGCCCGCGTCTTCCAACTTGGTTTTGATAACCTGAGCCCTCAGAAGCCCCTGCGTGATGTGAACTGTAGTCAGTCCAGGATGGCGTGGTGGCTTGCTTTGCATCTCTAGCCTCCTTGATCTCGTTCCCAGTGTGCCTCAAATGGGCGCATTTGTCAAACTGGCGCAAGCCTGGTATAATCCTGCCGGTATCCCTATGGTGATTCGTATTCGGGAGACGCGATCTTGATTCAGAGGAAGACTCAGCCCCCTGCTTATTGGGGGGACGAATTCACGGTTACTCCTGACGATCTCCAATATCTTAGCACGTTACTCGTCGAGGACGAGTTGCCGCGCTCGGCAGAGGAATTAGGCCGAGCGTTGGTCTTGCACCGCTGCCGGGAGGAAGAAGCACTCATAGAGCGCGCGCTGTCTGAAGGCACCCTATATCAGCCCAAGCGCAGTTACGAAGTGGGTGAGCGGGTGGTCTTTCCGGCGCTGGGCTATCGGGTGGGGAAAGTCGTCGGCGTGCGGCCTGGACACAACCCCGAATATACTTCATTCCAGGTCATCCAGGTGGAGTTCGGGGAAGGCGAGCGGCGTGAGTTTGCGTCCGAATTGGTGGCCGATCATCCGCTCAACCTTGAAGGGCAGGCTGGCAGGGCAGGTGGTGCCGAATTGCGTTCTCCAGAGGAACTGGCCGTGCTGTACGGGCCGCAGGTTGGCGCGGTGCTGGAGAAGCGTCTTGAAGCCGAGCCTGATTTCGTCTGTTTGGCTGGCGAGTGGTTCCGTAGGGACCTGTTGGTGGAGGTGAACGTTGGCCACCTGAACCTGGCGGAGGCTGTGCTCGATATGGCAGGAGGTGACCCGCTGCCAACGGACGCGCTGTTGGGTGATCTGGAGTTGCCGGAGGAGATTACCACTCAGTTACGCATCTTCTCGCTGAACTACGCGCTTCAGGAGGATGAGCGTTTCGACGAGGTGGGGCCAGCGGGCGAAGTGCTTTGGTTCTTGCGTCGCCTGGAACCTGAAGGCGTGCAATCGATTCCCCCCTGGCTAAAGTATGAGCCTCTGGATTACAACCCTGCGCCGCTGACCAGTGAGATGCTGGCATTGGAGCTGGAGTTGGACGATGAGTGGTCGAATCTGGACAGCCCAGCCGAGGTGCCTGAGCCAGTAACGATCGTGCTGACCTATCCACACTGGAGGGCTGGCACTCTGCCACTTTCGAGTCGACTGGCGCGTGTATTTCCGACCGGCCGTACACAGCATATTCGTTTCACCTTTGTGGATAGCGAGACGGGCGCGGAGATGCCGGGTTGGGTTGTGCGCGAAGGGCGCTATGTTTACGGCCTGGAGGAATGGTACAGGACGCACGCTGTGACCACAGGAGCCTACCTGGAATTGGCACGGGGTGAGAAATCGGGGACGGTCGCAATTCGACGGCGTAGCCACCGTCCCAGGCGGGAGTGGGTATGGGTCGCGTTGCCGGTGGAAGGTCGGCTGACCTTTGAGATGCGCAAGATGCTTATCACTTGCGAGCACGACGAGTTGATCATTGTGGCAGGGGAAGATCCCGAAGTGATGGACACGGTGTGGGCACGTGCACACGAGCAGAGGCTTCCGCTGAGCCAGTTGATTGCCGCAATCTTCCCCGAACTGGCCAAACTGAGCCCTCAGGGCGCTGTCCACGCGGCTACGCTTTGCAACGCGGTCAACATTGCGATGCGCACACCGCCTGGGCCACTGCTGGCGGAACTGGTCACCAGTGATGTGTACGCGCCAGTGGGCGACAATTACTGGGTCTTACATACGGGTTCCAGTGGAATTAGGTCTGCCGATGAGTAGGATTATTGTGCCTCCTTCGCTGCCAGTGCTGGTCAAGCCTACGCTTGGCACGCCGTTTCACATTGACTATGGATGGTGGGAGCGGCAAGAGCTGCACCTCGGCGTGGAATTGTGCACCCACCTTTGCCAGGAGCATTGGGCTGTTTTTAGCGAACACTTCGATACGGAGAAGGTTGACTGGGTGGATGAGAAAACGGGTGAAGTGACGCGGGTGGATGGGCTGCAGCACGTGTTGCAGGTTCATTGTAGCAAGCAGCCTGGCTATATCAACGCGCACTTGTCGCTGGTAGATGCGGTTTTCCGTGTGTTTCTGGCAAATGGCAATATGCCATTGACGTGCGGGGAACTGGGCAGCATCATTGGCCGTCCGCCGGAGAGGATTCTGCGCACGCTGGCGGGACGACGGGTGTACAAGGGGATCCGGCCGGTACAGAAAGGTTAGCCACGCTTGAGGCTATGACGCTCGCGCCGCGACAGTCGTCGCGGCGTTGTTATTCACCCACTGTGAAACATTGGTAAGGAGGCTGTTGTGCGTGTGTTCATTGCTGGCATTATGCAGGGCTCTCGCAGTGATGGGAGAATAGAGGGTCAGGACTATCGCCGCGAGGTCGCTCAGATCGTGCGACGTCACGTCTCTGGGGTCGAGGTGTTGGATCCCCTCGAACTGCATCCAGATAGCGTAAGTTACAGCTCGGAGCAGGCCAGGCAGACATTGCTGGAACTGGTCGGATTGGCTGGTCAGGTGGATGTGCTGGTGGCATACGTCCCATCGGCAAGTATGGGCACGGCTCTTGAGATGTGGAGTGCCTACCAGGGTGGGGTGCGTATATACACTATCTCCCCGCTGGCGGACAACTGGGTCGTGCATTCTCTCTCTGAGCACATCTTTCCCGACCTGGCGGCGTTTGCGGCGTTCGTTGCCAGCGGGGGACTGAGTGGACTGGGTGAGGCTTGACAAGGGGGTTCCATTCGGTTAGAATATCGTTGCCATGCCCCAGTAGCTCAATGGGATAGAGCGCCGGACTTCTAATCCGATGGTTGCAGGTTCGAGTCCTGCCTGGGGTACCTGGTGTGTGAACTTTGTAAAGGAGGGCGATGAGCGAAGAAGTCGGAGGAGCCGAGGCCACCCGGTCGGCCTTGGCCCGTTTGGCCGAGGCTCTGTTGCAGTACTACAACGTGACCGAGCCCCCAGTGCCGATTGAGCGGATGTTGCAAAAGCCACCGGCTGGGCTGGCTGGAGTTGATCCAAGCCAGATTTCCACTATCATAGAGCATGGGCTCTACCGTTACGAACCGCGCCTGGCAATGGCTCGTCTGCTATATCGTGAGATTGTCCGAATTGTGGCAGATGGGAGAGCATTGGGTGTGGATGTCCCCTCGTCCGTTTCCTATGCCGACGTGAAGTTTTTTGCTCGCTGCCTGTTGATGCCATCGCTCTGGGTGCGGGGACTGGTCGAACTGGGCCTCTCTGTTGAGCAGATGAGCGTCCGTTTGCAGGTTCCTTCCTACGCTCTGGTGACCCGCATGGCCGAACTGGGGCTGCCGATCCCTGGTACGGGGTAGGTGGGGTCATCATCACTCTCCCAAGCCCAGACTGCGACGATGAGTGCACCTGTGCTCGTGATTGGTGCAACTGGGTTCCTGGGACACACGTTGTGCCCTTGCGTTGCTTTATCACCGGGAGCGCGGGCTAACTGTCCTTGCCCTTCGGCCTAGCGCATTTATGTTATGCGGCCTCGGTGACTTCAGGCTCTGCCTCTTTGCCCACCGCGGCGGCAGCGGCCTTTTTCGTTTCCTCAATTGCCTCTGCCACTTGCTTCTGGCCTTCCTCCAGGATAGTCCTGCTCTGAATCTGGAGTTCCTCGGCGCGGCGTTTGATGTCAGCGGCCACGGCCTCGGCCTTGGCCCGGGCATCGCCCAGGGTATCCTCGGCCTTACCTTGCAGTTCGATGCTCTTCTGCCGAATCTGCTCGCGGGTTTCTACTCCAGATTGTGGGGCCAGGATGAGGGCGACCGCTGCGCCTACAAGCCCGCCCACCAAGAAGCCGGCGAAGAAGGCCCCAATTTCACTGCCGCCATTGTTGTTGCTCATTTCTACCTCCTCGAATGATTCTTACTCACACTGTCTGTTTCTCTATTATTCTCCGCTCTCGTGCAGCCCGCTAATTTCTCGCACGATGCGCCGTAACCCGGCCAGGTAGCCCGACCACTTCACCACTGGTGAGACGACGTTGTGGCTGACGAACTGAGTCGTACCACGTACAGTCGCCAGAGTCTCGTTGGCAGCCTCCAGCATCGGCTTGATCTCGTCTCGCAGCAGCACGACCAGCGACTGCACCTGCAGCATCAGGATGATCAGAAGCACGCCGATGATCAACATTTCGAACGCGACGAATATGATGGCCGCATCCCTGAGCAACCCGACCACAACTGACCCAGGGCTTGAGCCTGCACCGGTGTACGCGGCCTGATAGGCATCTATCGAAAGGAACACCAGCAGCACGACTAGGCCCAGCAGTAACAGGCCGGCCACGACCAGGCCCGTGATAAGCAGTCGTCGCGCTCGTAGTTCTGCGGGCGATGGTTCAGTGGATGGTTCAACGGCTACCAGCGTTTCTGGTTCCAACGACGGGGTAGGTTCCGTTGCATGTACAGGATGGGCCTGGGCTTCCATGTTGAAACTATTATAGCATAGATTCCTGGGCTTTACAAATGACCCCGCCACCCAACACAACTTCGCCATCGTACAATACCAGAAACTGACCTGGCGTGACGTCGCGCTGAGGTGAGGCAAAGCGGACGTGGGCTCTCTTGTCGGGCAGCGGGGTCACTGTGACGGGAACCAGCCGCGCCCGATAGCGGGTCTGCGCCGTGGCACGGGAAGTGGCCGTGGGCGTCTCTCCGCTGATGTAGTGCATCCCTGCAACCAGACATTCATCCTGGCCCAGTTCCTCCGCTGGCCCGACGATGAGTGCGTTTTCGGCCGGTTCGATCGCGAGCACATACAGCGGCTCTGCCGCCGCGATCCCTAGCCCCTTGCGCTGGCCGATGGTGTAGGCCGGCAATCCCTGATGCTGGCCCAGCATGTGCCCGGAAGTGTCGCGGATGGGGCCGGGCCGGAACAGGTGAGGGGCCTGGTGGGCCAGAAAACGGCGGTAGTCGCCATCGGCTAGAAAGCAGATATCCTGACTTTCGGGCTGTTCCGCCACAGGCAGGCCATGCTGGCGGGCGATGGCACGCACTTCTTCCTTGGTCAACTCGCCCAGGGGGAAAAGGACGTGGGCTAACTGCTCCTGGGTCAATGCGTGCAGGAAGTAGGATTGATCCTTGTGGGGATCCCACCCGCGGAGAAGTTGGTGATGGTCTTCGACGTGGCGCACGCGGGCGTAGTGGCCCGTGGCCAGGAACGCCGCACCCAGCGCCAGAGCCCGGTTCAGGAGCAGGCCGAAGCGGATGGTGCGATTGCAGGGGACGCACGGATTAGGGGTGCGGCCGGCACCGTACTCGGCGACGAAGTAATCCACCACCTGGTCTTTGAAGGCGGCCTC
>Ga0114918_10001284_pt1 | contig 22435 bp, 12 predicted proteins | sample LantaG_FD_87015 | JGI IMG/M metagenome (GOLD analysis project Ga0114918, IMG submission 87015) | Deep subsurface microbial communities from Baltic Sea to uncover new lineages of life (NeLLi) - Landsort_02402 metaG | ecosystem: Environmental > Aquatic > Marine > Oceanic > Sediment | place... | reverse complement strand
GACCCATCGTCTCTCCATTGCTGAATGAAGAGACGGCGTGCGCGACGCCCTACAAAAGCCCCTCCTCTCCCCTCTCCCACTCCCTCACTCAATCAGCCATAGCCCCGCCCCCTCCGGCGGCGCCATCGCGCCCTTCTCCTCCGCCACCGCCCGCGCCTACGCCTCCCGGAAGCAGGTGCGCGGCCAACAGCATGCCCCCGCCTTTACCCGACCGCCGCAGGCAGGCCGGCACGGGCGCGGCCTCGCTGGGCAGCAGCTGTCGTCCGCGCCGCGCCCGGACAGGAAGCAGGGCGTGTCCGAGGTGGGGAGGGGGAGGGGCATGAGTGGAGAGGTGATGATGAGAAATGGGGAAGGCGAAGAGGTTTTGGTCTTTTACCTCCGCTCTCTCCCCGCACCCACCCGCGCAGACACAAAGAAACACCACCGCCCGCCCCGCCTCGCCACCCTCCTTCTACCCCACACGCAAGCACACACGCCAGCAGCACAGAAACCACACACGCAAAACCCTTCTCAATCACTTCTTGACGATCTGGACGACGTCCTCGTCCTGCAGGACGTGCTCCTTGCCGACGCGCTGGGGACGGTGGCGGGCGGACGCGCCCCAGACGAGCGCCCACTTGAACTGCTTCATCATGGACCGGTGGATGCGGTTGGCAAAGTCCTCCACGGTCGGGCTGTCCGACCCGGCCAGGACGACGGGGTCATTCCAGTCGGGCAGCTTGCCCTTGGGCTTGGTGTAAATGCGGGTCAAGGCCAGCCGTTCCCACACCGCCTGCACCAGGCCGTCCAGGTTCCACTCCAGGTACGCGCACACGGGGACGTAGTGCGGCAGGCGGGCCATGATGTTCAGCTCCTCCAGCGTGATCTGGTCGATCTGGAGAGGGAGAGAGAATGAATGTGGGGGCGTGAGGCATGCGAGATGAAGAAAGAGAAGAGAGCGGGTTGAGGTGCGCGCGCGCGCGCGCGCGCCTGTTTCTCTCGCCATTCCCCTCTCCCCGCTGCTTCCTCTTTCTTACCTTGTTGACAGCGTACACGGCCGGCACGTACGTCCGGTTGCCCTCGATGACGTCCACCAGGTCGTCCACATCGCAGTCGCCCCGCACGTGCACGTCCGCGTTGTGGACGCGGTACTCTGACAGGACGGCTTTGACCGCGTCCAGGTCCAGGCGGGTGCAGTCCGGGGAGGCCGTGAAGGCGATGCCGCCCCGCTCTTTTTTACGGTACGTGATGGCGGGGGGCCGCTTGTTCAGTCGAATGCCAAAGCCCTCCAGCTCATGCTCGATCAGGCGCTTGTGCGTCAGCGGTTTGAGCACGTCCAGGACGATGATGATGAGGTTGCAGGTGCGGGCCGTCGCGATGACCTGTCGCCCGCGCCCTTTCCCGTCCTTGGCGCCCTCGATGATGCCCGGCAGGTCCAGCAGCTGGATCTTGGCGCCCCGGTACCGGATGACGCCCGGGACGCAGGTCAGCGTCGTGAACTCGTAGGCGGCCACCTCGGAGAAGGTCCCCGTCAGTTTGGTCAGCAGCGTGGATTTGCCCACTGACGGAAAGCCTACCAACCCCACCCGAGCGTCGCCGACCTTGGTGACGTCGAAGCCGTCGCCCCGGCCACCGCCTCCGGAGCCGGTGCCGGACGGCTCCAGCAGCTCCCGCCGCAGCTTGGCGAGCTTGGCCTGGAAGATGAGAGTGGACGGGGGATGAAAACAGGTGATGATGAGGTTCAGGGGCGAGGTTGAGAGAGAGCGGGAGCACGTGGAGAGGGCGCGCACACTCACACGCTTCCCCTCCCTCCCATTCCCTCTTTACCTTCAGCATGCCCAGATGGCCGGCCGTCGCCTTGTTCTTCTGGGTGCGGGCCATCTGGAGAGGGGGAGAGGAGGAGGAGAGAAGGGAGGTGTCAGAGGAGGGAGAGCGAGCGCGCCGATTTGCGGGTCTCTCTCTCTCTCTCCCTCTCTTCCATCGTACCTCGTCCTCAATCTCCTTGATCTTTTGCATCGTCGTCATGGCGGGCGAGACTGGTGGTGGGAGTCAGGGGCGCTGCAGGGCGAGGAAGGGGAGGGAGGGTGTGCGCGAGCAGAGAGAACGCGAGAGAGTGCAGGTTTTCTGCCGCGCGGTGCGCGTTTGGCCGGAAGAGAGCGAGGACAGCCGGGTGCTTGGGGAGGTGTGTGAAGAGTGCGGCGTGTGCGCTGCTGCTGCAGGGAGGGCGGCAGGAGGTCGCCGCGGAGAGAGGCAGGGGAGAGGCGCGGAGGCCGACGATTGAAGTGTCAGAGGGGCGGCGCCGGCGCCGGCACAGGCGCACTCGCTCCTTCCGTAGGCAGTCGGTCTCACGGCGCGCCCAGGAGAGCAGACCGCGCGGCCTTCACACACACACACGCCGCCGCGGCTGAGACACATCTCGCCTCTCCACACACACACACACACGCACACACACACACACACACACACCGGCCGCACGCGCGTGCCGGGGCAGCTCGGGCCAGGCCACACTCACGCCTTTGCCGCCGCCGTAGCTGCCACCACTTCTTCTCTCTCTTTAGCCCTCTGTAGCCCCATCCCACACCCCACTCGCCTGCGCCATGTCATTCATGGCCGCCCGGGAGCATGGCTCCAAGCCGGGCGCGGGCGGCGCCGCGTCCGCGCAGCAGGAGGTGAGAGAGAGAGAGCAATTGCTCCTCATCCCCGCTCCCAACCCCGCGCTTCCCCCTCTCTCTCTCCTCTCTCTCCCGCCGCTCATACACACACACCACGCCCCATCCCTCCCTCCCTCTCGCCCTCTTTCAGGCCGTCGACAGAAAGGAACGCCTGCGCCGCCTGGCCCTGGAGACCATCGACCTGGCGCGGGACCCGTACTTCCTGCGCAACCACCTAGGGCAGTACGAGTGCCGCCTGTGCCTGACCCTGCACAAGTCCGAGGGCTCCTACCTCGCCCACACCCAGGGCCGCAAGCACCAGGAGAACCTGGCCAAGCGGGCGGCCCGGGAGGCGGTGGAGGGCGGCGGCGGGGCCGTCCTGGGCCCCGCCCGGGTGCCCATCAAGCGCAAAGGGGTCACCATCGGGCGCCCAGGCTACCGAGTGACCAAGGGGTGCGACCCGGCCACGGGAGCCCGGTCCCTCCTGTTCCAGGTGGACTACCCGGAGATCGCGGCGGCGCCGGGGCCCGTGGTGGCGCCGCCCGCGGCCGTGCGCACCGGCGGCGTCGGCGGCGGCGAGGAGGAGGACGACCCGGCGGCTGAGTCTGCCGTAAAAGCGGCCGCGGCCGCGGCGGCCGCCGCGGCCGCCGCCGCCGCCCGCCCCCGCCACCGCTTCATGTCCGGCTTCGAGCAGCGGTGGGAGCGGGCGGACCGGGCGTGGCAGTACGTCGTCTTCGCAGCGGAGCCGTACGACCCCATCGCCTTCCGCATCCCGGCCGCGCCCGTCGACGACCGGTCACCTGCCTTTTTCTCTCACTGGGACGCGGACGCGAAAGTATACACGCTGCAGGTGGTGTATAAGGCCGGGGTCGAGTTCCCGGAGCCGGGGGGGGAGGTGGTGGGCCAGCAGCAGCAACAGCCAGGGCCGGGGCAGGGCCCGCCGCCGCCGCCGCCGCCGCCGCCGCCGCACTTCCAGCAGCACCAGGGGCCGCCGCCGCCGGGGTGGGGTGGCGGGCCGCCGCCCGGGTGGGGTGGGGGGCCGCCCATGCCGCCGCCGCCCGGGTGGGGCGGTGGGCCGCCGCCCGGGTGGGGTGGGGGGCCGCCCATGCCGCCGCCGCCTGGGTGGGGTGGGGGTGGGTGGTGACACGTAGTGCGCGGCGCTCCTGTAATGGAGGATCCATGCGAACAGGAGGTTGGGGAGCGCGCGCTCGGCCTTCCCTCTCTCGCGCCGTCAGTGTCTCAATTTTCTCCCGGCGGAAGTAATGGAGCGCAACAGTCCCGACGACCCCGGAGGCGGCGGCCTCGGCGCCGCTTCTCCCTCCAAAATCGTGCAGTGTGACCCTGCGCACCCTGTGAAGGGCGACGCGGTGAGTTTCGGTGTATTCCGCGGCGGGAGAGCACGGTCGACCCGCAGACAAGCGCCTAAACGCGGCACGGCGCAATGGGGGCCCTGCCGCCCCCGCCACCCCTTCCACATCGGCCCTTTTCGGAGGAGGGGCCGCGCCGTGCGGGTCGGACGCCATACCAGGCGCGCCTAGGAAGGAGTGGTACTGGCCAAACGCGGACCGAGCCAGCGGGCGACGTGTGCGGCCCTGAATAATATCTCGCTCTTGGCGCCGCGCTCTGCTCTTCTCGGCCGCGGGCCGGGCCCCCCCTCACACACTCTCATCCATCCCCCACCCGCGCCCCCCGTATCTCGCACAGGCCGACGCCGCCCTCCCGCACCGCGACGGCGCCCACCACGTCGCCGCCTCCTCCGCCGGCACCGCCACCGCCGGCGGCAACGGCGGCGGCGGCGGCGGCGCCCGCGCCCGCACCCAGGCGCCGGCCGCGGCGCCTGGGCACGGAGGGTCGGGTGAGGGCAGCCCAGACCACGCCGACCCGCCCGCCGCGCTCGCGGCCGCGCCCCTGCCTCACCCACCTGCCTCCTGCGCCTCCGGCTTCCGGGCGTACGCGACGTCCGCCGCCGCTGCCGCTCACGCGGCGTGCGCGGCGGGGCAGCCGGTCGGGGGTGAGGCCAACTGCGGCCACTCGCACCACCACCACCACCACCACCACGCCCACCACCACGCCCACCACCGGGGCTCGGTCGTCGGCGCGGGCGCGGGCGCGGGCGACGGCGACGGCAACGCGTCCGGCGGGTCGGGCGGGGACGGGTCCGGCTCCGGCCGTGGCTCACACGGCGGCGGCGGCGGCAATGGCACCTGTGGCGCGGGCGCGGGCGGCCCCCGCACGGCCGCCCATCTCCACAAGGTGGGGTCAGCGGGCGGGTCGGGCGGCGGGAGCGGCGCGGCCGCGACGACGACCACCCACGCCGGCGGTAGCGGCGGCGGCGGCACGCGCGGCAGCCAGCCCACCGCGGGCGGCGACGGGTCGGGCGTGGCTGACCCCGCAGGCGGGCACGCGGCGGCCGCGGCGGCTGCCGCGACGGCTGCGGCCGCGGCCGCCGCCGCCTGGGGCGGCGCCATCCCGGGCGGCGCCCTGACGCCCGCCGCCCTGGGCGCCAACCCCGGTGGCGGCCGCCCCTTCCCGGGCGCCCTGTTCCCGTACGCCGTCCCCGGCGGCCCGGGCGAGGGTGGCGTCGGCGGCGTCGCCCCCCCTCCGCTGCCCCCACCCCCGCCCTTTTTCGGGGCGTCCGCGCCCGGCGCCGGCCCACCCACCTCCGGCGGCGGCGCTTCCGCCCCCGGCGCGGGCGGCTCTTTCACGGGCTCCGCCGACCCGGCGGCCGCCCTGGCGTTCCTCATGCACCAGCAGCAGCAGGCGGCCGCCGCCGCGGCCGCGCACGCGCACGCACTCATGCTCCAGCACTACCACGCGGCCGCGGCCGCGGCGGCGGCGGCGGCGGCTGGTGGCAAGCCCGGCGAGGGTGGCGGCGCAGCCGGCCAGGCCTGGGTGCCGCCGCCCGGCTGGCCGGCGGGCGCCCCGCCCGACCCGCCCCCGCCCGCCGCTCGCGCGCACTCGGCGCCTGGCGGGGGCGCCCCCACGCCCCTGCCGCCCTACCCGCCGCCGCCGCCGCCGCCCCACCTGGCCATGGCGGCCGCCTTCATGGGCGGCCCCTACGGCCCGCCGCCGCCCCACATTCTGGCGGCGATGATGGCGGCGGGCGGCGGGGTGCCGCCCGGCTTTGGGCTGCCCCCGCTCCCGCCCGGCCCGCCCGCACCCTCCTCCTCGGCCGTCGCGGGCGGCGGGTCGGGGTCGGGCTCCGACCCGGCCGTCGCCCCGCCGCCGGGCCGGCCGGCTCTGCCCCCGCACACCGGTGCGGGCGGCGGGTCCGGCGCCCCGCAGGCGTGGGCTGCAGGGGGGCCGCCGCCGCCCCCAGCTGGCATCGCCCCCGCCGCCCCCGGCGCCCGCCTCTCCCTGTCCCTGTCCGCGGGCGGCGGCGGCGCGGGCGGGGGCGCCTCCACCCCCGCCGACCGTCGCGCCGCCGCCCTGCACAAGTACCGGGCCAAGCGGGCGCGGGCCTGCTTCACCAAGCGCATCCGGTACGAATCCCGGAAGGCGCTCGCGGCCGCTCGCCCGCGCGTAAGGGGCCAGTTTGTGCGGCGCGACCCTGCGGCCGCGGCAGTGACAGACGGCGCGGCGGGTAGTGGGGGTGGGGGCGGTGGCGTTGATGCGGCTGGCGGCGCCTCCAAGCCCACCGCGTCCGGCGAGGAGTCGGACGACGAGGAGGAGGAGGAGGAGGAAGAGGAGGAGGAGGAGGAGGTTTCGGTGGACGTGGACGTGGACGTGGACGAGGAGGAGGCCGCCGGCGCGGCGGCCGACCCGCCGGCCGCGCCGTCCGCCCTGCCCGTCTCCCCGCCCCCGCGCGCCGGGCCGAACGCGTCCGCCCCCGCGGGCGGCGCCCTCCCCGACCCGGTGGCCGCCGCCGCCGCCGCCACCCGCAAGTGCGGCCGCGGCGCCGCCGCCCGGGCGGCCTCTCCCCTGGAGGGCGAGGGCTGGGCCGCCGACTCGCGGGGTGGCCCGCCGGGGCCGGGAGACGAGGAGGGCGACGATGGCGCGACGGGGCGGCGCCACCGGTCCCGCAGCGCGGGGCGCGGCGGTGGCGGCAGCGCGCTGGAGGAGGCGACCGTGGCCGCGGCCACGCCTGCCAGTGGTGGGCGGCGGTCCGCCCGTCGGGCGGGGGCCGAGGCGGCGCCGGCCGCCGTCGCGCCCAGCCCGCCCTCTGGCCGCCCACCCCGCCCGCGCCGGGCGGCTGGTGGGACGGCCGCCGCCGGCGGCGCCACGGCCACCGCCGCTGCCGTCAACGCGCGCCGGTCCGCCCGGGCGGCGGGCCACCACTCGTCTGACTCGGGCTCCAACTCGCCCACTGTGGCTGCTGGTGGTGGTGGTGGTGGTGGGCCGGCCGTGGCGGCGCCCGCGGCGGCGGCGACGCCGGCGGGCGGCGGGGCATGAACAGCGCGGCGCGACGCCGCCTGCCCCTCCATCTCTCCCCCTCCCCTGCGGTCTGACCGCGCGCGCGGCGCCCGTGCCCCCCCCTTTCCGGGGTGCTCTCGCACACACGATGACCTTTTTCCGTTTCGAAACCAGAAACCATGTTAGTTCTCTTCCTATTTCCTCTCCTGTTCCCGATTTTTGAGCTGGGGGTTCCCTGGCCTGGCTGCTATGACCCGCCTCCCGGTGCGTGTGGGTGTCGATGTGAAAGAGGGCGTGTAAACGACGCCTCTTTTTTTTTTACCTTACCGCGAAACGAGCAAGGGGCGAGGCGCCCTTCTTTCCTCTGCCTGCTCTCACACTCTCACTCACACTCACCGGGAGAGCCGTCTCTTTTCCTTTCCTTCCACGTTCCTTCTCACACTCTCACACTATGCAGCAGGCGCTCTCGGCTCGCCCGACCGCGGCCGCGGCCCGGCCAACCTCTCGCCGCGGCGTCCGGACCGGTGAGTGGCCGGTGTTCGAGCCCCGGCTAGGGATGGAGGCGGCCGCACGAAGCGAAGAAAGAAACAAAGCCGCCGGCGGCGGGCGTGCAGGGAATTGGCTGTGCAAAAGAGGCGGCGCGTCGCCACGCGCTCCGCCTCCTCCGCCCTCACACGACGTCCCTCTCTTGTGCGAGAGGCACGCCATGCGTGATGGGCGCGCGTGTGTGCGCAGGGACTGGACGTCCAGAGAGGGCGGTGGCACGCTGCTTCTATCTCGCCGTCACCGCCGGCTAGCCAGCGGAAGCAAGGGCGGGGCTCGGCATTCTCTTCTTTCTCCGACGCGCCGGGACGGGGCCTCTGGCCTACCCTCTCTCCCTTTCGCTGCTTGTGCAGAGTGAGCGAGAGGCTATGCGCCTGACCCTTGGCGTTGAATTTCGTGCCATACGCTCTCAGCACGCGCGCAAGTGTTGCAAAGGCGACAACTCCGGAAAACCAAAAAAACACTCACTCACGCTCTCTCCCTCTCTCCAGCCGCGACCGCCCCCTCCTCCACCGCCCAGCCCGCCCTGGACGTGACGGCCATGGCCCCCCTGGGCGACCGCCTCCTCATCCGCCCCCGCCCCAAGGCCACCCAGACCGCGGGCGGCGTCCTGCTGACCAGCGGCGCGACGGAGCAGCTGTCCGAGGCGGTCGTCGGCACCGTCCTGGCGGTGGGGTCCGGCGTCGAGGCCGGCGTGTCCGTCGGCGACGACGTCCTCTTCCTGAAATACTCCTCCGCGGACGTGGAGGTGCCAGACGGCGACATCTGCTTCGTGGCGGAGAAGTCGGTGCTGGCCAAGCTCAGCTGATGAGATGGAAGAGGAGGAGGAGGAGGAGGGAGGGTTTTTGTGATGAACACTCTTCCTTGTTTTCACCTGTCTGCCCCGCCACCACCCCCGTCACTCCCCACCAGCCCCGCCAGCCCCGGCGGCAGGAAGGAGGCCGCCAGACCCGCCGTCGCGGCCGGCGCCGTCGCTGCGGGCGAGACGCCGTAGCGGTACAGGGGCAGGTCGCAGGCCGCCGCAGGGCCGCGCGCCCAGGGGCTGGTCGGCCCACCACTACCCTCACCCTCCGCGCCACCGCCGCCGCTGCCGCCCGTCTCCTCCACCCGCACCGCGCCCGTGCCCGGGTCGTCGCCACGGGCGTGGCCCGTCGCCCAGGCCGTATACGCTTCCAGGAAAGGCGCCCCCACGCCCCAGGACGCCTTCACAAACATGGTCTCGAACGGGTGCAGCGCGAGCCCCGGGCCGTACGTCCCGTGCCGGGAGGGATGGGCGCAGGCGTTGCACCCCCAGTGCGCCGGGTCGGCCCAGTCGGTGCCGCGGGCGTAGCGGGCTTGGAGCGTGGCCAGACGGGCGCCGGCGGCCAGGAGGGTGGACGACAGGCCGTACTCGCCGCCGACAACGATGCCCGCCGCAGGGTCGGCGCACAGCTTGCAGGCACGGACGGCAAACACGCCCGCGCCCTCCGCGGTCGCCAGGCCGCCCGCGGACAGGGCGAACGCCCAGGACTCGGCGCGGGGGCCGGGCCCGCCCGCGTCCTCGGGGGGCAGGCAGGTCAGCGAGGCGGCCACCAGGGCGGCGGCGGCGGACGGTGGCGGCGCTTCGGCAGGCGGGAGGCAGGAGGAGGAGGTTGAGGGGGGGGGAGCATCCTCGCCCCCTTCCTCCTGGCCGCCCGCACACCCGTCCCGGGCGAGGCCGTCCGTGAAGGCCCGGCTCCAGTGCCAGCCGGCGGGGAGGTAGGCGGGCACAAAGGGCCCGCGCACGGATGAGTTGAGGAAGATGAAGAAGGCGTAGCCGAACCGGGCGGCGGCGGCGAGGGCGAGGGCGGGTGGTGGAGCAGCGGATGGAGGGGGGGCCGCCGCCCGCCGCCCGCCGCTCGCGTCCGCCGCCGCCCACGCCAGGCTGGCGTTGTGGGCCCCGAAGTCCATGCCCTCATTGGCGGCCCGGTGCAGGAGCGTCAGCCCCGTGCGCCCCCAGGCGGAGGTGATGAGGGCGGCTGACAGGGATGGCGGCAGGGGCAAGCGGGCCAGGCCGCGTGCGAGGCCGGCGCAGGGCGTGCAGGCCGGCCCCGAGACAGTGAGGATGGTGTCTGCCCGCCGCGCCTGCCCGCCGCCCCGAGCCTCCTCCCTGCCGCCGCCCGCCACGCCCGCCGCCCCGCCCTGGCCCAGGCCGGCCGCGATGAAGAAGGCCAGGTTGGCGGCCTGGGTGGCGTCCTTCTCGAAGTAGGCGTAAGAGATGAGGACGGGCGGGCGGGGTGCAGGGGGAGGAGAGGAAGAAGGGCGCGGGTCGGCGGCGGCGGCGGGGAGCTGGCCGGGCAGGCGCGCTGCGGCAGGCGGACCGCCTGCCGCCGCCCCTCCCCGCCCCTCGGCCGCCCCGCCCCACAGGCCCAGACCCTCGGACCCGGGGCCGCCGTCTGCCAGGCGGCGGGCGGGATGGGCCGACGACGCGGGCGGGGCGGTCGCGCCATTGCCCCGCCCGGCCACCAGCAGGAGGAGGGCGGCGAGCGCGAGCGCGCCGCCCGCCGCGCCGGCGGCTGCCCCTTTCGCTGCCGCCCGCCGCTCGGGCGTGGACCAGCGAGGAGGGGTCGAGGGCGAGGAGGAGCCTGGGTGAGAGCCGCCGCCGTCCCCGTTCAGCCAGGGATCGCCCAGGCCGCCGCCAGCGCCGGAGGGCGGGCGGGAGGAGGAGGCGGAGGAGGAAGGGAGTTCCGGGCCGTGCACGCCTGGGCGGGCGTGCAGCAGGGTGGCCCCCGCCGCGGACAGGGAGCCGCCCATGAGCAGTGAGTGACTGTAGGGGAGGGGAGGGGAGGACTCTCTCCCTATGTGTGTGCGTGCAGCGCGTGGGCGTGTGGGCGTGCGGGCGTGAGCTGTGCGCGGGGGAGAGACCACAGGGGAGAGAGAGGGCGTGGCGCGTAACTGAAAAAAGGAACACCTTTCGCGAGGTTTCGTGAGGTTTCTCAGTGCACTCCGTCGTGCGTCGTCGCGCGCAGAGCATTCTCTCTCCGCTGCGCGCGCGCCCCTCCCTCCCCCACTTCCGCCCTCCTGCACATGCAGCCCCCGCCACCCGGTGGTGGGTGGGCGCCCCCGCCACCCCCTGGCGGCTGGGCGCCCCCGCCACCCCCTGGCGGCTGGGCGCCCCCGCCCCCACCAGCAGCCCAGCAGCTGGCGGGTGACTTTGGCGGCGCGCCGCAGCAGCAACACGCGCACGCGCCGCCCCCGCCCGCGCCCTGGGGCGCACCGGTGCCGCCGACCGGGCCGCCACCCTACGAGGGCGCTGGCGACCCGCCACTTCCGCAGCAGCAGGCGGCCGGCTGGGGCCCGCCGCCTCCCCAGCAGGAGCAGCAGCCCTCCGCGCCGCCGCCGACGCTCGCGGCACCATCGGCCGCGCCAATGTCCGCCCAGTGGGGCGCGGCGCCCCAGGCCGCGCCGCCGCCGCAGGCGCCGCCCGCCCCGGCTGGCTGGGGCGGCGACGGCTGGGCCGGTCAGGAGGAGATGGCGGCACCGCCGCCGCCGCCTGCGGGCGCACCGGCCCCGCCGGCAGCGCCGCCCGCCTGGGGCCAGGCGGCCGCGCCCGCGGCGCCTGCGTGGGGAGCGCCCCCGCCGCCGCCGACTGCCGTGTGGGACGCGCTGGAGGAGGCGGCGGCGCCTGCGCCCCCCCCGCCGCCGCCGCCTCAGCCCGAGGCCGGCGGAGGGTGGGAGCAGCAGCAGCACCACCACCACCAGGCGGCGCCGCCGCCGCCACCGCCGCCGGCCGGCGAGTACTGGGCAGCCGCGCCTGATGCTGCTGCTCCCGCCGCTGCCGGCGGTGGTGAGTGGACTGGGAGCGAGGCCGAGGCGGCGGGCGCGCAGCCCCCGCCGCCGCAAGCCCCGGGCGGGTGGGGCGCGCCGCCCGCCGAGGTCTGGGCCGCGCCCGCGCCGCCGCCGCCGCCCCTGCCCACCGAGGACTGGGCACACAAGCAGCACACACCGCCCGCCGAGGGCTGGGCCGCGCCCGCGCCACCGCCGCCGCCCCTGCCCACCGAGGACTGGGCACACAAGCAGCGCACACCGCCCGCCGAGGGCTGGGCCGCGCCCGCTCGACCGCCGCCGCTGGAGCAGCAGGCGCCGCTCGCGCCGCCGCCGCCGGCCGCCGGGGAGCACCACCAGGCCCCGCCGCCCCCGCCGCCCCCCGCCATCGACCCCCTCGACGGCGGTGGCGAGTGGGCCGCGCCGCCGCCTACCCCCGCCGCCGACCCCTTCGAAGGCGGGGGCGAGTGGGGAGGCGGCACCAGCGGCGACGGCGGCGGGTGGGAGGGCGAGGCGGCGGCCATGGGCGACCTCCTCCCGCCGCCGCCGCCCCCTCCTCAACCCTCTGCGCCCGCGCCGCCGGTGGAGGCGGCCTCCTCCTTTGCGGCGGGCGCGCCCGTCGCCCCCGAGCCGGCCGCCATGTGGGGCGAGCAGGCGGCGGCGGCAGCGTACCCGGCGCCTCCTGCTGCTGCTGCTCCTGCCGCGCCGGCGGAGAGCGGGTGGACGGTGGGCGCGGGTGGCGCGGCCGCCGCGACGGCCGCCCCGACTGAGGAGACCGGGCCGCCGCTCCCGCCGCCGCCGCCGCCCAAGGCGCCCACCGCCTCCCACCTCGCTCCTCCTCCTCCCCGGGACAATGGATGGGGCGTGCCCCTCGCCACAGGGCCCGGCGACGCCGCGGCCGGCCCGGGCGGCGGCGGTGAGCAGGCACAGCCCCCCGCCCGCCCGCCCCCGCCACCCGGGCCGGGCCCCGACTGGGCACCCGCCCCGCCGCCGCCCGGGCCGCCCGCCGCCGCCGCCATCCTGCCCGCCTTCTCCTCCCTGCCCTCCTCCCCCGCCGCCGAGCGCCAGCTGGCCGCGGTAGGCGCGGAGGTGGACGCCCTGGCCGCACGCGCGGCCGAGGTGCGGCGGGGACTGGCGGACCTGGCGGGGGCGCGCGCGGCGGCGGCGGCGGCCGCGGCGGCGGGCACCAACCCTGCCCCGCCGTCCCACCCGGGTGCTCCCCCGCTGCCGACGGACGTGGCCGGCCTGGCGGGCGAGCTGGCCGCGCTGCGGGGCGCGCAACAGTACGCGGCTGCCCTACAGGACCTGGTCGCCCTGGCCCGCCACCTGGACCGCCACGCCCGGGCCGTGGAGCGGGCGGTCGGCGGCGGCGGTGGAGGCAGCAGCGTCGGCGAGGGCGGGAGCGGGGCGCCCGCCGCCCCCCCGGCGTCCTCCGCCGCTGTCCTGGACGCGGCGGGCGAGGCGGTCGCGGCGGCCGCCATGGCGGCGGCCGCGTGCGAGGCGGCGGCCACCCTGCCCTCGACGGGCGTGCCGGCGGCCCTGACCGCGCACGCGGCGGCAGCGCTGGCCCGCACCCGGGCCGCCACGGACCGGCTGACCGCCGCCCTGCGGGCCGCCCTGGGCCGGGCCGCCGCGGCCGCGGGCTGGCCGCCGCCCTTTGTGTCCGCCTCTGGCGCCGCCGCGGGCGGCCCCCTCCCCGCCTGGGCCGGCTGGGAGGAGCACCCCGCGTCCGGCGATGAGGCCTGCCGCCTGGTGGCCGCCCTGGTCGCCCTGCAGCGGGCCGTCACGCCGGGCCGGTTCGCCCGGGCGGGCGTGGTGGCGGAGGGCGAGGAGGAGGAGGAGGAGGGCGCTGGCCCGCCGACCGGCGCGCCGCCCGCCGCCGCCCCGGCCCTCCTTGAAGGCCCCCCCCTCTGGTGGGCGGCCGAGCTGGCCGCCCCGCTGGGCGCCCGCCTGGCCGCCCTGTTCACCCCCGCCGGCGCGCCCGCGGACGCGCCTGACAAACCGGAGTGGCTGTTCGCGGCCGCCCTGCGCGCCGCCACGGCCGCCGCGGCGGGCGCGGCCCCCCTGCAGCCGGGGCTGGACGCGCACGGCCTCAGCGCCGCGTATGGGGCGGGCTTCGAGGCCGCGCGCGCGGTGCGGGCCGCCCTGGCGGAGGCCGTCCTGGCGCCCCACGTCCTGCCCCGCCTGGCGGCTCTGGCGGCTCCGCCGCTCTGGCTCCACTTTGCGGCCGAGGCGGCCGCCTTTGAGCGCGCCCTGGCGCCGGTGCGCGGCCTGACGGGCGGGGGCGGGGGCGCCGAGGCCGCCCCGCCGGGCACGCCCGAGCCCTGGCCGCCGGGTTCCTGCCTGGCCCTCGTCTGCTCGCACCCCGCCTGGCGGGATGGCTGGTGGGGCGCGGAGCGGGACCGGGCGATCTCCGAAGTGGACGCCGCCCTGGACGCGCCGGGCGCGTGGGAGCCCGCGGCCAGCCCGGGCACGCGCGCGGACGAGGACGCGCTGGTCGCGGCGGGCGGGTGGGGCGGGCCGGGGGGGGGTGGAGACGCGCCCTCCACTCCCTCCACCCGCGCCTGCCAGGCCGAGTTCTGGCCACCCGCCGCTTTCCCCGCCCTCCTGGCTGCCCTGTCCGGCGCCGCCTCCCGGGTCGGCTGGCTGGACGGCCGGTCCACGCGGCGGGCGTACGTGGCGGCCGTGCCCCGGGCGGTCCTGGCGCACACGCGCGGCCGCTGGGCGCGCGACGCGGCGGCCGCGGCAGAGTACCGGGACCTCGCCTCGCCCGCCTGGGCGCCCCGGGTGGGGGCCCTCGTCTGCGGCGCCCGCTGTCTGGAGCACGCCCTGCGCGAGGCGGCCTGGCCCCTGGTCCTACTGGACGAGGGGACGACGGCGAGCAGCAGCGGCAGCCACCCGCCGCCGCCTCACCACCACGCCCACCACCCGTCGGTCCTCGCGGCTGAGGCCGACGCGGCCGGCGCGTTTGCGCGCAAGTGGGCGCTCCGCCTGGCCCGGGCCGCCTCCGACGCGTTCATTGCCGCGGCGGGACCCTACCGCCGGGCCGCATCCGTGCGGGGCGGCGCGTTCCTGCTGCCTCCCGGCACGCCCCCGCCCGCCGGCCCCTCCCCGGCCCTGCTCCCCGCCCTGCACGCGTTTGGCGCCGCGCTCGACACGCTCGCGGGCGCCCTCGACGCGGTGGCTTTCCGGGACGCCTGGCGGGCCGCCGCGGGCGGCGCCGTCCGCTTCCTGTTCAACGACATCGCGACGGAAGGCGCCTTCACGCCCGCGGGCGGCGCCCAGTTCGCCGCGGACGTGGCCGCCCTGGGCTCCGTCCTGGGCGGGGTGGGCGGCAGCGAGGGCGCGACGACCGCGCGGCCGGGCGCGCACGTGCGCGAAGCCGCGGAAGCGGCGGCCCTGCTGGCCGAGGCGGACGGCGGGCGGGTGGCCGCTGCGACCGCCGCGGCGGCGGCTGGGGCGGGCGGCGGCGGCGTGGAGGCCCTGCGCGAGCTGGGGATCACCCGCCTGACGCCGGAGCAGGTCGGGGCGGTGCTCGCGCGGCGGGGTTGAGAAGGAAGAGCGGAGAGGGGAGGAGGAGAATGAGACAGGGGGGAGTTGAGAGAGGAGTTTGTGTGATGATGCTCTCTGTGAAAACAAACGCACACTGCACATTCACGCGGGACTCGCCGCCGCCGCCTCCACCGCCGTGCCCGCCGGCAGAGACGGCAGGACGACCACGCCGCCGCCGCCGCCGCGGCCGCTGGCACGCCCCTCCGCCGCCGCCGAGGCCTTGCGCGCCGCCCGCCACGCGGCGCGCGCCGCGATGGCCGCCCGGTCGGGCGCCAGGCCCGCCGCCACGGCCGCGGCCGCCGCGGCGGCCAGGGCGGCCTCACGCTTTGCCCGGACCCGCCCCGCGGTGGTCATTTCGGCGTCGCGGGCCCGCTCCTCGGCGGCAGCGGCATCAGCGGGGGGGCCGCCGCCGCCGCCGCCCACCTCCCTCCTGGTCCGTGAGCCCGGGCGCCTCCTCCAAGGCACCGACGCGTCAGCGTGCGCAGCAGGCGCAGCAGAACCAGCAGCACCACCACCAGCAGCAGCAGCAGCAGCACCACCACCAGCAGCAGCAGCAGCAGGCGCAGCAGCAGCAGCAGCCTCGGCGACCTCAGCCTCCGCCTTCTTCCGGCCCTGCCCGCTCCGGCTCCCGCTCCCGGCCCCGCTGCGTGCGCGTGCCCTCCCCGCAGCACCGACCGCCTCCAGCCCCGCGTCCAGCAGCTGGATGATGCGCGACGCCTCCTCGCCCGCCAGCCCTAGGTCTGGGAAGCGGCCCTCGCCCGAGAAGCGGCGGGCCAGCCACATATAGAGGGAGACGATGGAGTGCGCGTCCTCCGCGTCCTTCATGGCCGCGGCTGTGGAGATGGCGGGCACGCTGCCCGACCCCCGCCCCCCGCCGCCGCCGGGCAGCAGGGCCGCGTGCCCGCCGCCCGCCAGGGGCACGGTCCCGCCCGCCGCGTACGCGGCCGCAAAGGCGACCAGCGCGCCCGCGGACCGCTTGTCCCGGGGCGAGGCGGGCGCCGCGCAGAAGAGGAAGCGATCCCGCAGGGACAGGCCGGGCACCGACTCGAGCAGGGCGGCCGCTTCGAGGACGGACGTCTGCTGCGCGAAAAAGTAGCGCCCATCCAGGCGGGCTTCTCCCGCCGCCCGCGCCAGGATCTCGGCCAGGGGCGCGCCCGGGTGGCGGCCCGCGTACGCCTCCAACTGGTCCAGCTCCGGGAACAGGGCGGCGGCGGGCGTGTCGGCGGTGGTGGTGGGGACGGACAGGGCCGCCGTGAGGGCGGGCAGGTCGCCAGGGGCCAGCGTCGTGGCCAGGCCCTCGGGCCAGGGCGAGGACCGCCGCCCCGCCCGGCCCGCGATCTGTTTCAAGGCGGGCGGCGGGATGGGGGCGCGGGAGGCACGGGAGGGGCGGCCCCGCCCCCGGCGGGCGCCCTCCTCGGGCGCCAGGCCGGCGGGGAGAGGGTGGGAGGAGGTCGAGGCCGCGGCAGCGACAGCAGCCGCGGCGGCGGCAGCCACCCCTCCACCACCCCGGATCGCGCCCGTCGGCTTGGTGAGCCCCGCGAAGACGACCCGGCGAATGTTGAGGTTGAGCCCCATGCCCACCGCGTCCGAGGCGACCAGGACGTCGGCTCCACCGCCGGGTTCATTGAACAGGCGGGCCTGGGCCCGCCGGGTCTCTGGAGGCAAAGCCCCGTAAATGACGGCTGCCCGCAGCCCGGTCGCCGCCTCCAGGCGCGCGCGCGCCGCATAAATGTCGGCCCGGCTGAAGGCGACCACGCAGTCACCCGGCTGGACGTCCGCCAGGCCGTTTGGCAGGCCCGCCGTGTCCAGGCGCAAGGGCCTGAAGCGGCGGTAGGTGCGCACCTCGAACGCGTCGCCGCAGTCGGCCGCGATGGCGGCGACCAGGCCCATCGCGGTCGCGTCGCCGCACACGTGCACCTCATCCGCGGCCAGGCCGTGCAGGGCCCGCGTCCAGGCCCACCCCCGCCCCGGGTCGCCGATCAGTTGGATCTCATCAATGACGGCGACGGCGACGCGGGCGGAGGAGGAGGAAGAGGGGGTGGGAGAAGTGGGCGAGGCGGGCGCGTCGGCGGCCTCGCCCGCCGTGCCCGCCCCATACCCCACGTCCGCCATTTCCACCGTGCAGGCCGTGTGGCGGGCGCCCGGCACGTCCCGGGCCTCCTGGCCCGTGACCAGGCGGGTGGGCACCCCGCGCGCGTTGAGCTCGTCCCACACTTCGACGGCCAGGAGGCGGAGGGGGCCGCAGTAGACGCCCGACGGCGCGGCGCTCAGCGCGGCCAGCGCGGCGTGCGTCTTGCCGGAGTTGGTGGGGCCGGCGTGGTAGATGATTTTGCGGGTCAGGGACCGGGCCAAGGGATGCCAGGTGTGCGGGGCCCGCATGTCCAGGGCCTGGACCACGTCCCGGTAGGCGGCGATGCGGCGGGCGTAGGCGGCGAGGCAGTGCGAGGCAAAGAGCGGGAAGAGGGGGTCGACCGCGGCGAAGGGGGCGGGGGCGGTGGAGGCACCGCGGCCGCCCTCCGAGACCAGGGACACCAGGCAGGCCGCCGTCGGCCCCCCTCCCGCCACAGCGTCTGCCACCAGGGCGCCAAAGGAGGCGGCCGCCGTGTCGAACAGGGAGGCGTTCACGTACAGCGCCAGGGCAGCGTCCCGGGTGGAAGGGGAGGTGGCGAAGCGGGCCAGGTGGGCGGACACGAGGGCGGACGAAGGCGCAGGGTCAGCGAGCGTGCTGCTTCTGGTGTTCCGGAAGGTTTCGGCGGCCGCCAGGAGGTCACCGTAGGCGAGGGCGGCCGGCGCGGCGACGGGCAGGGGCGGGGCCGCGGGGCGGGTTGAGAACTGACGACGCCGAGTTGAGGTGGACACAAGGAGGGCCGACGGCGACGACGACGCGCCCAGCCCCCTTTCACCCACCCTCCCACTGGTGGAGGCCATTGCTGCCGCGCAACAGGACCGGGCGGCGGCGAGAATGGGCGACGGTGGAGCGCTGGTGGCCGCGCGTCGCAGTGCAGCGACCGTCGCCGCGGCGGCGGCCGTCGTCGTCGGGCCGCACGCATGCCGTGCGGCGCTTGCAGCCGCCGCGGATGCGGCGGCGCGGTGCCACAACAGCAAGGCGGGCTTGCGGGCCATGGTGTATCGCAGGACCTCTGTCGCTGTAGCGGAGTTGACGCGACTACACGGCCCCCACGCAAAGAGAAAATGAGACAAGAAGCGGCTCTTCAGAGTCCGACGTTCACACCTAGCCAATTGCGAGCCAATTGCGCTGTCCTCACACCCCCGCCCGGCCGCCGCCATGCCCATGCCCGCTACCCTCGCCCCGCTGCGGGCAACTAGGCCAACAGGCGCCACACCGGCTCGCCCCGTCCGCCTGACGCCGCGCCCAGCCCGTGCGTGCCGCGACTGCGTGTCCGCGGCCGTCGCCACCGCCGAGCGGGCGCTGCCCGCTCCCCACACCCTTCTTCTTCGCCGGTTCTCGCCCGCCCTGGCCGCCGTGGGCCCGGCCGGGGGCGGCCCGCCGCTGCCGGACGAAGATGATGACGACGGTGCACCTTCCTCCTCCTCCTCCACCGACCCCATGCAGCCCGCGGCCGGCGACGCCCCCCCCTTAGCCGCCGCCCTGGCCGCCCTGCGCCTGTACAAGGCTGCCATCTCGCCCCTGCTGCCCCCCTCCTGCCGTTTTCTGCCCACCTGCTCTGAGTACGCGGCCCGGGCCTACCGGGAGTTCGGCATCGGGAAAGGCACGGTCTTGACGGCGTGGCGGCTGGCCCGGTGCAACCCGCTGGGCGGGCGGGGGTGGGACCCGCCGACGTGGCCGCCGCCGGGGTTCCGGGCTGGGGAGTGAGGAAATGGAGAGGATGGAGAGAGTGAGAGAGAGGGCACGAGAGAGGGGGAGACAATGTACGTTCTCATTTGTGTGTGAGTGTAGATGCTGAAGAGGAAGAAAAAGATGTAGCACAATGCAGGGAAGGTGAGCGTGCGTGTCAGCATGTGTGATGTGCACGGGCGCGGGAGGGCGAGAAAGAGGGGAAGGTCTGGTGACGGCACGCAGACAGCAAATCGCTGACAAAAAGGAGCGCGCTCCTTGGGGGGGCGACCCGAACGCCCACGCACCACGCACACGCGCTCCTCTCACTCTCTAGCCCCATGGCGTTCAGCCAGGAGCACGCGCACGGCGGCGACGACGGCCCGGCGGAGCTGAGGCTCCTGGTCAGCAACCGGCGTCGTCGCACCGGGGCAGTGACGGCCGCCCCACCAGCCCTCCGCGCCCTCCTGCCGGGCCTCCGCGCCGACCAGGACTGGTCGGCCGCCACCGTGACGCTGGTGGGCGACCGGGTCGGGACCGGCCCCGGCAACCGCCGCACCTTTGACGTCGCCCTAACCCGGTCGCCCGGTGGCGGCGTCTCCCTAGCCGGCCCAGGGTGGGACGCGCTCGAGGCTGCCCTCTCTCTCAGCCCGGGCGACGCCCTGCGCCTGCGCCCGGCGCCCGGCCGCGGCCCCTGGGCCCTGCGCTTCAAGGTGGCACGCGGCCCGGATCGGGCAGAGGCGACGCAGCAGGCGCAGCCGCACCAGTGCCAGGAGGCGTCGCCGCCGCCTTCCGCGCGAGTCCACCTCGTCCCAGTCAGCGCTGGCAACCGGTCCTGGATCCCCCTGCCGCGGGCGCTAGCGGCGGACCTGCTGGCCGGCGTGGCGCCCGCCAACAGGACGCACCCGGACCCCGAACACCCCGACGCGGGGTGGGGCGCCCTCCTGGTGACCGGCCGGCCCTGGCGCGCGCGGTTCGTGTGCTACCAGGAGGGCCGCATGCTGCGCCTGATCGGGCTGAGCGGCCTGACCAGCCACCTGTCGCTGAAGGACGGCGACAGCATGGAGTTTTGGCGCGGGGGTGAAGGCGGTGAGGGCGTCCCGCTGCCGCCGGGCGCGGCCTGGGCGATGCACGCGCGCGTCGTGCGGGGCCGGGCGGCGGCGGGGGGGGGGGGGAGCCCGACAGGCACGGCGGCGGCGGGCGGGGGCAAGAAGGCCGAGGCGACGCCGGCCGCGCGGCCGCCGCCCCGGCCTTCACCCCGGCCTGCCGCCAAGCGGACCCGGGAGGTGGAGGAGAACGAGGCGGCGGCGGTCGCCGCGGTCGCCACGCCGCCCCAGGCCGCGCCCTCCTCGCGCAACCCGCACGCAGCGACCGCCGCGGGCGCCGACCGGGGCACGGTGCGGGTCCACTTCCCCAGCCAGGCCGCCCTGCGGGAGCCCCACCTCTTCCCGCGCACCCTGGCTGCGCTGGGCGGCCTGGTCGAGGATCTTCGCCCCCTGGAGGTGCGGAGCCCGGGCCGGCCCGGCCGGCCCAGCCCGCCGCCCCGGGACGGGTGCACCGTCTGGCACGCGCCCCTGCTCCTACTCGAGTCGGCGCGGCGGGGTGACGGCACCGGCGGCACCGGCGGCGCCGCTGCGGCCTCGACCGCCCTGTCCTCCCGCCGGTCCTGGGCCATCTCCCTGCGCGTGCGCCGGGACGGGGCCGGGCGGGCGGTGCACGCTCAGATGGGGCGTGGGTGGTCGGGGGCGGTGGCCGCGATGGGGCTGCGCGTGGGGGATGCTGTCCTGCTCAAGCGGGCGCCCGGCGTGGGCGGGGGCGGTGGCGACAGGCGGCGCCTGGTGCTGCGGGTGCGACAGGTCCCCGGCGGGGCGGGTGGCGCGCGGCCGCCGGCCGCGTCGCCGGCGGCGGCGCCACGCCCGCCGCACCCTCAGCACTCGCGCCTGCCGGCCGCGCCGCGGCCGCCGCCCTTTGTGGCTTGGAGTGGGCGGCGGAGGTGACGCCGATGTGTGTGTGTGAGTGTTTGCATGCTATGCTTGTTTTGCTGTGTGCCTGGGCACCGGCCAGTGCGTGCAAACCCTAAGCCCAGGGCCAGGGGCGGAGCGTCCCTCCATTTCTCTCTCCACCAACCCCCAACCCTCCTCCTCCCACCGACCGACTTTTGTCATGGCCCCGCCTCCTCCCCCTCCTCCGCCGCCCCCCACCCTCCTCACCCCGCACACCCTGGACGCCATCATCATCGGCGCGGGGCTGGGTGGCGTCGCCGCGGCGGCCGCCCTGCTAAAGGCGGGCGCCCGGGACGTGCTGGTCCTGGAAAAGGGCGCCTCCCCGGGCGGCGTGTGGCGGGACGCTGACTACCCGGGCGCCCGCTGCGACGTCCCGTCCGCGCTCTACTCCTACTCCCCGGCCTCCGGCCTGACCCCGCCGGGATGGACCTGGTCACAGACCTACGGCAGCCGGGACGAGATCCTGGGCTACGTGCGGGCGGCGGCGGCCGGGGCGGGCGTGGCGCAGCGGGTGCGGGTCCGGTGCGCCGTGACGCGAGCGGCCTTTGAGCCGGGGACGGGCACGTGGGCCGTCGCCTGGGCCGACCGGTCCGGGGCGGGTGGGCCGGGCGGGGGTGGCGACGGCGATGCCGCCAACGCGGCCGCGGACCTGGATTTTCGCACGGACGCGGCGGGCGCGGCGGCGCGGGCCGGGGATGAGCGGGCCGCGGGTGCCCCTTCAGGCGGCCGAGGGCCCCATTCCTTGGCACCCCCCGCCCGCCTGTTCACAGCGCGCGCGCGCGTCGTCTTCGCCGCGACCGGCCTCCTGGGCACGCCGGCCTACCCGATGGGCATCGCCGGCCTGCTGGGCCCGGACCGGGTCTTCACCGGCCCCGTCTTCCACTCGGCCCGCTGGGACTGGGCGGCCCCGCTGGGCGGCAAGCGGGTGGTGGTGGTCGGCGCGGGCGCGTCGGCCGCCCAGGTCGTGCCCGCCCTGGCCGACCCGGCCCGCGGCCTGCGCTCCCTGACCCTGTGCCTGCGGTCGCCGCCCACCGTCATCGCCAAGGGCAACTCCAAGCTGGTGGGGTGGGCGGGGCGGGCCGCGCGCGCCCGCCTGCCCGGCCTGGCGAGCCGGGCGGCCCGGGCGGCTGAGTGGGCAAAGGCCGAGGTGCGGGGCTGGGCCATTCACGGCGGCGCGGCCGCGGCGGGGCCCCTCGGCCGGGCGGCGGCGTCCCTGGCGGCCAAGGGGGCGGCCGCCATCGCGGCCGGCCACCGGGCGGCCGCCCTGAAGGGCGCCCCGCCCTCCACGGTGGCCGCCCTGACGCCCCGCCACCCGCTGGGCTGCAAGCGCGTCCTGCTGTCCGACACATTCCTGGCCACGCTCTCGCGCACGGGCGGCGGGCCGGGGACGGGGCCGGCCGTGGGCGTCGAGACCGGCACCCTGGTCTCCGCCTCCGCTGCCGCCCTGCACCTGGCGGACGGGCGGGCCATTCCGGCGGACGTGGTCGTCCTGTGCACGGGCTACGTGGCGCCCGCCTGGCTGGCGGGCGTGGAGGTGGTGGGGCGGGGCGGGGTCAGCCTGGCCCAGGCCTGGAAGGGGGCGGGGCGCGCTTCAGCCTACTGTGGCACGGCCGTGCCCGGCTTCCCCAACTTCTTCCTCCTGGGCGGGCCCGGGTCGGGGACGGCCAACCACTCCGCCCTGGCCTTCATGGAGGCCCAGATAGACCAGGCGGTGCGGGCGCTGGGCCTGCTGGGGCTGTGGGACGAGGAGGAGGGTGGGGGTGGGGGCGGGGGGG
>Ga0114918_10001283_pt1 | contig 22438 bp, 21 predicted proteins | sample LantaG_FD_87015 | JGI IMG/M metagenome (GOLD analysis project Ga0114918, IMG submission 87015) | Deep subsurface microbial communities from Baltic Sea to uncover new lineages of life (NeLLi) - Landsort_02402 metaG | ecosystem: Environmental > Aquatic > Marine > Oceanic > Sediment | place... | reverse complement strand
GACTTTAAGCTCGGTAAATATGGCAAATTAATTAACCAGGCAGCTGTCTCTGCACAACTTCGCAATGTGATGATTTATGGGAGCTTACCGGAAGTTTTTATAGAAGAAGACAAGAAAAGAAAAAAGATGATTTTAAAAAATTATATCAATAGTCTACTTTTTAAAGATATATTTGAAATTGAAGGAATTAGAAATCCCAGTGTATTTATAAAATTATTAAAATTATTAGCACTTCAGATCAGTAGTGAGATAAATCCTAATGAACTTGCACAAAAGTTAGAAATAAGCAGAAAAACTGTTTTGGAATATATAAGATTGTATGAAAAATTTCAAATTATTTATAGATTAAATTCATATAGCAATAATCCAAGACGAGAAATAACAAAAGGATTTAAAATTTACTTTGCAGATTTAGGAATTAGAAATGCTGTAATCGATAATTTTATACTAACCGAAAATCGTAGCGACACAGGATCCTTGTTCGAGAATTTGGTTATGAATGTTTCCATGCAAAATATCGAATACTTCAAACTTTCATATCAGATGTATTTTTGGAGAACATTTACTAAGGCCGAAGTTGATTTAGTGCTGGTTGATACAGACTTAGGCGAGTTGATACCAATTGAGATCAAATATAGTAAAACCAAAAAACCTTCCCGAAGCTTTTTTGGTATTTATGAGGATAAGATTAAACAACAATATTGCATCAATAAAGATAATCTATGGAAGTTTACATAAACTATATTTTTGATCACTTTTATCCTCTTTAAGCCTGAAGAAACAGTAAAGCTTGGAGATAGTGGCAAAAAGTACAAAGATTCAGACTATATCGTAAATGTAGAAAACTTAAAAGAAGAGCAGGGTCTGGTGAACCTTTATACGATGGTTTAAAACCATGGGACTTGCTGGAGGAAAGAGAAGAAAATAGCGATTGGCTGGGGAGAGAGAGGATTTGTATTTTATTTTTTTTTCATTATAATAAATAACCTGTAGCTGAGATAGGTATTTAGTTTGGTTTGATTAGGCGTTTAATATTATTTTATAGTTGCCGCAGCTTGTTGTTGGAACTAATGCAGTGCAGGTTGGTAAATATTATAGATTTAAAATGTAAACTGAAGGTTGTAAGGAGTATTTTATTTGAGTTACAAGGTAAAAAATTTAGAAAGGATAGACGGGGATAAGGTAAAGTTAAATTTAGAGATTGCAAACAGTTATCTTAGAAAATCTGTCAATAAAGCATATAAAGATATATCAAATAAAGCGAAGATCCCTGGTTTTAGAAAAGGTAAGATCCCAAACCAGATAATAGATTTAAACTTTGGGAAAAAATATGTACTTAGTGAAGCTGCGAGCATATCAATTTCTGAATTGTATCCTGAAATAATAATGAGTGAAGACATAAAGCCTATTGATCATCCTAAAATAAATATTACCCAGCTGGAAGAGGACTTGCCTCTGGGGTTTGAAGTTGTGGTAGATGTGGAACCGCAACCAAAACTTCCCACATACAAGGGAATCAAAGCAGCGGGTTTATCTACAGAAGTCACAGATGAAGAAGTTGAAAAGCAGGTTACCAATATTAGAAATAAATTTGCATCACTTGAGCCTGTCGAAGATGATAAGCTGGCAGTGAAAGGTGACTATGTTACCATAGACTTTACCGGGAAAATAGACGGGAAAGAGTTTGAAGGCGGAAGTGCAGAGGATTATGTACTGGAAATAGGTTCCAATACCTTATTTAAGGAATTTGAAGATACCCTTGTTGGAATGAAAAAAGGCGATAAAAAAAGTATTACGATTACATTGCCTGATAATATAGAAAACAGGGAATTAACCGGCAAGCAAGCAGATTTTGATATAGCAATCAAGGAAATTAAGCGCAAAGTGCTGCCGGAGGTAGATGAAGATTTTCTAAAAAATATGGGTGACTATAAAGACATAGATGAATTTAAAAGTTATATTGAGGGTAAGCTAAGTGAGCAGAAAAAGATTGCCAGGAGGAACAGGATAATAGAAGATGTGTTTAAGTACCTTGTGGAGAATACAAAAATAGATATACCGCCTGCAATGATAAAAAATAGGTTAAATATAATCAGGGATGGATTTGAAAAAAGGCTGAATGAACAGAAAGTAAGCAAAAAAAACTATTTGAAAGCTTTAAATATCACTGAAGATAAATTTGATGAAGAAATCAAGAAAAGGGCCGTTGATGAAATAAAGGAATATATTATAATTGAAGCGCTGGAAAAAGCAGAAAAAAATAACATAGAGCCTACGGAAGATGAAATTAAAAAAGAGAAAGAAAATATTTTAAGCGAATATAAAAAAGAAGAAGATAAAAATAAAATAAAAGAATTTATAGAGAGTGAAGATGGTAAGAAAAATTTAATTGGATCCATTAGAAGAAGAAAAATAATTGATTTTTTGATTAAAAATGCAAAAATTGTTGAGGAAGAAAAAAATGATACCGGTGAAGATAAAAAGAAGAAATTATTGCTACCAGGGAATAATAAGCCGGATGTAAAAAATTCAGATAAAAAATTATGGACTCCAAGTAAAAAAAATGAGAAAGAGTGATGGTGAATATGAGCGGTTATCTAATTCCTATGGTAATTGAGCAGACTGACAGAGGAGAAAGATCCTTTGATATTTATTCCCGGCTGCTAAAAGAGAGAATTATTTTTTTAGGGCAGTCAATAGATGATAATGTAGCAAATGTAATTATGGCCCAGATGCTGCATCTGGAGGCTGAAGACCCCGAAAAAGATATACATCTGTATATAAATTGCCCGGGCGGAGTTATAACGTCTACTTTTGCAATTTATGACACAATGAAGTTTATAAGGTCTTCGGTTTCTACTATTTGCATTGGACAGGCTGCAAGTGCTGCTGCAGTACTGCTTTTATCCGGAGAAAGTGGTAAGAGATTTGCGCTTCCAAACGCAAGGGTTCTACTGCACCAGCCTTCAGGCGGAGTTTCAGGCACTACAATGGATGTTGAAATTCATACAAAGGAAATGGTCAGAATGAGAAAGCTGCTAAATGAAATAATTGCTGAACACACAGGGCAGAGTTTTAAAAAAGTGGCAAAGGATACAGAGAGAGATTTTATTATGAGTGCACAGGAGGCTAAAGATTACGGAATAATAGATGAAGTAATTTATAAGAAATAATGCAGCCAGATAAAATCTTAAAAATATTAGGAATTTTAAAAAATAAAATTATATAAAAGGAGTATGTGTAAATTTGACTCAAAATGATGAAAAAAGAAATAATTTTTTGAAATGTTCTTTTTGCGGGAAATCCCAGAAGCAGGTGAAAAAACTTATAGCAGGACCGGGGATTTATATCTGTGATGAATGTGTTGAATTGTGCAACGAGATAATAGATGAAGAGCTAAAGGAAGAGAAAGAAGTAGATTTTAAGGATCTGCCGCGGCCAAGCGAGATTTATTCAGTGCTGAACGACTATGTTATAGGCCAGGAGATGGCAAAAAAGATACTTTCAGTGGCAGTATATAATCACTACAAAAGAGTAAAATATGAAGATGTATTAAGCAGTGATGATGTTGAAATTCAAAAAAGCAATATCCTGCTTCTCGGACCTACCGGCTGTGGAAAAACTCTTTTGGCACAAACACTTGCAAGGATACTAAATGTTCCATTTTGTATTACAGATGCGACGGCACTTACTGAGGCAGGATATGTTGGCGAAGATGTTGAGAACATACTGCTCAGATTAATACAAGCAGCAGATTTTGATATAAAAAAAGCTGAAACTGGTATTGTATACATAGATGAGATAGACAAGGTGAGCCGTAAATCTGAAAATCCTTCTATTACAAGGGATGTGTCTGGTGAAGGCGTACAGCAGGCCCTTCTTAAAATCCTGGAAGGAACTGATGCTAATGTTCCTCCACATGGTGGAAGGAAGCATCCGCATCAGGATTTTATTCAAATCAATACTACCAATATTTTGTTTATTTGCGGAGGTTCATTCGGGGGACTTGAAAAAATAATTGAAAAAAGAATAAATAAAAACAGCGTAGGTTTTATATCTGACAGAATTCCGAACAAAGTGGAAAAATGTGATTTGCTTTTACCGCAGGTTATGCCGGAAGATTTGCTTAAATATGGATTAATTCCAGAATTCATAGGAAGGCTTCCCGTAGCAGGCACTCTTTCAAGCCTGACTAAGGATGACCTGGTTAGAATTTTAACAGAACCAAAGAATTCTCTTGTTAAGCAATACAAAAAGATGTTTAGCCTGGATAATGTAGATTTAATATTTGAAGAAGATGCTTTAAAAACTATTGCACATTTAGCTCAGAAGAGAGGGACTGGTGCGAGAGGTTTAAGATCGATTATGGAAGAAACCATGTTGAACATCATGTTTGAAATACCCAATCGCAAAAACATAAAAAAATGTGTTATAACAAAAGAAATGGTAGAAAAAAAGACAGAGTCTTCCCTGGTTTTCAGTTCTGAAAGTGAAGATCTTCTAAAAGATAAAAAGAAATTAGCCTGAAATGCGCGGTGAAATAAAAAATAAGTACAATCCTCTGGATTTCGAAAAGGACATTTACTCATTCTGGTTGAAAAAGAAATATTTTCACGATGATGTTGATTTCTCTAAAGTACCATTTAGCATGGTAATCCCTCCCCCGAATGTTACCGGGTATTTACATATTGGGCATGCCTTAAACAATACTCTTCAGGATGTAATGGTCAGATATATGAGAATGAAGGGTTTTAATACTACATGGATACCCGGGACTGATCATGCCGGGATAGCTACTCAAAATGTTGTAGAGAGAGAGCTTGAAAAAAGTGGTACAAATAGATTTAAGCTTGGCAGGGAAAAATTTGTAGAAAATGTGTGGCAGTGGAAAGAAAAATACGGCAGCAGGATTAAGTCACAACTTGAGTTTTTAGGGTGCTCCTGTGATTGGGACCGCGAGAGATTTACATTAGACGAAAACTATAGCCGTGCAGTAACCAGAGAATTTGTTTCTTTGTACAATGATGGGCTCATTTACAGGGGAAATTATATGATAAATTGGTGCCCAAGATGCAGGACCGCTATTTCAGATATTGAGGTGGAACATGCAGAAAAAAGCGGAAGCCTGTGGGATATAAAGTACCCTTTGATAGACATTGAAAGCGGCAAGCCCAGCAGCAGCGAATATATAATTGTTTCTACGACAAGACCCGAAACAATGCTCGGGGATACTGCTGTAGCAATAAATCCTAAAGACAGGCGGTACAAAAGATATAAAGGCAGATTAGTTTTTCTCCCTCTTACTGACAGAAAAATACCGATAGTTGAAAATGATTTTGTGGATATGGATTTTGGCACAGGTGCCGTTAAGGTTACTCCTGCTCATGACCCCAATGATTTTGAGATTGGCAAGAGGCATGGATTAAAAGAGATAAACATAATGAACGAAGATGCTAGCTTAAACTCTAATGCTGGCAAATATGCCGGACTTGATAGATACAAAGCAAGGGAAAAAGTTTTAGAAGATTTAAGGGAGCAGGGCTATCTGGCTGGTAAAAGGGACCACAAATCTTCAGTTGGCTTTTGTTCAAGGTGCAGTACCGTAGTTGAGCCAAGAATTTCCATGCAATGGTTTGTTTCAATGAAAAAATTAGCAAATCCAGCTATTGCTGCGGTAAGAGAAGGCAGGGTAAAAATAAAACCCAAAAAATGGGAAAAGATATATTTTAGCTGGATGGAAAATATAAGAGATTGGTGCATTTCACGGCAGCTCTGGTGGGGGCACAGAATCCCTGTGTGGTATTGTAAGAGTTGCAGCGAGATAATGGTAAGTGAAAGCACACCTAACGAGTGTTCCAATTGCGGCAGCAATAACTTGGAACAGGACAGCGATGTTCTTGATACATGGTTTAGCTCATGCCTCTGGCCCTTTGCTGTTATGGGATGGCCCGATGAGACGGATGAGCTAAAACATTTCTTTCCGACAAGCTTACTAATAACGGGTCATGATATTGTTTTTTTCTGGGTAGCAAGGATGATTATGATGAGCCTGTATTTTACTAGAGATATTCCATTTAAGGAAGTATTTATAAATCCATTGGTAAGTGATCCCAAGGGACGCAAGATGAGCAAATCCAAGGGTAATGTTGTGGATCCAGTGGAGATAATCAATAAGTATGGCGCTGATGTCTTACGATTTACATTAACCTCACTGGCTACTCCCGGAAAAAATTTGCTTTTAGGGGAAGAAAGAATAGCTGGAATGAGAAATTTTGCAAATAAGCTATGGAACGCGTCTAAATTTGTAATTTCCAACACAGAATGTGCAGGCGACATTAAAAATATTGATATGGAAGACCTTAGCTTGAATATATGGGACAGGTGGATTTTAAGCAGGTTAAACGGCACAATAAAAGGAGTAGAAAAATATTTAAAAAAATATAATTTTTCTTTTGCCTCAAGGCTCTTGTATGATTTTTTCTGGGGCGAATATTGCGACTGGTACCTTGAAACTACTAAAAGCAGGATTTACCTGTCAAAAGATGATAAAGAGAAAAAAACTGCCTGTTATGTGTTGTGGACCGTGCTTGAAAAATATCTAAGGCTCCTCCATCCTTTCATGCCGATGGTAACTGAAAAAATATGGCAAAATATTTGCAGTGATGGAGAGAGCATAATGATAAGCAAATTTCCTGAATTTGACGGGAGCCAGACAGATGAGGAAGCAGAAGAAAAGATAAAGGTTCTTTTTGATGTAATTGGTGAAATCAGAAAGATAAGATCCGAGCTTAAAATAAATCCTTCCAGCAAAGTTAAGGTTAGTCTTGTAACTAAAGATAAAATTAAGGAAGATATATTAGAAGAAAATAAAGCATATATTCACAATTTGGCTAAGGTAGGCAGTCTGGAATTTAAAAATAGTCTGGACCAGAAGGGGTATGTTAAAGCCACAAAAGGCGATGTAGACATATATATTTATATACTGGATGTTGTTGACATAGAGCTGGAGATCAGCAGAATTACCGGTGAGATTAAAAAAGTAAAAATTGATGCAGAAAAAAGCAGCAAGAAGATTTCAAACAAGGATTTTTTAAAAAAAGCGCCGGAAGAAATTGTAAACAAAGAAAAAGAAAAACTGGCTCAATTCACTAAAGTTATTAAAGTATTGGATGAGCAGTTGGAAAAAATTAAAAATATAAGAAAATAAAATAGGCAGGAATAAAAGCGAAAGAAAGTGAAATACGAGCAGGTATGCAGATACTTAGATAATTGTCTTATATTCGGCATAAAGCCGGATCTTGCAAGAATAAGGAAAGTTCTTGACCTTCTTGGCAATCCCCATAAAAAATATGATTTTATTCATGTAGTCGGCACAAATGGCAAAACTTCTACAACTATAATGGCAGCTTCTATATTGTACAAGCATGGTAAAAAATGCGGATATTATATTTCTCCACATATAGATAGTTACACAGAGAGAATGTGGATTTCTGGCAAAGAAGTGTCAGAAGATAGATTTACAAAGTTATTTGGAGACATATACCCATGTGCCGAAGAAGTCAATAGAATGGATTTAGGCGGGCATTTGACACAATTTGAAATACTTACTGCTATGGCATTTAAACTTGGGGAAGAGGAAAAGCTGGATGTAATGGTACTTGAGGCTGGAATGGGCGGAAGATGGGACGCAACCAATGTTGCAGAATCAAAAGTAGTCGGGCTGACAGGTGTAAGTTTGGAGCATACAAAGATATTGGGAAGCACCATAGAAAAAATTGCCCTGGAAAAAGTCGAGGTTATAAAGAATAAAGCTCTTGTTGCGACATTAAGCAGGGACAGGAAGGTTTTAGACGTTATTGAAAAAAAGGTTAGGGACTCTTTTTCTAAACTTTTTGTCTTCGGAGATGATTTTTGCGTACTGAATATAAATAAAGGAGATGTATGTGGCGGGAACCTGGATGTCAGGGGAACCAGGGCGGTATATAAAAATTTAAAATTGCCTCTGCTTGGAGAATATCAGAAATTTAATTTGTCTCTGGCTTTAACTATGGCAGAGCTTTATCTCGGTATATATGGGGAAAAGGTGAATGAAAAATTGTTAAAAGAAAGCATGCTTTCTTTTAAAATTAAGGGAAGATTTGAAATACTAAAGAAAAATCCATTGGTGATAGCAGATGCATCTCATAATCCTGAAGGTATAAAAAATTTAGTGAAAAATATAAGTGGTTATTTTGGCAAAAGAAGAAAAATAATTATTTTTGCGGTGCTCAGGGATAAGGATTACAGGAAAATGATTTCCTACATCCTTGGTATAAGTGATATATTGATTTTAACATCCAGCTTAAATAGTAGAAGTCTGGATATCGGTAAGCTGCAAAATGAGGTTTTAAAGATAAAAAATCTGAGGGGAGAAAAGAAAAAAAGCGTGCCATCAAGCATATACAGTGTGGACAATATCGAAAATTCTTTAAATTTCGCTTTAAACTTTTCTAAAAGTAATGATATTATATGCATTACTGGTTCCATAACTAATTTGGAAAATTTAGGCAGTATGATTTACTAAATAGTATAATTGTAGCCTAAAGTGAAAAATAAAATTAAAATTTGGGGGTTTTATGGATTTATTTGAGTATATAAATAAGATTTTAGAATTTTTTAGACTTCCAATCTGGAGGAATCTTATATATGCATCTATCTTCTTTTTAATAATTATCTGGCTGTCTTTTGTTTATTGGACTTACAGGGATGCAAAGCTAAGAAATTCAGCACCATTTTTCTGGGCATTTGTTGTACTGGCATTAAATTTTTTAGGTTTAATATTATATTTAATACTCAGGCCCCCGGAATTTATAGATGACATAATTGAAAGGGACATGGAAATTAAAAGGATGGAGATGCTTCTAAATTCCAAACAAACTAAGTGCCCTGCTTGCGGCAATGGAGCAAAGGAAGATTATCTTGTGTGTCCTTACTGCAGGAAAAAATTAAAAAACTCATGTACAAAATGTGGAAAACCACTGAACCTAAACTGGAAGGTTTGTCCGTATTGCAAAACTACTCAGTAGCAGAGCGGCTGGAGGCTGGCGGCGGATGCAATAGTTTACGGCAATAAATAAAATAGTAACTTTGACAGTAGAGAGATGAGAATATATGGAAAAAAGTTTGGTAATAATAAAGCCGGATGCTGTGAGAAAAAAAATCATTGGAGAAATAATAACACGGTTTGAAAAAGAAGATTTGACTATAGAGAAATTAAAAATGGCCAGGATAGATAGAAAACTGGCATGCGAGCACTACTGTGAGCATAAAGATAAAAATTTCTTTGAAAGTCTGATAAAATATATTACATCTGATAGAACAGTTATTATGGTGGTAAGCGGCAAAGATGCCATTAAGAAAGTCAGGTCTATTATTGGTCCTACGGATTCAAAGAAAGCTGAAAAAGGTACAATCAGGGGGGACTTTGGTACAGATATAACTATAAATGTGATTCATGGCTCTGATTCAGTAAAAAGTTCCAACAGGGAAATAAAATTATTTTTTGGACAAAATTAGTTTAGCCAAGCATTAATTTGAGTAATTAGCAAAGAGTTAAGAAAAATAGTAGTTAGATTAGGAAATTTTTAATTAAGAATATTTTTTAAGGTGGAAAAATGTTTAGAAAAAGGGGTAAGGTAGTTTTTTTCATAGTTTTGCTGGGAGGAATTTTAGGAGCTGTGCTGGGACATGTATTGTCAGATACAATTCCAATACTGGATAAAGGGTTAAAGATTGGCACTGATTCTTTGAGTCTCAACTTATACCTGTTTGATATAAGCTTCAGCGTTCATGCAAACATTACGCTGTGCGCAATAATAGGAATATTGCTGGGATTTTTACTTGCTGATATTGGAAGGAGAAAATAAAAAAATATAAACTTACTGCACTGATTTGATTATAAATTTTTACCGTGGTTAAGGAGTTTTTAATGTTTGAATTTTTTCTAAACGTGATAGGTAGAGATATGGGGATAGATCTCGGGACCGTAAGTACATTAATATATGTTAAGGGCAGGGGCATAGTTCTTGAGGAGCCTTCAATAGTAGCTATTGATAATAATAGTAAAAGGGTAATTGCGGTTGGACATGAAGCTAAAAGGATGGTTGGAAGAACACCGGGGAACATAGTTGCAATAAAGCCGCTTAAAGATGGGGTAATTGCAGATTTTGAAACTACTGAAAAAATGCTCAGATATTTTATTCAGAAAGTTCACAAAAATGTGTCATTTGCGAGGCCAAGAATTGTTATTTGTGTTCCATCCGGCATTACTCCTGTTGAAAGAAAGGCGGTTATTGAAGCTGCTGAGCAGGCAGGTGCAAGAGCGGCTTATATTATTGAAGAACCGCTTGCTGCTGCAATAGGCGCAGGGCTTCCTATTAATGAGCCGGTAGGGAGCATGGTAGTGGATATAGGCGGCGGAACTTCTGAGGTGGCAATTACATCTTTGGGCGGCATAGTAGTAAGCAAGTCTCTTAGGATTGGCGGCAACGAGATGGATGAGGCAATAATTTATTATTTGAAAAAGGAAAATAATTTACTTGTAGGGGAAAGAACTGCTGAAAAGATAAAAATGGAAATTGGGTCTGCATTTCCTCTGGAGAATGAGTCAAAAATGGAAGTAAATGGAAGGGATTTGGTGACCGGGCTTCCGAAAACAATTATTGTTACAAGTCAGCAAGTAAGGAAAGCTCTTGAAAAGACGGTAAGCGACATAGTGGATGCAGTTATAGATGTGTTGGACGATACGCCTCCGGAGCTGTCTTCAGATATTTTAAAAAATGGAATAGTGTTAGCAGGCGGTGGTTCATTGCTTAAGGGCCTTGCAGAGAGGGTTGGGAGAGAAACTCATTGCCAGGTTTGTATGGCTGATGAACCAATTGCCAGCGTGGCTATCGGAGCCGGCAGATGTGTAGAAGATTTTACAGCACTAAAGAAATATCTTAAATATTCCAAGCAATAGACACTGTATTTTTATCTTTTGTTATATCTCTTATTTTTAGTTTCACCCATGGGAAAAAATTTTAAAAACCTTATTGTCCTGGCCATAATAATTGTTTTATGTCTGGTAATTATTACTGTTAGCTTTAAGGAATCTGATTTAATTAAAAAGGTAAAAGTAAAAACCCTTGATTTTTTCAAGCCTGTCCAGGAAAAATTTTTTTTATTTTTCCACCCTGTAGCAAACTTTATAAATTCAACCAGGGATTATTTTAATTTAAGGGAAAAAATAAAAATCCTGGAAAAAGAAAATTCAAACCTTAGGAAAGATTATAGCGAAAATATTAATCTTAAAATTGAAAATAATGCTTTAAGGGAGCTTTTAGGCGTACAATTAAGAAAAGATTATGAAACTGAACTTGCCAAGGTGATTGGTTTCAGCAGGGGTGAACTGCAATCTGAGATTACCTTAAATAAAGGCACAAATGATGGGGTTTTGGAAGGAATGGGTGTAGTAAGCGAGGACGGGCTTGTAGGAATAATAATATTAAGTGCCAGCAGCAGCTGCAGGGTAAAACTTATCAATGATCCGCGAAGCAGTATCGGGGCACGGATACTTTCATCGAGGGTATTGGGAATGGTAGAAGGCGGCAATGATAAAAAGATTTACTTAAATTATATTCCTAAAGAAGAAATAGTATTCAAAGGCGATGTAATTATTACATCTGAATATGGCAAACTTCTGCCATCAGAAATTCTTATAGGAAGAATAAAAAGTACCGCCGGGAGCACAGGGAGCCCTTACAAGGAAATAGAAATAGAACCATTTGTAGATTTTAAAGAGCTGGAGTATGTCTTAATCATAAAAGGATAAGACAATTTTCTTAATTAATTATGAAATTAACATATAAAGTCCTGCATTTTTTTATACTGGCAGCTTGCCTTGTTTTGCAAATAGCATTTGTTGAAAATTTAAAGCTGTTTTCAATGAATTTTGATTTGGTTCTGGTAACAGTAATTGCTATTTCTTTAATGGACGGGGCAATATTCGGAGCTTTTTGTGGGTTTACAGCGGGCATACTGCTTGACTTAATGTTGGGAGGCGGTATTGTTGGCATAAGTGCTTTTGCATATGCTATTGGTGCCTTTATTGCCAGTAAACTTATTGAGGCTGGATTCAGGCAAAGGATTTTGAGCTTTGCATTTATAATTTTTTTGGTTACAGAAATAAATCTTATATTGGTTAGTGTGATTCATTATTTATTTAATTTTAATATTGCAATAGCTGAATTAGGATTAGAATTATTAGTTAAACCTGTTTGTAATATTATTTTGATGTTTGTTATTTTCCCACTTATAAGAATTGGTATGCACAGGGAGTATGTAATTGGATTCCATAATAAAGAAAAGACTTAGAGTAGTTATTTATTTGTTTTTAGCTTTAATGGCAATTTTTATTTTAAGGCTTTACTTTTTGCAGGTAATTAGCGGCAGCCTATACGCAGAAGAAGCCTCGGAAAGTATTATCAGGACGAGAACAGTTCTTGCGCCCCGCGGTAATATTTATGACAAAAATGGGAAACTTTTGGTTAAAAGCATACCTGTACTGGCAGTTGCAGTTGACCCCCGTGTTTTGCTGCAACATGAGGATGTAATTAAGATTCTAAGTGAAAAACTTAATATTCCTTATAAAGATATAGTTAAAAAATTACAAAACAGCAATATACCATATCTTGACAGGGTTATTCTGAAAGAAAATATTGATTATGGTTTAATGATATATTTAAAAGAAAATAGCAACATGCTCCCTGGAGTTGAAGTGATAGATATTTTTAGCAGAGAGTATAGCTATGGTTCGTTAGCTTCGCACATACTTGGATATACAGGAGAGATAGATGAAGACAAGCTTAAGATGAAGAAATATAGTGCGGGTTATGAGGGTGGTGATCAAATTGGGCTGACCGGGATAGAAGCAGTTTATGAAAATGTGCTAAAGGGAGTAAAAGGGGAAATAATATATGAAGTAGATCCCATGGGCAGGCCTGTAAGGATAATAGAAGAAACTAATTACACTGCAGGCAATGACCTGTATCTGACAATAGATATTGAACTGCAAAAAAAAGTGGAAGAAATTTTACATGAATCTGTCGTGGAGATTAGACAGAATAAACTTCCCAGGTCTGATGAATATTATAAGGTGACTGGCGGAGCTGTTATAGTGCTTGGGGCCAAAACAGGAGAGGTTCTGGCTATGGCAAGTTACCCAACTTTTAATCCAGAATTATTTGTAGGGGGGATAAGGATTTCTGATTGGAATTACTTAAATAATCCTGACAACAATTATCCTTTAAACAACAGAGCCATGATGTCTTTTGCTCCTGGTTCAGCTTTTAAAGTCATTCCTGCTTATGCAGGACTTTCTGAAAATATAATCAGCGAGTACAGCAAAATTAATTGTGGCGGTGTATGGTATAGATTAGGGGAAGACTTTCCTAAATGGTGCTGGAAAAAGTCTGGACATGGAAGTGTTGATATTAGGAGTGGTATTAAGAATTCCTGTGATATTTGTTTTTATGAAATAGGGTACGGACTTTTTCTAAAACTTCAAAATATAGAAGAACTGCTTCAAAAATATGCGAGAATTTTTGGGTTTGGAACTAAAACAGGAATTGACCTTCCTTATGAAGACGGGGGATTGGTCCCGGACAGGCAGTGGAAAAAAGAATATTTTAAGAGTCAGGTGGAGCATTCGGTATGGTTTCCTGGTGACACCATTAACATGGTAATAGGTCAGGGATATTTACTTACAACTCCGCTTCAGACAGCGCAGGCTTACTCTATTTTAGCTAACAGGGGAGTGAAATGTACTCCTCATGTTGTAAGTGAGGCAAGAGATGAAAGCGGGGAAATATCAATTGATTTAAGAAGAAATGAGTGTGAAAATTTAAATTTAAACAGCAACTTCATGGATATAATAGAAGATGGGCTTTGCCTTGCCGTAAGCCAGGGGACAGCCTTATATGCTTTTCGGAATTTTCCCTTAGATGAGATTCCAATAGCCGGGAAGACAGGAACATCTGAGGTAGTAGGGAAACAGGACTATGCATGGTTTGCAAGCTATGGGCCTGCTGGAAATCCGGAATATGTAGTCGTGGTAATGCTGGAAGAGGCAGGTTCAGGCGGCAATGTAGCAGCGCCTGTTGCTGAGAAAATATATAGATATCTGTTTAATCTTAATTAAAATGATAAAAATGAGAAGAAGCAATAAAGAACTGGATAGTTTGGAAAAGGAAAAGACAAGGGTAAAATTTGATTTTATATTATTTTTCTCTGTTTTGCTGGTATCCCTGTTTGGTGTTCTTATGATCTACAGCGCTACAAGGTTTAGTATGCCGGGAGAAGTAAATGACCCATTGTATTATTTAAAAAAGCAGGCGCTGTGGCTGGCAGCAAGCGTAGTGTTTTTATTGCTGATTCAATTTATAAATTACAAAAGCATAAAAAAATATTGGTGGGTGGTATTTGCAGGAATTATTGCTTCTCTTGTATTGGTACTGTTTTTAGGATTTGAAGTTCATGGATCAAAGAGCTGGATGGACTTAAAGTTTTTTTCAGTACAGCCTTCGGAGATTTCTAAAATATTTATGGTTATAGTAATATCTGCTATTTTATCAAAACAGAAAACAGAGAAAAAAAATAAAGTTGGATTTAAAAAGGTATTTTTTTCACTGGTGGTTTTATCTGTGTGCACGGTTCTTGTTGCAATGGAACCTGATTTAGGCACATCTTTAATATATTATTTAACATATGTAGGGATGCTTTTTATATCAGGCGCCAGCATTTTATATTTTTTAGGAATTATAGCTGTGACTGCTGGCGGAGTATTGCTGGGGTTGAAGGTAAATTTAATAAAGGAGTATCAGTTAGACAGGATACTTGTATTTATAAAACCGGGTGTCCAGAAAGAAGGTGCGGGGTATAATTTATTCCAGTCCAAACTGGCTATAGGGTCAGGAGAGTTATTTGGTAAAGGACTATTTTTAGGGAAACAAACAAACCTTAACTATGTTCCTGAGCACCATACAGATTTTATTTTTTCAGTGATTGGAGAAGAGCTTGGGTTTGTGGGAGCCTTGATTGTGATAGTATTGCTTGCAGTAATTGTATGGCGGTGTTTTTATATATCACTTAATGCAAGTGATAGTTTTGGCTCGTTGGCCAGTGGTGGAATTGGATTTATGATACTCTCGCAGATGGTTATAAATATAGGGATGACAATAGGTATAATGCCAATTATTGGTATTCCTCTACCATTCCTAAGCTACGGAGGCTCAAATCTTTTAAGTGTTTTTGTGGGGATAGGCCTTGTAGAAAATATATATAGAAGAAGAGAAATAAGAAAAGATTACGAGATAGCCTATCAGGAATTTGATTAGACATAGGGCTGGCATTAAGTTATGGAAAAAATAAAAACTCTAAAATTTAGTGAACTTGAGAACTTGCTTGAAGGTATTCAAAAACCGGGAAGATATGTTAATCATGAGGTTGGTACCAAAAGCAAAGATATAAGCAAGATTGCTGATTTTTCAAGCATGGTTTTTATAGCCCTCATTTTTCCTGATATATATGAAATAGGGATGCCAAATCTTGGTCTGCCGATTTTATATGAAATTATAAACAAAACAAAGTATTTTTCAGCCGAAAGAGTTTTTTCTCCGTGGACAGATTTTGAGAAAAAACTGAGGGACAGCAAAGTAAAGTTGTTTTCTCTTGAGAGCAGGATTTTTTTGGATTGTTTTGATGTTCTTGGCTTTAGCGCACAGCATGAGATGCTTTATACAAATATTTTAAACATAATTGATATGAGCGGGCTGAAAATACATTCAAAAGAAAGGGAGGGGAGGCTTCCGCTGGTTTGTGCAGGAGGCCCAGCTGTAGTTAATCCCCAGCCTCTATCTAAATTTATGGACTTTATGGTAATCGGGGATGGGGAAGAACTGACTGTTAAGATTTTAGAAAAAGTTAAAACATATAAAAAGAGCAGCAAGGACAAGCTCTGGTTTTTAAAAGAAATAAGCAAACTTGATGGAGTGTATGTCCCGGGTCTTTATAAATTTTATTATTTTAAGGATGGCAGGATCAGCGATATTAAACCATTTTTGAGAGTAAAAAAAGAGACTGTTAAGGATTTAAACAAGTTTGATATTGTTTTAAACCCGGTTATACCAAATATTAAACCTGTGCATGATAGATTTGTTATTGAAATTATGAGGGGATGCAGCAGAGGGTGCAGGTTCTGTCAGGCCGGGATCATTTACAGGCCAGTGAGGCAGAGAAATGTAAATTCTCTGATAGAGCACAGTATCTGCGGCATAAAAAATACAGGGTATGATGAAATCTCATTTATGTCGCTATCCACTGCTGACTATAAGGATATTGGCTGTTTGCTGGAAGGTGTTGCGGGTTTTATGAATCTAAACAAAATATCTGTTTCACTTCCTTCGCTCAGGGTAGATAGTTTTAACCTTCATTTAGCTAAACTCATCAGAAGTGGAAGAAGAACAGGGCTAACTTTTGCTCCAGAAGCTGGAAGCCAGAGAATGAGAGATATTATCAATAAAAATATCAGCGAAGAAGAAATGATTGATTGTATAAAAGTAGCTTTTAAAAATGGCTGGGAGAAAATTAAATTATATTTTATGATAGGATTTCCTTTTGAGGAAGACGAGGATATAGAGCAAATAGTGCTGCTTATAAAAAAAATAACAGACACTGCCAAAGGCATATTGCCTAAACGAAACTTCAGGAGATTTAAAATAAATGTAAGCATAAATGCTTTTTGCCCAAAACCATTTACCCCGTTCCAATGGGTGGGGCAGGATAGTACTGACAATCTGGTGGAGAAGTTTAATTATATTGTAAAAAATGTTCCAAAAAAGTTTGTTCAAATCAGCTGGTCCAATCCACAAGCAAGTAAAATAGAAAGCGCTCTGTCTAAAGGGGATTCCAGTGTTGGGGATGCCATAGAAAAAGCCTGGAGGAAGGGTGCAAAATTTGATAACTGGACAGATATGTTTAGTTATCAAATTTGGGAGGAAGCATTTAAAGAGTCAGGATTGGATATGAATTTTTTTGCAACACGGGAAATTCTTCCTGATGAAATTCTTCCATGGGACATTATAGACATAGGGACAAGCAAGAAATTTTTATTTAACGAATATGAAAAATCAAGAAAATTCAGCCGGGTGCAAAATAAGATTTAAGTTTTATAAAAAAGATGAGCACAGATACCTGTCTCATCTTGATATTGTAAATATTATTACAAGAGCTTTAAGAAGGGCCGGGATAAAAACAAAATACAGTTGTGGGTACAGGCCCAAGCCTAAAATTAATTTTAGCAACCCCACTCCTTTAGGAGTAGACAGTTTTGCTGAATACTGCGATGTTATTGTTTTAGAAGATATTGAAGAATGCGAGTTTTTAAGTGCAGTTAACTTGCAGCTAGTGCCGCAAATGATGATTACCCGGGCAAAAAAGATAGACATAAAATCAGCAAGCCTCTCAAGGGATATATCTGTATGTTTGTACTGTTTTGAGCTTGATGTTTCCGGCAGCACAGTAAATTTTATCAATGAATTTACCGAAAGCGTGAAAAATAATATTAAAAACAAATCTGATTTTTCCAGCTCTATTTTTGACCTGATGGTTAAAACTAGCAATGAAGATATTATTTTTGTAAAATTGTATGGATATGTTAAAATTTTTAAGAACTTAAATAATGAAATATTTAAATTTAATAATTTTTTGGAATTTTTCCAGAATTGGATAAAAAAATATAATATAATAAATATTAGTTACATAAAAAAAGAAGAGCTATATATTTTTAAAGACAATACTTTAAAAACGCCTATGGAAATAATTTAATAAATTTAATTAAATTAGTAATCATGGCAGCAACAAAGAAGGAGACTGGTAAAAAATTGAGTAAAGAAATGTTGATAAGCTCGGATAGGTATGAAACCCGGGTTGCTATTATGGAATCAAAAAAAGTTACCCATCTGTATTTTGACAGAAAACATGGCAGGTCGATAGTGGGCAATATATATTTGGGAAAAGTAAAAAATGTTCTCCCAAGCCTTGATGCAGCTTTTGTGGATATTGGCGAAAGCAGAAATGCTTTTCTGTATAAAAATGAAGTTGCTTATGATGTTGATATTGAAGACAGGGAAGAAATTCCACATAAAATACAACATATTCTAAAGCCAAACCAAATGATTCTGGCGCAGGTGACCAAGGATCCAATGAAGGGTAAGGGCGCAAGACTTACAACTTTTATTTCAATTCCGGGGAGGTATTTAGTTCTAGCGCCATTTAATAATGGAATCGGAGTTTCCAGAAAATTAAAAAAAGACGAAAGAGAAGAATTGAGAAAGTTGGCAGAAGAAATAAGGTGTGAAAGTTGCGGAGTAATTGTAAGAACTGCTGCCAGAGAAGCAAATAGCGTAATGCTAAAAAAAGATTTAAGACAGCTTATAAAAATATGGAAAACTGTTAAGAAAAAAGAATCTGCGCTAAGTACACCGGGGCTTATTTATGAGGAGTGTTCAATTGTTGTAAAATTATTGAGAGATATATTTACAGAAGATTTCAGCGCTATATATGTTAATAAAAAAGGAATTAAAAAGGACATTGCCACGTATTTTAACGGGATTGGTGTTAAATTTAACAATATAATTGTCCATCATGGTAAAAAAGATTTGTTTGAAGAGTTTAGCATAAATGAAGCTGTAGAAAGTGCATTAGAGAGAAAAATATGGCTGAAGTCAGGAGGTTTTATAGTAATAGATTATGGAGAGGCCCTGACTTCTATAGACGTAAATACAGGAAAGTATACTTCTGGCAAGAACCCGGCTGTTACTATATTTAGAACCAATCTTGAAGCTGCAGAAGTTGTAGCCGAACAATTGAGATTGCGTGATATAGGCGGAATAATTGTTGTTGACTTTATAGATATGGAAAGCGAAGGAGATAGATTAAAAATTTTAAAAAGATTCAAACAATGCCTGGAAGAGGATAAAACCAAGACGGAGGTTTTGCCATTTTCTAAGCTGGGACTTGTGGAAATGACCAGAAAAAATGTTTCAGATGGAATTTTAGGGACAATGTGCAAGGTTTGTCCAAGCTGTGGCGGAAGCGGCCATGTTAAATCAGAAGAATCTGTTATGCTGGAAATTGAAAGAAATATCAGAGAACTTGCAAGAGAAAGAAGAGCAGCAGCATTTTTAATAAAGCTTAATTACAGCATTGCTTCTATGATAATCGGTCATGGAGGGAGGAATTTAAAACATCTAAGAATGACAACTAAAAAATATATTATTATTAAAGGCGATAAAGATATTCCAATAGATTCATTCATAGTAGTGGCAGAAGGCTCGGTAAGAGAAGTCCAGGAAGCCAGCGACAGCTTAAATTAGTTTTTAAATTTTGGCAAAAAGAGAATGATATTTGTGGTTGCAGCATAAAAAGCTTTGGCCAGCTGACCTGTTGCCTGTAAAAATCAAACGGAAGCTAATTGACAGTATGCTGCAAAATGTGCTAATATTCCAACTTGTAATTCAGTGATAAAGTTTAGATGGCCTATTTGCATAAAGGAGAAGTATTGTAAAGATATAAGGAGGATAAAAATTTACGCGATAATTTTAAGCGGAGGGAAACAGTATAAAGTTGAAGAAGGCAGTGAAATGGTTGTAGGTAGAGTTGAAGGCAAAGAAGGAGACAAAATAACTATCTCAGATGTTAATCTGGTGTGTAATGGTGAAAAGATAGAGATTGGAAAACCAATATTAAACAATGTAGTTGTAGAGGCTGAGATTAAGAAGCATCTGAAGGGAGATAAGGTAGTTTCCTTTAAATATAAGCCAAAAAAGAGGTATAGAAGAAAAGTTGGCAATAGACAACTGCTTACATTGCTGCATTTTGATAAAATAAGTATAAAATAAGGGGGTGTTCTTATGTCCAGCAAAAAAGGTCTTGGAAGCTCAAGAAACGGAAGAGATAGTAACCCTAAATTTTTAGGTATAAAAAGCTCAGGCGGCCAGAGCGTAAAAGCTGGCAGTATTATTGTGAGACAAAGGGGAACAAAGTTTAAACCAGGAAATGGTGTAGGGATGGGCAGAGATTTTACTCTTTTTGCTAAAAGGGATGGAAAAGTTGAGTTTGTAAAAAACAGTAGAAACGGTAAAGTAGTAAACATGATTTAGTTTATTTATAAGCACAGCTACTACGAGATTTGCGCTGGATTTTTAGAAAGTATACGCTGTACGTATTTCAATCTAGATTTATTTTAGTAATCCATAGAATATAGTTATATTTTATGGATTACTTTTATATTAAAAAAATTTTCTTATTTTAATGAAACCAAAAAAAAATAAAATTTTAGTTTTTTCCTTCTTTCGATTATTTATAACAGGAGTTTCCTGCACTTTAATAGGGCCGCTCATACCAATAATTTCAAGGGATTTAAATGTTGGCCTGGATTATATGGGCTCCGTATTATCGCTAAGTGTTTTTGGAATATTGATTACTTCACTTGTTACCGGTAACCTGATAGAAGTCTTTGGCTACAAGAGGATAATTCTCTTGGGATCACTTTTAAATATTTTTGGTTGTTTGGGGCTTTGTTTTTCTTATCGTTATATTATTTTTTTGGCAGCATATTTTTTGCTGAGCGCTGGGGCAGGTATAATAGTTCTCAGTGTTTTTTCTCTTGTTGGAAACCACCACACTGGCAGGAAAACCGGCAGTTTAATAAAAGTAGTAGTTGGAAATTCGCTGTCTATTGTTGTTGCACCTCTGCTTGTGAGCGCTGTGCTATATACTGACTCAAGCTGGCGTTTTTTTTATATTTATATTTCTGTTGCACAAATAATTCTTCTAGCCTGGTTACTTTTATTAAAGATACCAAAGAGTATAAAGGTTAAAAGAAATCTGAAGTCTCTTTTTAGTATTAATAAAAAGATATCATCCAACCCATATTTTTTGTTATTTTGCATCATAGTGTTTGTACATGCTGCAATTATGAATACTTTTTTTTCGTGGTTTACCACATATTTTTCCAATCTCAATATTGATATAAATACGAGCTCCTTATTCTTAGCATTTTATGGACTGGCAGCTGTAACTGGAATGTTCATTAAAAATAAAATAGTAAAGCATGTTAAAGAAAAAAGAGTGCTGCTGTTTAGTGCTATTATCTCTTTTGCAGCGCTGGTAGGAGTATTTTTCAGCAGTGATTTAATTTTAAAAAACATTTTAATTTTTTTGTTTGGAGCCGGTATAGCCGGCAATTTCACAATTACGTACTCTATTAGCACTGATCTGCATCCTGGATATACTAATTTCACCTCGGGTTTTTTAATGGCTTCTGCAAATCTTGGTGTAATTATTTTTCAATATTTGGGGGGCTATTTCTCCGAACATTTCTCAAAGAATAGCGTTATGTATATGGACATTCTATTATTATTTGTTTTTTTTATATTTGTACTGATATTAAATGTGGGCAAAAAGTTTCCCGGTGTTTCCGCTATCATTAGAAATAATTATAAGAGGATTGACAATTAATACACACCAGTTATACTTACTAATGGTGAGTGTAAAATGAGTTCAAAAAGAATTAATATAACTATCCCGGAAGAAAATTTAAAAGAGATAAATAAATTCTGCTCTGAAGAAAAAATGAGCAAAAGCCAGTTAATCAGGGAAGCAGCATCACAATATATTGCCGGCATAAAGGAACTGAAGGAAAAAGAACAAAAGAGAAGGGATGTTGAGTGGGCGATAAAGATGCAGGACAAAATTCGAGCCAAAAGTAAATATTTTCCTTCTGGAAAGAGTGCTGTAGAAATAATAAGAGAGTATAGGGACTCTAGATAAAAGAGTTGTATGCAAATGAAAATTGTTATAGATGCCTCCATAGGCGTAAAGTGGTTTAGCTGCAAAGATGAGGATAATGTAGATTTGGCATTACAAATTCGGGACCTAAAACTAAAAAATGGAATAGAGGTTACCGTACCTGATTTATTTTTCTTTGAAACTATGAATGCATTGCTTAAGAAGGAGGGCTTTACTAATGAAATCATACATTTTTCCTTAGAAACCCTGTACCGCATGAATTTAAACATAATATATCCTGATAAAGAAATTATTGGCAACACAATAGATATTGCCAGGAAATCTAAACTGACATTTTATGATTCTCTTTACATAGCAGTAGCCATGAGCAGGCAGGCTCTTCTTATTACAGAAGATCAGGAAATGCTTCAGAATAACGATAGCTTTAGTTTTATTAAGAGTCCTGGCAAATTCAATTTTTGAGTGGCAAATAGTAAAAGAAAAGATAAAAATACATGTTCTTAGATGAAGCAAAAATAAATATCAAAGCTGGAGACGGCGGCAGCGGAAT
>Ga0114918_10001282_pt1 | contig 22439 bp, 22 predicted proteins | sample LantaG_FD_87015 | JGI IMG/M metagenome (GOLD analysis project Ga0114918, IMG submission 87015) | Deep subsurface microbial communities from Baltic Sea to uncover new lineages of life (NeLLi) - Landsort_02402 metaG | ecosystem: Environmental > Aquatic > Marine > Oceanic > Sediment | place... | reverse complement strand
TGCACAAGGATGGTAAGACTCCCGTTTATGTCAATATGCATGCAGAACTCATGGAGTACCAGGGTAAAATAGCAACAATAGGAACGGTGAAGGACATCACCGAACGCAAGCAGATGGAAGAAAAGCTGCGAGAACGTGAGAAGTGGTTCCGTACACTTATCGAAACCTCATCCGACATCATCTTTGTTCTCGATGAGCGCGGGACAGTACGGTATATTAGCCCCTCGGTAGAAAGAATCTTGGGCTACAAACCAGAAGATATGGTCGGCAAGAATGGATTTAGTTATTATCACCCAGAAGATATTCCGGCTCTCCAAGCTGCCTTTGTGGGCTTGACCCAGCAGGCAGGAGGGACTGCTACCGCCTTTTCTCGCGCTTTACATAAAGATGGTTCCGCTGCTTACTTAGAGGTTGTTGGTAAGAATCTTCTCAGCGACCCGCAAATAAGAGGCGTTGTAGGTCATTGCCGCGACATCACCGAGCGCAAACGTGCGGAGGACGCGCTGCAGGAGAGTGAAGAACGTTTCCGCTCTCTTTTCGATAACCTGTCCGTGGGCGTAGCCATGATTGACAGGGAAGGTCAGGTATTAGCCGCGAACAAGACCGTTTGTCGCTTCTTAGGTTACTCACAAGAAGAACTGATCGGAACGCCGCTCCTCGAATTAATCTATCCTGAAGACCTGGATGCAGATAGAGACTTATTCAAACCCATTATCAAAGGTTAGAATGACAACTGTTTGATGGATAAGAGGTATGTGCGCAAGGACGGTGAAATCGTCTGGGGGCGCTTACATGTATCGGGAATCAAGGACGAGGAAGGGCACATCAAGTACATGAGCGCTATTTGTGAGGACATTACCGCGTGTAAGCTGGTGGAAAAGGCGTTATTATCTAAAAACTCGGAAATGGCAAGTGTATTTGCCAAGTGTAAGCATATGAAGGCGGCGTTGAATAGAAGTGAGCAAAAGTACAAGGAAATTGCCGAATTCTTGCCCGACCTGATCTATAAGACCATATTGTTAGATGCCTGATTGTTTCTACGTTAAGCAAGTTAAAGCGGTTAAGAAAAAAACATCGCTTCCCGCAGAGCGGGAGCGTATTCGACAAGCCAAACTAAACAGCGTCCTTATTCTTGCCTGCGCTCTTTCTGAAGTCTTTTAGTTTCTGTAAGAGTATCTCTCACTGCCATTGACGCAAGTTCGGTCACCAGAACAAAAATACCCTGCTTGTGCTCTTCCTTGCTTCGGTGCACCTGGAAAGGAGAAATACCCAACTCGTTATATTTACTGAAATCCGCGTTCACGCCATTTACCTCACAGTACTTCTTAAATTGAGCCAATAACATGTGGAGGTGCACCAGCTCTTCTTTTTTCATGTTAATATATAGATTATCCTTAATAGTATTTAAAATTAACCCACTCCTTGTAGCACTCAAGAAGTAGAGTCTTACCTTGCTAAAAGATGGGCAAAAATCACAAAGAATATTATATTGACTCAAAAAAGTAAAGGAAAAATAAGGCAACGTTAGCTGGCTACTCAACCACATACCCTAACTTCTCGCACAGCGCTCTTCGCTCTTTCTTCTCTGCCTCAGTCTCTACCCTGTTAGCCGACGTGCCATCAACTACGCCAATGACTGCTCGTCCAAGTTCGGTCTCGGCAACAAGCACGTCCAACGGATTGGCAGAGGCTACGAAGATGGTTGCAACTGCGGGATGTGACTTCAGAGCGTTCAGTACATTTATGGGAAACGCACCATCCATAATAATAAAAAAAGTGTGAGAGGCGGCGATTCGGAGACAGTTCTCACCCGCTAACTTCTTCAGGCTCTCCTCATTCCCCGTGACTCTCGTCAATCTCGGCACCGCTTCGTTCATTGCAACAGCGCACTTTATACCGGGCACAGTAGTCAAAAGTGCCCTGAAGAGGTCATCGCAGGTAAATATACTGAAATTACCCTGCCCGATTATTACCTGCTTCGCATCGGGATTCGTTACCCCTATACGTTCTATCTCCACTGCTGCCTCAGCGGTACCCACGTCTTCATCCCCTTACCTTACTATTTGAGGTTTATCCAGCGGTCTTCTCGAGAGGTGCGTTTACTATTCCTCTACCATGCTGATCGCGCCCTGCTCGCATACGTCTATGCAGGTCTCGCAATCAGTGCACTCCTCTTGATTGATTTTCGCTTTTTTGTCGTCCCCTTCGCCCACTAAGGTTATGCACTCCACCGCGCATTCCTCTACACAAGTTCCACATCCATCACATTTCTCTTCATCTACTACTGTTGGCATTTCTTTTTCTTCACCTTTTTAGTTTTTTATTCCATTCCTCTTTTTTTGTCATATATATAAATTGCTATTTTTCTCTATTCGAGACATTTTTATCTCGTTCTACAGAAGAGAGCGGTTTAATTGCAAGGTAAACCTCCTTTTCACCTATTTTCCATCTCTTCTCGTAAATATGCCCGCTCTTTGCGTCCTCTACGGAACTCGGTGGCGTTCCTTCTTCACCCTCTTCTATACTGACGGCAAGCGTCTCATTACAGATATAATCCGAGAAGTTATGTATCGCTTCTTTTACCTCCTCGTCACATGCGTACATAATCTCTATCTTCCCGGTATATTCCAGGTCAAGGTCCTTTCTCATACCCTGTGTTCTTCGCACAATGTCTCTCACCAACCCTTCTTCTATAAGAGTCTTGCTCGGGCAACAGTCCAAAAACAAGCAGGTCTCTTCATCCACTTCCGCCCGCTTATAATTAGCAAGCTCTCCCGGGAGCCAATATGAAACACCTTCAGACTCATCTTCAAATTTCACTTCCTTCACGTTCACCTCGTCCTTCAATATCCCTGCCATACGTTCCGCTTTCTCTCGCTTCTCCTTGCCACACGTAATGACAACTTCTTTTAGTGGCTGCCGTATCTTTATCCCTGCATCGGACCTCGCCCGCCTACCAGCCTCTACCAATTTAGAAATCAGCTCCATCGAATTCTCCAATTCAACGTCAATAATCGAATCATCAGGAGGAGGATAGTCGCAGAGATGCACACTTTCACGCTCGTCCTCTAATACGCCCCGCACAAGATTCTGATAGATGTGTTCTGTAACGAAAGGCACAAAAGGAGCGAGTAGTTTGCAGAGAGAAACAAGAACCTCATATAGCGTTAAATATGCACAATCCTTATCGAAATTCTCCTCGACAATCCAGAACCGCCTCCTTGACCGCCGTATATACCAGTTGCTCAAGTCGTTAATGGTGAACTCTTCTATTTTCCGCGATGCGACATGAAGTTCGAACCGTTCAAGGGCATCAATTACGTCCTTCGTGAGTGTGTTCAACCGCGATATAAGCCACCGATCTATTGCATTCCGCTGCTCTACCGGGATGATGCTCTTCTCTTTCGGACTGAACTGGTCTATGGTGGCGTAAGTAATGAAGAAGAAATAAGAGTTCCAGAGCGTATTCAAGAACTTCTTCTGCTTCTCTCTTATCGCCTGTGCTGAGAACCGTATGTCGTCTGTTAAAGGACCGACTGTGAAGAGATACCATCGCAACGCATCTGCGGCTTCAGTATCAAATAGAGTATTCATGTCAACTACGTTGCCCTTGCTCTTGCTCATCTTCACGCCTTTCTCATCCAGTATGTGACCGAGCGAAAGCACGTTGAGATACGGTGGTGCATCAAAGATCGCAGTTGAAACGCCAAGGAGAGAATAGAACCATCCCCGCGTCTGGTCTATCGCTTCGGTGATAAAATGAGCGGGAAAGTTCTGCTTGAACTCCTCCACCTCAAATGGGTAGTGCCATTGTGCAAACGGTGCAGAGCCCGAATCGTACCAGCAGTCGATCACGTCCTTTACACGCTGCATATCGCCGCCGCAGGAATCGCACTTCAGCACTACATCGTCAATATAAGGTCTGTGCAGGTCAATGTCGCTGGGAACAGAGTTCTTTGCCTTTTCCTGTAATTCCTTTATACTACCCACGCAATGCCCCTGCCCACAATCGCTGCATAACCATATATTCAGCGGAGTGCCCCAGAATCGCTCTCTGCTAAGCGCCCAATCTTCAATATCATCCAGGAAGTTACCAAATCGGCCGTGTTTCAAATGTTCGGGGTACCAGTTTATCTTCTCATTATTAGCAAGCAAATTATCACGGAGCGATTTCATTGCGATGAACCACGATTCCCGTGCGTAATACAAAAGAGGCGAACCGCAGCGCCAGCAGAACGGATACGAGTGTAAATACCTTTCTTCTTTGTATAAGATGCCACGCTGCGTCAGCATGTCTATTATGAGCTTATCAGCGTCCTTCACGAACATTCCTTCCAGTGGCGGAACTTCATCTGTGAAATGCCCGTCTATACTCACGGGCTGTGAAAACCCCAGCTTCTTCTCCCTGCATACCTCGTAATCCACTTCCCCAAATGCGGGTGCGGTGTGAACGATGCCCGTGCCCTCGTCGAGAGTGACGAAATCCGCGGTGATTACTATATGCGCTTCACCACCCTCTAACTTCGCAAAGTCAAAGAGCGGTTCGTACTTCAAATCCTCCAGATCTTTGCCTTTAAACTGCTCTATTATTTCGTATTCACCTTCTAAAACGTCCAATCGCGCTTCAGCAAGGATTAGAACATCTTCTTTAACTCTGTCTTCAGCCTTTACGTTAACCCGTACCTTCACATAGGTGTGCGACGGATGAACAGCGAGTGCGATATTGCCCAATAGAGTCCAGGGCGTCGTTGTCCAGGCTAACAAGTAGAGCGGTTCCGAGTCATCATTCTCTTGCTTCAGTTTGAACTTCACATATACCGAAGGGTCTTCCACATCTTGATAGCCCTGTGCTACTTCATGGCTGCTCAGCGTGGTTTCACACCGAGGGCAGAACGGAACAACTTTATGACCTTTATAAAGTAAGCCTTTATTCCAGATCTCTTTTAACGACCACCAAACCGATTCGATATAATCGCTCTCAAACGTAATGTACGGGTCGTCCATATCTATCCAGAATCCCACACGCTTCGTGGCATTCACCCATTCTTTCTCATATCTGAAAACCGAGTCTTTGCATTTCTGATTGAATTTCTCTATGCCGTATTTCTCTATCTCCTGCTTGCTGCTAATCCCCAGATCCTTCTCCACTTCTATCTCTACCGGCAGACCGTGCGTGTCCCAGCCCGCTTTTCTTCTCACATAAAAACCACGCATCGTCTTATATCGCAGTACAAGGTCTTTAACAACCCGGGTAAGAATATGACCTGGATGCGGGAGTCCATTTGCAGTTGGAGGCCCCTCGACAAATACGAACTTCTCACAGCCCTCTCTCTGGTCTACGCTGCGCTCAAAGGTCTTTTCTCTATCCCATAGCTCTAATATCTCTTCTTCCAGCTTTGCAAAATCTGCTTTTTGCGTTTCTCTTTTGAAATACGGCATACCCTATCACCATCTATCTCTATCAAACATTTCTGATATTTATTTATGAGAGTAGGTTAATTATAAGATACCTTAAAGGTGATAAGATGGGAGTAGAAAGGGCAGAAAGTTACAGAAGGAATAAGCCCCCGCTTTTGGAAATACCTGTAAAGGAGAGAATAACTTTTAAAGAGATTTGCTGTGAGAAGAATATATTAAAATTAAAATCCCCCATACAGATAGAAGGAGAGTTATCGAGTGAAGGATGGATTTTTTATTACAAGCCACTGGATATATTGGTGTGTGCACCCACTTTAGAAGATTGTATGGAAGATTTTCAGGAGGAATTTTATCTGCTATACGAGGCATACGCTAAAGAAACGGATGAGAAATTAACAGAAGTTGCTCGACAGTTGAAAAGGGAATTGTTAGACATGAGCTTAGAGATGTCGCACACAAAATGACGTTTACTGCTAAAACAGAAAAGATAAAATCGGCTTTAACAAGTAAGGGTTTTGTCAAGGAGGAAAGGTCGAAACACACATTTTATATCCTCGTCGTTGATGGTAAGAAAACTCCGATTCACACGAAATTGAGCCGTGGTAGTAAAGAATATAGTAAGAAGTTACTTTCATTTATGCGTGAACAATTAGGATTTGAAAAGATGAGGGAACTAAAAGACTTTATCGAATGCCCTATGTCTAAAGAGGAGTATGTGAGAATATTGGAAGAGAGAGGTCGAATCTAAGTAGCCTTTATTTTTTACTTACGTTCGTCCGTTCACAAACAAAGGGTTAGGGCACACCACACACTACAATGCACGAGATACGCAAAATACTGGCAATCGGATTTTCTGTCCGGCACATTGTATGTTCGGGCAGTAGAGCGGGCTACGAGATGTATGCCGCCGATGCATTTGGCGATATTGATACGAAACGATGTGCCCGCGAATATTATCCGTTAGACCCGTTTCAGCTTCACGCAGAACTCAAAACCCTTAAAAACGAGATAGATAAGGTAGATGGTCTGATTATCGGGTCAGGGTTCGAGAACGCAGATTTCAGTTTTTTAAAAGAGGATGATAGGAGAAAGATACTGGGAAACGCACCGGAAAAGACGAAAGAGATATCGAATAAAGCGTGGTTGTCCGCGCGCTTAGACGACTTAGGCATCCAGCATCCGCTTACGTCTACCGGTAGAGCGTTAGCAGAAATGATAGACGAGGGAGAGCGCATACCGCTCCATTATCCGGTGGTGGCAAAGCCCGCATACGGCGGTGGAGGAACCGCTAATTTCTTTTGCCACAACGAAAAGGAGTTGATTCGATGGGCTGCGCAACTACCGGACTTCTTGTATCAGGAATATATAAAAGGGAAACATGCTTCTGTATCTACAATTTCTACAAAAAGAGCGGCAATGACGGTCTGTATGAACGAGCAGTTGCTCGGCGTGGATTCCCTTTCTGCGCCCGGACCTTTTGTTTATTGCGGAAACATCTCGCCGTTTGTAACCAAATTTTCTGATCGTGTGTGTGAGCTTGCCGAGGAATTAACAAGTGAATTAGGTTTGTTAGGCTCGAACGGCGTTGATTTTGTGATTACGGACGACGGCCCGGTCGTGATAGAAGTGAATGCGCGGCTGCAAGGCAGCTTGGACACAGTGGAGCGTTCTACAGGTTTAAATTTAATTGATGCGCACGTGAAAGCGGTTATAGGGGAGTTACCAGAGCCAGTAGCGGCGAAACGGTATGCGGTAAAAGCGATAGTGTTTGCAAAGCAGGACGGGGTGATAAGAGAAAATTTAGAGATTAATAAAGAGGGAATCGTGGACATTCCTGAGAAGGGAAGAATCATGAAGCAAGGAGAGCCGATAGCCACTGCGATAGGCGTTGGCGATAGCAGAGAACGTGCATGTGCTGATGCGATGAAGAATGTCGAGCGTATAAAAGCAAGTGTGAGATAGTTTAAAAATAAAAAAAAGTTAACGGAAAATTATTTGCCCTTTATTTTCCTTAACGTTGCGAATGCGAGCACCGCGCTCAATATGCCAATCAGAGCGAACAATCCTATTGGTGTTTGCCACAACATCCTTGTTGATAATCTTTAAATGCTTTGATGACATGTTTACAATTATGGACATAACGATAAGGGATGTGGATGAGCCGGTATTTAGGAAATTCAAAGCAGAATCGGTTAGAAAGAGGATGAAACTCGGGAATGCGCTTACAAATGCGATGATGACTTGGCTGGAGAAAGAGCAGGGCAAGAAAAAAGTGAAAAAGCATTTTTTAGACTTGAAACCTTTTGATTGGGGCGAGGGAACAGAAAGAAGCAGTGTTGAAGTGGATGAAATATTGTATGCAAAATGATTTTCATCGATACAAACGTCTTTGTAGCATACTATAACAAAAGGGACATTCACCACGAGAGATCATTGGAATTGATTAAAAGGGCAATAGAGGGTTATTATGGGAAGATTTTCACATCTGATTATGTCTTTGATGAATCGGTAACGGTAACCCTGGTGAGAACAAAAGATATTGAGAAAGCAGTAGCTCTCGGTGAATATATATTAAATTCTGAGATAGAGTTGCTAAGCGTAGATGAAACGCGCTTTTTTGAGACTTGGAATTTATTTGAAGAGATTGGGATGAGTTTTACGGATTGCACCAATATTTCACTGATGAAATTATACGGTATCGATAAGCTAATGACCTTTGATATGGGATTTAGGGATAAAGGAGTGGAGGTTGTTTCATAATTTTTTGCTCTGTTCCAATTCATAACCTTTAACTTATCAAACCTGCTACCTCTTCTATAAGCTATGCACTGGACATACGCAAAGGCGGGCGTGGACATAAAAAAGGAACACGGTGTTATAAAAGCGTTATCAGCAGAAATAAAGAGAAAAAAGGATTTACGAGGTTTTTGTGGGCTTTTAGAGCTCCCGTTTGATCCACAGCATCTTCTCGCGATCTCCACCGATGGCGTGGGCTCGAAGGTGCTCATCGCCGCAAAGCTTGACAAATGGGATACTATCGGGATAGACTGCATTGCGATGAACGTGAACGACATTTACTGCGTGGGCGCAACGCCGCTTGCTTTTGTTGATTATCTCGCGATGGAGAAGCCCGACGAGCGGATTGCAGCGGAGGTAGGCAAAGGCTTGGAAGCAGGTGCGAGAATCTCTGATATGCATATCGTGAGCGGTGAAACCGCGATTATGCCTGAAGTCGTTAACGATTTAGACCTCTCCGGAACTTGTGTCGGCTATGTCAAAAAGGATAAAGTGATACGTGGCGAAAAGATAGAAGTCGGCGATCTGGTTCTGGGCATGAAGAGTTCGGGCGTGCATAGCAATGGATTAACACTGGCGCGTAAAGTAGTAGAAAACGCGGGATATAAGTACACCGATCCTTTTCCACTAAATTCCACAAGAAGTATCGGCGAAGAGCTGCTCACGCCAACCCGGATCTACACGGAGGTTCTGGAGCTTTTGAAGCGTTGTGAAGTGCACGGCTTGGCGCATATCACCGGCAGCGGGTTCTTAAAGCTGGGCCGGATCACCGACTTCGGATTCGATATCCATAACCCGCTCGCGCCAAATGAGATATTCACGTTCCTTCAGGAGCAGGGCAACATCACGGACGAAGAGATGTACAAGACGTTCAATATGGGCATGGGCTTCGCAGTGGTCATTCCGGCACGTGAAGAGCAGGAAGCAGTTCGTATAACTAGGGGTAAAATTGTGGGTGAGGTCGTGGCAAAAGATAAAGGGATAGCAGTTGGTGACGTGACGGTCGTGTAATCGTAGCTGAAGGTTTTTTAGATGCGGGAGAAGATAAAATCAATACGAAAAGCATTTATAAGCAGAAGCTATCTGTCATCCTATCATAGTCATAAAGCCGATGGAGGTGAAAAAAACAATGAAGGGTAAAAGAGTAGGGTATCGTGAGGTGGCAACGATTTTAATTTTGGTTATTTCCGCGTTCGTATTGTTTACTGCGGTTGCGAGTGCTGATGGTTTACCCTGCGCTTGTGGCGATATTTGCGTTAACGAGACCGGTTGGTGGCGCAATGGTGGCGATTTTAATGCCTCCAATACACCCATACAGCATGCGATTGATAACGCAACTGTCGGAAATATAATTTGCGTTAAGGATGGCACGTACAAAGAGAACGTTGATGTAAACAAGCGTTTAACGATTCGTTCTCAGAACGGCTCTGCTTCGACCACTGTCGAGGCTTTAAATTCAGATGCCCACGTCTTCGAAGTAACAGCGGATTACGTGAACATCAGCGGATTCACGGTGCAAAATGCTACTGGAGGGGATGATGCAGGGATTTACCTGAACAGTACGGATCACTGCAACATTTCCGGCAACAACGCTTCGTACAACAACCGCGGCATCTACCTGTATTATTCGAGCTACAACACGCTCACGAGCAACAACGCTTCGTACAACGGCTACTACGGCATCTACCTGGGTTCTTCGAGCAACAACAACCTCACCGGCAACAACGCTTCGTACAACAACCGCGGCATCTACATGCGTTATTCGAGCAACAACACGCTGACCGGCAACAACGCTTCGTACAACGGCCTTAAAGGTATCCTTTTGTCGTCCTCACACTACAACAACTTGACTAACAATACTGCAACCTCAAACAACTATGACGGTATCTTCCTTGATAATTCTGATCACAATAGACTAATTAGTAATACCGCAACCGGACATAAACCTCTGGATGGTTCCTTTGAGGTGCTCATACTTAACGGTGGAGATTGGGAACAACAGGGAGAACTCAGCTTTTATAATTATGAAACCCGTCAGCTTCCGCTCACGCATGATGCGGGAACTTTCACGCTTCGGTTGTCCCAACACGGGCATGATGCTGCTTATGTTGACTATGTAGCACTGAAGAAAGACGATACGCTATACCTGCCTACATCAGCGCTAAACATGGACAGTACTGCAAATATCTGGCATAAAATTATTTCTTCTGAATACGACGTCTGCGATGCCTGGAATAGCACACTGGAAATAAGATGGGATAATGTGCCTGAGAACACTACGTTAGTCATGCGGGCAATGGAAGAAGACCTCGGTGAGGGTCACGGCAGCCCTCTGTATTATCCATTGCTTCGTGAGGGACGGACGCTGACCCATACTCTTGTTGATGACGGTGGCATGACGGTGGATGGTTTACATGAAGAAAACGGAGAACCGGACTTCAGTGTTTTCTGGAGGCCCGATTCACCGCACCCTGATGGCTACACCTATGGCTGGTTACACAGCGACAATCAGTACTTATATGCTGCTGTTGAGATTACCGCAGACAATACCCCTGACGAAGAAGATTGGGGAGCACTTTTCGTGATGGTGAACGGAGAGCTGCGTGAGTTCCGCGTTTCTTCTGCTGACACGACATGGGGTGCCCCTGGATTTCAGTACACCTCGTCTGTTCCATACGAGCACCGGATATACGAGTTTGAAATTCCACTGAGTGAAATAAACGCTCGTATCGGCGATGAACTTCATTACGGTTTCGGGGCCTACGGCACGGTTTCTGCCTTTTATTCAGGAATAACGTTAGGCTGGGAATCCACCAATAATACGCTCTCTAAAAATACCGTAACAGATAATGAGAACGGCATCTACCTATCCGATTCGAGCAACAACAGCATCTCCTGCAATCTGGTGGCTTATAACGACCACGGAGGGTTCTACTTAGGTGCTGGAGAAAGCAGCACTGGTAACACGATTGAACACAACAACATCATCAACGGCGACTACAACGAAACGAGCGGCGGCTGGGAATGGAACTTCCACAATTACCAATCAGATAATGTGACAGCGGAGAACAATTACTGGGGAACGGCGACATCAGCGGTCATTGCAGCGGGCATCAAAGAGGATACAGGAGACGTGGATTACGAGCCGTTTCTGACGGAACCCGCAGCCTGTGCACCAAACCCTGATGATGACGGAGATGGAGTTCCAGGTGTTGTGGAAGAAGGTGCACCTGGTGGCGGAGATGGAAACGGGGATGGAATACCTGACAGGACCCAACCGAATGTTACCTCGCTGCCCACCGCTACAAACCAGGGATACATGACTCTGGTGCTGTCAAACTGCTCGCAACTTCGTAATGTTACCGCCCTCACCGATGCCCCTGATGACCCTGACTATAACTATCCATACGGGTTGGTCAGCTTTGTAATCCCGTGTGAAAACGGCACAGTGGAGATAATATATCAAACAGATCTAACAGGACACACATACAGGAAATACGGGCCGACGACGCCGGGAGATGCTGGAACAACCGCATGGTATGATTTTTCAACCTATGCGACCATAGCTGGCAACCGGGTAACGCTTTCATTCCAAGATAACAGACTTGGTGATGATACCGGTGATGACGGAAAAATCGTTGAGCCGGGGGGTCCGGGAATTCTTGGAGCGGCGGCTGCAGCAGCAGTTCCAGCGATGACGCCAATCGGATTGCTTGCGTTGATTGGCATAATGAGCGTGATGCTCGCAAGAGCGTCAGTCAGGAAGAGGAAGAGATAAACACGCTTCCTCTTTTTTATTTTTTGTAAATGTTCGTGGTTTATTACCTCCGCCATACAAAATACGGAAAAATTAGATAGAGATTGAAAATTACCAGATGACCTCCACTTCTTTCAATTCTCTAATTTTACCATCATCAGTCAGTAATGCTTGAGAGTCAGTTGTCAAATGTGTGGCTACAATCATTCTATCGTGAAGGTCCGGTAAATCAATCCCCATCACTTTCCTCCATCCGTTGATTGATAGACTCACGATGAACAGGTTTTTAGATGTTTCCAAAACGTCAAGAAGCAGTGAAATCTTCTTCAATGGAATACTTACGCCAAAAACCTCTTTCCCTTTGAGTATCGTATATATAACTTCACCAACGGCAATTTCGGGAACTTGTATCCTTACTAAGCCGCTCTCTCTGCCTGTTTAAAAATTTCATTGGATTTGTGTGGTAATTTATCCGCCAAATAGGATAGGACTGCCACGGCATCAGCGGTGAACAGCTTCATAAATCTCCTTTTATCCTCCATTCTGACCTTAATTTTCTGATGTACTTTGATGCTTTTTCTACGTCTATCTCCTTTATAGACCCTCGCAAACTTTTCATATCACACCTACGTTTTACCATAATTCCATTCTCAACGGGAATCAGTAGAATAGATTCCCCATCATGCAATTCATATTGCTCTCTAAGGGATTCTGGAATGGTAATTTGACCTTTTGATATTTTTATTCGTGTTGTAGTATCCGCGCTCATGTTTTATGCCTTCTTGATAAATTTATTGTTATCTTTATTTAAATAAATAAGCAAAGAATTTATTCTAAGCAGAGAGCATTTACGAGTGGCAGGAGAGTTTGAGTAAGGGCAACGTAACGAACCGTAACGTTTGTTCCGTTTTTGGTGGTCCAGCGCACTGTGCTCCTGTTCCAGAACTGCCAACGGTAATACTGCTCGGCGTGGGATTGCTCGCACTTGCCGGATACGTTGGGTTAAGAAAGAGGAAGAACGCATAAATAAGAGTTATTCCTCTTTTACTTTTTTATTTAGAGTATACCCATTGTGAACAGCATTCTGCTCTCAATGGCAGAAAGAGTTCGCTGACTTACTTACTGTTCCAATAGTCATTGCTTGTCTTCGTCTTCCTTAGCTAAACTATTTGTGTAGGCCCTTAGCCCCTCTTCGGTCAAAACAAACTTTTTCGCCGCTTATTTTGAAATTGGTGATTTGGATTTGTTTCCGTGGGCTCTGCCCACGATTCCGCAAGCCCTGTAAGGGCTTAATTTGGTGCTTGAGATTTGGGATTTTCCACAATCCACTGAGTGAGCTGAGCATGTTCCACTATTTTATTTAAAAGGGAGGGTTGGTAAGTCAAACCTTTTAGAAAAAGGTTTAATCCAAAAATATTTGTGGTTAGGAGGGTTGGTAAGGGGGGCTTGGCCCCTTACTTCATCATCTTCATCATTTTACCGAGTTGCATCCCTTTCATCATCGGCATCTTCCCACGTCCAGTACCCAACTGTTTCATCATCTTTTGCATCAGCCGGTGATATTTTAGCAGCGCGCTCACCTCCGCAGTTCTCGTACCCGAGCCACGCGCTATTCTTCGTAACCGCGAGCCGTCTATTATCTTCGGATAGTTCAGCTCCGCCTCTGTCATCGAATCCATCATCACCTTGAATTGCCCCAATTTATCCTCCGTTATTTGAGACATCTCGTCATTAATATCAACGCCAAATCCGCCTAACGGCATCATTTGCATTATCTTTTTAAACGGCCCCATCTTCTTCACCGCCTCTAACTGCTTATACAAATCGTTTAACGTGAATTTACCCTTCAAGATGTCTGCATCCACATCCTCCTCCTCTAAACTCTCCTCCGCCATCTCTATCAAAGACTTTATGTCGCCCATCCCGAGCAACCGTGAGATGAACCGATCAGCTTCAAACTTCTCTAAATCATCTACCTTCTCACCAGTGCCGATAAATGCAACGCCGGAATTCGTCTCCGATACCGCAGAAAGCGCTCCACCACCTTTGGCCGTTCCGTCCATCTTGGTTATAATAATGCCCGTAATCCCAACGGCATCATCAAAAGCACGCGCTTGCACCGATGCTTGCTGCCCTATGCTCGCATCCAGAACAAGAAACCGCTGCTCTGGTCTTATCTGCTCTTCTATATCCCGTATCTCCTCGATCATCTCTTCTTCCAGAGCATGCCGGCCTGCAGTGTCTATAATTTTAATATCGTACTTCCCAAACCCTTGTACGCCCGCCTTTACTATATCCATCACGCCCTTTCCCGCTGGCAGATTTGCACCATCATAAAAGGGAACGCCGATGCTATCACACAATTGCCGTAACTGGTCGGATGCTGCGGGCCTATAAACATCAGCGCAGATAACCGCAGGTTTTAAGCCTTTCTTTTGGAAATATCGCGCAAGTTTCGCACACGACGATGTCTTTCCCGTGCCGTGCAACCCCACCATCATTATCTTCTGTGACGCTAAAGGAACTTCAACACCTTTCCCTATTATGTTTATTAACTCCTCGTAGACCACCTTAATCACATGTTCTCGCGGATTTAACGTCACTTTCTCTTTTAAACTCCGCTCTCGTATGCGCTCTGAAAGCTCCTTTACCAGTGCAATCTTAACATCCGCCTGGATCAAAGCTCGCTGTATGTCGCGCACTAACTCTTCAACCGTCTGCTTATCGATCCGCTTCGCCATTGCGATCTTCCGAATCGTTTCCTTCAGCGAACTGCTTAACTTCCCTAACATCTATCTCCTGCACCTCACGCCTCTTCTTTCTATCTAATTAATACTTACTTACAGTCATTAACATAATTACCTGAACGTTATCTTGATTCGTCCTTACTTAAAACTCTGATTCCTCTACTCCCTCTATCCCAAGATTTATCGTTACCTCTGCTATATCCTCGCAGTACTTCGCTATTCGTCCCCAACTCTCCAGTATAGAAATGGCGTGTATCTTGTCTGTAACACTCCAGTCCTCTGCTAAGATTCGCTCATTTATCTCTTCAACCATATCAACCAGCATATTTGCATCTCTTATCGCTTCGTTCGCCTTTTCTATGTCATTGTTCGATAAGGAAGCTAAGGTCTTGGTAAAGAGAGTTCTCGTACGAGTGCCGAGCTCTTTTATGCTTTCTATCCCTACCGGTGTGCTAATCATCATAGAATTCTTTGCTATGCTCTCGATATGATCGCCTATCCGCTCCATATTCTTCACGATAATCCGGTAGCCCAGGCTATCTCGCTGTCTGCTCTCCCCTATTTTCTTCGCAAGCTCTGGGTCTCTTATCACCGCCTTAAGCTGCCGAACAATGAGCAAATAAAATCTATCTATCTCGTTATCCCGCTCTATAACATCCTTTGCACGGTTATGATCGCCTTTCTCAAGCGCAGAAACCGCATCTTCTTGCATTGATAAAATTATCTTGGACATACTCCGTATCGCATCTTGAAGCGTGAAGTCTTCATATTTCAAGAAACTTTTGAGCACTATCTCCTTTGACGATTCACCAACAACCTCCATGCCTATCAGCCGCTTCCGCACTTCCGCCTTTATCCTCTTTCTCTCCTCCGCTTCAAAACCGCCCGGCGATAACAGCTTTACAACATCATATCCAACGAGGTAATGAGCGATAAGATACCTGAAGTTGCCCTCAAAACTCTCTTTTTCCGAGAGCACGAGTTCAGCGCATTTTTTCTGCTCTTCTTTATCCTTCAACGGAGTTAAGACGAGTGATTTATCACCGCGTTGAATTAACGAGAGTTCATCTCCCTGCCGTACACCCGCTTCTCGTGCCCATTTTATAGGAAGCGAGATAGTAAATGTCGAACCACCGGTGAGTTGTATTTTTCTCTTCTCCTCTTTCATTCTCTATCCTCTTTATATCTCTATATATATTTAATATTAATATATAAAAATGGATGAGAGGCAATGGATTTTTATAAAATCAAGTACGTACGCTTTAATAGATAAGTATGGAACAAGAGGATTATATTCCAAGATACGAGTATGAACGGTTAGAGAGCGATTATCGAAGGTTAAGAAGGAAATATGAAGAGACAGAAGCATATAAAGAGGATTTAGAGAAGCTTGTTTCAAAATCGAGGGCACCACCATTAGACTGTGGATTCGTGGTTGAGAAACTTAACGACGGTGCTATCGTGAATTTAAACGGTGCATTAAAATCCTTACCTTACGGGACGCTTAGTGAGAAGGAGATAGCAGAGTTACAAGAGGGAAAGTATGTTTTCATAGGACGCATCCCGGATAAGAATAACCCCAGCGGGTTTACCATAGGAATCACCAATGTGTATGACAGGATGGTTGATTTAGAGGTTGGAGAGGTAGAGGAGCTGAGAAAGGAAGATGATGGTGATGGATGGATAGTTGAAGTATCCACAGGGAAGGGTCGTGGTAGGATATATAAAAGGCTTAGAGATGAAGAAAAGGAAACGGTAAGAGAGGGGATGAAGGTAGGACTCCTCCCCGGTACGCTGGATATAAAGAAAAGTTATACGGCAAAGGAGTACTCTCGCTATGAAGTCACAAAGAGCCCGGGAGTGAGTTTTAATAATATCGGTGGCTTGAAGGAAGTGAAACAGGACTTGATAAAGAGCATTATTCTTCCGATGGTCAATCCTGATGACTACTCTAAATATGGCGAAAGTTCCCGCCGGATACTGATGTACGGTCCGCCTGGATGTGGGAAAACAATGTGCGCAAAAGCATTAGCATCTGCATTACCCAACTGTGAATTTGTAAAGGTGGGTGCCGGAGAGCTTTTCAGCATGTGGCTCGGCGAGTCAGAGAAGAATGTAAGGATGGTGTTCAAGGCTGCGAACGATAAATTAGAGGAGGGAGAGAACGATTATGGTGTAATCTTCTTTGATGAGATAGATGCTTTAGCGCAAGAAAGAGGTATGTACACCGGGTCGTCCGGTGCACCGGAAAGAGTTACTGGACAACTACTGGATATTTTAGATGGTTTTTACGCCCTGTATCCGCACCTCACTGTAGTAGGAGCAACAAACCGGCTGCATCTTATAGATTCCGCATTCAGGTCGCGATTTGACAAGATAATCGAGGTCTCGAAGCCTGAGAGCGAAGCCGCGTATTCCATCGCACAGATTTACGCAAAAAAAGTTCCGCTTGACCGCCACCTGATAAAGGAGAAAGGGGGGGAAGAAGAGGCGAGAACCTATCTGGTGGAAGAGATTGTCCGTTACATGTATGCTGATGCGTACGTTGAGACAGAAATAGGGCGGGTAAAGCGAGAGGATGCAATAACCGGGAGGTTCATCGCGCAGATATTTGGTTATGCGAGGGATAAGGCGTTGGAGGAGCGAACAATGCTGATGATGAAAAAAGGTGCTATCAGCAACGATGAGCTGAGGAACGTATGGGAAAAAGAAGGTTTTTCGGAGATATTAGACGTGGGAAAGAAGGTAGAGGATTTGCTTAAGCGATATAAGCACATAGAGGAGATAGGTGTGAATATGGGGCACTTAAAAGAAGGATTTGATAAGTTTGTGCAGCGAAGAGCGGAGGAGATATTAGTATCAGGATATGAGGAGATGCCAGAGGAAGACACAGGAATGCATTTTTAATTTGGTTAACTTAGCTCTGACATGAGAAATGGAAAAGGATAATTTGAGCAGATGGCAAGGGCTTGAGCACGAATTTAGAGTGGGACTAAGTTCTGAATCACCAGGATTGTACCGTTATGCAAGATTTTATCATGTGGATGAAGTAATTCACGCGCTCGAGAATTACACTTTCTTTGACGACTCGAGTGCGATCTGCTCGAAGCTGCGTAGAAGGAACGATGGCTTTTTGAGGAATGGATCGCGAATTTACATCTGCACAGGCGGGCATCTCGAGATAGCAACGCCTGAATGTAGAGATGCATTCGAGGTGCTCAAATATGACAAGGCAGCAGAGCTGTACATGCAGATAGGCGTGGAGAACGCAAACGAACGATACCGAGAGAAATTAAAGAAGAGAAAGAGGTCTTTAGCTTATATCCAATGCTGGAAAGCAAACGTGGAGATAGACAAGAGGTACAGCAGGGGCACGCACGAGTCATATACAGTGGACCGGAAGAGTTTTGTAGGCAAAGAGAATTTGCTCATCCCGTTTCTGGTACTTCGTAAGATCTTCTTTGGCGCTGGTGGCTATGTAGCGGATAAGGCCGGAATAAAATACGTGATATCGCCCAAAGCGATGGTTTCTCGAAGGGTTTTCACCGAATCACCGTCGCAATGGCCGATACTATCCACCCGGGACGAACCATTGAGCACACGGGATACATATCGTGTGCATGTTACGTCAGGCGAAGGAGTTCGTTCGGAGGTCACAAGGTTGCTCTGCAATGCCATTACGTCGTATGTAATAGATGCGATAGAGTCAGGAAAAATCACGCATGTGGAGGAGATCTGGAATCCACTTCAGGCATTTAAGGATATTTCGGCGAATACCGAGGGGGACTGGCGCATAAAGCTGACGAACGGGAGGACGGAATCCGCCATTGATTACCTTACGAGTTACTATCTCGAAGCGATAGAGGAGTTGTTTGAGGAGCGAAAAGTCTCTTACTGGGATAAATATGCTCTGGATACTTTTAAGAGGATTTGCGCCAAGTTTGATCAGGGATTGCTTGAAGATCCTTACGTTTTTCGTCGCATAGAATGGGTAATGAAGTTATGGGCGATAAAGAACGAGATAAACGAGTTTGAATACAACTACATCCCGATAGGGAAGTTTGATTACCGGAGCATGTATATGATGGGAGATCAGATGGAGAAGAAGATAGCCGCATCTTTTGATTTCACCAATCTCTGTGATTATGACTTATACGAGTGCGTTGCGGATAAGATTGGAGTGGAACGAATACTAACCGAAGAGGATGTAGGAGAAGCGTTACTCTTCCCGCCGAAGAATTCACGAGCCGAGTTACGGGTTAGACTTGCTGCTGCATTCGAGAATGCAACACTGAGCTGGAATAAGATAACGATAAACAAGGAGCCGAATGTGAAGATAGATGTGAGCAGACCGAGCAGTGAGGAATATGCACGGCTGTTTGAGCGTTATCCGGAACTCGCGAGAATGCCAAGTGCGGTAGTGGTGTTTTGCCAAGAGCGGAGTAGAGGAGAAGGAGCACGACAGGTTCTCGTACGATTGCTCGCCGAGGAGGGTGATATAAGGGGCTGGGAGGACGAGATAAGCAGGGAAATAAGAGATAGAATCGTCAGAAACCCATACTTAGATTACCTGTTGTATGCTAATAACAAAACGTTCCGGTTCGATGAACTGGATGGCTGGAATGAGGAATCAATAAAGAAGAAGATAGCAGAGATAAGCAAGGAAGTGTATAATGAGAAAGAAGAGTGAAAAGAGGTGTAGCAAGTAGGCCAGTCAGCCAATGAAAATACTTTGCAAAGCGCAAAAGTCAAAATAAATAATGGATGATGAGATGAAGGGGAAAGGGCAGTGCCACGGGTAGGGACAGAAAATAAGATAAGGGGGATTGAGCAGGAATATCCCGTGAGTGCGAAAGCACGCTTAAATCCTTCATTGCTGGTTAACGCTGCGATTCAAGGTTTAAAAAGGAGCGGATTTTCAAGAGATGTGACGTGGGACATTATTACGGAAGTCTCGCAAGAGCTGCATGAATCGAAGATAACGTCGTCATACGGTGATAACGGCTCTCGGATTTATAACGATATGGGACATCTTGAGATTGCGACACCTTCTTATAATAATCCTTTTGACGCCGTGGCATACGACAAAGCATCAGAGATCTACGCCTTTGTGGGGTCACGAGAGGCGAGTTTATCGTTAAAGGAGAATATAGTCATCCATAAGAATAATGTTGCCAATTTCTTCACTTCTCCTTCTTCTTCTCCTTCACCTGAAACTGGTATGCGGACGGGTAAAGGGGGAAAGATAAAGACCAATACATACGCTACGCACGGGAATATCATCACAAAACGGGCAGCGTGCAAAGATTGGAGTCATGTAGAAAAAGCGCTCATACCCTGGGTCGTTACAAGAATATTATTTACCGGATCCGGAGATGTTGTTTCCGGAGGCAGCATTGGTAAAAGGGGCGTGAAGTTCGTTATTTCGCCACGAGCGATGTTTGTTGTGCAAAAATCTTCGCTTTCTACCACTACGGGAAGAGGCATCCTGAACACGAGAGATCAGCCCCATGCCGCGCATCAGTATTGGCGACTGCACGATATACATTACGAGGCGCTTCGTTCTGAATATGCGATTTTCTTGCGTGATATCACACAAGCGCTGGTAACGCGTGCGTTTGAGTTGGGATTTTTAGATGCTGCACCAGAGATAGAAGACCCGGTAAGAGCGTTCAAGAAACTATCACTGGATACACAGGAATGCGAGTGGGCGATAAACTTGAAGAACGGAGAGAGAACAGATGCGGTATCCATTTTACGGTTTTATCTCGATGCGATAGAGAAGATGCAGGATAATGAAGGAGGAGAAGTGGGTAAGTGGGATGAAATAGGGCTAAACTGTTTTAATAATCTGATAGAAGACTTAGAAACTAGACGCCTGGAAAACTACGTGGATGGTATTGACTGGGTAACGAAATTGGCGTTGCTTGCGAGCTTAGATGCAGATGGGGCTTTCATGGGTGAGCCAAAAGAGAAACTAAGTGCCTCTGAAGGCATGAGTGTCTGTAACCAATACGCATTGCTGGATGAGAGTGTGCGGTATTATCTCGATGACGAAAAAGGAAGTATAAAAAGTGATTGTCTGTTCAATCCAACGGATTCATTAGCATTCGCAAAGAGCAAATTGCCGCACGTGGATTGGTCCTCGCTTCCAGAACGAGTAAACTATGCATTGAGTAATGCACCCGAGCAGACGCGAGATTTTTTTAAAGTTGGGCTATTGAAACGATACGGCTCGCGTGTAAGAAATATTAGCTGGTCAACGATGACGGTTGGCAAAGCGAAAATAATACTGGACGAGCCGTTTATGCTGAATAAGGATGAGATGAGTGATGAAATGATGGAGGGTGCAGACTTAGAGGTGATTTTAGCAGCCGCGAAAGGATTATACCCCGAGAAGGTGAGTCTGTAACATTTAGAGTTAGTTTTATTCATTATCAATGAATGAATGAAAAATGATAAATAGAAACAAGGATAATTTTTTAGTAACGGTATTTGCTTGCAAGGTAAAAAGGGGATGAGATTAACGTGAGTGTGGCGGTTTCCGAAGGGAGCATGGAGATAGAAGAGGGAGTAGAAGAGGAAGAGGAAGCGCTAAGTGAGGAAGAGATAGAATACGGCGATGAAGAAAAAGAGAATGAGATGGCAAGCATAATGGAACGGTTGAAGAAGCGCCAGAAGAAGGAGAAAGCCGCCAACCTTGTAAGTAAATTGAAAGGGAAGAAGAAGACGAATAAGAAGATAATGCCGTATGAGATATATGCAACTTCGGGGGAATGAGTAGTTAAGGGACGATTGAGAAGTTCGACCAGAGGGAGGTATATACGCAATATTGCGGATAGAAATGATAGAAGTTGGGAAAGACGGAGAAAGGATTAAAATCTCTTTTCCCTATATCCTTGACTACATCACAAAAATTAAAACTATCGAAGGATACATACAGATGGCATCCAGGAGAGAAATGTTGGAGTGTGCCTTATCCGAATTTGACATATAGGGGAAATGATGGGTGATGAAAGACTGACATAGGGAAGTATATACGACATCAATGTCGCATATGAACGAGTTATACGCAATTTTATTTTTGAGGATACAAATGAATAATCAAACGATGTTTAATCAAATAATAAAGGAGATAGATGAAAAACAAGATGATATTATATCAAATCTAAATTTTGAAAGTATTGCTGTTTACTCTTTTTTAAAAGATGAATATGTTAAAGGAAATATCCAATCTAATCTTGTATTTCAATTTGTTTTTAGATCGTACTACCGATTGGACAATGCAGGACTATCTAATAAACTAAAGAGTCGTTTTTTCGAGCTGTTAGCAGAGAAACAAACGAATTTAGGGACTATCTTATCAGAACTGCATAAAATTCCGACATTAAAAGGTAAAAACACAATACAATTTAGTTTTGCTACAAAATTATTACATACAATAGATAACAATAAACCAATTTTAGACTCAAAAGTCGCAATACTCACAAACATAAAACCAAAGGGTTCTGATAGAGATACAAAAATTCGTTCTTGTATTGAGATATATGATTCTTTAGAGAAATTGTATGCAGAATTAAAGGAAGATTATAAAATAAAAAAAGTTATTTCAAAATTTAGATTGAAATTTGAGGCCAATGACGAAAAAATTTCTGATACAAAAGTATTAGATTTTATTATGTGGTCATTAGGAAAATTAAAGAAAGAAAAATAAAACAGCG
>Ga0114918_10001280_pt1 | contig 22451 bp, 24 predicted proteins | sample LantaG_FD_87015 | JGI IMG/M metagenome (GOLD analysis project Ga0114918, IMG submission 87015) | Deep subsurface microbial communities from Baltic Sea to uncover new lineages of life (NeLLi) - Landsort_02402 metaG | ecosystem: Environmental > Aquatic > Marine > Oceanic > Sediment | place... | reverse complement strand
TGCTCCCTCTCTTTTTCTTTTAAAAAAACCAAAACCCCTTCATTCCCCCCCCCTTCCCTCGCTCCTTTTTTAACCCCCCCCCCCCCCCCCTTGCGAGAACGCGCGCATGCGAAATAAAAAACACAAAAATAATCACCAATCGTGGCGCCTCTCATCGGCGGCGACCGCCGCGCTGCTGCTGCTGCTGCGAGGGAGCTCCGCCGCCGCCGCCACCGCCACCGCCTCCACCTCCTCGACCTCCACCTCCACCTCCACCTCGACCTCCCTGCTGCTGCTCAAACTGCTGCCTGTACCGCTCCTGCTGCTGCGCGTGCAGCATCGCCTGGTGCTGCTCGGCGCTCATCATCTGCTGCTGCTGAGGAGGAGGCGGAGGGCCGCCCGGGTAGTGAGGAGGAGGAGGAGGCATCATCATCATCATCATCGTCGGCATTCCCCCTCCTTGCGGCAGCGGCGGCGGCCCGCCGAAGAACCCGCCGCCGACGCCGCCTCCCTGCTGCTGCATATGCATCTGCATCTGCTGCTGCTGGTGAATCGCGGCCATCCGCGCCCTCACCTCCATCGCCGCGGCGTGCTCGATCTGCTGCAGGCTCTGCGGCTGCGGGGGGTGGCCTTGTTGGTTCGGGGGAGGAGGAGCAGGTGGGAAGCTCATTCCACCACCTCCACCGCCTCCGCCGCCGCCTCCGCCGCCCCCGCCTCCGCTCTGCAGCGACGCCAGGAAGCTCGCGCCGCTGATCGGAGCAGGCTGCTGTTGTTGAGGCGGAGGCGGAGGCGGAGATGGGGGCCCCGGAATCGGAGGCGGAGGGGCGCCGAAAGAAATCCCACCACCTCCTCCCCCGCCGCCTCCTCCGCCGCCCTTGAGCAAGCTCAGCAGCTGCTTCCCGGCGTCCGCAGGCGCGGGCGCAGCACCAGAAGCAGCAGCGGTAGGTTTCCCAGAGTCCCAGAAGCTCGCCTCGATGTCCGCGATGGACCGCGCCGCGGCGGGGATAGCAGGCAGCGGCCTGCCCCCTCCTCCCGCGCCGGCGGCGGCGGCAACTGCGGCCAGGCGAGAGAGGTCGAAGGGCTGCTGCTGAGGAGGAGGGGCGCTGGGGCCTCCGCTGCTGGTCTGAGGAGCAGGATGAGGAGAAGGGCGAGGCATCGGCTGTTGCTGTTGCTGCGGAGCAGGAGCAGGGGCGCTCCCGGGGAAGCCCCACCGAGACTGCTGCGCCGCCCCTCGCCCGCCACTGCCGCCGGCGTTGGCACTGGCGTTGGCATTGGCGGAAGAGCCCGAAGCGTCGAACTCGTCAAATAGCCCGTCGACCGCCGCCGCAGCCGTGCTCCCCGCCGACGCGTTCGCGGCGGCCTCGCGCTCGCTCACCAGGTCCTCCAGCGCCTCCCGCCGCATCGCCTCGATCTCGGCCTCGTCGAGCAGCATCTCGGCGAAGGGGGCCGCCGCCGCGGCGCTCGCGTCCTTCCTCGCCCCGGCGCCCTCGCTCCCGCCGGCGGCCTTGTTCCTGTTCGCCAAATAGGCCTGGCGCTCGGCCTCGAAGTCGGCGCGGCGCCTATCGGCCTGCTCCTGCTCGCGGTTGCGCGGCTGCGGCTGCTTAGTAGGAGGCGAGGTCGCCGTCGTCTTCGCTGCGCGCCAGTCAGGGACGTCCCCGCGCGCGCCCTTGGCCGCCGCCGCCGCCGCCGCCGCCGCGGCTGCTGTTGCCCCCGAGACCTGCTGCTTCTGCTGCTTCTGCTGCTGCTGCTGTCTGGCTTTGGCCTCCGCCGCGATCAAGGCAGCGGCCGCGACGGCCGCCTTGCGGCCCCCAAAGCCGGCGGAGCCATCGGGGTTCTTCGGGCCCTGGGGTTGCTGAGGTTGCTGCTGTTGACTCGTCGTCGAAGGAGGAGGAGGAGGCTGTTCAGGAAGCAGGAGGTCGTCGTCGATCAGGCGGGACCTCATCGGCTTGATCGCCGTCTCTCCTCTCGGGGAAGAGAGAGGCGGAGAGACCGTGCTGTTGTTGCGCCAGCTGCCGGCCGCCTCGGCTTCCTCCTTGCTCGGCAGCGGAGCGACCGCCGGCGTCGCCCGCCAGCTCCCGCTGCCTCCGTCTCCTCCTCCTCCTCCTCCTCCAGCTGCCGCCGTGCTATTACTCTCTCTGTTCCCTCCCCCTCCTCGCGTCACGGCGTTCTTGGCCGCCTTGCCCAGACGGGAAGCGGCCGCGGCGACGGCGGCGGCCGCCATCGCCGCCGCCCCGCGGCCGACGCCAGAGCTCGCGGAGAACCCGGCTCTGCCTCCTCCTCCCGGAGGGATCGGCACTGAAGACGAAGACGGAGGAGGAGGAGGAGAGGTCGCTCCTACTGCTCCTGCTCCTGCTGCAATCGGGGCCGCGACGGGTATCCTCGAGGGAGGAGAGGACAGCAGCGACGCCGGAGCTGGCACGAGCGCGGGGATGGTCTTGGCCGGCGAGGAAAGGGAAGACGAGTTTGGCCCAGAAAACCCTCCCGTGGCCGCTGCCTCGGCGGCCGTCGCCGCAGAGGCGCCGGCGCTGCCGTCGAAGAAGGAGGTCTCGTGGAGGTCCCTGAGGTCGTCCGCGGTGAGTCCCTCGGGCAGGGAGCGCAGGGATTTTTTGTTCTCTTCGGCGATGGATCTCAGCGTCGCTCTTTTGGTTGGTTGGTAGGATTGCGGGGAAAGAAAAGAGAGAAAGAGAAGAGGTTGAGGTTGAGGTCGAGAATGTTGAGAGATCGAAGAGGGGCATCGTCAACGCCGGCGATTGACAAAGAAAACAAAAACTCTATCTCTTCCTTACTTGTCATAGCAGTGCTTGGCCTTTGGGTTTCCCAGCGGCGCCATGGGCAGCTTGTGGTCCTTGATCGCCGGCTCGGAGGAAGAAGCAGCCGGAAGTGCGACGACGGCAGGAGCTGGAGCAGGAACAGGAAGCTCGTCTTCAAGGGCCACCGTCGATTCGATCAAGCCCAAAAGGTCATCGACGTCGATGTCGTTGATCTTCTTCTCCTTCTTATCTTCTTCTTCGACGATTTCCACCTCTTGCTCGTGCTCTTTCGGCTTGACGTCCTCGGCGTCGCTGCCGCCGTTGGAGGATCCCATGGCGAGCGGGGAATTTGAGGGCAAAAGAGGGCCTCTCAGAAGCCGCGCTCTGATGGAAAAGATAGAAAAGAAAAAAAACAGGAAAAAAACAGGAAAAAAAATGAAGAAGTCTTCGTCGCCGATTTTTCTCTTCTTCACCACTTTCCGCCTTCGTTCTTCTTCGACAGAACAGCCAAAGAAGAAGAAGGACACCCCGCGCGCACTCCAATCTCTCTGCGAGCTCGTTCTCTCTCTCTCTCTCTGTGAATCCTTCTCCGCAAGCTCAAGATGCGCCTCCCCCTGGGCTGCTGCTGCAGCAGCCACTCAGCGCCAAGCACGAGCAGCAGCTCGGCCAACGCCAATTCGGCGATGCAATCGCCGATGATGTTTGCTCGCTCTCCCCTCGCCTTCCCAAACAACTCCACCAGGCGGAGGTCCGTGGCGGCGATGGCCTCTGGTCCCACGCCTCCGATCATGGTCAATGCGTGCACCGGCAAGGTGAGGGGGGCGTTGCTGATTTCGAGCAAAAAGAAAGGGGGAAAACCGGAGCCTCAATTGCTCAATCGAGCGACGAAACGAAACCTCCTCCTCCTCCTTCGACCCTCTCACCTCTCAACCTCGTCAACCTTCTCTCTCGCTCTCCCTTCCTCCCTTCCAACCAGATGGGCCACGCCACCGCCGAGGCCGTCCTCCGAGCGGGCCTCACTCTCGTCCCCTTCTCCTTCACGGGCTCCTCCGAGGCCGTGGCGGTCGGCAACGTCGCCGTCTCGGGGTACCCGGTCGAGCTCATCGGGCCCGAGGCGCGGCAAAAGGCCCTGCTGGACGTCAAGGCGTCCTACCCGGGCTTGGTGATTGTCGACTACACTCTGCCCACGGCAGTCAACGACAACGCGCTGTTCTACTGCGACAACGGCGTTCCCTTCGTGATGGGCACCACGGGAGGGGACAGGACGAAGCTGCTCGAGGACGTTAAAATATCGGGGAACTGGGCAGTGATCGCTCCGCAGATGGGGAAACAGGTCGTCGCTTTACAGGCCACTCTGGAGCTGATGTCGGAGCAGTTCCCCGGTGCCTTCTCGGGCTACTCGCTGCGGGTGACCGAGTCGCACCAGGCGGCGAAGGCCGACACCAGCGGCACCGCCAAGGCCATCGTCGAGAGCTTTGTCAAATTAGGTGCGAAAGCGAAAGGCGGGACCCCCTTCGAGTCCGAGAGGGACATCGTCCGCGTCCGGGACAAGGCGACGCAGCTCGGGGAGATGAAGGTGCCCGAGTCGGCCCTGTCGGGCCACGCCTTCCACACCTACCGGCTGGAGTCGGCCGACGGAAGCGTCAACTTCGAGTTCCAGCACAACGTCTGCGGCCGCACGATCTACGCCGAAAACACCGTCGACGCCGCGCTGTTCCTGGCGTCGAGGGTGAGGTCGGGAAAAGAGAACGCGGAAGACGGGAGCAGGGTGTTCAACATGATCGACGTGCTCCGCGAGGGGGACATGCGATGATGATGAGTGAAAGAGAGTGGAAGAGAGAGTGGGGGTTTTAAAAATTCAGTTTTCTCGGGAGGAGAGCAAGTGTGATGACAATTTTGTTTCAAAATTCATTTTTCAAAAAAAGCAAAAAGAAGCAAAAAAAAGCAAAAAAAAGCAAAGAAAAAAAAATCTTTTTTTCTTTCACTCGCACTCGTCGAGCAGCGACTGCGCCGACTCGTGCACCCCGTTCTCCGAAAAGTACTCGACCAGCCTCTTTAGAAAGGCGTCCTTTTTGCCCACGCAGTCGGCGTCGCAGACGAGGCAGGCGTGCCTCCTCGCCCGCGTGACGGCGACGTTCATTCTCCGGGCGTCGGCGAGGAAGCCGACCTCGCCGCCGGCGTTCGACCTCGTCGCGCTGACGACGACGGCCTCCTTCTCCCTCCCTTGGAAGCCGTCGACCGTCGAGATCTCGACGTGGGTAATCTCGGCAGAGTCCGGGTCGGCGGGCTTCTCCTCGGAGGCCAGCTCGGCGCGGAGCTCCCTCAGCAGGGCGACCTGCGCCGAGTAGGGCGCGACGACGCCGACGTCGGCGCCGCGGGCTCCCGCGCGGAGCAGCCGCCGGACGTGGGCCATCGCCACCGCGGCCTCCCTGGGGTTGGAGGTGGAGTCGCTGCTGGAGGAGGAAAAGGAATCGCTGCTTCCAGTTCCTTTGATCTCGTCGCAGCCGCAGCCCGAGGTGTCGAGCAGGAGCAGCGGAGAGAGAACGTCATCGTAATCGTCGTCGTCGTCGTCGTCGTCGTTTTCGTCGTTTTCGGCGTTTTCGTTTTGTTCTCCTCTCCTCTCGGCGATCAGGTCCCCGAGCGTGTGCTCTGCCACGGACTCATGAGGCTGCAGCCTGCCGCCATAGAGCTCCCGCGAGGACCAATCCGATATGAGGCGGTGCATGCGGTACTGAGTCGTCAGCATCGAGGCCGCGGAAGTCGTCGAAGAAGGAGAAGGAGAGATCGAGGAAGAAGAACTCGAAGCCTTCTTCTTCTCCTCCTCCTCTCCGCCTCCACCTCCAAACCTCGCGTGCGCCCTCTCGAACAGCGTGACGCTCAGCCCTCCCTTCGCGGCCTCTGCGCTGATCACCGTGGGAGCCAGCTGCCTGTGGTCCCCGGCCAGCACGAGCACGCGGGCCCGCAGCGCCGCGGCCCAGGCAGCGGGCTCGGTCGCCTGCGCGGCCTCGTCGATGACGGCGACGTCGAACCTCTCGTTCGCCAGCGACCGCCCTTGCACGCTCGCCAGCGTCGTGGCGACGACGCGTGAGCCGCGGAGGGCCTCCCGCACGGCCGCAGCGTCCCGCTTCTTGGCCTCGGTCTGCAGGGCGCGCATCTCGGACCGCGCGGCGCGGCGGGCCGTGAAGGAGGAGAGAGAAGAAGAGCCCTTTTTCGACGAACTTTTGGAAGAGCTCGAGCTCGAAGAGCTTGCTTTGAGGAGCTTCGCAGCGATCGCCCGCGCCTCCTTCCTCGCGTCCGCAGCCAGCCCCGACGCGTCCGCGGCCATCACCCGCGCCTCCAGGCACGCGCCCAGCACGCTCGGGAGCAGGCGCGCAGGGTGACCGACGCGGACGACCGGGAAAGAATTGCCTTCAGAGGCCACAAGCCTCTCGACGAGAATGTCGACGGCGACGTTGCTCGGAGCGCAGACGAGCACCCTCTGCCCTCTGGCCGCCAGGGCTCGGATCAAGGCGACAAGCGTGGTCGACTTGCCCGTGCCTGGGGGCCCGTGGATGAGGGCGAGGTCGCGGGCGCGGAGGGCGAGGGAGACCGCGCGGCGCTGGGAGGGGTCGAGGTGGCGCGTGAAGCGGCGGAGGAGGTCGAGGTGCTTCTGCTGGTGTTGTTGTTGAGCAGAAGCGCTGCTGTCGTCTTTCGCTTCAGCTTCTTCTTCTCCGTCGTTATCTCCTTCCTCTTCTTCCTCCAACCACCCTGCCGCCTCCGCCTCCTCATCAAACAGGGGTCTCCTCCCTTTATTGTAGCCAAACATCAGGTCGAGCAGCGGCAGGCCTGCAACCGCCGAACCCGAACCTGTGCCCGCGCCTCCTCCTCCTCCTCCTCCTCCCCCTCCCCCGCGCGCCGCCAGCGCCTCCACAGTCGCCGCCAGCCTCCTGTGCGTCACGTCGTTCGCCAGCCTGTCCGCCCGAAGGCTCGCTCCGGCCGCGGCGGCCGAGGACAGCTCGTCGCCGGGGGTGTCATCGAGCGCCAGAGTGATCGCATCGTCCCTGAGGCGGGAGACGACGCCGGAGGCCAGTGGGGGGTCGGAGGCCGCGCCTTTGGCCGGTCGGATCTCGACCAAGTCCGCGAGCCCGAAGCGGTGCGCGGGCAGGGGCTGACGGCGTGTCGTTAGGTTCGAGGAAGAAAAAGCGGAAGAGGCGCGAGACTTCGAACCGAGTCTGGCGCTCGCGAGCGTGAGCAGCGTCCTTCCCAGCAGCCCGCCCTCCGCCCCCTCGACCTTCAAGGGCCGGATCGAGCCGCCCCTCGCCGCGGCGCGGGCCTGTGCCGCCTGCTCGTCGCCAGCCGAGGCCCCCGCGGCGAGGAGCGCGGCTCTCGCCGCGTCGGCCTCGGCGGTGCGCTCTAGCTCGAGCAAGGGGGTCAGAGCCGCGGCGAAGGCTTCGGGGCTGAGGTAGCGTCCGGGGTCGGGCTGCGCTTTTTCGTCAAAGTCCGTCCCTGAAGCTGAAGCTGACGTCTTTGTTGTCGTCTCTGAATCCTTCTTGCTCTTTTTTTTGGCCTTTTTGTCCTGCTCCGACTGCTTGGACGCGGCCAGGAAGTGAGGGGTCGGGTCGAGGCTGAAGTGCTGGGCGAACAGCGAGCAGAGGGCTTGGTCGTCGTCGCCGCTGGCGACCTCGACCTCGATGATCGACCTCCCAGGCTCGCTCTCTCCGACCTCGAGCCTTCGCTCCGCTCCTTCTCCCTTGGAGACGTGCGAGACGCCGGCCTCTTCCGCCGCAGCGTGGAGCGCTGCGCGGGCGCGCGCCGAGAGCGACGCTGGGAAGAGGAGGAGAGGCATCGTCGTTTGCTCGACGAAGAAGATCGAAGAGATCGGAAGTGAAAAAAAAGAAATCGTTCGGCTGTCTTTTCAAATTTTCGGCGCGAGAGCATCGATTGGACGGAGAGCTGTCCTCAATCTCTTCGATGTTCCAACAGCACTGCTTCCCGTCCTCGTCGTCACGCTTACCCACACCTCCTCAGAGCTGCTCCGGCAGAACGCGTATCCTGTCCCCCAGGAGGAACAGCAGAATAATCATTATCGTCCAAGCACAGGAGGAGAGCGGTGTGAGGATGAAGATGCCTCGACGAGCAAGTGCTCCGTCGCCGATGATGCCTCTGTCGACCTCTTCTTCTTCTTCTTCGACCTCTTCAGCCTCCTCTCTCCTCGCCACAGCAGCAGCCGCAGCAGCAGCCGCCGTGCTCCTCTGCTCGTCCCTCTTCGCCTCGCCGGCCCACGCCGCCGACTTCGTCGCCCCGGGCTCGATCGTCGCCGTCGCCGAAAAGGCAGCGACGACGACGACAAACCCACCACCACCGCAGCTTCAAGCTCCTCCGTCACGCGCCAGGGGCATCGCCCGGTCCAAGTCCGCTTCTTCCCCCTCTCCTTCCCCGCCCCCGTCGATCGAGCTCCTTTCGGGCAGCGTCCGCGTCTCCGACGGTGACACGGTAGAGATAACTTCTGCCGCCGATGGGACCAAGCACAAAATTCGGATCTGGGGAATCGACGCCCCGGAGACGAAGCAGCTCTGCCGGGACCCCCAGGGAAAAGACTACGAGTGCGGCAGGAAGGCCACAGAACGAATGAAGGAGTTGTTAGGAGGCACCGCGACGTGCGAGGTGAAGCAGCGGGACCAGTACGGCCGGGCCGTGGCGCGGTGCTACCGCGGGATAAAGACGGAAAGGGAGTTGGAGAACGAAGACGGCGACAACAGAAACAACAAAAGCAAAAACCTTGATGCAGGGCTCGCGCTCGTGGAGTCTGGCGACGCCGTCGCGTACCGTCAGTTCTCCAAGGGCTTTTACGAGCCCGCTGAGAAGATCGCCAAGGAGAAGAAAATCGGGATCTGGAGCGGGGAGTTTGAGGTGAGAAAAGAGGAAAAGAAGTTTTTCGTTTTTTCGTTTTTTTTTCTCGAGTTGCGAACGAAACAAAACTCATCCCTCCTCTCTTTCCCCAAAAACAAAAACAATACAAAACGCGCAGATCCCGGAGGACTGGCGGCGAGACCAGAGGATCAAGACCCTGCAGAACGTCGCGGCGCAGCGCGCGCCGAGCCCCGGCGGGGGCGGGGAGCTCGCCCTGGCGCCGAAGCCTGTGCTGCCGCCCTCTCGCTCTCCGTCTCCTTCTTCTCCTTCTCCTTCTCCTTCTCCTTCTTCTCCTTCTCCTTCTCCTTCTTCTCCCGCCTCTCCCTCCACCAAAAATGACCACGACGAAAGCGGCTGCGCCATCAAGGGCAACATCGCCTCCAATGGCTCCAAGCGCTACCACGTGCCGGGAACTGTCTTTTACGAATCGGTCAAGATCGACGAGGATAAAGGAGAAAAGTGGTTCTGCTCCGAGGAGGAGGCGGAGGAAGCAGGGTGGGAGAAGGCGAAATACGGCGGCAGGCCTCCCAAGGAAGCAGAGAAGAAGGAAGATGAAGATGCTGCTCCTTCTACCGACGCGAAAGTCGAGGCGGCGGCGGATGACGAAGAGGGGGAAGAAGGAGGAGCACAGAAGTAAAAGAATTTTCAGTTTTTTCTCTCCCTTTTTTTTACACTTTTTTTCTGCAAGCGACCACAAACGAACTCTCAACTTTCCACTCTTCACGAGTCGTCGCACCCCTCTCCCCTAATCACCACGCTGCCGTCGTCAAAGACGTCCACGACTACGTGGCAGGGAGAGGGAGAAGAAGAAGAAGACGAAGAAGACCTCTTGTGCTCGACGACGCCCCGGACCACACGGTGCAGGATGCCTCCCTCGCACCTCCCCGTCGCGTCGGAGTGCGCGTGCCCGGCGAAGGTCGCCACCACCGTCCCCTGCTCCCCGCCGTAGGGTTTCAAAATATCCAAAACCTCCTCGTAATTCCACAGCAGGCAGAGCGGGTTGGCCGTCCCGGGCAGCAGCGGCTGGTGGACGGCGACGACGACGCGCTGCTCTGCCCTCTCTGCGTCCTTGAGCTGCTTCTGCAGCCACTGCAGCTGTTCTTCCCCACAGCCGCCGTTGAAGCAGACGAAGCGCCTGGCCGTGCCCTCGAGCCCCTCCGCGGAGAACCAGCCCCCCGATTCGTTGCCCGGGTTTCGCGACCGAAGGATGGATTCGGCGAGCAGCCGCTTCGGGTGGCCCTCTTCGCGTCCCATCAGAGAGACGTCGAAGCCGTCCAGTGCGATCAGGCGGAGCTTTTGTTGATCTTTCCCGAAGGTGCGGGAGTAGTAGCCCCGCTCGGGGCAGGCGCGGGAGACGAGGAGATCGCTTTCGTTTTCTTTTCCGTCTTCTTCTGTTTTGCTGGAATCGCCAAAGAGCCCGAGCTCCGAGTGAAGCTCCGCCCGCGTTCCGGGCCAAGAAGCCAGACAGTGGTTCCCGAGCACGTGCGCCTGCTCCTTGTCGCTCTCGGCCAGAGCGGCCAGCACCTGCGAGAGCACCTCGCGGGGCCTGCCTTGCGCCTCGCTCATGTCCACGAGGTCGCCGAGGTGGAGCAGGAAATCCACTTTCGAGTCTGTGGCGAGCGAGCGCGCCGAGTCGCGCGCCGTGAGCAGGGCGTCGCGGTATCGGCGAGTGACCCCGGAGAAGGAGGGGGCGTCGTCGCGGTCCGCAGCCTGGACATCCGCGATGACGCCGAGGCGGCAGAGGAGGGAGGGAGGCGGGGAGGGGGAGGCTATTTTTTGGTTTCGGGGTCGAAGCGAGAGAAGGAGAGAGAGTAGAGGAGGTTAGAGTTTTTCGTTCGTTTCGATCGACAGAACCAAATTTTCGAGTTTCTTTCTTTTTTTCTCTCTCTCTCACCTCCATTGCTCTTTGTCGCATTGATTGGCATCGTAGCCAGCGAGCGGGACGATGAGAGAGACCGGATCCGACAGGGAAGAGTGCGCATCCGAGTTCCGGAAGACGGCGTGGAGAGCGCGCGCTCTCGGAGTCGATTCGGCAAAAGAACAAAAAAAAAAAACAGCCGAGGAGTTTCGTTCGACGGAAATTCTGATTCATGTTGCTACAGACGTTGATTGCAATCACATTTTTTCTTTTCCTCCCATTTCGCGCCGGGCTCCAAGCTCCTCGCTTCCCTCCGAATCCGATCGATCTCACAGGCTCACGGGCGCCCCGATCTCATCTGTCGCAGAACTCCACGAGATGCCCCCGCGCCGCCAGGGCCCGCTCTCTTCGGTGAGGCGGCGCCCGAGCAAGAACTCGACGTCGGTCGTCGCTCGCATCGAGGAGCAACAAAAGCAGCAAAAGTTTCTCGAGCAGCAGGAGCAACAGCAGCAGCACCAGCGCTCGCTCGCCGCGGCGCTGACGGCCCGCGAGGTAGATGCGGACGACGACAGCGACTACGGCATCGAGCTGGACGACAGCGTGAGTGGCGAAGGGGAAGGGGATTTTGCCGCCGAATTCATCGTTCGGTATTGTTTTTTCTTTTTCTTTTCCCTTTTCGAATCGACCCCTTTTTTTGGCGCCGCCTCACCCTGCCTTTTGTTGATTTTTCTTCCATCCAAACACACGATCATACACAGGCTGAAGCTCCACCTCCGCCCGGCGAAGAGATGGAATCGAAGAAGGAGAAGGAGAAGGGAGAGAAAGAGGACAAGAAGGCATCGGCGACGGCGGCGGCGACTGTTGCACCGGCGACGGCGATGGAGGACGACGAAGCAACAGCAGCAGCAAAGGCAGCCGCGGCCGCGGTCGCCGCGGCAGCAGCCGCCTCGAAGGTTCCGTCCCCTTCTTCTCCTTCTCCTTCCAAGAAAACCGGAGCATCACCAGCGAAGAAGAGGGCCCGCGGAGAGAAAGAGGAAGAGCAAGAGGAGGAGCGGGAGGGGCGACCTCCTCTCGCTCCCTCTCCCTCCGCGGCCAAGCAGGGCTCCCCGCGCGGCGGCCGTCGCGGCGCGGTGCCCGCCTCTTCCCCCGTTTTAGCTGCCGCTGCTCCTCTTGAAGAAAAATCCCTCCTCCCCGTGACAGAGAACGAAGCGTTCCCGGCCTCTTCCTCTTCTTCAGGCGACGCGGCGACAGCCCGCGCCGCCTCGACGCTGGTCCGCAAGCGCCTGCTCGACCCCTTCTCCCGCGAGGCCGCCGCGATGCGCCTGCGCCCGGCCGCGGCGCAGGCAGCGGACAGGCTGACGTCTCTGCTGTCCCGGGCCGTGTCCGGGGCCAGCGGCGGCGCGACCTCGGCCGTGCTGGTGGGTCCCCGGGGCTGCGGCAAGAGCGCGGTGCTCGCGAGGGTCGTCGCCCGCCTCGCCGACAGGTTTGGAGGTAAGGCGGCTGCAGCGGACGCAGAGCAGCAGCAGCGCGCCAAGAAGAAGAAGAGCAGGAAGAATAACGACGAGAACGACGACAAAGAGGAGGCCGCGGCTCCTCCCTCGACCTCTTCTGCCCGCTTGGGCATCGTCACCCTCTCGGGCCTGCTGCACAGCGACGAGCGCGTCGCCTTCCGCGAGGCCGCCCGCCAGCTCTGCGAGGCCTTCGGGGTCGACTTCGTGCGCTCGGCCTCGCACGACGACAACCTGCGGTTCTTCCGGACGGTGCTGCGCGCCGTGGCGGAGGCCGGGGAGAAGGAGGACGTGGAGGCGGAGGCGGAAGAGAGGAACAGGAGCAGGGAAGGGAGGCAGGGAGGGAAAGGAAGAGGAGAAAGCGACAACGGCAACAACGACAACAACAACGGCGCTCCTCCTCCGAGGAAAAAGAGCCACCGCGCGGTCATCTTCATCCTCGACGAGCTCGACGCCTTCGCCAGGAGGCCGCGCCAGGCCCTGCTCTACGGCCTCTTCGACGCCCTGGCCTCGGCGGGCGCTCTGGGAGCTGCCGTTCTGGGGGTGAGCGTGCGCGTCGACGCGTTGGATCTCTTGGAGAAGAGGGTCCGCTCGAGGTTCTCCGGGAGGGTCGAGGCCCTTCCCCGACCGGGGGGGGCCGCCGCCGTCGCGCAGGCCGCCGCTGCCGGGGCTGGTGAGGCTGGTGGTGGAGAGCAGAGTGGCGCGGCAGGAGGAGGAGGGGACGAGGGGGGAGGAGGCGACGGCATGGCAGAGGGCACCTTCGACGCCGGCGTCGCTCTGGCCGCAAACGCAAACAACGCGAACAACAAAACCTCTTCTCCTTCTCGTTCTCGTCTCTCTTCTTCCTCTCCGTCTTGGTCCCCGGACCCGGACTCCCTCCCGGGCCTCCTCCTGGAGTCCCTGACGATGCCCCCTTCTTCTTCCTCCTCTAACGTGCCCGGCGCCGCGAGGTGGAACGCCGCTGTCGCCAAGGCCCTGGCTCCACCTTCGGCCGCCGCCGCGGCGCTCGCCAGGGCCGAGCTGCTCGGCGCCACCTCCGCCCGCGACGCCGCCGCCGTCGCTCTGTCCGCGGCCTCCTCGGCGGCCCTCTTCGGGCGCCTGCCGGTAGAACAGGACTTCCTCGCCGGGGCCGAAGCGCTCTTGGCGAGGCAGGCGGGGCTCGCCCCGCGGCTCGCGCAGCTCTCCGTCCTCGAGCTCTTCTTGCTGGCGGGCCTGGCGAGGGCGGCGCGCAAGCAAGGCGCCGCCGCCGCCTCGGCGGGCGCAGCCTCCGCCGCCGCCGTCGCCGCCGGGGCCGCCGGCTCGGCCACGTTCGACGCCGGGTTCGGGGAGTACGCCGCTCTGGGCAGGGCCGGGGCCGGGGCCGACGCCTGCAGGGGCCGCGGCGCGGCGTGGGCGGCGTTCGAGCGGCTCGCGGCGGCGGGGCTCGTCGCCCGGGCGCGCGACGGCCGCGGCGCCGGCCGGGGCTCTGCCGCCGCGGCCGGAAGCACGCACTCTGCCGCCGCGGCCTCCCTGAGGGGAGGGCTGGCGCCGCATACTAGGCTCGAGCTGCGGCCGACGGTGCACGAGATCGTCGAGGCGGCGCGGAGGAAAAGGAGTGCGCCGCCGCTGCTGGCGACGTGGCTGGCGAGGGACGGCGCGGGCCCGGGGAGGGGCGCGGCCGCCGACGTCATTTCTTAAACAAGTTTTTTTTCCTTCTGTTTCTGTTTCTGCTTTTGTTTTTGTTTTTGTTTTTTTACACTTGCAATTTTGAATGAATGAATTCCTTTCTATGAATCAAATCAGCCGAAGACGAGCTTGACGAGGATAACGACGATGTTGACCGCGACGAGCGGGACTGGTGGAGAGGAAGGTGAACAGAGGAAGAAAAAGGTGAGAGAGAGGTTTTCGTCGTCGAAAAAAAAGAAAAAGAAAGAAAGAAAAACTCTCTCTCTCTCACCCCGAAGGTAGGTCACGGCGTGCAAGAACTCCACGACCTGTTTTCGCATCAGCGATGGTCCCGGATGGATCCCGTCGGCCACCCTGCCGATCTGCGAGTAGCCGAGGCCCCCTGAGAGAAAGGTTTGAGTTTTTATGTTTTTCATCTTCAAATGAGCAAAAACGGGTTTTTTTCTCTCTCTCTCTGTGTCTTTGTTTCCCCCTTTTTTCTTCTTTCCACCATCTCCAACTCGGCTTTCCTCCCTCACACTTTTCGAGACACCGGTCGTTGTTGAGCACGGCGAGGCCATTGGTGACGAGCAGGATCGCCTGGGTTCAGTTGGAGGTGGAGTTGGAGGTGGAGGTTGGTGAAGAGGTCGAGGTGAGTTTTTTTTCGTTTCCGTTTCGATGGGGGCATTGATTGAATAATCATTCCTTCTTCTCTTTTCTACCTTCGCTTCGTGCTTTCTTTTCGCAATTCTCCACCGGCTCACCTGACAGAGGACCCAGAGCGTCATTGTGGATGTGAGAAACTGGCGAGAAAGAGTCTCCCCGCGCTTCGTTTCGGACGCGGAGGGAAGGCGTTGAAGGAGTTTTCTTTGTCGACGAGGAAAAAAAAATGAAAAGAAAGTCACTTTTTTTACTCCGAAACCAAAAAGCTGCCAACAGACGCAAAGAAAAAAAAAAAGCAAAGAGATAGAAAACCAAATATCAGTTTTTTCACTATGTCCGACACCAGCTCCAACGCCTCTGACACCGAGCTCGACCTGTCCAACGTGCGTCCAGCTGCTTGAAAGGGGGGATCGGAAACGCAGGAGAAGAAAGAGAGATAAAAGTTTTCGAAACAACCCTTCCGTTGCCATCGATTCCTTCTCGAGTCCCGGTCGCCGAGTTGCTCTTCTTCTTCTCTCGCCTTCACCTCTCTCTCGCTCCCTCCCTCTCCCCCAGCCCCTTCACTCACCGCCCAATCGGCCTCCCCCACTCGCCACCAAACACCCTCACGCTCTCAGTCCGATGTGGTGACCAAGTACAAGGCCGCCGCCGAGATCGCCAACGGTAAGAGATGATTGTTTTTTCCGTCGTCGAGGAAAAAAGAGCGCAATCTCAAAGCCGTCGAAGGCAAATTCCCAATCGCTCATCCACCCCCTCTTCTCGTCCCTCGTTCTCCGCCCTTGTTACCCCTCCAACCAATTCCCCCTTCAACAGCCGCCCTCAAGGCCGTGGTCGCAGAGTGCAAGCCCGGGGCCAAGCTGGTGGACATCGCCAACAAGGGCGACGCGCTCATGGAGGAGTAAGTTTTTCTTTCTTCTTTTTTTCTCTCTCCGATCGATCTTCGATCGCGAACCTCTCTCTCTATCCTTTCTTCGACCTCTCGACCTCCGTTCTCTCTCACGCCTCCCTCTTTCTCTCTTTCTCTCACGCCCCCGAACCACACCACCACCTCCAACAACTCCAAAACAGCCTCGCCTCCAAGGTCTACAAGGGCAAGAAGATCGACAAGGGAATCGCTTTTCCCACATGCCTTTCAGTGAATTCCGTCGTCGGCCACTACTGCCCCGCGGCCGACGACGCGACGGTCTTGGCCGAGGGCGACTGCATCAAGATCGACCTGGGAGCGCACATCGACGGGTGGATCGCCGTGGGAGCTCACACCGTGATCCTGTCCCCCGAACCCATCAGGGGCAAGGACGCGGACCTGCTGGCTGCGACCTCGGCCTGCATGGAAGCGGCGCTCCGGACGATCCGCCCCGGCAAAAAAGCCAAGGAGCTGGCCCCGGTCCTGGAGAAGATCGCCGCGTCCTACGGCTGCTCCGTCGTCGAGGGCGTGCTCTGCCACCAGGTCAAGCAGGCCGTGATCGACGGGCACAAGACGGCGCCCAACAGGGCCTCTCCGGTCGAGGGGGCGACCCCGCAGATGCAGGCGCAGGCGGCGGCGGCGCACGCCAAGGAGGGCGAGAACGAGTTCGAGGAAGGGGAGGCCTGGGCCGTTGACGTGGTGCTCTCGACGGGAGTGGGGTCGGCGAGGGTGCTGGACGAGAAGGCGACGACGGTGAGGCGACTGGGAAGATAGAGAGAGTTGGAGAGAGTTGGTGGGGAGAGAGAGAGAGAGAGAGAGAGAGAGAGAGAGAGAGAGAGAAGTGAGCGAGAGCGAGCGAGAAAAGTCATCAAGAAAAATAAAACTCACTTGCCCCTTCCCCCCCCCTCTTCTCTTTCTTTCTCCAAACCACCTCCAATTCCACAGGTCTACAAGCGCGCCCTCGACGTGGAGTACTCCCTCAAGATGAAGGCCTCCCGCGCCGTCTTCTCCGAGATCGCCAAGAGGTTCTCGACGATGCCGTTCGCGCTCCGGGCGCTGGCGACGCCCGGCGCCCGTTTGGGGGTCATCGAGTGCGTCAACCATTACTTGCTGCAGGCCTACCCCGTGCTGCACGAAAGGGCTGGCGAGCGCGTGGCGCAGCTGAAGACGACCGTGCTGCTGATGCCCAACGGGAGCGACAGGATCACGCAGGCGCCGCTGCAGGCGTTCGAGTCGGAGAAGAAAATCGAGGACGAGCTGGTCAAGAAGCTACTGGCGACGAGCCTGAAGCCGAAGAAGAAGAAGCCCGCTGCTGCTGCTGCAGCGAAGCCTGCTGCTGCTGCTGAGGCGAAGCCTGCTGCGTAGGCAAAGAGGGAAACAAAGGGTGGGAGGAATTCATTTTTGTTGTTTGGTGTGTTTTTTTCGTTGAAAAAAAGAGAGAGAGAAAGCGAGAGAGAGAAAAGAAAGAAAGAAAAAGCGAAGAGAGACAGAGAGAGAATGTTATTTCCCCAAATTTTCACCCACCTTTCTAGCCCCCAATCCTACTCATCTCTCTTGGTGTTTTTTTGAATTCTTTTCTTTTTGTTTTACAAGTGGGTTTTCAGTGCGGAGCAGTGCGCGGGGGTGTTTCAATGGTGATGAAAAAAAGAAAAAAAATCATAAAAGTTGAGAGAGCAGCTCCGTCGCCCGCTCCAGCAGAAGAGGAGGCAACCTCTTCTCCGTCGAAGAAGCCGCGACGACAACCGCCTGCAGCGCCTCCCTGGCCCCAGCGGCGCGGAGCGCCTCCGCGGCCTGCTGCGGCGATGGCTTCCCCGCATCCAGCGCGAGCGAGAACACGTCGAGCGCTGCAGCAGCGGCCGTGGCGGCGGCGCTCTCGTCCTCCTCAGCAGCGGCCTCCTCAGCGGGCAGCTGCAGCGGCAGCAGCAGCAGCAGCAGCTTCGCCGCTCCTTCGAGCACTCGCCCTCCCCCCGACGACGACGACAGCAGCTGCAGCAGCAGCGCCCCGCACTGCTCCGGGTCCGCTGCGTCTTTTTCCATTCCACCGCAGCAGACGGCAACGAGAAGAGGCAGAGCCTCTTTGGCGACGAGACAGGCGAAGAAGAACTCGTCTTCTTCTTCCTTTCCCTCGTTGGCAATTTCCGCAAACTTCGCCACCGCCGCGGCCGCGGCTCCCCCCGCGCCCGCAGCAGCCACCGCCTCCGGCTCGACCGAGGCCAGGCTCGACAGAGCCCATGCCGACTCGGCGGCGAGCGAAGCGTCAAAGGCAGAAGAAAGAGAGGAAGGAGGAGATCGACTTTTTTTCTCGAGCAGAGCAACCAAAACGCCGAGGCAACTTTCCGAAGAAGAGGCGGCAATCGCCCTGACGGCGCGCAGCGGCGCCCTGCTCGCAAAGTGCCCGCAGAGGCGAACGAGGGACGCGAGGAGAGGAAGCTCCTGCTCGTTTTCGTCGTCAGCGACGGCTCTTAGCCTCTCGCAGAGCGCGGAAGCTAGCCCGGCGCGAGCAAGCTCCGCCGCCGCCGCCGAAGCCGAAGCAGCAGCAGCAGCAGCAGCGCTCCCGCTCCCTCCGGCCGCGACGGCGACCGAGAGCGCCCAGGGCAGCTCGGCGCCCCCCGTGCCGTTGCGGAGAGCGCGGGCGAGCCCCTCGGAGACGCCCGGGCGGGACAGCAGCGAGCAGCAAGGGGAAGAAGAAGGAGATGAGGTGGTGGTGGTTTTGTCGTCGCCGTCGCCGTCGGAGGAAAGGGTCGAAAGGCTCATCCCGAGGGCCCACGTCGCGGCCTCCGCGAGTTGGTTCCTGCCGCCTTTCTCTCCCACTTCTTCTCCTTCTTTTTCTTTCTCCCTCCTCGCGGCCTCGGCACAGACGACGTCAGCGAGGGCGAAGAGGGTCCCCGTTGAGAGGAAGCGGGAGGCGGGAGACCGAAGAGAAGGAGACTTCGAAGAAGGAAAGGTCGCCGCTGCCGCCGAAACGGCGGCAGCGACATTTCCCAGCGCCCAGGCCGCGAACTCGGCCGCGCGGCGACGAAGGGGGCTGCTGTCACCGGAACTGCTGTCGGCACCGCCGCTGACGACGAGCGCGAGCGGGGCGCAGCACTGGTCGAGGAGCAGGTCGAGGAGGAGCAGAGGAGGAGGAGGAGGAGGGAGTGGCTTCGCTGTTGTCGTCGTCGTCGTTGCCTTTTCTCCTTCTTCTTCTTCTTCTTCCATCGGAGCTGCTGTTGCTGCTGCTTCCTCCTTCTGCTGCTGCTCGGCGGCGGCGGCCACGGCGAGCGCCCCCAGAGCCCAGGCCGCCTCTGTTGCGGCTTCCTCGCTCGCGAGCCCGTGCTTGCTCCGGTTTCGAGCGAGAACGGGAGGAGGCGGCAGCAGCGCGCGCTCCACCAGCAGCGGCAGCGTGGCCCTGAAGTCGGCAGCGGCGAAGGCAGCTCTTGGGAAGGGCTCGGACGAGGAAGAAGCGACGACGAGGGCGCGGCGGAGCCTGCGGACGGCCGAGAGCAGAAGCGGCGGGTCCGCAGAGAGCCCGCGGAGGTCCTCTGCAGCGCTCCTCAGCTCCTCCGCCGCCGCCGCCGCGGAGGTCGAATCCATCGCTGCTTCCGTCGCCGTTGCCTCTCCTCCTTCATCGCGGGGTGCTCTTCCCCCTCGCCGCTGGCGAGCAGAGGCCAGGAGAGAGAGCCTGCTGGCCGACGCGAGCGAGGCGAGGGCCTGTGTTTTTTTTGTTGTTGTTGAAAGTCGAGGTCGAAGAGGTCGAGAGAGAGAGATGTCTTGTCAGTTTCTTTTTTCCTTTCCTTTCCTTTTCCGTTCCCAGCAGCCTCGACGACGCCCCTCCGATCCCTGTCCAAAAGGTCCAGATCCGGACCACTCACATGCCGCCTCCGATCCGTCCCGGAGAAATGGGTCGGGAAGGGCGCGCGGTGGTGGTGGGGCTCCATGCGGAGAGTCTTGAAAAAAAAAACTTTTTTTTTCTTGAGTTGTGAAGATGATCTCTCACTTTTTCCCCTGACGACGACGACAACAAATCACCATGCCCTTGCTCGCCTCTTCTTCGACCGCTCCGCTGAGCCCGGCTCGGCAGAGCGGCCTCCTCCTCCGGAGAGGGGCCGCGTCGACTGCCTCTGCGAGCGTGACGCAAGCGAGGGGATGCCTGTCCACGCTGCTGCCCCTGCCGACGACGGCGACGACGAGAAAGCCATCATCATCGCCCTTCCTTCGGCGACGGAGCCCGATCATCGGCGTCCGACCTCCTCCGTCGCCTCAGAGACGCTCCCACCGAAGCAACGGCAAAAGCGGCGCTTCGCCGTTCACCACCACCGCTGCGGCGACGACGAAGAACGCAGCAGACAAATCCGGCGACCTCCCCGAGGGCGCCTCCGCCGACATCAGGGTCATCGCGGCCCGGGCGTGGAAGGTCCGTTTTTCTTTTTTTCTCCATTTCAAAGAGAAAAAAAAACGAGTTTCTCTCTCTCTCTTCTTCCTTCCTCTTTTCTCCATCTCTTTCTCACTTCACTCACCCCACCCCCCCTCTTCTTCCCCTCCCCACTCCCACCAAAACAGCTCGCCAAGCCCTACTGGACGGACCCGGAGACCGGCTCCTCCGCGAGGTGGAAGCTGGCCACCGTCGTCGGTCTCACGCTCGGCACGACGGGCGTCTCGGTGCTCTTCAATTTCTTAGGCCGGGACTTCTTCAACGCGCTCTCGGAAAAGGACACGGTGCGGTTCACCCAGATGCTGTTCAAGTGGCTCGGGGCCATCGGCGCGGGCGTGCCCGTGTTTGTCCTGCGGGACTTCTTGCAGTCGCGGCTGGCCCTGGACTGGAGGCAGGACCTGACGGAGAAGCTGACGAGCGATTATTTGTCTGGCAGGGCCTTCTACCGGGTCGCGGCGCAGGGCACGGTGGACAACCCGGACCAGAGGATTGCTGCCGACGTCGGGTAAGAGGGGAGAAAGAGAAAGAGAAAGAGAGAAAAAAGAGAGGAGAGAGAGAAGGAAAGAGAGAGAAGGAGAGAGAAGGAAAACGAACCCCCTCTCTCACTCGAACAAAAATGGAAAAAAAAATCTCTTTCTAATAGCCAATTCACCGACGCGGCCCTGGGCCTCTTCCTCACCTTACTCGCGGCCCTCGTCGACCTGGTCTCCTTCTCCGGCATCCTTTATTCCATCTATCCCCCCTTGTTTGCTGCGCTGATCGTCTACAGCATCGGAGGGACGGCGGTCTCCCTGTATTTGGGGAAAGCCCTCGTCCCTCTCAACTTCAAGCAGGAAGCGGCGGAGGCTGATCTTCGGTACGCGCTGGTGCGCCTGCGAGAGAACGCCGAGGCCGTCGCCTTCTACGGCGGGGAAGCTCGAGAGGCGGCCACTCTGAAACAAAGGCTCGCCGCCGCCGTCGCCAACGGCATCGACCTGCTCGCTACCTCCCGCAACCTGTCCTTCTTCACCTCGATGTACCGCTACGTCATCCAGATCCTCCCCGCCGCCGTCGTGGCTCCTCTTTACTTCAAGGGCAAGATCGAGCTCGGAGTGATCAACCAGAGCGCGTCGGCGTTCAACCACGTTTTGTCCGACGTATCGCTCGTCGTCTATCAGTTGGAATCTTTGGCGGGTCTCTCGGCGGTCATCGACCGGCTGGGGGAGTTTGTGGAAGCCGTCGAGGACGCAGGGGGCGCCGGGGCGGAGGCAGCGGGGGGAGGGATCGAGCTGGTGTCGGTGCCGTTGCCGAAGAGGGGGGAAGCAGGAAGCGGGAACGGAGCACCGAAGCAGCAGCAGCAGCCTCTCTTGGAGATGAAGGACCTCACCCTCTGGCCCCCTTACTCGAGGGACCGCCCCGGCGCCAAGCCTCTGGTTTCCGGACTGTCCTTCTCGGTGAACCCGGGGGACTCCCTGCTGATCGTGGGTCCCTCGGGGGCAGGCAAGACCTCGATCCTGCGCGCCGCGGCCGGGCTCTGGACGACGGGGAAGGGCGAGATCGCCCGCGCGGGCGAGGCCGTGGCGGCGGGCAGGGGCGGCGGCGACGTCTTCTTCGTGCCGCAGAAGCCCTACGTCGTGCTTGGCAGCCTCAGGGACCAGCTTCTGTACCCTTCGTGGGTGGCGATGCCAGCTGATGAGGAGAAAAAGAACAAAAAAGAAGAAGACGAAACACCAACTCTGCGCCGCCCCCGCCCCTCGGACGCAGAGCTCGCCTCCGTCTTGCGGAAAGTCAACCTCGGCTCGCTGCTCGACCGAGGTGCAGACACCTCGGGCCGCGTCTCCGGTTCCGGGCTCGACGCCACGGCGGACTGGTCCTCGATGCTCTCGTTAGGCGAGCAGCAGCGCCTCGCGATCGCTCGTGTCTTACTGGCGAAACCGGCCTTGGTCCTGATGGACGAGTCGACGTCGGCGCTCGACGTCGCCAACGAGGCCGGCGCCTATTCTCGGTTGAAAGAGGCCGGCGTCGCCGTGGTCTCGGTGGGGCACAGGCCCAGCCTGACCGCGTTCCACTCAAGGGTGCTGAGGCTGAAGCCCGCTGCGGTTGCTGGAGGTGCAGGAGAGAGCCCCGCGAGCGACTGGGAGCTGGCGGAGCTGCCCAAGGCGGCGGCGGCGGCGAGCGACAACGCTGCTTTTGCCGGGAGATGATTTTCATGTTTCTTGCTTCTTCCCGCGATCAACTTAGTATTTCCGAATTGTGACAACAAAAACAGAACAAAAGCTTGCCTTTGAAAGAGAGAGAGAGAGAGAAAGGTTGTTTGATTTTGTCGAAAAAGAGAGAAAAGCAGCGGCCGAAACCGCGCTCGCTCGCTCGCTCGAGAAAAGAGAGAAAGGACTTTTTTTTCTTACAAAAAAGACAAAATCGCCCGTCTTCTCTCCCCTCTCTCACTCGTCTCTTCTCCCGACGCAAAACAAAAGAGTCAGAAACACAGAAAAACAGAAGGCAGAGAAGGTTTCATTTCTCTTTTTTTACGCCTTGGGCTTGCTGTCCCTGTCGCCGCCGCCGCCGAACCTCGGGCGCCTGAACTCGCGGATCTTGCGGTTCTCCCTCGAGCGCACGCGGACGACCTTGGAGTGGATCGCGGCGGAGATGCAGTAGTAGACCTTGCGGTAGATCTTGGGGAGCATGTAGCCGTCGATGACGGACGAGTCCTGCGGGGAGGTGGAGTGTTTTTTTTTTTTTTTAGAAAACGGTTTTTTTTCTTTTTCCAATCTTTTTTTTTTTTTTTTTTTTTCTTTTTTTTTTTTTTTTTTTTTTTTTTTTACCTTCTGTTCCCGGCCGGCCTGTGCGTCTACGTTTTTGCGCCCGT
>Ga0114918_10001278_pt1 | contig 22473 bp, 14 predicted proteins | sample LantaG_FD_87015 | JGI IMG/M metagenome (GOLD analysis project Ga0114918, IMG submission 87015) | Deep subsurface microbial communities from Baltic Sea to uncover new lineages of life (NeLLi) - Landsort_02402 metaG | ecosystem: Environmental > Aquatic > Marine > Oceanic > Sediment | place... | reverse complement strand
GAGAGAGAGAGAGAGAGAGAGAGAGAGAGAGAGAGAGAGAGAGAGAGAGAGAGAGAGGCGCGGGGCGTCGGAGAGAGAGAGCAAGAGAGAGAGTTGAGGTCGAGGTTGAGTTTTTTGTTTTGTTTTTCAAAACTCGCCTCACTCTTTCGGAAAGCAAGAAACTTCCAATGGCCTCTTCCGCGGCCGCGAGGCCTCCGGGGGCCGCCATCGTCGCCAACGACGAAGACGGCAGCTGCCTCCTGGATGCCCTGGCCGCGGCCGTGCCCGCCTCGCAGGCGCGGAGCCAGCAGGAGGCGCAGAAAAGGGAGCCCCTCGCGGAATGCGCAAGAGGAATCAACGTCGTCGGCGATGGCCTCCCGACGACGACGACGACGACGACGACAACAACAACAATGAAAGCTCAAGCGACGCATTCTCAGCACCCTCTCCTCCGCGCCTACCTGTCCGAGTGCGCCGAGGAAGGTCTCACGCCGGACGCCAGGATAGCGAGCGAGATGGAGGCCGTGCCGCGCAGGCTCTGCTTCAGGAGAGGTGCGACTGATTTGTTGGAAAAAGCATGTCAATTTCGTCTTTTCTTCGTCTGTCGCTGCCGGCCGCTTGAAAAAAACAAAAACAAAACAAAAACTCAACCTCTTCTTCTCGCCTTTCTTCTTCTCCTCCTCTCACCAAACCAAACAGGCTCCTCCCGCCCCTCCAAGGACATGGGCGCGGTCGTCTCCTTCGCCGGAACAAGGGACCCGGAGCAGCTCTCGGCGGCCCTGAAGGCCCTGTTCAGGGGAAGCTTCGACGACTTTTACTCCGCTTTTCCTTCTTCTTCTTCTCCTTTCGTCCCGCTGCTCGCGCTCGACCTCTCGGACTGCTCCCCGTTCCCCAGGGACGGGCTCTCCCTGCTCCAGAGGGGCACCGACGACGCGGGGCCGCACGGGGGCGCCGTCGCGGCGCTCTCCCTCGCGCGCTGCGGCGTTGTCGGAGGAGGAGGAGGCAACGGAGGAGGCAACGGAGGAGGCAACGGAGGAGGCAACGGCCCTTCTTCTTCTTCTTCTTCTTCCTCTTCTTCCTCTTCTCCGTCGCTGCGTGACTTGGCCCTCTCCTCCTCGCTCACCGACAACCTGCGGGTGCTGGACCTCTCCGGCAATCCGCGGCTGCTGAGCTTCGGGAACAGCAGTGGAGGAATGCAACAAAGAAACGCAAACAACGATGACGACGACGACAATGAGACGCTGCTGCTGCGGCGGCGGAGCGGGGACGGCGGCGTGCCGGCGCGCGCCTGGCTGCAGTCGCTGCTCTTCGGCAACGGCTCTCGCCTCGAGCGCCTCGACCTGGGCGGCTGCTGCTCCACGGGACTCGACGTGCTGGTCGTCGTCGGAGTGCTTAGGAGAGCCGCGGCCCTCGGGAGCCTCGACGGGCACGGGATAAGAGAAAGCTTGGTCGAGCTCGGGATCGGGCTCGCGCCTCTGCCGCCGCCGCCGCTTCCTGTCGCTTCTTCTTCGAACCCTTCTTCTTCTTCAAATCCTCCTCCTCCTTCTGCCACCGCTTCTTCTTCTGCTGCCGCGAACAACCGCTGGGGCCCGGGTCCCGTCTCGGCGCTGATCGAGCTGCTGGGATCGCTGAGGTCGCTGCGGCGCGTGGAGGCGTGGGGCCTGGGGCGGGCCGGGGCGGAGGCGGTGGCTGAGGGGTGGAGGAGGCAAAGGAGCGGCGGCGGCAGCGGCGAGCACGGAGGCGAAGAAGAAGGCTCTCCCTCCTCCTCCTCCTCGTCTTTCTGCTTCGCCGTCGTCGTCTCTGTGCCCCTCGAGGGGCAGTCCCAAGGGCTCGTGGTGATCGAGAGGAAGAAGCGGAGGAGGAGGAAGGCGACGAAGGAGGGCAGGAGCGAAGGAGGGGAAAAGGAAGCTGCCGCCGCAGCCGACGACGGCGACGAAGAAGCTCCGGCTCCCGTTGCGGCAGCAGCCGCAGCCGAAGAAGCCGAAGAAGAAGAGGAGGGATCCGAGTTCGACTTCGAGGACGAGCCCCGCGTCGCGTGGCCTTCCGCGCACGTCCTCCCGCCGATCCCGCCCCCTCCCCCTCCTCCTCCTCCGCTGGCGCCGCTGTTCAACGGCAGCGGCAGCGGCCGCGGGCGCGAGAACAACGCGAGGGAGAACAACGGCGACGACGAAGAAAACGAGGAAGAAGGGAGGTGGGGCCTCGCAGAGCTCGCCGCGAGGGCCAACGCCCCTCCTCGCCACCGCGCGCAGCAGCAGCAGCATCCCTCGCATCATCGGAGGCCGCCCCTCGCGCCTCAGCCGCGGAGGCCGGCGCAGCAGGGAGGAGGCGGAGGAGGAAGCGGGAGCGGAGGCGGAGGAGGAAGCGGGAGCGGAGGCGGAGGAGCTGCTGCTGCCGCCGCCGCCGCGCTTTTTCCGCGCCGCCACCCCCGCGCGCCCGCCGTCCGCCCTCGCCCTCGCAAAGCGGCGACAGCAGCTCACGACGGCTACGGAGGAGACGCCCCCTGGGCCGACCGCGGCATCGACCTCGGCTCCTCCGACACGGACCGCGACGAGGAGGAGGAGGCAGAAGAAGGCGACGAGGAGAGGAGAAGAGCCTGCGGCGGCAGGAACAACGGCGACGACGGCGGCGACGACGACGCCGGAGCGAGGGCGGCGCTCGAGGCGGCACGCCGCGAGGCCGAAGCTTTGGCGCTGCCCGACGACGAGGCCTTCCGGGGCGAGCCCAGGCTCTACTCCCTGATGGCTGCGAGGGCCTCTGCTGCCGCTGCCGCTGCCGCCGCCGCCGCTGCTGCTGCCGCGGAGGCGAGGGAGCTAGCAGCAGCAGGAGGCGGCGGCGGAGTCACCGCCGAGAGGAGGGGGAGGAGCCGGAGCCGGGAGCGGTCGCTGCAGCAGCCGCGACAGCAACAGAGGAGGCTCTCCAACGCCGCTCCCTCTTCTTTGCACCGTCGCCGCAGCCTCCCCGACGCGTCCCGCTCCCCGGACCCCGCGGAGCGGCGGCAGAGGCAGGGAGGAGGAGCGAGAGAAGGGCAGCAGACGCGGTCTTTTCCTCCTCCTGCTTTCGCTCGCCGCCGCGCCGCCACCTTCGACCCCCTCGCGCCTCTCGCCGGAGAAGACGGAAACGCCAACGAAAACGCCGCAGACGACAACGATGACGAGTCGCCGCTGGGCCGCGGCCGCGTGTACCTCGACAGCGGCTCCGACGAGAGCCCGCTCACGGGGGGGAGGAGGAGCCGCTCCCTTCCTCCTGCGACTCTAGCCTCGACCTCGACCGACGACAGCGGCGGATCTCAAGACGACGACGATGACGACGACGAAGAGGACTCGGAGGCCGCCGACGCGGCTTTCTTGCTGGGTGACGGCGTCGCGGAGGACGAGCTGCGTCGCGGGGCCGACGAGAGGGACCCGGGGCTGGCCGCGGAGCTCGCTCGGAGGCGGAGGCGGCGGCGGAGGCGGGAGGAAGGAGAAGACGACGACGACGACGAGGAGGAGATCGAAAACGGCAGCCGAAACAGAAACAGAAACCGCCGCGACGACGACGACGACGACGATATCGACGGCCCCGAGGCCCTCGCCGCTTGGGCCGGGGACCCCGTCGGGCACCTGCACCCGGCAGGCAGCTTCTTCGCGCCCGTCTCGGGGCCGCGGAGGCGAGGCGGCGGCGCGAGGGGTCCGGGAGACGGAGGAGGAGGAGGTGGAGGAGGAGCGTCGGCGGGAGCGGCGGCGGCAACAGGAGGAGGAGCGGCCGCCGGAGGAGGAGGCATTTCGGCGCTCGAGGCGCTGCGGCGCGCGAGGGAGGCCCGAGAGCGCAGGCACCGGAGCCTGCACGGGATCGTCGCTGAGCCGCGAGAAGCAGCGGCAGCAGCAGATGAAGAGGAGGAAAACGAGATTCAGTTCACGCAGAGGCCCCCTCGGGAAGAAGAGAGGAGAGAGGTTGTTGTTGCGACAGCGACGGCGACGGCGACGGCAACTCGCCCTCCTCCACCTCCACCGCCGCCTCCTCCTCCCCCAGTCTTCTCCCTCACACAGCACTCTTCCGACCCGCTCTCCCAGCCTATCCTGCCTCCCCTAAGGAGGAGGACCGGGAACGGCGGCCCCGCGGGCAACAACACCAACAAAAACGCCAAAGGAGGGAGGAGAGCTCTCTTGGACGACTCGCCCGAGGAAGAGGCGGCGGAAGAGGAAGAGGTCGCTGTCGCGGCGGCGGCGGCGGCGACGACGACGACGGCAAACGCAGGAGGAGGAGAACAAGCGAGGAGGCGAGTCGTCATCCTCGACGGCAGCAGCGAGCAGCAAAAGGACCAGCAGCTCCTCCCTCCTTCCTCCGGCTCTCTGCCGCTGCCTCCCACGCAGATCCTGGAGCCGCAGCAGCGGGAAGCTGCTGCTGCTGATGCCGCTGCTTCCGCAGTCGTCGTCGCAGAAGAAGCTCCTGCTCCGGCACCCGAGCAACAGCAACAGCAGCAAAAGCCTCTCCCCCCTCCTCCGCGCCGCCGCACCGGACGCCGCCGCTCCCCTTCTCCACCCCTGGACCCCCGCAACATCCCCCGCGAGCTCCGCGCCTGGGCCTGGGACAAGCGCGTCGAGGAGCATCCCCCCAACGAGCGGCACTACGGGTTGGTGATGAACGCCGGCGCCGGCAACGGCGGAAACGTCAACGGCGAAAACGGCGGCGAAAACGGAAACGGCAACTTTCGCCTCCGAGAGTCGAGGCCGGCGCAGCGTTACGACCCAGCCGACTTCGCCCCCCCTCCGCGCTCCCCTCGCAAGCGAAAAGAAGAGGAGGCTACCAAGGCGGCCGCCGCGGCCGCGGCCAAGGCTGCGGCGCTGGAGGAGGCCAGGGCGCGGAGGAGGAAGAGGGAGCGCAGGGCGGAGAGGAGGCGGCAGGGGCAGGAGAAGGAGAGGAAGCGGCGGCGGAAGAGGCAAGAGGGAGAGCAAGAGGGAGTTGCTATCGCCGCCGCTGCTGCCGCTGCTCCTGAGATCCAAGAAGAACCCGCGTCCAGCTCTTCTTCTTCTTCTTCTTCGGAAGAAGATCTGCCCCTGGAGCAGCTCTACAGGCAGCGGCAGCAGTCTGCGGCAGCGAGGGAGCAAGAGAGAGAGAAAGAGCAAGAGCAAGAGGAAGAGAAGAAAGGCGACGGCGAAACCGACGACGACGACGACGACCTCCCTCTCGTCGCGCTCGCGCCAAGGCCCGTCACCGCTGCCGCTGCCGCTCCTCAGCAACATCAGCCTTATCCTGCTCCTGATGCTTCTGCTCCTCTTGCTCGCGCGGAACAAGAGGGAAAAGAACAGGAACAGGAACAGCAACAGCAGCAGCTCTGAATTTTCATTTTTTTACTTTCAGCTTTTTTTGTTTTGCTTCTGAAAAAAACTCTGAGATTTTATTTTTGCACTTTCCCCAATTCTCTCCTTTCTCTCTCTGAACTCTTTCACTCGCCGTAGCCTCCACCTCCATTCCCGCGAGCAGCTGCGTACTTAGCCTGCTTCGCTGCCTTGGCAGCCTCTTTCCTCAGCTTGTTCTTCTTCGCGGTGCCCCCCTTCTTCCTCGCCTTTTTCTCTTTTTTACCTCCGGGGAGAGGAGGAGGAACCGCCTTTTTCTTGTTCTTCTTCCTTTTCTTCTTGTCCTTTTCTTCCGGAGGGAGCAAGCTGAGGTCGGCTGCCTCGAGGAAAGATTGCTCATCTTCGGATTCGGAGGAGGAAGAGTCGGAGTCGGCGTCGGAAGAAGAAGAAGCGTCTTCGTCTTCGTCGTCGTCGTCGTCGCTCTTCTCCTCCCTCGGCTGCTTCTTTGACTTTTTCTTCTCCTTCTTCTCTTTCTTCTTCTTCTCCTCTTCTTTCCCGCCGCTCCTTCCTCCTCCTCCAGCACCAGCAGCGACGGGGCACCAGCACACGCTCCGCAGAGACTGCTTCAGCCACAGAGAACCCACCAGCTTGCGCGTCCGGGCGTGGTGGATTCGCAAGAATCCGTCGGCGCCGACAGAAGCCACGAGCGCGGCTTTCGGGTGCGCCGCCGCACACCGCACTCCGCCCGCCGCTCCCTTGAGCGTGCCCTCGGGCCTCGACGTCCGAAGGTCCACGGAGCGCAGCAGGCCCGCCGAGTCGCCGGCCCAGACCCTAGAGAAAGCGGCCCCTCCGGCTTCGGGAACCAGCGTCGTCACGGCGGCGCCTGCCCCGGAGAGGCCGTTGTTCCTGATCGGAGTCGCCGAGGCGGAAGAGCTGGTCGAGCACCCGACCCCTTTCCCTCCGCCGCCGTCGCCGCTCAGCACCACGGAAGAGACCGGCCTCCGCCCGTGCCGCGTGTCGTAGAGCCTGACCCTCCCCGTGCCCGTTCCCACGGCCACTAGAGCACCGGAACAGCGTGTTATTCCTCCGAGATTGGAAGGGGCGGAGACGAGCTGCTCGTCGGTGTCAGGGAGGAAGGCGACCGAAGTGCCTCCGGCCTTGTCGACGAGCCGGAGGCGGTCGGGCTTTTCTCCCTTGGCCTCGAAGGTCTTTTCTCGGGTGGCGAGGTCCCAGATCGATAATTCGGACCTGTCCGCGACGACGGCGACGCGGACGATGCAAGCAGGAAGAGAAGCGTCGTTCGCAGTGATGCCCTTGGAGGAGACGCCCCCCGGGGAATGCGCGAGCGAGAGGGCGCGGAGGCCGCCTTGGGGCGCAGCGTCAAACTTGGAGACGAGCAACCACGATTTCGAACTCGAAGAATCCGAAGAGCTCGAGCTCTTCGAAGCGGAGAAAAAGTCTGCCGGAGGGGAGAAGACCCGGACAGTTCCCGAGGCGGAGGCGACCACTAGCAGCGGGAAGCGGGTGCAGCCCGTCCCGACCGCGTCGTAGAGGAAGGCGAGGCCTCGGACGGGGTTCAGTTTTGGCTTTTTGGTCTTCTTCGAGTCTTTTTCCTTCTTCTTCTTCGGGGTTTTCCCGTCGCCGTCGCCGTTTTCTTCTTCGTCGTCTGCTGTTTCTGCGCCCGCCGCTGCTGCCGCCGCTGGGATCGTCGCGAGCGTCTTGCCCGTGTCCGGGTCGACCAGGTGCGTCTCGCCCGAGGCGCGGCCCAGCGCGAGGAGCGAGCCTGGTTTGATTTTTTTTTTTTTTGAAGGAAAAGGAAGAGGTTGAGATGAAAAAAATCGACGCCCCCGAGCCGAAAGTGCCGATTCTTCTTCCTCTTCCTCTTTCTCTCTCCGTTCTTTACCTTCCGCCGCCCAGCCCACGCCGCCGTGGACGTGCAGGGCCGAACACTCGACGGCCTGCTTCTTGTCGCCGTCGCCCCTGGTTGTGCGTTTTTGTTTAGTTTTCCGGGAGCGTGGAGAAGTAGAAAGAGAATTGAGCGAGAGGGACATGTCGATCGACGACAAAAGCTAGTTTTTCGTTTAAAAAAAAAAACCTTCTCTTACCACCTGGCCCCGGCCTCCATCGCGTCGAGCTGCGTCAAGGCGGGTGCCTCGACGACTATGGGATTGGAATTAGGTGGGGGAGAGGTAGGAAGAGAGAGAGAGGAGGAAGGAGAATAGTTGAGCAAAGTTGATTGATTGGTTTGGCACCGACCGACGGCTTGAAACTAATGCCTTCTTTCTGCTCTCCTCTCTTTCTCCTTTCTCCTTCCTTCCGCGCGCGCGCACCTCGCACGATCCCCTGCTCGTCCGCGGCGACGAGCCTGACACGTGAGGGCTTGCCCATGGTGATCGGATTGGGGTTTTCTCGCTTTCTCTATTGAGCGAGCGAGCGAGCTTCAGAGAGTGAGAGAAAAAAGGAAAAAGTAAGAAAACGACCGTCGAACGCTGCTCTTTTTTCCGCGCACTCTTTTGATTTCGAAAAAAAAAGAAAAAGAAAACGAGCAGATCGGAAGGAAGCTCCATTCCTTAGAGAAATATGCTCCCTCGCGGCTCCACCACCACGGGCGCATTGCCTGCATCGACAGCCAGCTGTGCTTTCAAGAGAACAGACAAGCTCCATGCCGAGAGGATCCAACGCAGCGCCTCGGCCTCGACGAGCAATCGCGATTCGAAGTCCTTGTCGTCGACAAAGAGAGAGGCGATCTTTGCGCTCTCCTCCTCATCCTTCCTCTTCTTCCTCCTCTCTGCTCGCCCCGCCTCCGCAAGCATCCCGACGAAGCAGCGGGTCCGCCGCCCGCTTCAACCCCCATCCCCGCGAGACAAGGAGTCCTCCGTCTCGGTGGTCCAGGACGCTGCGGAGGTCGCGAGGCTCATCTCCCTGGCGAAGACACAGGGCCTCGAGGAGAAAAACTGGCAGCTGGCAAGGGAGAGTTTCACGAAAGCAGCTAATTTCAGAAACACGGTGGCGTCGGCGGAGCTCGCCCGCGTTCCCGCCGCCCTGGCGCTCGCAGAGTTAGGGAAGCCGGAAGAGGCCCTGCTGGAACTAGAAGACGCGTTTGCAGAAGGGACCTCGGCTCTCAAAGGAAGGGCCGAGCTCCATGCCGCGCTTGCCGCGCTCCGGTATTCGCTGAAGAGGAAAGGGGCCGAGGGCGAGCTTTCCGCGGCGACGCTGTGGGAGCCGAGGTGGGCTGACGAAAAGTGGGTGAAAGAGAGGGCGGGAGCGGAGAGGGGGTGGCCTCCGAGCATGGTCGAGAGGTTGGTTCGGTTTCTGGAACTTGACTGAGAAAAGAAAAAAAATTGAACTTTTTTTTTCGTTCTTGTTCGACCTCTCGAGTGAAAGAAAAGAGAAGTCTCTTTGCTCTTCTCAGTTCCTCCCTCTTCTTCTTCTTCCGCTTCTGCTTGAATGCCTCGTCTTCAGATCAAAAAAGCCTTTTTTTGGATTTCGATGTAGGATGAATGGTTGGTCTCTGTCCCTCTGTCTCTCTCCTTTTTTTTTTTGCAAAATGAGAAAAAACCCGAATCTCGCACGAAAAAAAACACGAAAAAACTCCTTTCTCTTCTCTCTCCGATTCTCTCTGTCGCTCTCTCTCAATCAATAACTCCACTCTCTACCTCCTCCTGTCCTCGTTCAGCCACTTGGCCGCCTGCGTCGCATAGTAGGTCAGGATGATGTCGGCACCGGCCCTCCTCAGGCACAAGAGGGCCTCGAGCGCGGCGGCGCGCTCGTCGAGCCAGCCCCTCTCGGAGGCGGCTTTCAGCATCGCGTACTCCCCAGACACGTGGTAGGCAGCGATCGGCAGGGCGCTGTTGTCCCTCAGCAGGCGGATGACGTCGAGGTAAGGTAATCCGGGCTTCACCATCAGCACGTCGGCCCCTTCGGCCTCGTCGGCCTCTGCCTCGCGCAGCGCCTCGCGGTAGTTTGCCGGGTCTTGTTGATAAGTCGACTTGTTCGGAGGGATGACGCGCCCGGCGGTGCCGGCGCGAGGGGCAGAGGCGAGGGCGTCGCGGAAGGGGCCGTAGAAGGCGGAGGCGTACTTGGCGGTGTAGCTCATGATGGAGACCTAGATGGGGAGGAAGGTTGAAGAAAAGAAGAAGAAGAAAAAAGAAGGAGAAGAAAAAGTGAGTTTTTTTCGACTTCGACCTCTCGGCACGCGCGCGACCTCTCTTAAAAAACAACCCTTCTCTCTTTCTCTCTCTCTCCCCCTCTCTCTCACGTTCGTGAACCCCGCGTCGTCCAGCGCGTCCCTGATCGCTCCCACCCTCCCGTCCATCATGTCCGACGGCGCGACACAATCAGCGCCCGCCCTCGCCTGAGAGACGGCCTGCCTGCAAAGGAATTCCACAGTTTCGTCGTTAAGAATCTCTCCGTCGTCGGCGACGATGCCGTCGTGGCCGTCGCAGTTGTAAGGGTCGAGAGCCACATCGGTGTAGATCTCGAGGTCCGGGAACTCAGCTTTCAGGAGGCGGATGGAGCGCTGGACGAGGCCTTCGGGGTTGAAGGCCTCCTCCCCGGTCGGGGTCTTGAGGTTTTCGGGGGTCTGAAGAAGTTTTTTTTTTTTTTTGAAAACGTGAGTCGGTTTTTTGTTGTTGTTGAAGGTGAGCAGAGGTTTCGAAAAGAGAGAGAGAGAGAGCAAACGCCTTCTCCATTCCATTTTGTCCTTTTCTCCTCCCCTTTCTCACCTTGGGGAACAGCACCACCGAGTTGACGCCCTCGGCCCGAGCCTCCCTCACTGCCCTCAGCAAACCCGTCTTCCAACCCAGGCGGGCGACGCCGGGCATCGAGTCGATAGGGATGTCGTCGTCGCCGTCGTGGATGAAGACCGGTAAGAGGAGGTTGGCAGGGGTGAGGATGGTCTCGGTGATGGCCTTGCGGATGGTCGGGGAGCGGCGGTTGCGGCGCGGGCGGGAGGGGAGGTCCTGTGGAGGGGAGGGAGAGAGAGAGGTCGGGATTGAAAAGAGAAGAGAAGAGAAGAGAAGAGAAGAAGAGGTGAGGGCAAGGGCAAAGGAGAAGAAGAATCGGCTAGAGCGCATCGGTGTGCCTGTAGAGAGCTGTAGGCTTCGTTTCCCCTCCCTCTTTTTCAATCCCGGTTCTTCCTCCCGTTCTTTGTCGCGATTTTCTCACCTGCGGCGCGACGACGGGCGTGCCGGCGGGGACGTTGGCCTGTTAGTTTGGGGGAGAATGAGAGAGAAGAGAGGAGAAATGAGATTGAGAACGAACGAAGAAAGAAAAAAGGCGACGGCGCCGTCCTCCACATTTTGTCATCCGTCATCCGCGCCTCCCTTCCCCGATCTCGCTGCTCTCCAAGCCGCTTTGCTCGATCCGAACAACCAGATCCCTAGAAGAATTCATCTTTTGTCAATTGGAGGGAATGAACAAAACAAAGCTGACCTTGACGCGGTTGTAGGTGCCGACATTCGCCGAGGCAACGTCGGCCGACGCCGCGGCGCGGACGACGACGATGGGCGTGCGCGCTACGGCGGCGGCGGCGGGGCTGCGGCGCGGGGCCGAAGCCGTTACCGCCGAGGCGGAGGCGGCACGCATGGAGAGGGCCATCGTGTGCTTTGTTTGAGTAGAGAGCAGAGCGAGAGAGCAGGGAGAGAGAGAGCTTTTGAAGAGAAGAGAATTGTAAAGCAAAGTTGAGAAGCGACGTCGCTAATTTTTATCTTTTTTTTTCTCTCGTCCCTTATCTTTTTTCAACCCCGACCTCCTCATTCTTCTCCTCTCTTTTTGTTTTAGTTTTTATTTGCACAATTAGGGGACGGGCGCGAGAGCAGGGAACAAGAAGTCCTGGAAAAACAACAAGAAAGAAAGAAAAAAACTTGATAAGATCAATTCCTCTGCGCGACCGCCGTCCCGCCCCCGCCCCCGCTCGCTCCTCCGCCCCCGACCGCCACCGGCCTCGCCGGGGCCGCCGGCAGGTCCGTCGGCTCCTCCGACAGGTAGCTCGGCGTCGCCGCGGCTTCTCCGCTCGCGGGCGCGGCGGAGGCCTCTGCCGCCAGCTCGTCCTCCAAAGCGTCGAGCTCTCCAAGTAATTCGTCCTCGTCGACGTCGTCGGGTAAACCGAAGGTCTGGCCCAATGCTTCCTGGATCTCGGCGTGCGAGTCCATGAGGTCTGCCATGTCGTCCTGTAAGGACTCGATGCCGGAAATGTCCTGGTTGTTGTTTTGTTGTTGTTGAGGAAAAGAGGGGGGAGAAAGAGATGGAAAAGAAAAGAGGTGAGTTTCTTTTTTTTCATTTCAACCCTTGAAAAAAAGAAAAAGAAAAAAAAAAAGCTCCTTCCTCACCAAGTTCTTGTCCTTCATCGCCGTCTTCAGCTCGGCCCCTGCAGCCCTCATCGCCTGCACCGTCGCCACGCTGTCCTTGACGGATTCGAGCGCGAAGCTGGTTTGTTCCATGTTGCACTGCTGGTTGAACAGCTGGTCCCTCTGAGACTCGAGCATTTTTTTTTGCTTGAGCACCGCCAGCGCCCGCCGCTTGGCAGCGTCCTGCGGGGCGCCCGGGCGGGCCTTCCTGATGGCCTCGCGGTGGCCGACGAGCTGGGCGTCGAGCTTCTTGATCTTCTCGTCGATGCTGTTTTGTTTGTTTGGGGGACGAGGAAGGAGGAGAAGAGAGGAAGGTTGAGAAGAAGAAAAAAAAGAAAAAAAAAAAACAAGAAAAAGAGCTCCGTCATTGTTCACCTCGAATGCCTCTTTTCTCTCACCCGCTTCCTTCTCTCCTCCACACCATCACTTTGACTCAAACTCACGTGTCCCCGCGCGACGTCAGCCTCTCGCCGGCCTCCTCGAGCGTGGGAACCTTGGGAGGGGGCTTCTTGGTGCCGAAGATGCGGCGCATGGTTTGATTGTTTTTTGGTTTCGAAGAAGAAAGAAGAGGAAGAAGCTAGGAATGAATCTACGTTCGTTCTTCTCTCAAGCAAGCGCGCCGCTCGCTGTTCGTTGCGGGAGCGCGGGCGTGCCTGCGAGAGACAGACAGAGAGAGAGGCGCGGACGAGCGCTACTGCTGTCCAGAAACAGAGGAGCTTGGGGCGGAGCGAGGAAAAGAGAAAGCGAGAACAGAAAAAGAAGAAGAAGAAGAGAAAGTGAACAAGAAAATTTCTTCACTCTTTTCTTTTTTTCTCGACCTCCACCTCCTCGTCTGCCCCCTCTCTCTCAATCTACCTAGAGGAGGAGGCTCTCACTTCGCGCACGCGCGAGAGAGAGCAGCTCCCCAGGAATAAAAACAACCACTCGCCACGCTCGTGCTCTTCGACACGCGCCTCGGCCTATTTCGCCTCCTAAAGAACCGGGAAAACTCAGAAAAAAGGCGGAAAAGTCAATTTCAAAAAGGGGCGCGACGCCGGTCCCATCTGAGATCCTTTTTTGTCGGCATCGTCGAAATCCAATCTCTTCCGCGCCCCCGTCTCTTTCCCTTTCCGGCCTTATTCCGCCTTTTTCCTTTCACAGGAGCAAGCAAACAATCAATGAGCTCCCACTGAGCACAATTTCCACGCCCGAGACTTAAAATTGTACCCGAAACGGCAGCGATCTCTGTGCTTTTTTTTTTTTTTTTCTCTTAACAAGCCCCCTAGACGAAAGAAAAAAAAAACGGCGATGATGCCTCCGACCTCGACCTCGACCTCGAAACGAAGAGGAAGAGCAGGAAGGGCAGGAGCAGGAGCAGGCTTCCTCGCCCTCCTCCTCCTCCTCCTCCTCTTTTCCACCTTTTCCAACGCCCAGTACCAGTCCTCTTTGCCGTACGGAGTGCCCCGAGACGACATCACCGTCAGGCTCTCCCTCCTCGGCGGGGGGCTGGGACCCGTCGGCCGCGGCGAGCTCGGCGTCACCGTCAAGGCCTTTCAAGATACGTTGAACTGGCTCGGGGACTCGATCGCCGTGCGCGGCGCTCGACTCGAGAGGAGACCCGTCGACGGGCCCGGGACGGCGACGGTGGACGTGACGGTCAGCGCGGACGCGAGGCGGTTAGGGTTGATCCAGGGGCTGATCGGGGAGAAGGTCTCGAACCAGGAGGTGAGTTTTTTTTTCTTTTTCTTTCCTTGATTCTTGTTCTCCCTTCCTTCCTCTCTCCCCCCCCCCCCTCCTCCCCCAACCAATCCCTCCTCAGGTCGCCGGCGTCATGCGTGCCAACGGCATGTACGGCCTCTGGAAGGCGAACCTCGTGGGGATGACGGTGAGGGAGACGCGGTCGGGGGCCGGCGTGCCGAGCGAGGAGGACTACGTTCCCCCCCCTGCTGCTCCTCCTCCCCCCTCGACCCCTGCTTCTCCTGCTTCGTCTTCTCCGCCGGCCTCTTCCGCTGCTGGGAGCGAGAGGAAGCCGAGGGAGATGCTGGCGCCGCTCCCTCCCGTCGCGGCGGCGGTGCCGGAGACCGCTACTGCGGCTCCTCAGGCGCCTCCGCAGCAGCAGCAGCAGCAGCAGCAGCAGGAGCAGAAGCAGCAAGAGCCCGCTGCTGCCGCCCCCGCTGCCCCCGCCGCTCCTGCTGCCCCCGCGGTCGCCAAGCCAGCGGAGGAAGAGGCGAAGCCCGCCCCTCTGCCGCCGGCGGAGAAGCAGCAGGCTCCCGTCGCTGCTCCTGCTGCTCCTGCGGCGTCGGCGACGACGACAACTCCTCCTCCTCCAACGCCGAAACCCGCCGCCGCCGCTGCGCCGGCGACGACGGCGACGCCAGCCCCCGGCCCCGACACCGCCGCCATCGCCGTCCCGCTCCTCCCGCTGCCCCCGCTCTCGAAGGTGAAAGAACCCGTCATCGGCCTCGACCTCGAGGTTCCCGTGCCTCCGGCGACGACGGCAGCGACAACGACGGCGAGCGAGAACGGATCCGAAAAGGTCAAGAAAACGACGGACGAGAACAATGAGCGCCTGATCAGGGAGGTGATCGCAAAAGAAACCGGCCTGACCCCGGAGGAGGTCGTCCTCATTCCGGACACCACGAGCCCCAATGGAGACTTTTCTAAGTCTTCTGCTGCTGCTGCTGCCGCCCCTCAGCAGCAGACCGCGGAGGACGCCGGGGACGAAGAAGACGAGGCGGCCGCCGCCGCGGCGAGCGACGCCGCCTACGACGCCGACGACAACTTTGGCGACAGACGGCGGCGCAAGGCCTCGAGGAGGAGCCTGGCGCAGCACCACCCTCACCTCCCGCCACACCTCCGCTTCCAGCAGCAGCTCCAGCAGCAGCCCGCTGTCGTGGCGGCGGCGGAACAAGCAAAGTCGACGACTTACAGAGTCGAGCTCCGCCCCAAGGGCGGCACGGCCGCGGCAGCCGCGGCGGCCAACAAGGCCAGGGAGCTGGCGACGCCGGAGGGGGCCGCGCGCCTCGCCGCGGCGCTCGAGCAGGTCGGCGTGATGACCACCGCGGCTTCTCCGCAGTCTGCGGCGAAGGGTACGGCGGAGGGCGTGAGCGTGACCGACCTCACCTTCAATTTCACTCCTCCGCCGCTCTCTTCTGCCCCTTCTTCTTCTTCTTCTTCCTCTTCCTCCGTTCCCGCCTCCGCTGCTTCCAGGGGAAGGGTCGCAGGCGCTGCCATCGGAGGGTCCCTGCTGGCCCTCCTGCTCGTCGCCGGGGTCGTGGCCGGGGGGGCGTGGTACAGGCAGGAGCAGCGGAGGAGGAAGAACATTTCTTCTTCTTCCGCCGTCGTCGTCGCCGGAACCGGCGCGAGCAGCGGCAAGCGTAAGGGCAGCTCCGTGAGCGAGGGGATCTCTCCCAGCTTCGGAGGCAAGAAAGGAGGCAACGGTGGAGTAGGAGGCGGTGATGTTGGAGGTGAAGTGATCGCTATCACGAATCCGTTGGCGCTCGCGGACGCAGAGAGGGGCGAGGGCGGCAGCAGCAGCAGCCCCGCCGTCGCGCGCCCGCTGCCGCCGCTCTCTTCTCCTTCTCCTGCTCTTCCTTCCGCCTCCGGCAACCGCCGCCCCGCCTTCCCCGCCCTGCCTCCCCTGCCGCAGGCCGCGCTGGCCAATCTGTCCCCTCTCGAGGAGGCGGCGCAGGCGCGCAGGGCGGAGCTCGAGGCCGCTGCGCTGGAGGCGCTGCCGGAACCCGAAACGACGGTGGCTGCGGAGATGGAGGCGACTCCCTCGGCGCAATCGAAATCGAGATCGAAACAGCAACAGCAACAGAAGCGCCTCACGGGCCCCGGAGCCCGCCCCCTCATCCTCTCCCCGGGAGACAAGAAGAGGCAAGAAGAAGAAGAAATGACTTCGAAGGCTCTTACTACGACGACGGCGGCAATCCCGGCGCCGAAGCAGGTCGAAGAAGTCGCTCTCGAGGCAGAGCACCAGCGCTTGGTCGCCGAGGCCGCGGCGCAGCAGCTGCTCGCCGACAGAGAACTCGCCCGCGTCGCCGCCGCCGAGGCGAGGGCGCGCGAGGCAGAGAGCGAGGCCGCGAGGGCCGCGGCGGACGCGGCGGGCGCTGCGGCGGCGCAGGACGTGCTGCGGAGGAGGAACGAGGAAGGGAGGAGAGCAGAGGCGGCGAGAGGAGCCGCCGCCGCAGACAGGGCTGCCGCCGCCGCGAGAGCTGCGGCTGCTGTTGCCGCTTCTGCGACGACGGCGACGGCGGTGATGACGACGGCGACGACGACTTCGACCCCGACCCCTTCCCTCCGCGCCGCGGCCCAGGCCTTCTCCCCGGCGCGCTCCGCGGCCGAGACCATCGCCACGGACTCCGCCTCGCCCTCCCGCTACCAGACCCCGCCCTCGAACGTCGACGGAGGCAGGGGCGGGAGCTTCACCACGAGCAGCGGCGGAGGCAACAGCAACACCACCGACAACGGCGGCGACGAATTTTTCGACGCCGCTTCCGTCTCGGCGGCCACGGGGACGGCCCCGGCCTCCTCCGCGTCCTCAGCGTCCCAGTACGACTCCCCGGACGAAGGGGGAGCCCCCTCGATCGCTTCCGCGGGCTCTTCCCCTCCGAGAACGGCGACAACAACGGTGGCAACGACGACGACGCCGAGAACAACTCCTGCTGCTGTCGCCCCGGCCGCCACCGCTGCGACCGCCGCCGCCGCCGCCGCCGCCTCCTCCCGCGTCGCCGCCGCCCGCGCCCAGGCGCAGCAGGCCCGCGCAGCCGCCGAGCGGTCGAGGGTCGCGGCCTCGGCCGCGGCCGCCGACGCCGCGCTGTACGCGAGCGAGAGGGACTAGGCGAGGGAGCAGCTGGGGAGGCTGCGCGCGGACGCCGGCGAGCGCGCCAGGGAGGCCGCGGCGCTGTCCGCGAGGGTCGGAGGCGGGGGAGGTGGGAGCAGCAGCAGCACGGGGAGGGTTGCTGCGGCGACCGCTGCTGCGGCAGCGCCGGTTGCTGTTGCTTCTTCTTCTCCCGCCGCCGCCGCCGCTCCTCCTCCTCCCGCCTCCGCCGCCGCCGCCTCCTCCGCGGCCGCCGAACGCTCAGCCGCGGTGCTCAACCAGGAGCGCGAGGCCCTGCGGACGATGCTGTCGAGGCTGGAAGGGGCCGAGAGGGAGCGCGGGGCCGAGCAGCAGCAGCAGAGGAAATGAGAGAGAGAGAGAGCAAGCGAGCGAGAGTTTGAGCTTTCGCACCAAAGACAACAACGAAATAAGACGAAATTGTAATCCCCTTCGCCCCCAAAAGAATTCCGAAACCCAAAACCAAAAGAAAGAGCAATGTTTTTTGTTTTTACAAGAGCAAGTGCGCGTGGGGGAGGGGACAGAAAAACAGCGACAGGAAGGGAAGAAGAAAAGTACAGGGAAATTTAAAAGATTTTCAGAGAGGGACGAGCCCTCCGTCGGTCAACTCGAAGAAGAGCGCCGGCGGCGGCAGAAGGGCAGCCGCGGCTTCGTTCGCTCCACCTCCTCCTCCGCCTCCGCCTCCCATCGTCGCGCGCCACGTCAGCCTTACCCTGGGCACACCTTGGGCAGAGGCCACTAGCGCCAGGTCTGCCCTGCGCGACGCCAGAGAGAGCCACGAGGCAGGGAAGAACTCGCTGAACCCCCTATGCGTCGTCGGCCCCTTCGTCGCCGTCGCCGTCGCCGTCGCCGTCGCCGTCGTCTTTGTTGTCGCCATCTTCGTCGTCGTCGTCGGCGGCGGCGGCGGCGGCGTCGAGGCCGGAAAGACAGCGTGGCGCGTCACCAGCGCCGCGGCCCCGCTGCACTTGAGGGCGCGCCTGAGCGCCGCGGCGGAGGCGGCGGCCATCGTCGCGAGGGTGAGCTGCGGCGGCGGCGGGAGAGGAGGGAGAGGAGGAGGAAGCCCCTGCTGTTGCTGCTGCTGCTGCTGCTGCTGCTGCCGCCTGATTCCTCCGCTTCCTGTTCCGCTCGCCCGCAGAGGCCAGTAGAACGCAGCCGCGTTGTCCAAGAGCACCAGCCTGACCTTCTGTTGGCTTCCCCGCGAAGACGAAGCACTCCTGCTCTCCAGCTCCTCGAGCGAGGCCCTGAGAGTGACGAGCGCCGCCAGCAGCTCCAGCGCCGAGTGGCAGGTCACGAGCCCGAACCTCGACAGCGCCGCGGCGACGAGCGAGTCTTTCGAAGAATCTTCTTCGCTTCCCCCTAGGTGCCTGAACCTCGCCCGGAGGGCTGCGGCGAGGCGGGAGACGTCGAAGGTGGCGTCGGCGTCGAGGAGGAGCACGGGCTCGCCGCGGGAGAGGGCGTCGGCCGCGGCCTGGGAGGTTGTTTTGAAAGAGAGAAGAAGAGGGTCGAGGTTGAGTTTTTTTTCCTTCTTCTTCGAGATCGATGCCCGTCGTTGACGAATCATCATCCCCTTTCCGACTTCCCACCCCCACCCCCACCCTCACGTGGACCAGCACGCCCGTCTTCCCGCTGCCCGAGGGACCCACGAACTCCACTGCCTGCCCCGGGCGCAAGCTCGGAGCGAACCAGAGCCCCGTGCGGACGGGGAGGGGCGCCGAGCGGCGCAGGTAAGCCGACGCGAGCTCGTCGGGCATCAGCGCCGCCGCGAGCTCCGGGGCGATGCGTTTCGTTGTTCGTGCGGCCGCCATCTTGCTGCTCTTGGGCCTGAATGTCTGGTCTTCTATGCCCGGGGCGAAAGGGAGACGCCGAGAGAGGCCATTCCGAGTGAAGAGAGATAAAGAAAGAGAACAGAAAGAGAAAAAAGTGAGAAAATTTTACAAGATCGAATCGGAAAAAATATCATTTCCGACCTCCACCGCCACCTCCTTTCCCCTTCCCTCCCGCTCCCCCTCCTTCCTCCTCCTGCATCAGCTCCCTCCGGTTGTAGTAGTGCGGCGCCACCTCCACCAGCCACTCGGGCTTGATCTCCGAGACGGTACGCATGTACTCCTTGGTGGTCAGAACCAATTCGTGGTAAACGACCCACCTCGGCAGCGGGGCGCCGCCGGTCGCCGCCGACAGATCGTTTCTGTTTTCGCCGTTGCCGCCGCCTACTTCACTCCCTCCGGCGACGACCGCGGCGGCCTTGGCCAGCGCCGAGGACGGGTGGATCGCCACCGTCTGCCTCGGGGGCTTGAGCGTCCTGTAGGACCCGGATCCGTCCCTTCCCAGGCGGGAGGCGTGGTAGAAGTAGCCGGCGCAGATCGCCTTGCGCACGGCCGTTGCGCCTCCCCCTCCGCTCGCCAAACCTCCGCCACCATTGCCGTCGTCGTCGTCGTTGAAACTCGTTGCCATCGCGCTCACCAGCGGGACCTCGACCCTCTCCAGCAATCCTAACAACTGGTCCCTCACGTCCCTCGCCCTCTTCAGGGACCGAGGCTGCACGTAACTCTCTAAGCACCACTGCGTCGAGAAGCCCGACTCTGCCCAGCCGTTGTAGACGTTGAGCAACGTCAGGTGGTCGCCGCCGCAGCCGGGAGAGCGGGAGAAGGCGGCGCGGGCGGCGTCGGCGTGCAGGGCCCGCTCTTTCGGCCTGTAAAAAATAGAGCTGGTCCCCACCGAGATCATCGCGCAGATCGTCGCGACCTCCTCGGAGCAGCCGTATTTTTCGGAAGCCAGGATCATCCTCGCCGCCATCGGGTCGAGGGGGAACTCCGCCATTCGCCTCCCTGTCTTTGTCAGCTCTCCCTTGTCGTTGAGCGCCCCCAGAGCGTAGAGCTGTTCCAGGGCTCGCAGGAGGGTTTCCGTGGGGGGAGGGTCCATGAAGTCGAAGCGGAGGAGGTCGTGGATGCCCAGGGACTTGAGCATGAGGACGACGTTGCCTGGGAGAAAGTTTTGGGAGTTTTTTTTGGGGAAAAAAAGTTTGAAGATGAGTTTTTCTTCTTTTTTTTTGAAAGTCGGGTTTTTTTTATTTCGGCGGCGCGCGACGAGGTTCGAAGACCTCTCTCTCTCTCTTTCCCTCTCTCTCTTCCCCTCTCTCTCTCTTCCACGTCACCACCTTACCCAAATTCGTCCTCTGGATCTCCGGGATCGTGTTGTCCTCCAATTCATTCTGGAAGGACCAAGCCGTGTAAAGACGAAAAGCTTTCCCCGGAGCTGTCCTTCCCGCTCGCCCCGCCCTCTGCTGCGCCGAAGCCTTGCTGATGGGAGTGACCACCAAACTCGACACGCCCGTGCGCGGGTTGTAGGCCGACTGCTTGGCGAAGCCCGGGTCGACGACGTAGGTTATGCCGTCGATCGTCAGAGACGTTTCTGCGATGTTTGTCGCCAAGACGACCTTCCTGGCACCGGGGGGCGTGGGTTCGAAGATCCGGGCTTGCATCTCCGAGGGGAGGTTGGCATAGATCGGCGCGACAATCAATTCTCCGACCGTCGAGCCCAGCCCTTTCAGGCGGCTCTTGATCAGCTCCTCGGCGGCCTCGATCTCCTCCTGGCCAGTGAGGAAGACCAGGATGTCCCCTCCGACGGCGGCAGAAGAAGAAGTTTGAGTCTCTTTGTTCTTGCCGTCGTCGCCGTTTCCGTCGCCGCCGTCGTCATTGCCGTTGCCGATCTTTTTGACATTACTGTTCAGGGGCTGGCTGACGTGGATCTGCAGCACCGTCACCACCGCGGCGTGCACGTAGTCCGCCTCGGGGGCCCTGGTGTAGAGGATGTCGACCGGGTAACGGCGACCCGGGATCCGGAAGATCGGAGCGCCGTCGAAGAACTCGGAGAACTTCTCGGCGTCGAGCGTCGCCGACGAGATCAGGAGTTTTAAATCCGGCCTGAAGCGAGCCACGTCCTTCGCTAAACCGAACAGCACGTCGGTGTGCAGCGTGCGCTCGTGGGCCTCGTCGACCATCATGACGCTGTAGGGCGCGAGATCGGGAGTGGAGAGGAACTCGCGGAGGAGCATCCCATCTGTCAGATACTTGACCCGGGTCTCGTCCAAGGTGCAGTCCTCGAATCGGATCGAGTAGCCGACTTCGGCCCCGAGCTTACACCCGACCTCGACGGCGACGCGGGCCGCCACGGACATCGCGGCGACGCGGCGGGGCTGGGTGCAGCCGATGATGGACTTGGTCGAAGAAGGAGACTTGGACTTTCTCCTCCTCCGTCGACCTCCTCCGTCGCCGTTTCTGTCGATGCCGTCGCCGTCGTCTTCTTCTTCCTCTTCACTGCCACCGCCGCCTCCACCACCCCCGGCCTCCCCGTACCCCGCCTCCAGCAGGTACTGCGGGATCTGCGTCGTCTTTCCCGAGCCGGTCTCCCCGACGATGATGAGCACCTGGTGAGCGGCGACAGCATCCAAAAGCTGCTGCCTGAAGGGGAAAATCGGAAGCGCGGCCCTCGAGGCTGCCATGCGTTCCCTTTCGGTCTTCCGGGCGTCGCTCGCGGCCTCGCGGGCGCGGCGGGCGGCGGCGGCGGCGTCGTCCGTCTCCAGCAGGGAACCGTCGTCGCCGTCCCCTCCCTCGCCGGCGAGGGCGGCGGCGACGATAAAGTCGATGCCGTCGTCGACGAGCAGCTCGTACTTCTCGCTCTCCGGCCTGACGTCCCTCGCTCCGGTCGGCACGGCGGCCTTCCGGGCCTGCTCCGCCTCCCAGGCGGCCTGCTCGGAGAGGTGCGGGGGCAGGGCAGAGGCGGAAGAAGAGGAGCCGGGGATTGCGGAAGAAGAAGGAGGAGCTCCCACTGTCGGTTCTCGGTACCTTGCAGTCAGGACGTCAAACCTCGACCCCCTCCTCCTCGCCGCCTCGCCTTCTTCGCCGCGCTCCAGGGCAGCGGCGTCGTCCGCCGCTCCGCCGGCATCGGGCAGGCGGTACCTCCCGGCGTCGGCGGCCAGGGCGGCCTCGGTGGCTTTCCGCTCTTTCGCCAGCGACAGGACTTTCTTCTTGTAATCGAGCTCCCTGCGCTCAGCGGCGGTGAGGGCCTCGGCGCCGCCGAAGAGCGCCTCCTCGTCCGCGACCTCCGCCTCGAGCTCGCGGAGCTTGGCGTCCTCGCGCTTCTTGAGGTACTCGGCGCGGGAGACCTCGCGCAGAGCGGGCATGATTTTGGCGAGGGAAGAGTCTTTTCCATCTTTTTCCTCCTCGGCGGCTGCCTTCTCGGCCGCCCGCCGCTGCTTCAGGTCCGCCCGTTCGGCCCTGCTCATCCTCGCCTCCAGGGCCGCGGCCTCGGCGCTCACGCCCACCTTCCGCGTCTTGGACTCGTCGCGGGCGCGCAGGCGCTCCTCGAACGCGAGCTTCTCGGCGGCGTCGGCGCGGCGCGCGGCCTCGGCGGCGGCTTCCTCGTCTTGTTCGTCTTCCCCGTCGCCGTCTTCGCGCCATCGGGCAGCCTCCCGCTCCTCCCGCGCGGCCTTGGCCGCGGCGACGGCAGCCGCGGTGCCCTCGTCGTCGTCGTCGTCGTCGCTGTCCCGCCGGCGCCGGCGGCTGCGCTCGTCTTTGGAGGATTTCTTCGACGACTCCCTCTTCGACTTCGAAGACTCCTTGCTGCTCTTCCGCTTGTCGGCGTCGGCGACCCTTGCTTTCTCTCCCTCTCGTTTCGCTTCCTCTTCATCTTCCTCGTCGTCGCTCAGCATGCTGTAGGCCGCATTGCGCCTGGCCAGGGCAGCGGAGCTGACCGGGGCCGCGGAGACGGTGGCGGAGCGCGCGGAATGAAGTCCCGCCGCCGAAGGAACAGGAGCAGCAGCGACGACGGCGCTCCTCCCTCCACTGCCGCCGCCGCCGCCTCCTCCTCCTCTTCCGGAGGAGCAGCGAGAAAGCAGCTCCGCGGCGAAGGAGCGCGTCGCGGCTCCCGCTGGCAGGCCCTGCGCCTCCAGCTGCGCTGCTAGGGCGTCGGGGCCGGAGGCCCTGCGCGCCAGGGAGACGATGAAGGCGACGACCGCGGACTCGGCGTAGCCTGTTTTTTTTTTTTTTTTTTTTTTTTT
>Ga0114918_10001276_pt1 | contig 22479 bp, 18 predicted proteins | sample LantaG_FD_87015 | JGI IMG/M metagenome (GOLD analysis project Ga0114918, IMG submission 87015) | Deep subsurface microbial communities from Baltic Sea to uncover new lineages of life (NeLLi) - Landsort_02402 metaG | ecosystem: Environmental > Aquatic > Marine > Oceanic > Sediment | place... | reverse complement strand
TCTCTTTCGCTCTCTCTCTCTCCACCAAGGCGCACCGACCTGTCTCTCTCACTCACACTTCTCTAACTTCTCTCTCCACCCCTTCAGTTACCCCGTCCGCACCGCCCTGGTCAACCTGGACAACCCACCGACCTGGTGGGAGTCCTCGGGCGCGGCGAGCGATCACCTGACGGCCGACGCCGCCCGGGCGGCGGCCGGGGTGGTGGTGGGTGATGGAGGGGAAGGCCGGAAGACCTCCCCGCCCCCGCCTGCCTGGGTCCTGACCAGCCCGCCCGCGGCCGGCTACTCCCAGAACCCCATCTCCGTGTACTATGTGTGGGGGGAGGGAGAGGGAAAAGGAGGAGGAGGAGGCACAGGCCGCCGGCCCCCCCCCCCGGCCCCGCTGCCCACCACCCCGCCCGCCTTTGGCGTCGCGGTCGTCACAAACACGCCCTGGGGCGCGCGCGTGGCCTTCCGGTTCGACCCGGCGGGGGACAAGGTGGCCAAGTGCCTGCACGTATCGCCATTCATGGACATGGAGGGGACCTGGTGAGAGAGAGAGGGCGCGGAGAGGGAGAGAGAGAGGGCGGCGGAGAGAGCGCAGCGCCCTCGTCCTCCCCCCAGGCACCCACCCATCTCTCTCATTTTCCTTTACGTCTCTCCTCCGCGTTCTCCCCACCACCCACACAGGATCCTGTCCGCCACCCCGCCCGGCCGCCGCCTGCACCTGGCCGTGGGCGTGGACCACCCGCAGCTGGGCCGCTTCTTCGACGCGACGCTGGACGCGGACTGCGGCGGGTGGGGTGAGGACTGCGATGGGCGGGGCGCCGGCGCCTCGACCACCCCTCCCTCCTCCTCCCCCTCCCCACCGCCCGCCGCCCGGTCTGAGCGGGGCGCCTTGCGCACCCTGCTGGCCTACGGCTACATGCCCCACCGCACGGCGGCCTGGATCTACTGGCACGCGGCGGTGCTGCTGTTGTGGAGGGGGCTGGCCCTGTTCTCCCCACGGGCGCGGGGCGGCGACGCGGCTCGGACGCGGGCGGGCGGGGCCGGCGGGCGGGCCGGCGGGCCGGCAGACACGCGGCCAGTGGACCAGGGCGGGCGGGGGCACGCCTGGACGCCCGCGGGGGTGTGGCCCTGGAGCGCCCAACAATAGAAAAGAAAGAAGAGAGTGTAGAAAGGGGGCGAAGGGGTCTCATTCCAGCAATAACGACGAGCAGAGAGAGAGAGAGAGAAGATGGGCGGCCCTGACGGACCGCCCTGGCGGCTCGCGAGCCCGCGGGCGCGCACCGCCAGCGGCAGCGGCGGTGCCTGCCCGCCCCGCCACCCCGAGGCGTTCGCGGCCGCCTTCCGGCGAAAGGAGGGCGGCGGCGGCCGGTTCAAGGGCCACCCACCCCGGCGGGGGACCCGGCGCGGGGTGCTGGCCCTGGCGGCGGTGCTGGTGACGGCCTGGTGAGTGTGGAGAGAGGGGAGAGGTTGGAAGTCGGAGTCAACGCGCAATCGGGGTTGCTGCTGGGCGGCCCCGCCCCGCCGATCGCGGGCCTCCTGTCCGCCCACCCGGCGCCCTCTGCAGGCGGTTGAGGGGCTTGAGCGTCCAGGTGCGCGGCCGGGTCTCTCTCACTGCTCTCACACCACGCCCAACCCCTCCAAAACAAACAACAGTTTTGCGTTTCGCTCGCCTGCGCCTGCACCTTCGCCCGTCGGGCGGGGCGCGGCCGCGCTCGTCCGTGCCCCGCCCTCGCCCGCCTCCTCCGGCACCTCCCCGCTTGGTGACCGGATGGGATGCGTGGCCTGGCGCCAGACGGGCGCCTGCTCGCCCTATGCGTGCGTTTGTGGGACTGGGATCTTGGAGAGAGAGAGAGCGCGCAGGGGCTCTCGCATCCGCGCCGCGCACCGCTCCCCCCCCCTCCCGCCGCTCTCCCCCCCTTCCCTCCCTAACTCTCTCCCCTTCTCTCTCTCTTTCTTTCCCTTTCTCACTCACCACAGCGAGCGCGACGCCCCCCGGGACAAAGCCTGCCACGAGCGCGTCTGGATCGGTTCCGGCTTTTGCGAGTGCGCGGGCGGCCGTATTGCCCGGCCTGTCCCCTGCGGCCGGCACGGCGGGTTCACGTGCGGCCGCGAGTGCGCGCGCGCCGCGGCCGAGGTTGATTATGATGACGACGCGCCCTCACTCGCCGGCGACCCCGCCCCGCGCCTGCCCTCCAACCTGACGTGCGAGGCGGGCGGGAAGACGGCGGCTGTCCTGGAGGCGGACGCGGCGGGGCGGCGGGCGGCCCTGGCGGCGGAAGCTGCCGCGGCTGCGCGCGCGGCCTGTGGGGCATGGGCGGGGGGTGCGCACGCCTCGCCCGCCCTCACGGCCGCCGCCGACGCGGGCGCGGCCGCCCTGTGGTCCTCTATCACGGCCGCCGCCGCGTCCTCCTGGTCCGCTGCCACCCCGCCGGGGCGCCGCGCCACCCTGCCCGAACGTCGCACGGACGGGCGTGACTGGGTGCGGGACGGCGTCCGCCTGCCCACGCGCGACGTCGCCAACGCGGCGGCCGCTCTGACCGCCTTCCGGGAGGCCGCCCCGCCCTACCCGGGCCCGCCCACCTTCGCGGGACGGGGCGTCGTTATCCTAGGGGGCGGCCTCACCTACACCGTCCCCGCCTGGGTCGCCCTCCACATGCTTCGCCGGGCCGGGTGCGCCTTGCCGGTGGAGGTCTGGTTCCCGCCGGCCGAGGCGCCGACGCCGGGGCTGGCGGCTGCCCTGGCTGACCTGGGCGCGACCGCCCGCATCCTGCCCTCTGCCCAGCCCCCCGCCAATGGCGGGCTGGGCCCCTCTGGTGGGCGCCCCGCGGGCGGCGGCCCCGCGGGCGCGGGCGACCTTTCGGGCTTCACCCTGAAAGTGGCCGCCTTAGTCCTGTCCCGTTTTGCCGAAGTTCTATTTTTGGACTCCGACAACGTGCCCGTCTCCGACCCGGCCTCCCTGTTTGAGTCCCCCGCCTTCAAGGAGACGGGCGCCCTGCTGTGGCCGGACTATTGGGCCTCCACCGCCGCTCCCGACCTGGCGACCATTTTGGGCGTGTCCTCTTTACCCCCTGGTACTTTTGAATCCGGCCAGCTGGCATTCGACAAGGCCCGGGCCTGGGGTGGCCTGATGGCGTCCGCCTACTTCAACATCGAGTCCGGCCTGTACTACGAGCTCTTCTCCGGCTTCATGGGCAAGGGCGATAAAGAAGGCTTCGCGCACGGCCTGGCGGCGGCGGGGCTGCCTTACTCGCTCGCCCCCACCCCTGCGGGCGCTGTCGGCCGGGCCCGCACCCGGTGCGCCCTCAACCAGCGGGTGTGCGGGCCCGGGTTTGCCGGGAACACCATGACCCAGCACGCCTTTCCCAGTGGAGAGGCGGGCGGCGGCGACGCCAAAGCGCCGTCCTCGTCGTCGTCCCCGCCCGTCATCGCGTTCCTGCACGCCAACCTCTCCCCAAAGTGGAACCTCGCGCTCCCCTCCAGCCCCGCCGAACTCGCGCGCCGCTGGGTGGTCGCCCAGCCCGGGGGGCGGGCCTTTGGCGCCCTGGTGGCCGAGGCGGGCCTGCCCGACCTGGAGGCGGAGGCCTTCGCGATCGCCGCCCGCCTGGCGTGCGCGCCCTTCCTGGGCGAGTACGCGCGGGCCCTGGCTGCGGCCAACCCGGGCGGGGCGGCCGCCCGCCTGGCCGCCGCGGCATCGTCGCGCCCGGGCGGCGCCGGCCTAAGCACCGTCGCCGCCCCGCTTTCCACCGGCCTCCCCCCGCACACCCTGCACCCGGCCAACCCGGGCATCGACTTCCGGGCGGCGTACCGGTGGGGCCTGGACGGCCCCTTCCGGTCCTGGGCCGGGTGCGGGTGGGGGGACGCGCTCGTGCACGCGCTCAACGCCCACGTCCGCCCCTGGGGCGCGTGGGCGGGGCGGGTGGGGCGGTGGGCGGTGGGGCGGGAGCCCTACTTTGTCCCGTTTTGAGATGAGAGAGGGGGGGAGAGCATTGAGGGGAGCGTCGTTGAGAGAGAGATGGTGGGCGGAGGGTGAGAGGCGAGGTTGAAGAAAGTTTAGAGGCGAGACCGACAAAAACGAAACGCACTTTTTGTGTGTTCCCCACGCCACCGCTTCCAATGGGCGACCTTCCCGCCGTCGGCGCTGCCATGCCCGCCCTGGCATCCCCGCCTGACCTGCAGCGTCTAGTGGCAGTCCAGGAGAGCGTGTACGTGTGAAGGGAGGGGAGAGCGCGAGAGGAGAAATGAAGCGCGAATCGGACCCACCCGCTCTCCTCTCATTAACCCCCTCCCTCTCCCAAAACAGCCTCCTCCGCCTGCGATCCGCCCGCGCCGCCCTGGACCGGGCCGACACCCCCGAGGCGGCAGCCGCCGTCAAGACCGCGACCGAGGAGATCTTGCGCAATGCGGACCTGCTGAACGCGGCCCGGGCGGACCTGGAGGACGTGTTTCGGCGGGCGCGTGCCCTGAAGCGTCGCCTGGAGGCGGCTTTCCCACCGCCACCGCCGCCGGACGAGGGCGACGCCGACCTGACCACGCCAACGGAGTAGATAGAGAGAGCGTGTATACACAACCAGAGAGCTTTCATTTGTTTTGCAGCCCACCCACCATCACCGCCGGGCGGGCACAAACGACGCGCCCCGCCGCCCGCCCCGCCCGCCCTTGTGGTGGTGGTGGCCGCCACCGCCGCCGCCGCCGCCACCGCCGCCGCCGCCGCCGCCGCCGCCCCTCCCGCCGCCCGACTGGCGCGACCCCCGCGCGTGAAGCGCGTGCTTCGACGGAACAGCAGCGCCAGCACCAGCCTCGCCCTCGCTGTCGTCCTCGCTGTCGCTGCCGCCACCCCCAACCCCGCGCCCTCCGCCCCGCATGAGGCCGGCCTCCAGGTCGGCCTCGGAGATGCGCCCCCGCCGCCGCTTGCGCAGCAGGGCATAGTCCGCGGCCAGATCCTCCTCATCCTGCCGGGCGCCCAGGATGCGGCGCTTGGCGGCGGGGAGGCGGCGCTCGGGCGGGGGTGGGGGGCGAGGGGCCGGCGTGGGCGGGCGGGGGCCCGGCGGCGCGGCCGCGTCCTCCGCCGCTTTCGCCGCCTTGGCCTCCGCCGCGCGCTTGCGCCGCGCCTTCTCCCGGGCGCGGTCCTTGTAGGGGACGGCGTCCGGGTCAATGCCCGCGGGCTCCCAGCCGGCCAGGTCGACAGGGCCGGACGGCCGCGCCGCCCCCTTCGCCGCCGCCCCCCGCCCGCCCGCCGTCCCCAGCTCGGGCATCCGGGGCAGCCTGAGCAGCCCCGCGGCCGCCGCGAGCCGCCCGAGCGGGAGGTCGCCCGCCCGGAAGATGAAGCGGCACCGGTGCTCCCTGTACCCCCGCACGTAGGAGACGAAAGCGCGGGTTCCGGCCTCCATGACCGCCCGGTCGGCGGAGGAAGAGGCCCGGAGCGAGGCCAGGACGGCGGGCGTGGCGGCCGGGAAGGCGAGGGGCGGCGCGGCGTCGGGGGACTGGGGGGCTGGGGCGCCCCCTCCACCACCACCGCCGCCGCCGCCTGGGCTGCCGCCGCCCTCCAGCTCTCCCCACCCGCCGAACAGGTCCAGGGGCGGCCCGCCCGCCGTCAGGGGCACGCGCCGCACTTTCAGGAAGTCGGCGTACGCGGCCTCGTGCGAGGCCAGCAGGGCCAGCGCACAGCCGGGCCGCCCAGCGCGCGCCGACCGCCCGACCCGGTGCACGAAGGCGTCCGGGTCCTGCGGCGCGTCCGCCTGCAGCGTCCAGTCCAGGGCGGGCAGGTCCAGCCCGCGCGCGGCGACGTCGGTGGCCAGCAGGGCGGCGCCCCCGGGGGCGGCGGTGAAGGCCGCCACCGCCGCGTCCCGGGCGCGCTGCTTCATGCGGCCATGCAGCGGGAAGAGCGCGACGGGCGGGGGGGGGGGGGGGGGGGTTTCGTTTGGCCCTCCCGCCGCCGCCGCCGCTGCCGCCAGGGCCGCCAGGGCCGCCGGCAGGACGGCCGCGTACAAGTCCACGCACGCGCAGGTAAGGAAGTAGACGATGACGCGCTGGCGGCGGGCGCCGACGACGTGGGCCAGGAAGGCGGCGACCGCCGCGGGCTTCGCGTCCACGGCCACCGTCGCGGCAAAGATGGTCAGCGAGGCGGGCGTGACGGGGGCGGGGCGGGCGCCGGAGCCGGGCGTCGACCGCGGCGCCGTCGCCCCGCCCGCCGACACGCTGACCCGCACCCGCACCGCGTTGCGCAGGCCGGCCCGGGCCAGGGCCGCCACCGCGTCCGTCTGCGTCGCGGAAAACAGGCCCGTCCGCCGCTGCTTGGGCAGGCGGGCCAGAATGGCTCCCACGTGCGCCGCGAAGCCCGCGTCCAGCAGGCGGTCCGCCTCGTCCAGGACCAGCAGGTCGAACGCCCGCCAGGTGAGGCGGCGGGAGGTCGGAGCGGCGGGGGCGGAGCCGGAGCCGTCCAGGCGGGAGAGCGTGTCCGCCACCCGCCCAGGCGTGCCCACCAGCACGTGCGCTCCCTCGCCCCTGTCCCCGCCTCCATCGCCTCCGCTCCTTCCGCTCACGACCCGCTCCGCGTCGGCGGCCGGGTCGGAGCCGCCCACCAGCAGGGTGGCCCCCGCCCAGGGCGTGGCGGCGGCCAGGTAGGGCACCAGGACACGGTGGATCTGGGCGGCCAGCTCGCGGGTGGGGGACAGGATGAGGGCGGCGACCTGAGGGGTGGTGGGAGATGGAGAGCGTGGTTGGGGTTGAGGCGCGGGCCGGCGGCGGCTAGGTGCGAAGAACGCATGCGGGGGCCGCCCGCGCTCTTCCACCCTCCACAACCCCCACCACCCTCTCCACGACGCGCTCCCTCTCGCTCTCCTACCTCCAGCCGCCCCAGAGGCGCCTCCAGCCGGCGCAGCCGCTCCACCAGGGGCAGCACAAAGGCGAGCGTCTTGCCGCTGCCGGTCGCCGCGTCGGCAGCGACGTCCGAGTGGGCGGCCAGCAGGGGGATGACCGCCTCCTGGACGGGCGTGGCGGCGGTGAAGCCCTGGGCCGCCAGCAGGGCCAGAACGGGCGGTGACAGCTCCGGGAAGGAGGTGAAGGGGCGCGGCGCGCCCGGTGGAGGGGCGGGGGCGGGCGCGGCGGCAGCGGCGGCCATTTTGAAGAGAGGCGCTTCGCCCGTGTGTGCGTGCGACGTCTCGTCTATCAGGGCGCTGGAGAGGTGCTCAGGCAGGTGCTGCACACAGCGCCGTGGGGCGCCGGCGAGGAGGAGAAGCGCGCTGGGCAGGAAGCGCGGCCGCGGAATGAGAAAAGTGTTGAGAAGCGCCGGCCGACCTCCAGACAGGCCATTCGTTTCCTTGGAAGGCGAGAAAACACCGGGCCCGCAGCAATGGCATTTGTCTGGCGCTGGGCGGCCCTGGCGGTCTCGGTCACGGTGCGTGGCCACTCTCACGCACTGCGCACTCATATGCGCGGGTGTGGGTATGACGTGGAGTGGTGGGCCTGCGGGGCAGGGCGGGAGGGGGCGGAGGTGCCCGCGCGCATGGCGGCGCGCCGCGTCTGTGGGTGCTCTCTCTCCTCTCTCTCCCTCGGGGCCTCGTCCCCGCTCGACCCCGCCTCGCCCGGTACACTGCCGACCCACTCAGCGTGGTGCCAAGAAAACCGGTGTACCATGGACTGGCTCATTTGTGGTGTGCGTGTGTGGCCCCACCTCACTGGGGCGTGCGCGCGCGGCACAGCAGCAATTCGCTCAACCCCTCTCTCCTCCTCCCCACCAGGCGGCCTTGGCCTCCGCCACCCCGGTCCCGCCCACCGACTTCGTCTGGCCCTGCGGCACCTCCTTCTGCACGGGTCCCGCCTCCAACCCAGTCAAACAGACATTTGCGGGCACCAACGCCTTCTACCTGCTGCTGGACCACGTCTCGGACGGCGACGTGCGGTCGACGATGGCCGCCGCCGCGGCGCGCGGCGCCAACCTCCTCCGGTTCTTCGCCTTTTCAAATGGCCCAGGCTCCGGCAACGTGGTCATGGCCCACCCCATCCAGTCGTCCTTAGGCACCTTCAACGAGGACGCCCTGCGCCGCCTGGACCTGGTCCTGGCCGAGGCGCGCGGCGCGGGCCTGCGCGTCATCATGCCGCTCGTCAATTTCGAGGAGGAGATGGGCGGCATGCAGTGGTACGTGGACGCCGCGCTCGGCCTGAACGGCGATGGCACCCACAAGGACAAGGAACTGTTTTACAGTGATGCCAGGGTGAAGGAAGCCTACTGGCGGTACGTGTCCCTCATCCTCTCCCGCACCAACTCCCTGACGGGCGTGCGCTATGCCGAGGACCCGACCATTTTTGCGCTTGAGCTCGCCAACGAGCCGCACACGTCCAACCGGTGGGAGGCGGACCGGGGGAGGGCGCCAGGCGCTTTAGTCAAAGCCTGGGTGTGGGAGATGGCGGCCCGGATCAAGGGATTTGACGGCGGGTACGGGGGCATGGTGAGCACTGGGGAGGAGGGGTACCGGTCCGACGGCGACACGGCCGACCCCCACAGCGCCTGGATCAATGGTGGATTCAAGGGCGTCGACTTTGTGGGCAACACGGCCTGCCCTGACGTGTCCTTTGCGACCGTGCATGGTAAGGGAGAGAGGGAGAGAGGTAGAGTGGAGAGGGAGAGAGAGAGAGAGACAGAGAGAGGGGGGAGGTGGGCCGGGGGTTCGCCGCCTGCGCGCGCGCAAGCACGTGACCACCCGGACACCTGCGGGTGGTTCTCTCAGTCCCTCTCTCTTTCCCTCCCCTCCCACACAGTCTACCCGGACAACTGGGAGGTGCCCGCCTCCGACTACGCCTGGGTGGGTCCGCACTACCTGGCTGACCGGGCGGCCATCGCGCACGCGGCGGGGAAGCCGCTCATTATTGAAGAATATGGGATGAAAGCCGGGTACGGCCCGGGGAGGGACGGGCTCTACTCGTACATGCATGCCCAGGCGGAGGAGCTCGGCATCGCGGCCACGCTGGCCTGGGCGGCCTACGCCTGGCCGGTGGATGAGGGGCCGGACAGCTACAACTTTGCGTGGGGGTCGCCGGGGACGGCCGCCCTGGAGGCGCGCTTTGGGGGGGTGGCCGCCGCGAACGAGCGGGCGGCCGCGGCCGCGAAGGCCCGGGCGGCGGGCGCGGCGGGCAGCGGGTCCGTGGCGACGGCCTCCGCACGCCACTCGGCGCGGGCCGTGCCCGTGCCGCCTTACTCCCCGCCGCCGCCGGCCGCCTGCGCTGACGTGCCCCCACCCTCCGGTGGGGACTGCGCTGCTCAGAAAGCCTACGGCAAGTGCGGGGTGGCCTGGATGGTGGGTGGCGGCTTTTGTCGGGCAACGTGCGGGTCCTGCACCGCAGCGCCTGCGCCAACGCCCAGCCGCGCCGGCGGCGCATGCTCCGACGCGCCGCCCCCGGGGAGCACCGCGACGTGCGCCCAGCAGGCGGCCTGGGGCAAGTGTGGGGCGGCCTGGATGGGCGGCTTCTGCCGGGCCTCGTGCGGCGGGTGTGGGGGCGGCAGGGGCAGCGCCGCTGCTGCCGCGGCTCCATCCCACCACGAGGCGGGCGGCCAAAAGGCGGGGCGGGTGGCCGTGCCGGGCCTCCTGCGCGCGCCGGTGACCGCCGCCCCGGCGCCGGCCCTCGACCACTCAGCGGCCGCCGCGCCTGCCGCCGCCGCCCCGGAGCCGGCCCGCCACCACTCCACGGCGACCGCGCCTGCCGCCGCCGCCCCGGCGCCGGCCCGCCACCACTCCGCGGCGGCCGCGCCTGCCGCCGCCGCGCACCTCCCGACCCCGCGGTGCGTGGACGTGCCTCCCCCGCCGTCTGACCCGGCCTCAGGCCCGCCCCCGACCTGCAAACAGCAAAAGGAGTCGGGCCCGTGCGGCCGCTGCCCGCCCGCGCCCGCGCCGGTGCCCTCCGCCGCGCACCCTCACACCCGCCGCACGCCCAAGCCCACCCACCCGCCCACAGAGGCGGCCGCGGCGGCGGAGGACGGGACGGACGACGTGCCCGGCTCGTCAGGTGGTGGGGTGGCGGCAGCCGAGCCCGGCGCGGTGCGAAGCTCCTCCGGCTTGCTGCTGTCGGCGGCGACGGTCGCCGGCCCCGTGCCTGTGGATGACGCGCCCCGGTTGCACCCGGAGGCGCCACAGGCGGGGGAGATGAAGTGAGGCGGTGCGGGGCGCGGGCTGCGCCCCGCTGTCCGTGAGTAATAGAGAGAGAGAGATGCGAGAGGGGCGCGAGGAGAGGTCGAGAGGACGGAAAGGAACGACCCGCGCACTCCAACAGTCTCTGCTTTGCGGCTCAATTCCCGCCGCGTGTCCTGGAGTCCCTTCCCGCACCCCTTCACCCACCCCACCCCTGACACGCTACACGCCGCTGCTGTACACCGAGCGAGAACCAGAAAGAGAGAGAGAGGCACCCCGCGAGCGAAGCACTTTAAATGTCGTCCTCCGCCTGCACGTCTGCCCTCGCCACCGGCCTCCTAGCCGGCGCCGCCCTCGGCTACACGGCCTGCTACTACCTGATGACGGGCGGTCTGGCGGGCATCACCAGCCTGCCCTGCGGCAGCGGGGGGAAGCCGGTCAAGAAAGGTGAAAGGTGGTGGAGGCAGAGGCACGGGATTTGCATGCGCGACCCGCCGTGCTCGCTCACCGCGCATCCCCTTCTCCCACACCCCACAGTCGCGCCCGCCGCCGCGACCTCCCGGCCGGCCTCCTCCACGCCGGTCGACCCGGACGTCCCCAAGATGGTGCTGGTCGTCCGCCGCGACCTGGCCATGGTACGGTTGAGAGAGACGGGAGAGAGAGAGAGATTGGGGAGAGAGCAGCGCGCACCGCCTTTTTTTTTCAACCTCCTGCGCTCCTCCCGCGGTCGGAGCGCAGGACCCGCTCCGCCGCGACGCCCACCCATCCCCCTCACTCCACCCCCTCCTCCTCCCCCACCACAGGGGCGCGGCAAGACGGCCGCCCAGGCCTGCCACGCCTGCCTGGGCCTGTACAAGAAGCTGCGCCACCGGAAGGACCCCGTGGTGAAGGCGTGGGAGGCGAGCGGGGCGACCAAGGTCTGCCTGCGCGCGGAGGGCGAGGCCGACCTGCTGGCCCTGGCCAAGGCGGCGGCGGCGCGCGGCGTCGCCACCCACATGGTCGTGGACGCGGGGCGGACCCAGGTCGCGCCCGACTCGCGCACCGTGCTGGCCCTGCTGGCGGAGGGGCGGGAGGTGGACGCCATCACGGGCTCGCTCAAACTGCTGTGAGAGCGAGTGGGGGTGGGGTGTGTGTTGGGGTGGGGGGGCGCCTCTGTGTGTCCCCCCTTCCCCGTCCCCAGTTCCGCCCTTCCCACCTCTCTGATGCCCCCCTGCCGTTGTGTGTGTGCGCCTCCCGTATGCATGTGTGTGTGAGAGCCAGCCCGCCCTTGTAACTGCGACCGCGAAGAACAACAGGACCCCCCCACCCCCCCAAAACATCGGACTCTCTCCTTTCCCCTAACCTCTCACTCTCTAGTCTCGTCTTCTCTACCTCCTCTCACACCTCACGTCGTCACAACGGCCCGCGCCCGGCCCGCCCGCGCCGCCTTGGCCGCCACGTACCGCAGCGCGACGACGGGGCCAGACGCGATCAGCCCCGCCACCGCCGCCCGGGCGGAGGAGGCCCGGACGGTGGCCGCCAGGGCAGCCCGGACGAGAGCGGCCGCAGCGGGCGGGCCGCCGGCCGCGGCCGCGGCCTCCACCGCGGCCGCCGCGTCGGGGGCGCCCGCCGCGGCCGCGATGCGGCGGGCCAAGGCGAGCGGCAGGCGGCGCGCCAGGTCCGCCCGGGCCGACGGGCGCGGGTCCTGCGCCCAGGCTCCCGCGCCCAGGGAGGGCAGCGGGAGCGCGCCTGCAGCGGCCCCCACAGCCCCGGCCAGGTGAGGGCCGTACAGCGCGTCCAGCCCCGCCGCCGACCCGGCCGCGATGCGGGCGACCTTGGCGGTGTCCTCCACGCGAAAAGCCGACCGGATGTCGCCGCCGTAGGACAGCCCCACCAGGGCGGCCCGGAAGGAGGACGCGGAAAAGCGCGGCGGGAGGGTGAGCAGGGCGGCCGCCGCCGCGGCTGCGTGGTTGGACTGGAGGGCGGCGTTCAAGGTCAAGGATGTCGTGCCCCCGCCCGGGAGGCTCAGGCCGGGCGGCAGGGGCGGGAGGACGACGTCGTCGTCAGGGGCAGCACCACCCTCTCCCGCCCCGCCACCCACCCCCAGGCGCAGGGCCGGCTTGTGCAAGCGCCCCGCGCCGTGGAGCCGGTCCCAGGCCAGCAGGTCGGTGGCCAGGGGCGCCAGGCCGAAGACGCCGTACTTCCAGGACCGCCGCCCTGACCTGCTGCCACGTGGCACGTCACCGTCGCCGCCAGGCCAGGGCAGGGCGGTGTTGAAATGGGCGCCCGCGCCCAGGGCGTCCGCCACCCAGGCCAGCCCGCGACCGCCCAGGAGCGCCCGCCCGGCCCATCCCGAGTAGTGGGCCCGGTTGGCGGCCAGGTTTGCGGTGTGCCAGGCCGCCGGGTCGGCGACGGCCAGCAAGAAGTCGACCATGGGAGGCGGGGACCCGGCCTCGGCCGCATTGTACAGGCCCGGCTGGGCGAAGACGGCGGAGCCGTACGCCCAGGCGGCGGCCACAGGGGGCAGGCCCGCGAGCGGGGCGGCCAGGTCGGCGGCAATGGAGGGGGAGGGAGGGTGTGCGTTGTCCTCACCCTCCATTTTTGTCTGCTGCTGTCAGAATCAGGAGGTGGGGTCTCGCGACCCAGGGGAGCGCCTGTGCCCGGCGGCGGGACGCATGTGCTGGATGCGCGCGTGCGTGGGAGACGCGCAAAGACAGCAGAAGAGAGAAGTGGGGGGGAGTGACGAGTGACCGAGCGAGCGAGAGGGAGCGGTTCAGTCGTCTGCCCCCGCACACCTCCTCGATCGAAGGCGTGGGGCGCTCTTCCGTTTTCCGTGCGCGCGCCCTCTCCCCGACACTCTCCCTCGTCGCACACGCACGCGCATCCACCCACACGCACACCTCACGCTCGCATTGACACGCCGCGCGCGCGTCTCTCCGCTTTCGACAAGCACGAGCGAGCGCGACCCAAGCACACGCAAAAATGTCGCAGCCCACGCCAATGGACGCTTCGGGCGGCGACAACAGCCTGTATCCCATCGCCATCCTCATGTACGCGGAGAGGGGGCTGGGGGAGTGTGCGCACACAGGCATGCGCATGTGTCGTGTGGGGACGTGCGGCGCGCGCGTCACCCCCACGCAAAAAGCAGTGAGCGAGCGAGGACGCCGACGCCGCGGGAGGAGGGGGGGCATTGCGCGCCGCCGCTGGTCTCTCTCACGCCCCGCCCCGCCCTCACCCCTCTCTCTCTCTCTCTCACCCTTCCTCCACCACAGTGACGAGCTCAAAAACGAGGACGTCGCCCTGCGCCTGAACAGCGTGAAGCGGCTGTCCACCATCGCCCTGGCCCTGGGCGAGGCGCGGACGCGGGCCGAACTGATTCCCTTCCTGACTGAGGCCCAGGTGAGGAAGGAGAGAGGAAACCCGCCCGCTCCTTCATATCACGCGCCCACGCCTCCCGCCCACGCCTCCCGCCCTCTCACTCTCTCTCTCTCTCTCTCTCTCTCTCTCTCTCTCTCTCCACTGCATTCACCATCCAGGACGACGAGGACGAGGTCCTCCTAGCCATGGCCGAGGAGCTGGGCCGGTTCGTGCCCCTGGTGGGCGGCCCCAAGCACGCGGCGACCCTCATTCCGCCCCTGGAAGCGCTGGCGTCCGTTGAGGAGACGGTCGTCCGGGACGCGGCGGCGGCCTCCCTGCGGGCCGTCCTGGCGGAGATGGCGCCCGCGGACGCGGCGGGCGCGGCGGGGCCCCTGGTCGCCCGCCTGGCCGCGGGCGACTGGTTCACCAGCCGGGTATCCGCGTGCGGCCTGCTCCCGTCTGCGTACGCCGCGGCGGGGGGCGGGGCGGGCGGGGCGGCCGCGACGGCGGCCGCGCGCGCCTCCTTGCGTGCCCTGTTCCGGGACAGGCTGGCCAAGGACGACACGCCCATGGTGCGGCGGGCCGCGGCCGGCGCGCTGGCGGCCCTGGCCAAGGAGGCCGGCCCGGCCGACGCCCGGGCCGACCTGCTCCCAGCCTTTGCCGCCCTGGCCGCGGACGACCAGGACTCCGTCCGCCTGCTGGCCGTCTCCGCGTGCGGCCCGCTGGCGGGCCTGCTGGGGCCGGGCGACGCGGCGTCCGCCGTCCTGCCCCTGGCCCTCAAGCTCGCGGCCGACCCGTCCTGGCGGGTGCGGTACAATGCTGCGGCCCAGGTGCCCGCGCTCGCGTCGGCGCTTGGGGGTGGTGGTGGTGGTGGTGCGGGCGCGCCGCCTGACGCCGGCGCGCCTGCTGCCGGCGCCGCCGCCGCGCCGCCTTCGTCTTCCTCCTCCTCCTCGGCGGGCGCGGAGCTGGTCCCCGCCTTTGTCCGCCTGCTGCGCGACGCGGAGGCGGAGGTGCGCGCGGCGGCCGCAGGCCAGGTGGCCGCCGTGTGCGGCGCCATCGGCGCGGCCGACCCGGCCGTGGCCACCATCCTGCCCGCCGTGGGCGAGCTGGCCGCGGACGCGTCTCCTCACGTGCGGTCCGCCCTGGCGGGCGTGGTCATGGAGCTGGCGCCGGTGCTGGTGAGTTGCTTGGAGAGCGAGAGAGAACAGAGAGAGAGAGAGAGGAGTGGAGAGAGAGGCGTGTGGGTGCGGACGCAGGCGCGGGCGCCCAGGGTCATCGTCGTCGCCGTCGTCGCCTTTGCCTCCCCCCATCCCAGCGCGGCGGCGCGCGCTGGAGGGAGGCTGGACGCGTGGGGAGCCTCCTCTCGGCTCTCTCCCTACCAACCTGCCCTCGCCTCTACCTCTCTCTTTCTCACACGCCCTGTTCTCTCTCTTCCCTCTCCCAGGGCCGCGACGGCACCGTCACCCACCTGCTCCCCGTCATCCTATCCCTCCTGCGCGACGAGACCACCCCGGACGCCCGCCTGGCCGTCATCGCCCGCCTGGACGCGGTGCACGCGGTGGTCGGCCTGGACCTGCTCGCCCAGTCCCTGCTCCCGGCCGTCGAGGCGCTGGCCTCGGACCGGCACTGGCGCGTCCGCCTGGCCGTCATCGAGCACGTGCCCGCCCTGGCGGCCCAGCTGGGCCCGGCCGCGGTGGAGGCCCGCCTGGGCCCCCAGGTCCTGCGCTGGCTGGGCGACGCGGTGGCGGCGGTGCGGGACGCGGCGGCGACCGCGCTCGCCCGCCTGGCCACCGCGTTCGGGCCGGAGTGGGCGGCGGCCCACCTGCTGCCGCCCCTGCTGGCCCTGGGTGCCGCCCCGGACCCGCACTACCTACGCCGAGAGACGGTGCTGGCTGCCCTGGCCGCCCTGGCGCCCGCCGTCTCGCACGACGTCCTGGCGGGCACGCTGCTGCCCGCGTTGACGGCGTCCGCGGGCGACCGCGTGCCGAACGTGCGCTTCGCGGTCGCCAAGCAGCTGGAGCGGGTGGCGCCCCTGGTGGAGCCTGGCGCGGTGGACCGGGCGGTGCGGCCCACGCTGGCCGCCCTGGCGGAGGACGCGGACGCGGACGTTCGCTTCTTCGCGCGCCGGGCACTGGCCAGCTGCGACGGCGTCGCGGCGGCGTGAGAGGTGGAGAGGGAGAGAGAGAAACAGGGGTGGGTGGGTGGGAGGTGGTGAGTGAGACTAGGGGCGGTGTGCCCCGATCCTCGCCTCTCCCCTCCCTTCCGCTCGCGCGGCCTGTGTATGTGTGCTGGGAAAGAGAGATGGCGAGGGGCGTTCGTGGTGCGCGCGCGCGTGTGGGGAGCGAGGAGGCGGGGAGGGGAGAGCGAGAGAGGTGGGCACGGGCGTGTGGTGGCCGGAAGGTCCGTTTTTTCTACACCCCTCGTCTCTCTCGTCTCCGACTCTCTCTCTCTCTCTCAAAGCAAGCAGTATGAACCATGCATGTGCACTCATGTGGGGGCGGAGGGCGGGGGAGAGGTCGCCCGCGCGCGTCCCGCAGGGGACACGTGCGTGCTCCGTCTGTCTTCCTCCATGTGCGCGACGCATGCCGCCGCGCGCGGCGGGGCGCGCGCTCCGCGTGCCGCCCCCGCGTGGCGACACTTTCCCCCCTCCCATTTCTCTCCCATTCTACCCCAGCACGGCCGCCCCCGCCGTCGCGGCCACGTCCACCAGGTCGGGCTTGGGCAGGCCGACGGGCGGCGCGGCTTCGCCACCGCCCGCGCCGAGCGCGGTCGCGACGCGGTAGAGCAGGGCCGCGCCCGGCGAGTCGAAGGGCGCCAGGCCGTCGCCCGCGGTCGACTTGCGGATATTGGGGGGCGCGGCTGCGGCGTCGGTGGTGGCCGGGCCGGCGGCTGCCAGGTCGGCGCCCGTGGCGAGGACGGAGGGCGAGTCGGCATCGTGGGTTTTGCCGCCGTGGTGCCTGTGGCCGCCGCCGTCCGAGTCGGCCGCCAGGGCGAGCGCGGGGGCCAGGAGGGCGGCCAGGAGTATACAGGTGATGCGCATGGGGTGGGAATGTGCGGGAGGAAAGAGGAGGAGAGAACACGCGCGAGGGCGCGCGCGCGTTCTCGGAGAGGGAGGGAGTGTGGAGAGAGCGAGTGGCGTGGCTTTCCATCCCATCCCCTCACCTTCACGCCCCCACCACCCCCACCTTCCCCCCGCCCCCGCCCCCGCCCCCTCCTCCAAAGCCCCCACCCCCATCCCGCGTCACCACCGCCTTCTTCGGCCGCCGCCGCCGCACCTTGCCGGGCGGCACGCCAGCCGCCGCACTCGCCACCGTCGCCTCCATCATCTCCTCGTTCGACAGCTGGCCGCCCGCCCCGCCCATCATCTTGGACAGGCCACGCATGCGCGCCCGCATGCCCACAAACGTGGCCAGCAGGTCCGCGACCTCGCCCTCCGCCCGCCCGCACCCGCGCGCGACGCGGCGGCGGCGGGAGGGGACCCTGGCCAGCAGGTCCGGGTCCGCCCGCTCACCGGGCGTCATGCTGTCGATCATGGATTTGTACACCCGAAACTGCTTCTCCGCGGCGGCCAGCTGCTTGTCCGTGACGGCCGCCATGCCGGGCAGCATCTTCATGATCGCGCCCATGCCGCCCATGCCGGTGACGGCCTCGTACTGCTTGATGAAGTCGTTGAAATCGAACTTGGCGGCCAGCATGCGCTTCGCCATCGCGTCCGCGTCGGCCGCCGCGATGGCGCCCTCCGCCTTTTCGACCAGGGACAGCACGTCGCCCATGCCCAGGATGCGCCCCGCCAGGCGGTCCGGGTAGAACGGCTCCAGCGCGTCTAGCTTCTCGCCCGTCCCCACAAACTTAATGGGCTTGCCCGACACCGCCCGCACGGACAGGGCGGCCCCGCCCCGCGCGTCGCCATCCATTTTTGTGAGCACCACCCCCGTCAGCGGGGCGGCCGCCCCAAACGCGCCCGCCAGGGCGGCCGCCTCCTGGCCCGTCATCGCGTCCACGACCAGCAGGGTGTCGGTCGGGGAGACGACGGCCGCCACGTCGGCCAGCTCGCCCATCATGGCCGCGTCGATCTGGAGGCGGCCGGCCGTGTCGACGATGACCGCGTCCACCCCATCCTCCCCGGCCTTCGCCAGCCCCGCCGCCGCGATGTCCGCGGGGCGCACGCCCGTTCCCATCTCGAAGACAGGCACATTGATACGGGCGCCCAGGGAGACCAGTTGGTCGATGGCGGCTGGGCGGTACACGTCCGTCGCCACCATGAGCACCGACTGGCCCCGGGACTGGAGGTGGAGGGCTAGCTTGCCGCACGCGGTCGTCTTGCCGACGCCCTGGAGCCCCGCCATCAGGATGACGCGGGGGGACCCCGGCGGGGGGACGACCAGGTCGGCGGCCTCCCCGCCCATCAGGTCCTTCAGCTCGTCGTAGACGACCTATGGAGGGCGGGGAGGGAGGAGGAGGAGGAGGAGGAGGGGGATGGAGAAGGGGGGAGAGAGCGTGAGCGTGACAGCGTGTTTCCTCTCTCCATCCATCCCCCCTCTCTCTCTCCGTCCTCTTCTTTCTGTACCTTGACCAGCTGCTGGTCCGGCTTGATGCCCTTGATGACCTTCACGCCCAGCGCCTTCTCCTCCACGCGGGCCACAAACTGGCGGACGACGGGCAGGGAGACCTGTGTGCATGGAGAGGAGAGAGAGTGTGAGGATAAGAGCGGGGTGGGCGACACGCGGGCGTGAAAAGAAAAGCCGACTCCCTCTCTCCTCTCTCCTCTCCTCTCTCCCAACAAACGCACGTCCGCCTCCAGCAGGGCGCGCCGGATCTCGCGCATGGGCGTCTTGATGTTGTCCGCCGTCAGCTTGCCGTCCTTGCGGACGGCGTCCCATGCCTTTTCCAGGCCGACGGCCAGGTTGTCGAACATTGCGGCTGGGGGGGACGGGCCGCGCAGCGGGAGGAGGAGGGGAGGCGGCCCCGCCGCCCGCCCGCCGCCCAGGCTGCCGCCCCACCGCAGAGGGGTCGGGCCAGACCATGCGGACACGGCTGACGTAGAGGCGGCCGCACAAGTGGTGGTACGGGGCGGTGGGGCCGGCGCCGACAGCAGTGGAGCGGCAGACCGGCGGCCAGCGATTGGGCGTGGAGGGCCGGGGCCGACGCCCAGACGGGACGATGGGGCGGTGGTGTGCATTAGTGGCGTACGCGCTTGAAGGATGTCCACACGCTTTTCGTGGAGGAGTGCGCGGGATCAGGTGCGCGGCGGCGCGCCCCCGGGCGGTTTTGCCAGGGCACTGTGGAATCGGGCAAGTGGGCCGCGGCCTCTAGAGGCCGCGGCCCCGGGCACCTCACCCCCCCAACACGCCTCAACTCCCCCCTGCACACTCAGGCCTGCTGTCTACAACAAAGGCACTCTCTCTTCTTTCCACACACAGCCTCACGGCGCCAGGCGCCGCCGCTCCGGCGAGGCGGCCGGTCCGGCGCCGCCTCCACCACCATTCGCGACGGGCAGGCCCGGGCCGCCGCCCCCTCCACCACCACCACCACCCCCGCGCGCCCGCCGCGCTGCCGCTAGGGCCGCCGCCGCGGCGCCCAGGGCCAGGACCAGGGCCAGGCCCCGGGACGCGGTGAACGCATTGTCACCACCAGCGGAGGTCTTGGCGTCCGCCACCCGGGCCGCAAAGGCGGCCGCCGTCTGGGCCGCGAGCTCCTCGGCCGCGGCCGCGCGCGCGGCTGTGGCGGCTGTGGCGGCGGCCGTGTCGCCGCCGTCCGCCTCCTCCGTCTGCTTCTCGGCAGGCGGCGGCGGCGGGGGGGGAGGAGGAGGAGGAGGAGGAGGAGAACGAGCTTCCGCCGTCTCCTCCCCCTTTCCACTCCCACCCATCTCCTCGGACGCCACCCCGGCCGCCGCCCTCACGGCCGCGGCCGCGTCCAGCAGCGCCGCCGCCTTGGTCGCCGCCGCCGCCCGGGCCCGCCGCGCCGCCGCCCCCAGCTTCACGTCCGGGTGGGCGGGCAGGTGGCCCGCCAGCAGCAGGGCCGCCCGCGCCCACCGGCCCGCCACCGCGTCCACGGCCGGCCGGCCCCCCGTGACGGGGTTGAACATGCGGAAGCAGTCGTCTGGGGGCGCGCCCTCATCCCCGTAAATCTCCCAGGTGCTCGCGACCGGCACGCCCAGGGCGCCCCACATCCAGTCGGTGGCGGTGCCGTGGGCGAGGTAGCCGACCGCCGCGCCGCCCGACCCGACCGCGCACCGCCCGCCGCAGGCCGGGCCGTTGAGGGAGCGCAGCAGGGCCAGGGTGGCCGCGGGCCCGGGCCCCTCCGGGATGGACGCCGCGTGGTCGAACGGCATGAACAGGGCCTCCATGCCGGAATGCGCGTTCACCCAGGCGTGCGGGAGGAAGGCCGTCGCCAGGGCGCGCAGGGCGGCCGGCTCCGGCTCGGAAAAGGGGGAGGGGCCGCCATACTCTTCGGCCGGGTCATAGTCCGGTTCGCGCCCGCCCCAGTCGAGCGCCCAGTTGCGGTTGGGGTCGACGCCACGCCCGTTCTTGCGCTCGCACAGGGCGCCGCCCTCCACGGCCGCCCGGCCGCCCGCGTTCTCCATGGGCACGACCTTGAAGACGGAGGACCGCAGGGCGGCCGCCAGGGAGGCCGCGGAGGCCGCGGTCTTGGGGCCCGCCCGGCGCGGCGCCGGGTTGGAGGCTGCGTCGCCCCCACCGCCCCCGCTCACCGCCGCCGCCGCCGCGCCGTCCGCACCTAGGGCCAGCAGCTCCAGCAGGGCCAGGCCCGCCTCCACCGTGATCAGCTCCCGGCCGTGCTCTCCAAAGTTGAGGAGGAGGCGGTACGAGTCGTCCCAGGCGCCGGGCGGGTCGGCAGCAGAGATGACGGCCGCGATGTCCGCGGGGGGCGGGAGGGGGGACGCCGGGTCGGGTGCGGTGGCACGCAGGGCGGGCGGCAGGCCGCCCAGGGCGACCGTGACGACGGTCAGGGAGGGCGTGTAGGGAGGCGCCGTGCCGTCGCCGCCGGAATCACCGCCATCCACCCCGCCGTGCCCGGCCACCCGGTCCAGCCGCATCGTGTCTGGGTGGGCGGCCACGATGGCCGCCACCCGTTGCGCCACCACGTCCGCGGTGCGGTAGATGGAGTAGTCCGGGGCGTGGATGGAGGGTGGCGGGGGCGGCGGCGGCGGCGGCGGCGGCGGCTTCTTGGCGGCAGCAGCAGCAGCAGCGGGGTTTTTGGGGGTTGCCGCCGCCGCGGCCGCTCCGGCTGCCGCGCGGGCGCCCGCGCCTTCTGCCTGCCCGTCCGGCCCCTGCGCCTCCGCCCGCTGGGCCAGCGCGGCCGGCGCGGACCCCAACAGGAGGCAGACCGCGAGCAGCGCCAGGGCGCGGCGGTGGCGCCCCCCCCGCGGGAGGCGGGAGCGAAGAAGCATTGGAAGGGGGCGCGCTTCGCGGCGTTTTTTTTTTTGGGAGTGCTTGCCTGCTGTCGAGACCGGCGAAGGAAAAGCGTGTTCTTTTTTCTCTTCGCGTGCGCACACGCGTGCGCACTCACTCAACGCGCCACGCACGCGCACCTAGCAGATAGCCGCACATCGACTTTAGACAGACTGAGAGTGTGAAAGAGAGTTAGAGACGCGCGCGCGCCCGACCACCCATGGCCCTCCACGCTGCGCCCGCCGTCGCCGTGCGCGAACTGTCGGACGACTACTGCGAGTTCGAGCTGTCCGGCGTGGACGCGGCCTTCGCCAACGCGCTGCGCCGGGTCATGATTGCAGACGTGAGTGGGAGGAAGAGTGGAGGTTGGTCTGTTTGTGTGTGGTGGCGCGCGGACGACGCGGGATTGCTTGCCGGCGAGCGATAGCGGGCTGGCCGCGCCGGCGCAGGTGGGCGCAGGTCGCCGGCGCGGTTCTCTCTCCTGTGCCCTGCTTGCGGGCGCCACCCGCCGCGCTCCCTTCTGCCTACTTGCCTACCCCATCCTGGAGATCACTGTTGAACCGACGGGCCGACCATTTGCAGCGCGCGCGCGCGCGCACACACACACACGGCGTTCTCTCACACACAACAACTCTCCTGTTCTCACAGGTCCCAACGATCGCAATCGACCTGGTCGAGATCGAGGTCAACACGACCGTCCTGCACGACGAGTTCCTGGCGCACCGCCTGGGCCTCATCCCGCTGGTCTCGCACCGGGTGGGCGAGATGACGAGGTGAGGAAGGTGGAGAAGGAGATTTGTTTTTCTCGCTCGCTCGCCCATCCCCGCCCCCCGCCACCCTCTCGACCCTCACTCTCTGTCTCTCTCTTGACTTCCCTCTCCTCTCCAAAGCCCCTTCGACGCCATGGGCGACGAGGACTGGACGGACGTCGTCTTCACCCTGGACGTCGCCTGCTCCGACCGGGACGCCCTGGACGTGACGTCCAACGACCTCGTCGTGTCCAACGGCGCCTGGCCGGGCGTGCGGCCAGTGGGGTACACCGGCGACGCGGACGGCCCCCCTCCACCCGACGCGCCCCGCGGCATCCTCCTGGTCAAGCTGAGGCGGGGCCAGGCCCTGCGACTGAAAGCCATTGCCCGGCGGGGCGTGGGAAAGGACCACGCGAAGTGGTCGCCCGTCGCGACGGCCGCCTTCCAATACCTGCCGGACATCTCACTGGACGCCCGCCTGGCCGCCTCCCTGACCGACGCGGCCCGGGACGAGTGGGCGGCGGCGACGCCGGGGGGCGTCTTCGCGCACAACAAGGTGAGCGGCGCCCTGGAGGTGGTCGCCCCGGAGCGGGCCCGCTTCGACGGCGAGGCGGAGGCCAAGGCGGAGGAGCTGGGCGTCCCCGGCCTGGTGACCATCACCCCCCGCCCCCGGGACTTTGTGTTCCGGGTGGAGGGGACGGGCGCCCTGCCCGCGGGCGGGGTGGTGGTCATGGGCCTGGACATCATGGAGCGCAAGCTGCGGGCGCTCCACTCCGCGCTGGAGGCGGAACCGGAGGAGTGAATGAGAGGGAAGAGAGAGAGGGGTGGTGGTGTGTGGGGGGGGGGGGGGGAGGGGGGGGGGGGGGGGGGGGGGGTGGG
>Ga0114918_10001275_pt1 | contig 22492 bp, 33 predicted proteins | sample LantaG_FD_87015 | JGI IMG/M metagenome (GOLD analysis project Ga0114918, IMG submission 87015) | Deep subsurface microbial communities from Baltic Sea to uncover new lineages of life (NeLLi) - Landsort_02402 metaG | ecosystem: Environmental > Aquatic > Marine > Oceanic > Sediment | place... | reverse complement strand
CCAATCTTGATCCTTGGGAAATTTATCGTAAATATGAAAATAATGTTTTTTTATGTTGGGAAAGAATTGGAGAGTTCTGTCATAGGAGAATTGTTGCGGATTGGATAAAAGAAAATACCGGACATGAAGTGGAAGAATATGGAATATGGAAAGTTTAGAAAAAGTTGCAAGTGCAGATGCTTTAGTTTTATTAATCGAAAAACTAGATCCGGAGATATTAAAAGATGTCCTTATAGATTTAGCTAACGAAAGGATAGCATCATCTGATGAAGTTTTAAGGACAATTACTCATATGGCCGTTATAAAAATGGTATCTAAGTCGGATTAATTTAATAGGAATTGAAGATGGCCGGAACATGTAGATATTGTGGATATTCAGGTACTAACGAAATGATGATGGAACATGCTGGTTCATGTCCTGTTATGAATTTTGATTATTCCCCAGAGGACACGGAATCAAAGTTAGGAGAAATAAAAATGCAATTAGGAACAATTGATCAACTTTTTATGGGAAGAGAGATTTTTGAAAACGATGCTTTTATTCAGAAAATAGAGTTTATAGAAGAAAAAAAAGATTTGTTAATTAGTCAAATTGAAGAAACTATATTAGATTGGTTAAAAAGCGATGATAATGATGATTCTGTAAAAACATTATATCTTGAAAATGAAAATATGGAAACTATTCATATTCCTACGTTACAATTTTATAAAAGTGAGATATATATAAAATCATGTAGTAATGTTTGGGAAGTTTGGAGAATAGCAAATTCTCCTAATTGGCCAAGATTAATTTCCTGGAAGGTAAAAGAAATTGGAGTTAATGATTATTATGTTTTGGGAGATAGTTTTCATATTCCGAATGAAGTTAAAACAATTAATTATAAAAAAGAAGAAATAGATACAGAAGATGAAAAAAGAAAATTTTATTAATATGTAAATAAGGAAAATGAAAATGAAAAAAGGTTTTACTACTGTGGTTGTTGGAGCTTTATGGGGCGATGAAGGCAAGGGGAAAATTGCAGCTCATATAGCTTATAATGATGACTATGATATTGCTGTTAGAGCAGGTACAGGAACAAATGCCGGACATAGTATATATCGAAATAATAAAATGTGGAAAACTAATCAATTACCGATAGCTGGTATTTTTCCAAATAAATCTGGAAAAAATATGACTTTAGCGGTTGGTAGTGGAGTTTGTGTTGATCCTAATAAACTTTCTAATGAGGTAAAAACATTTTCACTTGATATTAGTGGAAGGACAGTTGTTGTTGATAGTTTTTGTCCAATAATTGAAAAAGATCATATAGACAGAGAGTCAAAAGGAAATAATTATTCTGAAACTTATACTGGTTCAACAAAAAGCGGAACTGGAGAGGCTAGAGTTGATAGGGTTAAAAGAATAGGTAAAACATATAATCAATTTGTTTATCAAAATGATGATGTAGAATTTGCTAATATTTATTCTCATCTTGCTAAAAATGTTTATAGTGATAATGTTTCAAAATTGTTGAATGAAGCATATGATAGAGAAGAAAAAATTGTTGTAGAAGGTAGTCAAGCATATTGTTTAAGTCTTTATCTTTCAGAAGATTATCCTGTCGTTACTTCTGATAATTGCACTGCTTCAGCATTTATTGATGATGTTGGCTTGGCATGGAATAAAGTAGATGAAGTTTGTATGGTTGTCAAATCGGCACCAACAATGGTTGCTCAAGGATGTGGAAATTTGCCTGGAGAAATCAGCCAAGAAGAAATGCATGAAAAAGGACTTGAAGAATATGGTGTTACTAGTGGTCGTTTAAGAAGAAAGTCTCTTACTATTCCTTTTGATAAGCTTGATGAGTCTGTTATGGTTAATGGACCAACCTATTTTGCTCTTACTTTTTGTGATCATATTGATGATGTGCCTGAGATTATGCAGAATAATATGACAAGAGAATGGCTTTCCATGAATATGCCTAATACTTTTGCGAATGTAACTGAGCTTGAGAAAAGGTATAATATCCCAGTAAAGTTTATTGAATATGGAAAAGATTTTTTTGATATTTCAAAATTGGTTGATTAAGGAGTGAACTATGTATAGAGAATGTATTTCATGCGATGATATTCTTTTGGTTCCAAGATATTCTGATATTAAATCTAGAAATGATTGTGATCCAAGTGTTGATGTTTATAGTTTACCATTACTTTCTAGTTGTATGGATACTGTATATTCCATTGAATTAGATGAATTACTTACTGAGAAGAAAATAATGGTTATGGTTCATCGTTATTTTAAGGATTATAAAGAACAACTTGATAATTCTCCTGGTTTTTCAACTGATTATAGATTTTATGCTGTTGGTTCTATAATGACAGATAAAGGTAAAGCATGGATTGATGGCTTATTAGATGTTGGAATAGAGCATTTCGTGGTTGATATGGCTCATGGAGATTCTATGGCGTGTTATGAAACAACCAAATATTTAACATCCAAATCTACTAGTATAAAAGTTATTGCAGGAAATGTGGCAGTAAAATCTGGATTTAGAAGATTGCAAGAAGTTTGTGCTTGGGCAATTCGTGCAGGCGTAGGGTCGGGAAGCATCTGTTCGACGCGCACACAAACCGGCTTCGGCGTTCCACTTTTGACTTCTATTGAAGATTGTGCTATGGTTAAAGAAAATTCTTATTTAATAGCTGATGGTGGAGTTAAATATCACGGGGACATTCCGAAAGTTATTAGTTTTGGGGCTGATTTCGTTATGTCCGGAAGACTGTGGGCTTCTACAGATTTAGCTGCTGGCGATTGTTACGATAAAAACAAAGAGTTTTTATGTGAATATAACAAAATAGATAGTTATAATAAAATTACACAATATAGTTCGCCAAGATCTCTTGTTGCTTATAAAAGTTATCGAGGTATGGCTAGTTCTGCTGCAAGACAAGGTGTTTTTAAAGATTCTTCAATCGAAGGAGTTTCTGGATTAATTCCTTATGTTGGAAAAACGGAAGATTTTATTAATGACTTAACTAATAATTTAAAAGCATCTTTAAGTTATGCTGGAGCGTATAATTGGAAGAAGTTCAGAATGAATGCCAAGAAAATAAGAATATCTAAAGCATCTTGGGACGAATCACAAACATTTGTAATTTAATTAGGAAAATTTTATGAAAATACAAAATACTAGAGATAGATTGAAAAAACAAGCTGTTAATAAAAAAAATAAAACATTTGTTATTGATTTAGATGGCACAATATGTGATTTGGATTCTGTTTTTTTTAAAACAGCATATGCTCTTTCATATTTTGGAAAAGAAATAGATGAAACTTTTTTTGATACAAGACAATTTATTACTCTTGCTGATAATGGGATATTATCTGAAGAGGATGAGGATAGGATATTAACACTTTTAGATGTTTTCAAAATTTGGGAAGCACTTGAGCCATTTTCTGGAGTTTCTGATTTTCTTCATTCAATATCAAGTGGTGGTCATTCAATAGTCTATTTAACAGGTAGAAAAAATTATTTAAGAAAACAAACTACTAATTGGTTGCATATAAATAAATTTCCAAGACCTAGTGATGAATCTTTTGGAAATGAAACTATTGGTGGAAAAGTTACATTATTAATGGATGGGAGAAACACAAAAGTAGAACATTTAAAAAATATATCTAAAACTTTAACATTGAGTAGTATATTTTATTTTGAAAATGATCCATTTTTTGTTCAAAAAGCTCATGAATTTGGATATCGCAACATATATACATTTAAAGAAAGTTATATATTGTCTGAATCTTTACCTAAATCCGTAGTTATACTTGAGAAACCAAAAAAAGGGGCATATTCTAGATTGGATAAGTCAATTTTTGAATGAAAATACAAATTGGATTAGATGAGGCTGGTAGAGGTTGTGTTTTAGGTTCTCTTTATATAGGTGCTGTTGTTTTTGAATCTAAAAGTGATGATATTTATTTTAAAAGTTTAGGAGTAAAAGATTCGAAAAAATTATCTCCTGAAAAGAGACGAGATCTATTTTCACAAATAAAAAAACATTGTTTTTATTTATCTACAAGCATATCTACAGATGAAATAGATTCTAACAATTTAAATGATTTAGAATTTAATTATATGTCATCTCTGGCTTCTGAAATTATAAATCGTTATTCAGATGTGTCTATTGAAAAACCAGATTTTGAAATATACATTGATTGTCCTATCAAAGATACTAATAAACATTCTAATGAAATGTTTAAATCTCTTCCTCACCACTGCAAAATAAAAGTCATAAGCGAACATAAAGCAGACGATACTTATATAGTTGTTGGTGCATCGTCAATAATTGCTAAAGTTTTAAGAGATAGAGAAATAGAAAAGATGAAAATGCTTTATTCTAAGGAATATGGCGACATTGGTAGTGGTTATCCTAGTGATGAAAAAACTAGAGTCTTTTTAGAGAATTTTTATTATAGAAATGGACAATTTCCTATTGGAACTAGAATGAAGTGGGGGACTGTCATTAAAATAAGGAGAGCATGTAGTGAAGATTCCGAATTTGATTGGGAAAAATTACGAGACGACGTTGCAGACTGTGAAAGGAATTGTAAAAGCATCTAAACAGAGTGATGAGAAAGCGATTGAAGATGGAGAATTATTGAAATATGTAGTTGAAATATATGACAAAAAAAATATTTTGAATGAAGTAAAAGAATTTTATTCAAAGGTTTATGTATTTCATGCAGAAATAAGTAGAGATATGAATTTGTTGTCTATTAATCATAAAATTAGAGGGCCTTTTCCTTTAGTAGAAGATGCTTTAACGAATTCTAAATTGGATAGGTGGGAAATAGAACGAGAAAAATGTGATTCTGATAAAAATATTATAGACATGCATTTAAGCAAAAATAGAGAATATAAATATGGATATATAGTATATGATGAAATTTTTACTGTAAAAAGATTTGTTGAATTAAAATTTACTAACGTCGCTCTTCCTAAGTATAAAATTGATAAAATGTTAAAATCATCTGATTCGAGTCATAAAAGATGTATTATTAGAGTAAAATTAGATACTAAAAAAGAAAAGATTTATCAATGAAAGTTCTTATTTTATCAGATTTACATATAGATAGTAAAGGCGATGTAAATCGCAAACATAAAACAATTATGTCATCGTTGGATGAAAATATTGAACTTGTTGTTATTTGTGGTGATATTTTTGAATCATATTATGAATGTAATCCATATAAACAATTATATAGAATATTTGGTGATGAAGTTCCTGTTGTTTGTGTTTTAGGAAACCACGAATTTTTTAAAAAAACTATTAATGAAACTATTGAGCATTATAGTTATTTTTACAATCCGGATAAATATAATATACATTATCTTGATGTTGTAGGTCATTATGATGTCGGAGAATTTAGGTTCTTTGGTAATGTCTTGTGGTATGATGGTTCAATGGCTACAATACCAAATCAAAATCCAAATATATTCACTGGTAAAGTAATAGATGAACATAATTTTAATGATGATAAATGGTTTTGGATGGATGGGAATATTAAAAATTTCGATTGCATAAAAGCTAATAAGGAATGTGTGAATCAAATTATGTTTAATCACGGAGGTTATAATAGGGTTAATGTATTATGTACGCATTGTTGTCCACATTCTGATCTTAATCTCCATTTAGATAAAATTACAAGTCCATTTAATGTTTTTAGTGGAATGACAGATTTATTGTCACAAGTTAAACCTGATTATGCATTCTGTGGTCATACTCATAGAAGAATTGTTGGAAAATATATTGGAAATTGTAAATGTGTAAATGTGGGAAGTGGAATGGATTATATAGAATCTTTTATTATTGATATGTAGGAGGTTTTTATGGCGAAAAAAGACAAGCTAAAACATAAGTGTTTTGTTTGTGGAAAGAAAATGAATGACTATGAAAGAAGCATGAATTGCTATCAATATGGTGATCAAATAGCATGTTATGATCATACTGGAATTAAACAGTGGTATGAAGAAATGTGTAAGAAAGGTGATAAGTCTATAATTAGACCATTGAGGATTGTTGTAAGTGGAAAATAATGAAGGAGAATAATTATGCTGGGATCGATAATGGGTGACATTTGTGGATCTACTTACGAGTTTAAAAAAAAGTTGCCTGAAGTAATAGATCTATTTGCGGAAGGTTCAAATTTCACGGACGATACGATTCTTACTGTTGCTGTTGCTGATGTTCTTATGAATGGAGGCAGTTATACTCAGATATTCAGGGACTATCACGACATGTACCCTGCTGGTCAATACGGGTATGGTGGTATGTTTAAAAAATGGGTTATTAGTACATCTCAAGAAGGGTATGGTAGTTACGGAAATGGATCTGCTATGAGAGTTAGTCCTGTAATTTGGGTTTCTAGAGATGAACAAGATGTTTTGGATTTAGCTGAAGAAACGGCTATAGCTACGCACAATCATCCTGAAGGAGTTAAGGGCGCTCAGGCAATAGCCTTGGCTGGTTTTATGGCCTTGGATGGCGCTTCAAAAGAAGAAATTGAAGATTACATTGAGGGTAAATTCGGATATGATATTGCTAGTCAAGTCCCAAATAGGAAAGTTTTTGAAGTTACCTGTCAAGATACAGTTCCAAAAGCAATAAAAGTGTTTATGGAATGTGATAATTTTGAACAAACTATGCGAAGATCTATGGTTATGGGTAGAGATACTGATACGATGGCATGTATGGCCGGTGCGATAATGGAACCTTTTCTATATGGAAAGAAAGGATTACCATCGGACTTAAAGAAATATGTATTTAGTGTTTTAGACAAAACTTTAGGAGAGAAGGTTGTTGAATTTATGAGGGATTTTGTAGATCCAGAATATGACCCAGAGTGTGAGATACAAGACGGTCCCATTAAATTATAAGGAAAATTTACTATGATGACTGGATTAATACAAGGAAAGGTATGGGGAACTACTAGAACTATTTTTGATAAAAACAATACGATAGTTAATTATCTTGTACTTGATAAGGGTCATGCGTGGTGTTCTAAACATTATCATAAGCATAGATTTAACATGTTTTTTCTTATATCTGGTAAAGTGAAAATTTTTACATGGAAAAATGATTATGATCTTATAGATGAAACAATATTACTTCCAGAACAGGGAACTGTTGTTTCACATGGAGAGAAACATCGTTTCGAGGTGTTAGAAAATTCACTAATGCTTGAAATATATTGGGTTGAATTAGACCCTAGAGATATTGTTAGAGAAGATGTCGGAGGAGTAGATGAGTAAGTATCAAGTCATAAGATTAATTAAGATTAAGAAACCATTTACAAAAGCTTATATTTTGAAACAAGAAAAAGTTTATCCTTATCGCATGAGTAATTTAGGTCATGCAAAAGCATGTGCAAGAATGATTAATTCAAAAGTTATATATACTGATTTGAACAATAACATTTGCAATGTTATTGTGCAAGATGATGTTGGTAACATCGTTTTTGTAGCTAGAGAACATATTAATGGAATTTATGGCCAGGAACTTGACTAGAGGAAAAAATTAACAATTAACTAATAAATATAATATGAAGTATACAACAAAACTTAAAAAATGGTCTTACCGTGTTAGAATAAGAGATAAAAATGTTTGTTATTTATGCGAAAAAAAGAAATCTAAAATGGAGGCTCATCATATTTATCCAAAGAGCACATATCGTGCTAAAGCTCTAAAACTTAATAACGGAATTGCTTTATGTAATGAATGTCACAAATTAGTTCATATATCTGCTAAAGCATGGAGAAAGTATACTTCAATGTTTAAGTTATATATGAAAAGAAAGCTAATAAAGGAATTTAATAACAATGTCAGATATTCAACTTACTCAAAATACAAAAAACGAAAAAGACGAAAAAGAAAAAGGCCCAATAGGAAAAATAAGTAATTTTTTAAGTAATTTCTTAATTAAAATTTTAACTGAAGGTTTGGGTGCTGCATTTGGTGTTGCGATTGTTGTATTTGTAGGTTATACTGTTATGGGTGTTTATCATCAAGGAGAAGCTGCAAAAAGATTTGAACAAGAATTAGATAATATATCTATTAGAATTGAACAAATAAGTAGCAAACAAGAATCTTTAGCTCATGATATTTTTGTTGTAAAAACAGAGGGATTGGCTAATAAAAAAGAATCGGAAGAAAATTTGGAAAAGCGAAGTAACAAGTTAAGAGAAGAAATAATTGAATCAAATCAAATTGCTCTTCAACTTTTTATGGAACAACTTGCTTCGTCTGATAAGAATACCGCATCTACACCACAGAAAGAATTTCCGGCTTCTCCTCCAGTTATAATTGATGCTCCAGACGGTCCATTTATTCTTAATCAAGATCTTTTAGGAATTAAAAAAGAAACGGATGCTTTGAAATATAGACTTAGACAAGAACAACAAAAGGTACAAAAATGGTAAATAAAATTACACAAGATAAGAAATCAGATGCTGTTCCTATTTATAGAACACCTCAAGGAACATTTACTGATTTAAAAGCTTCAGATGAAGTTTATAATATTATTTATGAAAATTTTTTTAAACCATTAATGCAAAGAACAGTGAAGGAAATTAAAGATAATGAAAAAAATTGATGTAGAATATTATGAATATGATTGTGGCAAACCATGTACTGTAGATGGTTGTATGGGACATGAGACTGATATTCCTGTTTCAATAACAATTAATGGAGTTAGATTGGTTGTTGAAGGAGCAGATGAAGGAGATTTTCCTTCAAAAAATAAAGAGTATAATGAGAGAGTAAAATATGTTATTGAGTTTATGGCTAAATTTTTTAAAAATATAAATGAATATACAGAAAGAACATGGGATAGTGTTCCTTACCAATATAAAGAAGAATTATCATTCGAACTTCAAGAAATGAATGCGATTGAACCTTGGGATTTAGATGACATCGTACCAGAGGAAAATTTATAAAAGGAGTGAATAAAAATGGATAAATTTAAAAAAGATTTGAAAGATTTTTCCAAGAAGTGGAACACTCCAGAATCGAAAGTTTTAGAATTATTGATAAATGTTAGTAGAATAAACGGAATTAGATCCGTTTGTTCAGAAGTTAAATAAAAAAGGGGGCGAAAGAATCGATTGATAGGTAAAATAGTAAGTTGCATGTAGAGGAAGATTGTGGGCCTCTTAAATCATCAATCAAAAAATAATTCAGAATACTGAATACGCACTAGCTGCTTAATAAAAGCAACTCCAGAAACGAGCGAGATTATCTTGGTAGCTCGGAGTACGGCAATCACTAAGATTGACAGCAAGAAAGAATGCTGACTTCTAGGAAAGATTAGAAGACAATCAAAGGGAAAGACCTAGTAAGGCTCTGTTTGTCGAGCCAAAGAAAATAGACAAAATAAACATGTAGATATTTACATTAAGCTTATACAAGACGCGGGATCATACCCGCCGCCTCCACCAATTTATAGCAAAGGGCAGTTGTCCGATAAGGACCAGTACGCGAAGAGAAGGCTTGTGCCCATCTGATGTCAGTTTAGCGATTGGCATTTGTGTGTGTTTAGCCGATAGGCCACCGGCAAAATATGGGTGTGGGTATTCAATCCCACCTGTCACCTTTGCATTTTTTAATACTACAAGGAGAATGCAATGAAAAGATGGAATTTAACAGGGACTAATAGTTTAATTGGAGTTAGAACCAGTTTTGCTGACTTGCAAGATCCTGTTGTTATTCGATCTGTTTCTCCGTATTCTGAGCCTGGTTTTAAAACAACTGGTAATAAAGAATGGGACAAAATTAGATATAAGATGTATTGCATGACACATTATTTGCAAAGAGATCTTTTTTAAGGAGGTATACATGTCTAGAGATTTAACTTTTTACTTAAAAAATGCTGGTGTCAATGTCAAAATTCATATTGCCGATTGGATGGAGCCTTTTATTGTTCAAGATGGTGAAGAATATTTATCTGCCAAAGATTGTAAAGAAACGCCTGAACTTCCAAGTTTGTATGAAATTGCAATTCCAAAACCAATGACACGCGCACAGTGGGCTGAAGCGTTAAGTTAATAAAAAATGAAAAGGAGAATGAAATGAATGAATTTGAAATAGTATCAAATAAATTGGATAATGTACTTCATATGGTTCCGCTTACTAATAGCGAAATAAAAGATAGAAAGTGTTTTTTAACAGAATTATTAAATAAAAATTTGATTTCCAAAAATTCATTTGATAGTGAAATTAATGGTTTGTCATCAAGATTTCTTAATATGGAACAATTAATTAGTCTTCGTTCTTTAATTGATGATAAAATCAAATTAGAATCAAATATTAGCAGTGAATTAGATGAAGAAGATGATCATATTTCTGATGATTATGAAGAAGAAGAAATTGATATGACTGATCCAAATACTCCTCCTCCTCAAATTGAAAAATATGAAGAATTAGTTAATTTATTAGATGAGTTTGCGTCTATCGGATATTCGTTTAATGACATAAGTAATACCATGTGTTCAGTGGATAAATTAAGACCAGATATTTGGAATTCTACTATGGTTACAACGGGTGGGACACTTAGAGATTTTAGAAACAATACTATTGGAGGTTATTGTTTTAATAAGAAATTTGGTTCATGGAAAAGAAAAATACGTCCTGAAAAAATAGATAGATGTATTATGAGTTTGAAATTATTTAAAAATATGAAAGATTTTAATGATAATAACGAAAGTGACTAGGGCAATATACTGATATAATTGTTGAAAGGGTTTCTAAAATATATGAAGAAGTATATTCTAATAGCCTTTAATTGTTTATATTTTTATGGAGGAATGCGATAATTGGTATTCGGGCGCTCTCGAAAAGCGTTGGTCATTTTTTGACTTGGGGGTTCAAGCCCCTCTTCCTCCGCCAGTGCAGAATCAGTAATCTGCATATGAGAACATGGAGAAAATAAATGAACAAAAATATTTTATTAAATGGAGAGATAAGTGAAAGTGATAAAAATATATTAAAAACTTATCTTGAAATAGCAGGAGTTATTTTTGTTGTTTTAGATAGACAGGGTAATATTATTTCTTTAAATAAAGAACTTTCTAATATATTGAAATTAGATGTTGGAGATATTAGAGGTAAAAATTGGTTTGAAAATTTTCTTCCAAAGAAAGATATAGGTTGGGTTAAAAATATTTTTTTAAATTTAATGAAAGGAAATACATCTCCTGAAACAGAAATTATTGAAAATAATATAGTTGATAAGTATGGAAAAGAGAAAAGAATTCTTTGGCATAATGCTGTCATAAATAATAAAGATGGAAAAATATTGGGAACGATTTCATCTGGTATGGATATAACAGATAAAGTTCGTATGGAAGAAGAACAATTTATGATTATAGATATTCTTCGTTTATTAAATAATTCGGATTCAAAAATTGATCTTATTAAAGAAATTCTTTGTTTCATTAAAAAACATAGTGGTTTTGAAGCAGTAGGGATACGATTAAAAGAAGGTGACGATTACCCTTATTATGATACTCTTGGATTTTCAGATGAATTTGTAGCTAAAGAAACATCTCTTTGCTCAAATGATATTAAAGAAATGATAAATTACGAAGATGGCAACTCATGTTTACAATGTCTTTGTGGAGCTATCATAATGGGAAAAACAAAAAATTTTGATGATTATTGTTTTACTGAAAAAGGAACTTTTTGGTCTAATGATCTTAGTGAAATGATTGATAAAAAGAGTGAAAAATTAAATACTATAATAGATAATAGAAGAAATAGATGTTATAATGAGGGTTATAGATCTATGGCTCTTATTCCAATTGTGGCTGGTGTAGAAATAATTGGGTTATTGCAATTAAATGATCATAAACCTTATATATTTAGTAATAGTACTATAAAATTTTATGAAAATATAGTTGAAACTATTGGGATAGCACTTTATAGAATAAATATAGAAGAAGAAATGAAAAAAACTGGAGAAAGAATTTCAAAAATAAATAAAGAATTAGAAGATTTTGCTTATAAAGCTTCTCATGATTTAAGAGAACCTTTAAGAACTATTACTTCTTATGTAGAGATATTAGAAGATGATATTGGTTCAAATTTAACAGAAAAACAAAAAAATAATATATCAAAAATAATTGAGGCTTCTAGTCTTATGGATAATTTTATTAATGATTTGCTTTCTTATTCAAGAGTTGGAATCATCAATAAAAAAGAAGATGTTAATTTAGAAGATATTTGTGAAGCAGCTAAAATAAGTCATGAATCTCTTATTAATGAAAAAAACGGTACTATAATTTATAATAATTTGCCTACTATAAAAGCTAGTGGTCTTTTAATGGCACAATTATTTCAAAATTTATTGAGTAATGCATTAAAATATAATAGAGATGGGGTAGACCCAATTATTAATATATATGTTGAAGACAAATCTTCCCATTGGGAAATTTCTATTAAAGATAACGGAATGGGAATTGATAAAAAAAATTATGATTCTATTTTTAAAATGTTTCAAAGAATAACTCCAAATAAATATAGGGGAACCGGCATGGGACTCGCTATATGTAAAAAAATTGTAGAAAGTTTTGGAGGAAAAATTTGGTTTGATTCTGAAATAAATAGTGGCACAACGTTTTACTTTACTTTACCAAAAAATTAAGGATTAATATGAGAAAAATATTATTGGCAGATGATGATAAATCACTTTTAGAATATATATTAAATTTTATTTCGAAAGATGATAGAGATAATGTGGATTTGGCAGAAACGGCAGAAAAAGCAATTGAAATGATTCGTAAAAATAAATATGATAAAGCTGTGATTGATTTGAATTTTATAGGAGAAGATTTAACTGGATTTGACATTCTTGAAGAAGCAAAAATAAAATGTATACCTGAAAGAATCGTATTTACATCAGTTAGCAATCAAATGAATTTATTTGATTCTGGAGCTACGGCTGCTTTTCGTAAACCTTTAAGCTCAAAAAAGATTGCAAATTTTCTTATTACAGATGATTATGATTTGTTGAAAGAAGACGAAATTTTTTGATGTCTATTGTATAATATCTAAAAAGGAGATTGAATATGTCTGATAAAATTGATGCAAGTGAATGGGAATCTGTTAGAAATGAAAATATAAAAGAATTGGTAGTTGTAGATATCTCTGGCATTGAAGATAGTAAGCCATTTATAAAAGCAATGGCACCTTGGGCAGAGAAGTTCCGTAAAAATTATGATAAAATTTCTTTAAAATGTGTTGATGATCAAGAGACAGAAAGAAATCTTCTTATTCTTGAGGGCGTTAGAAAAGAAACAGAAGAAGAATTTAGGGAAAGAATGGGTATAAAAGACGATAATAGTTGGTCTGTTCAATATCAAAATTTGACAAAATGCACTAAAGAAGAGGCTAAGTCAGAAATGGTAAAAATGTTTATAAATGGTAGTCCACTCACTCCAGAAGAATGGATAGATTATAAGAAAGAACAGGTCAAGACATTCCTTAATGTATAAATAAGTAAAAAGATGTCCTTCACCACCAAACGAAAAAAACATGATAGATGAAAGAAAGTTTTTAGAAAAATAAAAATTAAATGTATAATGTTCGAGGATGAAGTTTTGGGTTCACTTCAGATTAGGGCTACTTCTTTATTAGGAAAACAATATCTCTAATCGTTTTTTGGAATTCATTAATCATCTTAAAATTAAAAATAGAATTGAAGACTCTCTTCAGATTTGAGTTACTTCTTTCTTGGTAAAAAACAACACTTAAATCGTTTTTTGGAGTCAATAATTTTAAGAATTTTTGCGCTCTTCAATTCATGGTTACTTCACTTTTATATGAAACAAAACCTTGGATAATTTTAGGCGCAATTTTTTTTGGTAATAGTAGATTGTATGTCGATCTAACTTCAACAGGAGGAATGAAAAATGAGTAAGTTCAAGAAAATCGCAAGAACCAAAATCGTAGATTCCGTTAAGGTTTCAAATAGTCCAGATGCAATTCTTAATAGAGCAGGCGGTGTATCTTTTGAGATTACTGATGCCGCTACAAAGCTTGTCACCATGACTGGTGCCAGGTTTTTCGCAGAACCAAGTTATTACTCTGGCGACTCTTGTGTAGGAACTCGTAACTCTGATGGAAAGTTGGCAGGTTTGCAGGAAAGATTGAAAGTTGCCTCTGATAAGGCACTTCGTTTTGCAAATTGCGAAGAGTTGGATGATGTGTCTAAGGAAATTATCGCAACTGTATGGGATATTTGTGAGTCTGAGAATCCTCGTGATGCTTTGGCTATTGCAAATTGGTTGAGGAATGAAATGAATATTCGTTTGACTCCTCAGATCATTCTAGTTCTTTGTTCTCGTCATGAAGCTACTCAAAAATATGTTCGTGAATATGCTTCTAAGATTGTTGTGCGTCCAGATGAAGTAAAGACTGTATTGATGGCTCATCGTTATTTCTTTGGTTCAAGAAATATTAAGAACTGTTTAAATATGGGTCTTGGTGACGCAATCGCTAATTTTAGTGAGAAGGCTTTGATCAAGTATGACGATTCTAATTTTCCTAAGTGGAAGGACGTTCTTCGTTGGATCAAGCGTAAGCAGGGTTGGCCTTTGTCCAAGGATTTAGCAAGATATTTTACTCATGGTGAGGTATCAGAAGAAGGTACTCCTATCGCCTATAAGCGTAAGTTATTGGCTGGTAGAAGCGAATTTGATACGGAAGCACAGAGACTTGCAAAAGAGTCCTTTGCTAATTGGGAAGTTTTGTCTTCGCAGTTCGCAACTAGTGTAGAAGGAAAGAATGCTGTTTGGAGTTTTGGTGTTGACAATAATCTTGTTGGCTACATGGCTCTTATGCGTAACGTGAGAAATATGCTTGAGGCAGGTGTTAATGGGAAAGTCATTGACAAGGTTTGTGCAAAGCTTTCTGATCGTGAACAGGTTCTAAGAAGCAGACAGCTACCGTTCCGTTTTATTGCTGCTCATGATATTGTTAAGAATCTTACTGGTATTAATCGTATGCATGCGAGCCAGATTCTTGAGGCAATTGAGACTGCTTGTGATATTTCTGCTGAGAATGTAGAAATGTTGCCTGGCATTACTGCTGTTTTTGCTGACAACTCTGGTTCTATGAGCGCTCCTGTTTCTGGTAAAAGTCAGATTAGTTGTGCTGTTGCTGCTAATGTTTTGTGCGGTATCGTTGCTAAGAGGGCCGAAAAGGCTTATGTGTCTGCATTTGGTACTGATGTCGCTCCTATTACTTTCTCTAAAAGAACTCCGGTTCTAGGCATTGCTGATATGGTAGGGAATGCTAATACTAAGGGAATGAGTACAAATGCATATCGTTGTGTTGAGTGGATGAAATCTAATGATATTTATCCAGATAGAGTTATTATTCTTTCGGATATGCAGTGTTGGAATAGCGATAATTGGATGTCAGATAAATCTTTAGCTGATACTTGGCAGGCATATCGCAAGTATAACAGGGCAAAGAATGTTTGGCTTCATAGCGTACATTTGAATGGTTATGGTGATGATCCTTTCTTGGCTGATGATGGAAAAATTAATTTGGTATCTGGATTCAGTGAGAAAATTATCAACATGATGCTTCAGACTGAAGGTGTAGTTGGAGAGGATGGAGAATCTATTGCTATATCAACTATTGAGCAAATTAGAATGAATTGGTAAAAATAAAACAGGTGCAACCTATGGTGGGTTGCACCTGTTTTTAACGGATGAGACCCGTAGGCGTCTCAATTGGCTAGTTGCGTAAAGGAGAAAGCGCCATGTCAGAATGTTATTGCACAGAATGTGATTGGGAAGGTTCTTGGGATGATGTAATTATATCAAATGAAGGTGATCGTTGCCCTGAATGTAATTCTTTGAATTTAGAAGAAATTGAAGATAATTTTGATGGTTTTGATGATGATTATTATGACGATGACGACGACGACGATGAAGAAGAGGATTGGTAAATTATAATATAATTCTTATTGGGGAAATATTGTGAAAGTTATAAAAACATCTAATAAAAAAGTTTTATATGTGCTTCGCGGGCTTCCTGGGTCTGGAAAATCAACTAAAGCGAAAGAATTAGCTGGAGACACTACTAATATTTTTTCGACAGATGATTTTTTTATTAATCCGAAGAATGGTAAATATGAATTCGATCCTAAGCTTATTCATCAAAATCATAGTCTAAATGTTAAACGAACTGAGGAGGCGATGGTTAATGGAGTGACTCCAATTGTTGTTGATAATACTAATATAAAATTTTATGAGATGAAACGTTATATTATTTTAGCTCAAAAATATGGTTATGAAGTTGAATTTCATGAGCCTGATACTCCTTGGGCCAGAGATGCAGAAGAATTGGCTAAAAGAAATACTCATGGTGTTCCGCAGCATTCAATACAAAGAATGATAGATAGATGGGATTATAATCCTACAATAGAAGATATTCTTAAATCTAAAGCACCATGGGAGAAATAAAATGGGACGATTCACAGACCCTCGTAATGATCTGATGGTTAAGGAATATTGGGAGAAAAAAGCAAAAGAAAAACTTGCTTTAGCATGTTTGTGGAAGCCTAGGGAAATAAAAGAAGATGAATATGGTAGATATTTTTTCGATGAAGAACATTTAAAAAAAGTATTGGAGTCAAGAAAATGAATATTTATTTTTACACTATTCCTAGTAATGAAGTTCTAGAAGGTTTCAGAACTAATAATCGAAGATTTTACAGAGAAAAAGAAAAGCTTTATGGGTGCGATATGGCAGTTGGAATGCAAAAGGATTTTGAGCATAAAATTAAATTTATCATTACAAAAAATAGATTCGGCAACATTCCAGTTTATGACTTGGATGAAAAAGAGTTAAAGACGTTTCTTTTTGATGCAGTATATGATTATGAAACTTCTGAAAAAAGAAAATGAAACGAATCAATGTTTCAAGACGTATAATAGGATTAAGCCGGTACTCATGCCTTAAATGGGGGCTTGCCCTGACGCCTTAGAGGGGTGGAGGTTGGATACACCGTAAGTTATCCAGAGCGCAAGACTCATAATTCTTGACCCTTCACGAGGGTAGAGTGAGGTTTAAATTATTTACCATAAAATAGTTGCTCTGCTCATGGGCGATATGAGTGGTTTTTTATGTTATTTTGAACCTTATGCAAAATCACCCCACTCAAGGGTTACATGAGAGTTTTTATGGTTGTTTTTGTGCTTTACAAAAACAACCCCATCTCTGGGTTATAGAGAGGTATTTTTGAAGAATTTACGACCATACGAAATTCTTACCATGGCTGTTGGTAGCAGTCTCTTTTTAAGACATGTTTTAATTAAAAAACATTCTGGGAGTTTGCGGACCCCATAAGGGTGGCTCTATCCGCTTTTTATTTTAAATTTAAGATAGGAATAGATAATAAAATTAAAATTGGTTGAGGAGAAAATAGAATGTTGAATTTGGACCAAGAAATTAAAATAGAAAATGTTTTATGGGATAAAATCGGCAAAGGAGAGGCTTTTACTGCTTTTAGTATTACCAAAGATGTCCGTAGTAGTGGAGAACAAGTTGAACATCATGAAGTTAGAGAGTATGTCCATGATTTTATGCTTGATGAAATGGATTTTTATTTAGATTATGTAAAATCTCTTGAGTTGATTAATGGATCTGTAGAAGCTTTTGTTTATTATCCTGATGATATGGAACCAGAAGATGCTGTATCTAGTTTAAATATTAGTGGCAACGAAAATCATATAATGGTTGATGGAAGAGGTCGTCTTTGTATACCTGCTTCTATTGTTCGTTCAGTTGATTTGAAAATTGGAGATAAAGTTACATGTTGTGTTAGGTGTGATAATATGACGCTTGACATTGTTCCAAATAAGAAAAAAATGGGTAATTGTGATACGTTTAGTTGTTCTTCGACTTATATTACTAGTTATATTGTAGATAAAAATAGTAATATTAGAATTTCAAAATCTGTTCTTAAAAATATTTCAGACGCAAATTTTTATAGATTTTTTAATGTTAAAACTGGTCCAAGTCATAATTTAATTGAAATTACTGTTTTCTAAATTTGAAGGAATATAATTTAGAAATTTGAATAATTTATAGATTGCGGGGTAGAGAAAAAGTATCTCGTTGCCCTCATAAGGCAAAGGCTGAAAATGCGCTTAAGTGGATCGAGACCCGCCCCCGCTACCAAGTTGATCTGCCATGTGTAGAAACAATTACGATGTCGATATTGGTCGTGTCGATATCAGCCGGTTATGCTGGCAAAACTACGTCATTAGGCGTATACCTAGTCGCCGGGTGAATACCTGTCCAACAACGGACAAAGAGGTGATCATAACCATTAATTTATGAGATAGAAGGGCATTGGCCGCGAGCATCCGCAGAAAATGGCTAGTTGTGGGATGCACTAATCTTAGAACTGAGATTAAGGAAACCATTTTCGTAGGTTTGAATCCTACCTGTCTCATTTTTTAAAGGATTTAGTTTATGGATAGAAAAGAAATTTTAAATAAGATAAAAGAATTTAGTCCATGGTATCATAATATTGATCTTGGAAATGGAATATGGACTGGTGGTTTTAAGGGTGAGCCGGAAAAAAGTTATAAATGTACTGGTTTATTAAATGCTATACCTAAAGATCTAACTGGAAAAACGGTTTTGGATTTAGGATGTAATGCTGGATTTTTTTCATTAATTTGTAAAGAAAGAGGAGCCAAGTATGTTTTAGGTATTGATTATGGTGATGTTAATATAGAAAGAGCTAAATTTTGTGCGAATGTCAGAAATTTAGATATTGAATATAGATTAATGAGTGTATATGATGTTTCCAGTTTAAATCAAAAATTTGATTTAGTTCTTTTCATAGGTTTACTTTATCATTTAGAACATGATAAATACAAGAAAGTGTTAGATGATGTTTCTGAGTTATGCAAAGATATAATAATATTTGAAACAATAGGATACACCACAGAACTTAAAAATCCAATTCCAATGGTTCTAAAAGTCGATGATACTGAAGTTTGTGGACATCAACATATGAATGTGGCAGCTATTGAAGAGGCATTAACTACTAGAGGATTTAAACATGTTTCTCCAATTTTTGTTGGTGGAAGAACCGCTTATATTGGAAGAAAAGTTTAATGTGAATGTTTGAAAAATAAAATGAAAGTTGTAGAAGTTAAAAATGAATAGAACAAAAGAAGTAAAGAAAATATTTGGTGGTAAATTTGTCAAACTATATGATGTCACTTATACTGACAAAAATGGAAAAGATAGATTGTGGCGCTTCGCCTCAAGAAGAAATAAAACATTAGCTGAAACTGGAATAGAAAAAGCAGATGCTGTAGTTATTGTTCCTTTGTATTTGGGAGAAAATTCTGGCGAGCTAGAAGAATTTGAAGATATAAAATTTGTTGTAACAAAAGAATATAGGGCACCACTTGGCGGTTATGAGTATGGATTGCCGGCCGGTCTTATTGATGGAAATGAAACTATTGAGGAAGCAGTTGAAAGAGAATTATTTGAAGAAACTGGTCTTAGAGTATCAAAAGTTGTACATATAACTCCTCCTTTATATTCGTCAGCAGGATTAAGTGATGAATCAACATCTATAGTTTTTGTTGAATGTTATGGAATCCCTTCAACTGATGGAAATAAAGATTCTGAAGATATTGAGATTTCATTAGTTTCATATGAAGATATGTCTGAATTTATTGAAAGTGGAAAGGAAATTTTTCCTGATGGTAGAATTGGTGTTAGAGGATATTTGGCATGGATGTATATGATTACTTCTGCTTATTAAAAAATAAAGGAATTTTCTGTAAATATTCTAATTAAAATATAGTTTTTTATAACTTTTATAATAAGGAATCATAATGTGATAATTAGAGCATTGCAAGAAACTGGATATTTAGATTTAAGTAATAATGTTAATGATACTACAAAATTAGATTCTTTGCGTGTGGCTCTAGCTCCTCAACAATCAATTGAAGTAGATGATAATTATACAGAAGTATTATCTATACAGAATGCTATAAGCTCTGGTCTATTAGAAGTTGTTTCATATTCTGCGACTGGAGAAACTTTAGCAAATAAAATTATTCAAAGTTATGGAGAGTCAGTTGTATCTTTATCTGGAAGTAGTGGTACTATATTAATAGATTTATCTTTAGGGAATGTTTTTACAGGAACTTTTGATGATGCTGTAACTTTTTCTTTTACAAATGCTAAATCATCTGGTATCGCCACATCATTTATTCTAATCGCTACTTTTGACGGAACTATTTCTGCTACATGGCCTAATTATGTTCACTGGCCATCTGCAACTGCTCCAAGTTTAACTGCTGATGGTACAGATATTTTAACATTTATGACTGTTAATGGTGGAACAGTATGGTATGGAACAATGTCACAATCAAATACTTCAATATAAAAAATAATAAGGAAAATTAAAATGGATTGGGCTATTACAAAAAATAATGTTATTGAATTATTTCCAAGAGGATGGAATTCGAAAATATTTATTAAAAAACTTAATGATTTCGGTTTGAACACTAGTCTATCAAGTGTTGAACCATCTAAGCCTTTAATATTTGGTGATATAAAAATACTTCCTGTTACTTATTCAACACCTGAATTAAATGATAATGAAATTTTAGACGAAATTATTTATAAAATTAATGAATTATCTATTGTCGGAACATATTCTAAAAGAGAAAAGACAGATGATGAAATTAATAATGATCCTGAAAAACAAATATTAAAAAGAAAGCAATTGGAAAATAAATATCTCGAAACTACAAAAAATTTAATTGTTCTTGCTGGAGATGAAGTACCAGATGGAACATGGCCAAAATTAGAAGATGTAGATTTTGAAGTTAAAGCTGCTATAGCTATGGAAAATAATATGGCCATTGCATCGCTTCTTTTATCTACATTAAATTATACATTTTTTCAATTAAAATTAATTGGATGGAAGTGGGAAGATATTGAATATAGAATTGATATATAATTATGTTAAACAATCAAATGTCAATAACTCAGTCTTCTTCAGGTTCAATAGACCCAAATGACTTATTATTTGTTAAAGTTGCAAATGGGAATTTAATAGAAACAGTTCAGGGTTTTGATTTTTCTGTTGCTAACTCAGCGACATTAGAAAATGATTATGTCACTTGTTCTGGTTCTGGTAGCGTCACTTCTGATAGTTCTATTTCTTTATCTGCAAATGTTTTAACTTTTGGTTTGTGGATTAAAGCAGAATCTATGAGTATAGTTACGGAGCCCATTAGTTTACATGTTTCTGATTTTCATGGTCTTACTACAGTTAGAATGAGAATAAATTATAAAGATGAAAGTCTTTCTATTCCTTTAGTTTTTTGGCCTACTTTTACAGTTAATTCTTCTTTGTGGTATTTTATTGTATGTGAATGTGATTGTAATGCAGGCGAATATGGACAAGGACATTGGAGATTAGGAAATAATGGTTCATGGACATTCCCTGGTGAAACTTCTTTTTCAGTCCCGTTGTATGCCATAAGAGAAACATCTATAAATTTAAGCAATATTATTTCAATTGATTCTAATAGTAATTTTACTGGATTATTTTTAACAGAATCTTACCCAGATTGGGATGTTTTAGAAGAATATGCATCAGCATCAAAGCCTGCTGATGCAACAATGTGGTAAAAATTAAAAAAGTTTTAAGAAAAAAGGAAAAATTTCAGATTTGAATGTATAATGATCAATGTAGTTGAAAATTCAACTATGCACCCGATGACGACGGGGAAGAGCCCAAAATGGGAACCTCGATAGGAACTGTAAGTTAACCGAATATAAAAGGTTGGCGAAAGAGAGTAAATGAGTAGAGAAAAAGGAGAAATGATTATGTCTACTACACTCGCACAGAAAGTGGACCAAGCGTCCAAGTACGTCCTGATTCCAAACGCTACCTTAACTGACACCCCAGATAAAACGATTTGGAATTGTCTCGAACAGTTAGGTATTATGGATGATGACGTTTCGTATGAATTGTTAATGTCTTCAGATACCCGTGAGGGCGATGCGAGACATGAGTTCTGCGATAAAGCCGGAATCCCCGTACCCAGATTCAAGAGAATTTGGACCATCCTCAAAGAAGGTGGAAAAGAAGAGACGACCGTTTCTGCAACACCTTCAAGTTCTACTTCAGAATTGAAAGAGGTTCTTGATGTTATGCGTCCTGTTGGGCAACTGTCCAATAAGGAATTGCTGACTCGTTACAAGGACAACCCTGACGATTCAGCCGTAGAGAAAGAACTCGTTGATCGAAGTAAAGGTGGGAATTGTATCGCTTTCTTAAAGGAAGAGATTGATGTCGATGTTAGTGCTTCACTTCTTGCTAAGGCAAAGCGTGGTATTAAAGTTCCCACCGTATTGAACAAAGATGGAAAAATCTATCGTGTTCGTCCTG
>Ga0114918_10001274_pt1 | contig 22495 bp, 26 predicted proteins | sample LantaG_FD_87015 | JGI IMG/M metagenome (GOLD analysis project Ga0114918, IMG submission 87015) | Deep subsurface microbial communities from Baltic Sea to uncover new lineages of life (NeLLi) - Landsort_02402 metaG | ecosystem: Environmental > Aquatic > Marine > Oceanic > Sediment | place... | reverse complement strand
CTATTTTCTAATGTAAAGAAGGGAAAATCACATATCTTAATGTAATTGATTGACATTGTTAATTAATCAAAGGAGATTCGGTATGCTTGTCCCTTCGAGAAAAGCATCCGAACTGACTGGGTTACACCCAAACACCTTGAGACAGTATGCAGATGAAGGAAAAATCAAATTCGAAAGACTCCCGTCTGGACACAGACGTTACGACGTCGACTCCCTGCCGACAGGCAGGGGGAAGTCGAAGTCTGGAGTCGTCTGCTATTGTAGAGTCAGTTCGGAAAAGCAAAAAAACGATCTTATTAGACAAGTCGCAGCAATGCGACAGCAGTTCCCCGGATCCGAAATCATCAGAGATGTCGGCTCCGGGCTCAATTTCAAACGCAAGGGATTGCGTTCCATTCTGGAACGCCTCATGCAAGGAGATAAGCTCACGCTTATTATCTCACACCGAGATCGACTCTGTCGATTCGGTTTTGAGTTATTTGAATGGCTTGTCGATAGGAATGGCGGGGAACTCCTGGTTCTCGACGGGACTGAACACAGTCCCGAACGAGAACTCACAGAAGATCTTCTCGCCATCCTGCACGTCTTTTCGTGCAGGATGCACGGACTCAGACGTTACGTTGATCAGATCAAGGAAGATCAGGATCTATCCGACAGCTGAACAGCGTAAACTGTTCAGGCAGTGGATAGGAGTTCAGAGGCTTGTCTACAACAGGGTTGTCGAGTTCCTGAAGGAACTCGATGGCCCCAGAGGCAAATGGACTGATATTGCCAATATGATCATTGGGGATCTCCCCGACTTTTGTCGGGAGATCCCATATCAGATAAAGAAAGTTGCCGTCAGGGATGCCTGTAAGGCCCTGACGACAAACAAGATGAAAGCGAAGAAAACAGGTATTGGATTTTCACTTCGCCTCAAGTCTCGGAAACATCCGAGACAATCATGTTTCATCCCCAAGTCAGCCGTCAAGGCTGACGGGGTGTATCATACAATTTCTGGAAATCTGAAGTATTCCGAATCGCTTCCAGGCGAATTCGGAGACTGCAGACTAGTCAGGAATAGACGAAAATGGTATTTGTGCGTTCCTGAAAAGTATACCGCGATCCGATCCGAGAGCCAAGGGCGGATCGCGGCTATTGATCCCGGAGTACGCACATTTTGCACATTTTTCGGACTGGAGTCGTTCGGCCAGATAGGCCGACACGACATAGGCCGTATCCAGCGTTTATGCCATCATCTCGACGACTTGATATCAAGATCGTCGAAGGTGACGTCTTCAAGAAGAAGGGGAATGAGGATTGCCGCGGATCGTATCCGCGACAAGATTCATAACCTTGTTGATGAAATTCACTGGAAGACAATAAGATTCTTGACGGAAAACTATGGCGTCATAGTTTTTCCGACATTTGAATCGTCTCAAATGGTCTTGAAAAAATCCAGGAAGATAAGGTCGAAGACCGTTCGTCAAATGTTGACCTGGTCATTCTATAAGTTTGCAACACGCCTCGAACACAAGTGTTTCGAGCGTGGTTGCAAACTGGTGAGGATCAGCGAGGCATATACATCAAAGACGAATTCGTTCACTGGCGAGCAGATGAATATCGGCTCGCGTGAACATTTCGTTCATGATGGAATAAGGATCAATAGGGATATTAATGGCGCCCGCAACATATTGCTGCGGGCTTTGGTAGATTCACCCCTGTCTGATTTTGTTGAATTTCAGCAAAATCAGGTAGGCATTTGTTAATTTATGTTAGCAAAAAAGGATCGGAATCCAGACTAATCAGAAAGGATTCCTAGATGGGTTGCCAGTTGGATAAATTTTGTTAATCTCTTTGAGAATATCCTGAGGTGCCATATATTTGAATCAAGGGAATTTCAAATGAGAGAGATAAGATGAAGATTGCAGTCACTGCAGATACGCACCTTAACAACTCCGTATATGGAGTAAGAGATCCCGAAAGTGGGTTGCCGTTAAAGACGGTCGACTCCTTTCGGGCTCTTGATTTTTTTGTTGAAGAAAGCATAGTAAGAAAAGTGGATCGGGTTTGTTTTGTAGGGGATATTTACACCAATCATTACCCACTGAATAGCATTCGTCAGATGTTTGTTGAACGTGTTCAAATGTTGACTAAAAAAGGTATACAAGTAGTATTACTTACTGGTAATCATGACTTCACCAATTCTCATCATGCATTGATGCCGTTACGTGGATGGTCTTCACTTGTTAAGGTTGTCGATCAGCCGATCATCGAGCGTAACCCTGAATTTGCAGCTATGTATATTCCCCACACTGGGGATATTGAAAGTGGTAAGGATAACTTCCCGTCATTAGTTCGGTCGATGACGATGAAGGATGACGATACCCCTAAGCTGTTCTTTGGGCACTTTTCCGTTAACGGCGCCGCAAGAAACGACTCTACCTCGCATGACAATCGGTCAGACGTCAGTGTCGGCGACATTGAATCAACTTGTTGTGACTATGCATTTCTGGGTCATTTCCACAAGTATCAACGTCTTGAGTCGGAAACATGGATTTCTTATGTTGGCAGTATTGAACGTCATTCAATAAGCGAGCTAAATTCCAATTGCGGATTTTCGATAATTGACACCTCAACTGGCGAAATTGAACGTGTAGTATATGACCGTTTGCGTCCAATGAAGAGGATTCTTTCAGCGTCATTTGATGAAGCCATGGACGATATCAGGGATGAGGATTCCTGGCAGGATTACATTGTCAGACTTGATTTTGAAGGATCTCAGCGTGATTATGAAATTGTTCGCTCACGGTTCTCTGAAGTTAGGACGGAATTTGTACGTCGCGGCGGATGTCACATTACCATGTCTGGACTGAAGTTCGAGTCTGAAGATGAAACTGAAGCAGATGTCGACATGAAATCTGTAGACCAAGTCGACCTTATGAAGATACTTAAGGATCGAATTTCAAAGGACCATGATGGTTACGACGATGAAATTGTTATTCATAATCAGATGCTGGATCAGATCTGGAAGGAGGTTCAGTAATGAGAATTATATCAGCAAAATTTCATAACGTATTTCGTTTTGGCGAAACCGATAATGAAATAAATTTTGATGATGTATTTGATAGTGGGTCAATTGCCCTTATATGCGGGTCGATAGATGGCGACGAGAACATCTCTAATGGGGCAGGCAAGTCTTCTATCGGGGAGGCTATATACTGGGCATTGTACGAGAAGCTTCCACGCCTGATGCGTAATGCCGATAGAAAGGGTACAGCCGTTGAGGAAATCATTCGTAAGAAAGATGATGGCACAATTGCAGATTGCAAGGAAGCCTATGTCGAATTAAGATTCGAGGCTTGCGACGGACTCGTCTGGCGTCTTAAGCGTGGACGTAAGATCGCCAAGAGTAAGAAGCACACTTCCATATTGGAACTTGAATGTGAGAACAGTGAAGAGTCTTATCGCGGCAAAAAAGATGCCCCTGAACTTCGTTTACAACAAATCGTTGGAGCAAGCCACGAGTCGTTCTTAAATAGTGTCTTCTTTGCTCAGAAAGATTCAGGTAAATTCATTTCAGGAACCGACAAGGCCAGACGTGATATCTTGATGGACATTCGTGGTCTACAGATTATCGATCGCATGCTGAAGCATCTTCGTGACAAATTGAAGAAGAAGTGCAATGAGACATGCACTGTATTGGAATCGAAGATCGACGTTCTTAAGTCCAGAACGTCTGGTGAATCTCCTGACGAGATACGTAAGCAGAAAATGGAATTGGCAAAGGATATTCAGGACGCTGAGAATGAACGTAAACAGAAAAATGATGCCATTGCAGTACTAGAATCAAAGAAGCCTACTTCTGATCGAGATGTGACGTTGGCAGAAATTGAAAAATTTAAGGCTGAACTCATATCTATTGAGCGTGAAAGGGAGTCTCAATTGGCTGATGTCAATGAGAATATTAAGCAGAACAACCTTGACCTTCAATATGCGTGTGACGAATTGGCCAAGATCGACAATGAAAAAGAGTCTGTCGACAGAAGATTTAAGGTCGCTTCGGAGATGATCAAGAAAGCTGACATGGACAAACTTAAGGCTGCAAAAGTTAAGATTAAACAGGCTAACGACGCTATTCCCCAGCTTAAGACATTATCCGATAATTCAGTCGACCTGTATGGATCGGCTAATGCCGAGATTGCCGGCCTGCAGACCAATCTTGAAATATTGTCGAAAGATCTTGAATCTAGCAAAAGTATGCGTGAATCTCCAACATGCCCAACATGTGGAGCAGAATGGAAAGAGGAAGAACTTAATGAGCGAATATCCAAACTTGAGTCCGATGTTGAGATCTTGTCAAAGAAGATCAGCGATAAGTCCGCAAACAGGGATGCCCTACGCGAACAAGTGGAATCAGGAAGAAAGAGATTGGAAAAGGAACGTGCGATTGCTGCACAGGAATCGGGACTTGTCGCTGAACTTGAAAAGCTGAAATCTGCAAAGAAAGAATCGGATAGATGTCGACAGGACGCCGAAAGGATTAAGAATCGCAATGCCGATATGGAAATTAAGAAGAGTACGGCCACATTACGATCTACCGAACTATCTAATCTAAAGGATAATCGTGGCAAGAGCAGTCGATCAAGATTGATTGCGGTTGAGGACTCTCTTAAAAAGCAGGTTGAGAAGTTGGCAGTTCTTGATGATGAAATTACTAAGATTGACATTGATGTCCGAGGCTTACGCACATGCATCGAAACGATTAATATCAGCACCAACCAAAGCTCCAATAAAATTGCCAGATTGGACGAAAGGTTGAATGCTATGGATCGAGATCAAAAGGATATGGATTCGATGCAAAAGGAGTATGATGTTGAAAGGGCAATGATGGTCCGCATCCAATACTTTGACAAGCTGTTTAGTGGTGATGTGAAGGATGAAGCGGCCCAGTCGTGTATTCCACTTCTAAATCTGTACGCCAATGACTTCTTGACGATCCTACGAGACAATATGCGGGTCGAGGTGAGGAGCGACGACGGTAGCATGGCTATTGTTGTTAGGGGAGGTAGTGCCCCAACTTATGATATGCTTAGCGGCGGCGAACAGGAGGCAGTTAGACTTTCAGTCGATATGGCTCTTAGTATGCTCTCCATAGGCGGCATTTCGGACCTTCCTGACATGGTGTTCCTGGACGAAATTTTTGGATCTCTCGACACGAAAACGAGATCTAATGTATTTTCGTTGTTAAATAGGCTTGGAAAAAACTTTTCAAGAATTTTAGTAATTACCCATGATCAACTGCTCAGAGATAACTTCGATACCATCATTCGTGTTGACAAAATGGATGGCATCAGCAACATTTCAATAGTAAAGAATGGAGAATAATATGTGCGACAGAAGCGTTTGTAATGATAATATGTGCGACAGAATCGTTTTCAATGTTGATGATATGTGTGATGATGAGGAAATATCAACTATTGATGCGATTGAGGGGTTGATCAACGCCACTCGTGAAATGAAAGTGCATAATTTCTTGGCAAATGAATTGCAAGCTATCATTGCTGATTATGATCCCGATGGGTATGATGAACTTATATCTGGTTTGGATAACCCAGAGATCAAGATAACTAAACTCCGGTCATCGTTTAAGGATTTGGTAGACAATGACCTTTGCCCACCATTTGTTGATTGCCTTGGTGGAATTGACGTTCTTCAGCTTTTGGATAATCATATATGCAATCGTGACTATCCTGTGTATTGCGTAAAGCTGATTTGGCTTGTTGACGACCCTATGGTCATTACTGACATTTGCGACTGCGTTCTCAATTGGTTCGACACATTTATTGGCGACCAAGGATTTGAGCTTGATGCTGTCCGCGATGCACATGAGGCACTTCTTACCTCCCTTGATGAAGAAGGTATTCTTGTGGATGAAGAAGATTTGGCACCAGTCGGAGTCGATACAACTTCGTTTGAATATCGTCAATCAATGGTTAGCCTTATTGAGCTTTCCACTGAACATCGTCAGGAACTTAATGAACTTCTTCTTGAAGAAAATCCAGAAGAAGAGAAAGCGAAAAAAGGTAAGTGGAGGTATTCCACTAGTGACTTGATGAGAACCGCCAACAAAATGGCTGCTAGCAGCATTGGAGAATAGATGTCAAAGAAAACAGCAGCAAAGCGTAAGAAGCTACATAAGGATATGGTTAGTGGCCGTAAGAAGAGGTCGTCCCATAAAAATGTCGTGACTCTAAAGTCAAAGCTTCAGTCGATTTATGAAATGGTAAATTTGGAGACTACATGTTGCCGCCAGGGTGTCTGCTGTCTCGTAGCCTGTCCGCAGATGAATCATTCGGAAGCGGTTCAAATTCTGGATGAAGTTTGGTCTACATGGGAACAGGTTGACAAGAAAAAGTTGATCATGAAATCCATGCGTTATTACTTCTCCAACAGTATGGTTAAGGCTTGCCCTCTTCTCGGCAAGTTAGAAGACGGACATCTTGGTTGTCGCATTTATGAAGACCGTCCATTGAATTGTCGTATGTTTGGTCAATGGCCAAAAGATTCGTATGAACGTCGTGTTCAAAGATTCATGTCGGCGACTGGCTTTGAACGTGAAGATTTGCCGCTCAATACCCAATGCACTCATGTCAGGCGGGTTGATGATTCTGTAGAACTTACAGACGAAGTTATCAATGGTCTATCTGCCAGTTTAGACCTCATTGACGTCAAGGTTGGCAAGTATACCGATGAGCAGATCGAGAAGCGATTTAACTACAGGACGATCCATGACTGGGTTCTGGTCAAGTTCCTTGGAGAAGACAAGCTGTCTATGTTGACTGACTTCTTGTTTGCCGCCGATGAGACGGAGATCAGTGATTATCTCGATCAGTTTGAAGAGCAGTTACAGTCACTTAAGGTGTGATTTATGCCTATCGAAAGAGAGATGGTTTTAGAAAGTGCTTATTATGATACGGCTAAAAAGGCGATCGTACTGAATGGTACTATTGAAGGTCGTCAAGTTCAGGTCCCAATGCCTGAGAGTGTCTTCGAGTTCCATAAGGATATGAACAAGGAACAGGAGATGATGAAGACTGCTGCGATGTTTGACGCTCGTCGTGGTTTGAATATTAAGATTCAGTCTCCGGAGAGTTGAAATGAAATCTCTTGATTGCATTGCACTTGTCACTTCTTCGTGTATGAAATGTAAAAATTTGAAGCATGACTTGAAGAAAGACTTCAAGTCTATCGGATTCGAATTGAATATTTCCGAGATAGTGTATGAGGAAAATCCAGACAATGCCATGGAAGTGGCAGATAAGCTAGGCCTTGACGACATACCAGCCTGTAGTGTCAATGGTATAGTATTCAAGATTGGCTATGGATTAGATGACGTGGAGCTTGCTGCTAAATGTTGACGGTGGATCACAATGATTTGCCGCTCATAAGCGGGACTACCCCTATCGTCGATATTGGTTATACGCGAATGACGATGCCTGGGGTCTTTGTCGCAGGCTGCAACTTCCAATGTCCGTACTGCATTAATCGAGAGTTGGTTATTGGACCGCGGCCACATGAATTCAATCCATCTTCCGTAATATCGACATACATGCTTTCCGGAGAAAAATGGGTAATGGTGTCTGGGGCAGAGGCTCTACTTAATGAGAAGACCCCTAATCTGTTATCTCATATCAAATCACTTGGAATGAATGTTGCACTTGCGACCAACGGCAGTCTTCATGGTCGTCTAGTTGACGTGGTGTCGCATGGACTTGTCGACTATGTCGTAATGGACATTAAGACATCTTTCGATCTAGATAAGTACAGGGCCGTTTCTGGCACTTCAATGAGCCAAGATATTTTGAATGATATTGTAAGTTCAGTCGATTTCCTTATTGAAAGATCTTCACCTTATTTTGGCTGCGAATTTAGGATGACGGCATGTTCCAAGTATGTCGATCGACAGGACGCCATAGAGGTCGCTAAATATCTTGAAGTTCCACAGACATTTGTTTTGCAGATGTTTACCACTCATCAAACACTTCTAGAATCTGTCGCTCAACAAAAGTATGTCATTTCATATGACGAGCTTCTTGATTGGGCCGATGAAATAGACCAGTATGTCGGCAAAGCATTTGTCAGAGAAGTGTAGAGGTTTTTCGTCCTCCTTCATAGAAATGAATCCGTGTAGTGTTATATCCACTTAGGAATTAAAATAACAAGTAGGAGGCGGATATGATCTTTGAAACACTCGCACACATGGCTGATTATGCTGACAACAGCAAGATCGACTTCAGTTCTGACGCTGCTCAGGCCAAGACCGTTCTCGAGGCCCTGACCAATATTCAGATTGATGACGAAACTTTGACTGTTGGTGGCGTTACTAAAGTCAACAACCAAAATGATTGGTACAATCAGCATCTCGTAGGTCTTCAGGACAAAACTCCGAGATCTATCGTTGAAAGTAACTCTTCCAACGTAGTTTACTAATCAGGATAAAGCACTGTCATAATGAATTGGCTTGCTAAATCAAGAAGATTGGAAAGATTTTCCCTGGAGGGTTTCTCCAGGGAAATTTCCTTGTATCGACATGCTGGCGATGATTTGTCTGCAATCGAGATGGTCAAGCGTGCCCTAAAACGTGGATTCGCCGTTGCGGCCATAGTGTCGGCACTCGTTGGCGCCGGCTATTCTGTGAACTATGCACATAAGATGGTTGAAGATGCCAGGCAGACTGAGGAAATTTTCCCCTATAATGAAGAGCTTCCATTTAGGACCATGGACATCCCAGTCGGTGAGCCAGTTAATGAAGCCAATCCAATAGAGGAAGACGGCAATGAATTGGCTAATGTTCCTGAAGTAGGTCGTCCTGATATGGATCGCATATACGAATACATTTCCAATAACGAAGGCGTCCGTGATCGTCGAGTCTATCGTGATTCTTATGGGCATCCAACGATTGGTATCGGACATCTATTAGGAAGGCGTTCTGAGGCTTTATTCCATTCGTTATTTGGGGATCGTGTAGATTTTAATAGAATTTTAGATGGCACCGATGAACTTACCGACGAAGAAGTAAGGCAGTTGTTTGAGTCAGATATTGCCTCAAGAATAAGCACAACTAAAAACATGTTCCCAAGATTCAACTCATATGGATCAGATTTGCAGGCGGCCATAATGGATGGCATATATCGTGGTGACCTTCTTGGAAGCCCAAAGACTAGACGTCTGATGAATGCTGGTGAATGGGAAAAGGCTGCAGACGAATACCTTAATCACCGTGAATATCGTAGAGCTAAAAAGGCTTATGATGATTTCAAAAGTGGTAAGTCAGAAAGGCGTCCTAATAATGTCGGTATCATCCGCCGAATGGAACACAATGCCGACATTATCAGGGAAGGGATTTAGACGTCTGCGATTCTAGCCTTAAGGACCCTGACTGCCCACTTAACGTCGTCCATGAAGCATCTTTCTATTTGGAATAGCACATCTACCGTCTTACCTTCTATCTTACTCTTTAGATCTGGCACCATGGCATAGCATTCCATTCCGATTTTGTCAAACTTCAGGAATCCGCCAGAACCTTTTTTCCATGCATGTACCATTTTACACTTAAGGCCATTTGCCCGTAAGATTGGTTTCTCATTGCCATTACCGAATGGACCCAGTTGTGCAAGTCTTTCAGCAAATGAATCATTCAAGTTACGTAGTATTCGGGTGTCGATTTCAGCATCGTATATGAATGGCATGCTGAGCATTCCCTTCTTAACCATCTGTTCCTTGACAGCACGATCAAATCTGTCCCATGCAACATCAAGAAACTCGGGATTCAATGTGGCTCCAGCAGCTTGCTCATGACCACCATAGCGAAGGAAGATGTCTTTACAGTTGTCCATAGCTTCTTTGATATGGATCCCTCCACGTGATCTTGCACTGCCAGTAATGGTCCCCTCATCATTACCAAAACAGATAACTGGACATGTGTATTTCTCTGCCAGTCGTCCGGCTACAATTCCAACGACACCAATGTTCCAGTTCTCGCCATGGACAACGATTGTCTTTTTGCCGTCCATTTTGCCGACAATCATATTTTCTGCTTCATCGAGAATCTCGTTCTGGATGTTCTTTCGCTCATCATTGATAGCTTGCAATCCCTTGGCAGCTGAGTCGGCTTCTTCCAAGTTGGTGCATTCAAGAAGTTTCAGGCCTCTAGTCGCACTGCTTAGCCTACCTGCAGCATTGATCATGGGGGCGATCCCAAATCCAATATCATCCTCTGTGCAGTCACAAGGGTCGATCTCGGCTGTATTCATCAGTCTTTTCAGCCCCATATCTGTGACATTTGAAGTCTCTTGCAGCCCCTTTCGTACGATTATTCTATTAGACCCTTGCATGTGGCATACATCAGCAACAGTGGCGATGGCCGCGTATGGTAGATATTCTTCTTGCTTGAGGTCCTTATGGACTGCTCTGGCAAATTGATACATGAGTCCACCAGTGCAGAACAATTCGTTCTTTCCGATTCTAGGATTAATTACCGCTTCAGCGTTACCGGAAAAGTTTTCAGGGTCAATGATATGGTGGTCGAACACGAGGAACATGGCATTCGTGAATACCGTTTTAAGTTTTTCTATCTGATCTCGGCTAGAACTGCCACAATCAAGAATGACAAATAGACCAACATCTAGATCGCTTGCAGCATCAAGTAGGTTGGCTACTGAATTATCATTTAGCCCATAGCCATCTTTTTTTCGGTGCGGAAGAAATACCTTAACGTCCTTAAAACCAGATTTTCTTAAGACTTTTCGACATAGGTATGATGAGGTTACTCCATCTACGTCATAGTCTCCGAATATCAATACCGTTTTTTCTCGATCGCATTTAGCAACCGTTTTGACTGCCGTATCCATGCCTGATAGTTGTAGTGGGTCAGCAATGTCTTCAATTTCACACTGGACGTATTTCTTGATGTCTGATTTATTGCAAATGTCGTTGGGACGGTTAGCTACGATAGTCGCCAACATTGGCAATATGCCATCATCTGACAGTGACTGCATTCTTTCTTTGTCATATTCTTTCTGCTTCCAGGACATGCTCTCTCTCCGATAGTGTATAATGTTCTCATTAAGACAATACGTCTTATAGCTGGCAACGCAAAAGATAACAGGTAATATTTCGGAGATTACGGTGAAGGATTATTACGCTATTCTCGGGTTAAATAAGAATGCATCTCCTGAGGATATCAAGAAAAAATTCAGGGCCCTATCAAAACGGTATCATCCAGATAAGACAACTGATCCCGAAGAAAAAAAATCTCTCGAACTGAAGTTTCAGGAAATCTCTGAAGCCTATACCACCCTTTCTGACCCCCAGCGTCGAAAAAAGTATGATAACCCTGGAATGAGAATGGGATTCGATCCATTTAGTCGTTTCTCTGGCAATCCTCATTTCGGACACAATCCTGTATTCACCAACATACCGTCACAAAGACCATTGTCGATTGATATTCATCTTGATGTGGAAGAGCTTTGCCAGTCACATAAACGAAAAGTCAACTATATGCGTAATGAGTATTGCGATGTATGTGCAGGCCATGGATATGCTTCCAAAAATGGCGTTTCAGCTTGTTCATTTTGTGGCGGTACTGGAAGGGTTAGTCATGCAGCTGGATTTATCAATTTGAGTGCCGTCTGCGGAAATTGTCAGGGGCGTGGGTTCGTCATTTCAGATCCATGTAAAGGTTGTGAAGGAAAGGGAATGAAGGAAGTGCCTGGGGAAGTTAATATCAATATCCCACGTGGATTAAAGGACAACTCCATGTTGCGTGTTCCCGGAGCTGGCCATTATGATTCGAATATGAAAACGCATTCAGATCTCTATGTGAGAATTTCCGTCAATCGCCATAAGTTTTTTGATGTGTCAGATTTTCCGCATGTGAATTGCATAGTTCCCATTACATTAATTCAGGCTATGTCTGGCGGTACTATTGAGGTCCCCACAGTCGATGGCGTTGCGAAATTGACTATACCTTCAGGAACCCAGCCAGGATCTGTTTTCAGGATGGCAAAACAGGGACTGCATTCTTCACCAGACGGCAATTATCGTGGTGATCAAAATGTTCGCATAGATGTCGAAATACCAAAAATGAACGACCATCTCAAAAACGTTGCAGACATTATGTCGACTGGTCCAATAGAGCATCCACGTGTATCAAAATACCTTGAATTATTACAGGAGGTTCGTCGAGATAAATAGAGGATATCGTTATTCGCTAACGGAATTAGGTCCTAGCGGCGATGCCGCATTAGTTGAGTTCCCGAAACTAAAACGGGAGGTTTTAGAAATGCCTAAATACTACCTGAGGCAAGGTGTTACATACGACACCAATACTGAATCCTCGGACGAACCAGAAGCTGGAGTCCTTGACTTCCAGATGATGCGAACCGTAGGTGACCGACTTACCGAATTCTTTGGCTGTTTTTGTTTCTTCGGATTTGACAGCAGAGGCAGGCCAGTGAAAATATCCCATGCATCTTCAAGCATGGAGAATTATGCACTCACCTCCCTTATAGAAGATGACCTCCAAAGACAAGGGGACGGAGATTTCTTTGAATCTGACGATTTCGACGATGAATATGATCCCGATGTCGATCCAGAATTCTAGGGTAAGGACGACCTAACTATAATTGCTTCAAGTGGAGACCAGGTTAATGAGCAACGACTCTGCCGGTGGTGTTAAGAACTACCTATTGGATACTAACGTATTACTTCATGACTCTGATTCGATGTTTGCCTTTCACGAACACTACGTCTACATCCTAGTGACAGTGTTGGAAGAACTTGACAAATTCAAGACAACTCCAGGGGAAACGGGTGCTAATGCAAGAAGAGCTGCACGTAATCTTGATGGACTGCGTGAAAAAGGGAAGTTAAATAATGGTGTTGATCTTGATGATGGAGGGAAACTTTTTGTTATCCCATTCATGAAGAATGGACTTGAACTCGACTTATCATATGTAGACAATCAACTGTTGACTACGGCACATCGACTAAGTGATGAAACGAAGCGTCCTTCTATCGTTGTTACCAAGGATGTCAATCTTCGCGTTAGGGCTGACGGTGTCGATGTCAAGGCGGAAGATTATAGAAGTGACAGGCTTCATCATCAGCATTATCAAGGGTATTCTCAATTGGTAGTTCCATGTGAATTGATTAATGATTTGTATGATTCTGGATCAGTTGATTTTGATGATTTCGACGATGACCTTCCAGAAAACCACTATTTCGAACTCATTGGATTGGAAGATCCAAGTCATCGTGGATTGGCTAGGTTGTCACTTCCCAACACCCTGAATAAGATAGAGGAAAACTATCATATGTTCGGCATCAAGGGACGTAATCTGGCTCAAAAATTTGCACTGAATGCACTATATGATGACAACATCAAGGTGGTGACACTTCGAGGATTGGCCGGGACAGGCAAGACTTTATTGTCGGTAGCTGTTGGATTGCATGCCATATTGAATGAAGAACGGTATCAGCGACTGACAATTACTAGGCCAGTAATCCCTGTTGGACGTGACCTCGGTTTCCTTCCTGGTGACATGGATGAGAAAATGGCTCCATGGATGCGTCCTATTCAGGATGCTTTGGATATGGTCAGGGAAACTGACCGAAGTACGTCCAAAACCAGCATCCCAATTAATAAGGAGCTGAATGGACTGATCGACATGGCTCCATTGACGTATGTTCGTGGAAGAAGTATCTCCCATAGTTTTATGATTGTGGATGAAGCTCAGAACATGACACCGCATGAAGTGAAGACGCTTCTAACCCGTGCAGGAGTCAATACCAAGCTGGTACTGACTGGTGATACTGATCAGATTGACAATCCATACCTAGATTCTGAATCGAATGGATTTTCGTATCTGATCTCAAAGTTCAAGGGACAGCGATTGCATGCCCATATTGAGCTTGTGAAGGGTGAGAGAAGTGAGCTCGCGGAACTCGCGGCAACTGTTTTATAGAAAAAATAGCAAATTGCTTTTGTGAAGTCTCCCATACGCCATATCTTTAGGCAATAAGGGAGACTTTTCTTATGATAATCAAGTTCGAAGGCAAGGAAATCTATAGTAGTTCCAAAGAGCCAGTCCTGATCCTAATGGATGCGGACGAATTGAAGATGTTCAAGTCGCTTCCAATGACGGAAGATATTTTTGCATCTTACCCAAGTACATGGACAGAAGAGCAAGCTCGTCGCTGGATCGAAGCCAATAAACAGGCGTTGATTTCTGAAAAACGTAGCCAAGATGCGGTAGTTGAGAGAGATCGCCTCGAAGCTGATCGGAAGTTTCATGAAAGCAAGAAACCGCCTGCTATCGTTCAGGGAGAGTCTGAAGAAGAAAGATTGGCTACTGAACCACCAAATGTTCCCCCAAAGGTTGAAGTTAAATCGGATGACGACATTTTGTCGCTATTTGATGAAGGACCGAAAAAGACAGATGGCGTCATCGAAGCTAAATTCGAAGTCGAGAAGATTGAGAAGAAGGACTAATATCCTTCTGTAGAGAGAATAGAGAGAAAAGGAAAAACCGATGTACGAAGAGTTATCGGCGGAAAGACGGTTCGAGATGTTTAAGGGCACCAGAATTCTGGTACTTGACATCGAAACTACTGGGCTCGGCAAACAAGCTTCAATTATTGAGCTTGGGTTGATTGAGTTAATTAATGGAGAAGTTGTTCGTGATGGCACGACTCTATTTGGTGGTGGATCGTCTGAAGAGAAGGCATTGGAATGTCATGGCATTACTGATGAGGAAAGGATTGGCAAGCTTACGTTTGCTGAACAGGCTCCGAACTTCAAAAAGATTATTGAAACGGTGAAGAAAGACGATAAGGAACGGGATTTGAAAACCGTCATTGTTGGACATAACGTCATTCGTTTCGACATCCCCAAGCTGTTCGAAAACTGTCGATTGGCAGGGGCACCAATTGTTTTGCCAAGTGGCAAGATCTTAGTCTGCGACACACTCCCGTGTTCGAAAAAACATCTCGCTTCACCCAATCACAAGTTGGAAACATTGTGTAGCGTTTATGGCGTCGAACATGGAAAACATAGGGGTCTTGGAGATTCCTATAGTTCGTTGGAAATTCTGTGTGTCATCATGGAAAAGGCCAACATATCACACGTCAGTCAAATATGCGAAAGGAAAGCAATATGACCAAGAATGACACCTATGCTGTACTGTCGGTTGTCGACGGTTCCCTGAACATTGTTAAGAGCGACTTGAAAGACGCTAAGTCTGCTAAGGAAGAATGCCAGAAGTTTGCTCAAGATAATCCTGGAGTTACCGCTATCCCAGCCAGACTTTGGAAGCCAATCAAGTTCGAGGAAGTTAGAACCTATAAAATGGTTGATGTCGATTTTGATTTTGGGTCTGAAGAGAAGGTAGAAGATCCTACCGAAGTCCCAGAGAAACCTGTAAATGAACCTGAAAAGCAGGAAAAGGTACCAAGCAAGAATCCTGAAAAGCAGGAAAAGGTACCAAGCAAGAATCCTGATAAGGAACCTGATAAGGAACCTGAAAAGCAGGAAGAAAAACCTGACAAGGCACCCGACAAGGGGCTTGATAAGGACGGCACAAGTGAAGACGATGCCGCGTTTGATGCTCTTTTCGATGTTGGTAAACAAGAAGACAATGACACAACTGAACTCTTCTAGCCTGTCGGTATATTGCGACACAGTATTTAACGGCCCTCCCGACATATGCCAGAAACGGAATGTCGAGGGGGCCGTTTCCATGCTTAAAAAGGCAATGGAAAACGATGAATCGTTTGTACTGATGTCTCGTCTGTCGGTATTTGATGTTGGCATCATTAACTATTATGACGAGTACTGCTCTACTAATCCGAATACGGTAGGTGGAAGTATGCTGGGGATCGCTGAGAAGAAGGTCATGGAATATGACAAGGGTTTCATCATACGTATAGGGTTCACCGTAGATGAAGTTGCTGATGCCATAAAGGCTGAAGCTTTAAGTGCATCTCCTAAGACGTCTATATCTATCGCTCCTATTGATACAGATTTAGTTCGAGTCGTTGCCCCATTACTAGTCAATTCCAATAGATTTAGAGTGATGCACTTGTGCGATCTTGGCACATATGATGTAGGTGCATTGATTTATCGTAAATCTAAGTCGGAACATGTTGAGTTTTCTGAAGATGGATTGTTTCCAAGAGCAGGTCTAATTAGTCATGTGATGAACAAAGTATTATCCCCAGTGGATGTGGTGAAATTGGTGGTAGCAAACGATAGGGTGTTTTATGAGCGTCTTTTTTCAACCGGGTGATTTCTATGCAGGGATTGGATCCAGAAGTGCACCAGAAAACATCCTTAATCTAATGGGAATGGTGGCCTCCAAATTGGAACGTGAAGGGGTTATTCTTCGATCTGGAGCTGCAGAAGGGTCTGACCAAGCCTTTGAATCAGGTGTCGTGAACCCGGAAATGAAATGCATATACCTGCCGTGGGAAGGTTTTTGCAATCGTCAGAATGAAGTAGGCGATGTATTCTTGTATAATGATAAGCATAGGGAGGTTGCTTCACGTAATCATCCTAGATGGTATTCATTAAGCGAGTCTGCAAGGAAATTGCATACTAGAAATGTAGCTCAAGTTCTCGGAGACGATTGTATGACACCGTCCAAGTGCGTAATATGTTGGACATCGGACGGTAACCCATCTGGAGGAACGGGCCAGGCAATAAGAATTGCCTATTCCCATGATATCCCGGTGTTTAATATGTATCGTAAAAGAGTTTTCGACATGCTTGCAGACTACGTCAACGACGGAGAGTTTGTTGAAGATGTCTGGATCCCGTGAAAAATCAGGCTTTGATTGGAGCTTTTCAAATGAGTCGGTGAACGAACGTCTTAATGCCGGCAAGGAACAGATGAATGGTGTTGGCGAGACTCCGCATAAGCGTAAGGCTCCACGTAAGTCGGGCTACTTAGATACGCAGTTGTTTCCCGACAGGAAACCGAAGTATCACGAATGAGCCTGCATGTCACTACTAGGTTGCATGATGCGGAAAATGGAAGCATCGTCAGAAATATAGGTTCATTGAAGTTCAATGCCCTTGCTGCCGGTGCCGACCGTAAGATCTTCCCGCTATCCCTTCATGTCGATGGAGTAGAAAGCATCTCGGATATTGAATTCGAAGTGTTTCCGTCGGACTATATAGATCTGGACTCTGGATTTATTCGCTACGACAAGTCTATTGGCATTGAAAGGAAAGAATCTCTGTTTGGAATGTTTTCTTCTGAACGGCCAAAGACGACATTACGTAATCAGGATTCTACCACTTCTGAAATAATCTACTTGGAACTTGATCCATCAGCAGATATACCAGAAGGCGGCTCCTTCTATTGCCAATGGCATTTTAGCTATGTGGTGGGTTCTTCTAGCTCTTCCAGCTCTTCTAGCAATAGGATGCATGCATGCTGGGATATAGCCACTGGAGAGACCTTGAATGATATTGACATACCATCTGGAGAATCAGCATGCTTTGACGCCTCGATCGAGTCGATTCAGTATTGTAGCATTGACCTTAATGGATCCAACGTCGAAGTATTCAATAATGGCGGCAATGTATATTTGAATGGCCTTAGATTGGTTCCTAGTGACACTCTTGGTGTGGAATTGGATGGAATATGGTACAGCACACATCTGGACTTTACGAACTACAATAACCGGTTCATCTTTACGATGAGCAATATCGGGTCCTCAAGTTCTAGTGCGGATGCACCAAACACCTTATTTGAATTGGTTACGCTTACTAATTCATCCAGTTCATGCAGTTCATCAAGTTCATGCTCATCTAGTTCATGTTCATGTTCCTCTAGCTCAAGCTTAAGTTCTTCAAGTTCAAGTCCAAGTAGTTCATGTTCATCAAGTAGCAGTAGCTCTCCTAGCAGTTCTAGTTCTAGTCCGAGTTCTTCATGCTCCAGTCAATCAAGTTCTTCCAATAGGTGTGCAATATGGGCGACTGGTGCGTCATTAGAGATTTCTGGATGGACGGATTGCTTTATTTATGGTTGCGGTATATGTGCAAAAGTATTTGGCAGTTTTTCTTTCACTGGAATTATTCCATATGATTCAGGATGCACATGGCAAACTCCATATAAGGCTTATTCATTTGCATTTTGTGGAGCTGGTAATGGTTGTATTTTAGCAACAGCAGCTGTTTGGTCTCCAGATGGGGCAATTTGGTATTTAGATTTTTGGATCAAAAGATATTGGGGTGGGGTGGGACTGGTTTGGCGAGGCGAAAAGTCTATAGGTGCAGGACCGACAGGAACATATTCGCAAATTTTTCTTCAATGTCCTTCGGGTGTACCAAGTATGACTGTAATTTGGGCATAATTTTTTATTACCTTTTGAGATATTGGTCAAACTACCTATATTCATTTACTTAATAAAGGAGGCTAATAATTGTATTATTCTGAAAGACTGACCTCCGAGGATAAGGAGATAGTCTTGGATGTTGGAGTCAGGTCTATTTTGACCATTGGCCACAATTTTCTTTCGAAGATTGACGAACTCCTGCCAATATGGAAAGAGACGACATTCTACGATCGTGGAATCATGTTGTCTAAAAACTTGTTAATGAGTCATGCTCCACGATGGCGTATAAATGCCAAACTCAAGTCAATGGAATGGCCAGAATACCTTCCGTATGACAAAGACTTCATAGACGGACTACTCTCCAACATTAAGACATACGACAATGGTATGTACCCTAGGATCGAATTCTTTAAGAAGAACCATATTTATAGTTTTCTCAAAGACTCACTGAATGTCGGATTTGTCAGCATGAAGAGTAGACCAGATATCCATAGATCGTTGAATATGCCATTGTTGCTTATCAATTCAGTTGGAAACGACGAGTCGAGATTTATTGGCCATCTATGCGGCGGAAAGCCAGTTGAAATAGATGGTGAGCTTATGGTCTTGATACATGGTTCAAGTGAACCAATACTTAGACGCCTTGGAGTGATTTATGACACTGTTTCTAATGGCATAATCGTTAGCCCATTTTATGTCATGCTGTTTATCGGCGACATGCCGTATCAGTTTTCTGACTATTGGATGGGGTATATGCCACATTGGGGATCGAAGGAAACGAGAAATGGGACTCTTGTTGCCACCATACATTGGAGATTCATGTATGGACGTAAAAGGACAATTAAAGATGGATTGCCGTTCTTGCTGACGTCGGCACATATGTGGAACGTCGGGTTGAACAGTAAATTAATCAAGTCAGAAGTGAGTCGTAGGAGAGTCGACTTTATCGATGACCGAATTATCAGTAGATGCCGGCGATGGTTGAATACAGCCGAAGCCAATAACCGAGAGAGAGAAGAGAGAGAGAGCCATGAAAACAATCAAGTTGCCAAGTAGGTATAAGGTAAATCATTGTCTTAGACATGTTGATGGAGACATGTATAAGTATGAGGCTGAAACTACTAATGGTCCATGCCGATTTTCCGCACATGATGGTATCATCGTTGGATTTGATCCTTCTGGAGGACCAATGATAGAAATTGGATATCAGTGCACCGATGAATTGGCTGTGGCTGCTATCCGGGAAGACCCATCTGGCGTCTTCTTTTATCTAATTCAAAATGATGAAGAATTTGAATCACGTAGTGCCGAATATCGCAAGATATGCATTCCTACAAAAACTTCCGGCAGTGCATTGTACATTACGGAAGAATTTGATTTGAGCAAGAAAATTCTTGTTGGTATGATTGGTCGTGCGGGATCTGGAAAAGATACTGTAGCCGATTATCTATGTGATAAATTTAGCTTTTCTAAATTGGCATTTGCCGACCCACTGAAAAAAGCAGTACAGGTTGTTTTCGACATTCCCGATGATTTCATGTTTGATCGTGAAAAACGTGAAATGGAATTGCCACATTGGCCAGGTTGGTCCACTCGTAAGTTTCTACAGTTTGTCGGTACTGAATTATTCCGTAATCAAGTCGATCAGGATGTCTGGGTGAAAAATGCAGTATCTAGAGCTTCCAGGGGATATCGTAGCGTCATTTCCGACGTTAGATTTCCTAATGAAGTTGATCGTACAACTGCATTGCTGCCAGATGATGTCAAGTGCGTCTTCATTCGCGTCACAAGGCCAGACCATGACGGCGCCGCGAGTGGAATCAAGGGACATGCTTCCGAGGCACATATCGACGAATTGAACGCCGATATAGACATCTTGAATGATGGTACTCTTGAAGACTTGTATGTCAAAATTGACAGTGTAATGTCTGAGATACTCAAATAGGAAAAATGGCTTGCCAGACGACGACATTATCAAAGGAATGGCGGAGTCCATGCGGGAACGCAGGTCCGCCATCCGAAGAGATGTCCTGGAAAGATTAAGTACCCATCTTTCAGACATCAAATTTATGGAAGAAGAGATGAAGCTGAGTCAAACTTCGTGCGACCAGCTTCTTCTCCAGTTTGTCGTAGATAGATTATCTAAGGGAGACTATGATGGACTGAAGATCTTCAAGAACAATCTTCCTGCTCCGTTGATGGACCGATATAATGAAATCGTCGATATGTACGAAATCATGTATGGCAAGCCTCCATCTGTATAGGGTAATGTTGATTCTATGAAGTAATTAGATACGTAATGAACATTAATAGAGAGTGCGTCAGATGAGCTGGTTCGATAAAACAAATGATGGTTTATTCAAGGAGGCCGCATTACCTCGTGGCTATTTTGATGGCCTTGAAGCTGCTCTTGAAACATTGAAGAATCAATTTGCTATGGCCGCTCAGAAAGTTTATGACGAATGGGACCAGGATGAAGATGGGTTTGATGAAATGCTTGGGGCTGGGGGCATATGTGATGACATTTCAAGGGCATTTGCTGAAGTGGTTAATGAACAGCTCGCTCCAAAGATGGGATTTGAAGATGTCGAGTTGCTGGACGGCGGTGAGCATGGCGACGACCATGCGTATGTTGTTGTCATAAATCCCCAGAGCAATGAGGCCGTTGCCGTGGACATCCCCCCTCATGTATATGAGGAAGGGGGTGGAATGTCATGGCGTAAGAAGCCCGGGGTTAAGTTTAGTGAGAATGACATATCCCTTACAGATGTCGACTATGAGTTGATCACCGATGATTACGAAGAACATTATGCCTCAACCACCCATGCCGAATTACCCGCACAATCGTTAATTAAGACGGCAGGTGTCAAGTATGTCCGGAAGAACATAGAGCGTGAAATTATCCGGGAGCGATATTATCGTGACGGCTACATCGTTCGTGATGAACTATGGTTGATGAAGGACGTCGGATTTGATGAACCAAACGAGATGAGGGCTGCATACGCTCCAGACGGCACCTACATCGGCGATCCCAAGGAAGCCTACTTCCTATGTCATAAGATGGGTATACGTCCCGAGAGGGCCTCTGATGATCATTCAGTGTGCTCCATAGGGTATTCCCCCAAGAAGAAGAAATGGTATGGTTGGAGTCATCGTGCCATGTGCGGATTCGGAATAGGGGACATGATCTATGAAGAGGATCATGGTGGCCCCAATGTCGCCTTTGTCGACCATGGAAATCGTAAGATTGAAAGGATAGAACAGGCAAGGGAAGCCGCCATCAACTTTGCAGAGTCAGTTTCCTGAATATACCCCATAAGGTATAATTTGTAGCGAATTACTTGAATAGTACCCCTCATAAGGTGTAATTTCATATGATTAGAATTTGTAATAGAAGTGTACATTCATCACAAGAAAATTGGGCCGTTGAGTTTCCAATATACAGACCACACATTCTCAGTAATCCATTTTCACATATTGAATTTGGCAGAATTAAATGTATTGATATGTATGAAGAATTTTTGCGGCAGAAACTGTCTGAAGAAGAACCTCGCATCACTTCTATAATGGATGATATCGTAAGATGTGCTATGCGTGGCCCAGTCTATCTAGTTTGCTGTTGTGTGCCAAAACGATGTCATGGTGAAGTCATTAGGAAGGTTGCCCTTGAACGGATCGCAGAAAAAAGGCGTGCGGAGGCAACACCGATGGATATCGATGTCAATCAGTTGTCTATTGATATAGCCCACTGTGTCGATCCTGAAATGGCGCTAGAGATGGATCCAGATCTATTCGGAGAATATGGAGAAGATAGGTTGAGTAAATTCAAGTCATCTATCGTAGAAATTCTTGCTGATCATGGAATTATTGCTAAATCAACTACCCAATGACTAAAGATCATTGGGTTTGCGAGACCTTATCTCACTATTAGCACGTTGATGGTGCTTGCCCATAAGGTTCAATTTACCATCAATAGGTATATTAAACGAAACAGGGAGTTCTACGCCTTTAACTTTCTTCCTCATGGCGTAACGATTTGCAATGTTTATTGATGCATTCCAATCTGCATCAAAAACTTTGCTATCGCTTGTGTAATACCTACATCCCT